>Ga0180909_108_pt1 | contig 153631 bp, 133 predicted proteins | sample Deesub1362A_J573_FD_124296 | JGI IMG/M metagenome (GOLD analysis project Ga0180909, IMG submission 124296) | Dehalococcoides sp. JdFR-54 | reverse complement strand
GTCCTTCTTCTATTTATGGGAAATCGTGGCATTGGGCCAGGCCTGGCCCAATGCCACGATGGCGTTTCCATATTCGGTTTCCCTCATCTGGCCACGATAATGCTGGGCAGCCACAGGATGATCGGCTTGAATATGATGCACAGGGTTAGGCCCACCAGTATCAGCCCCACGAAGGGGAAGATGCCCTTGATGATGTCCGCCACGGTTACCTCGGGCGGGGCCACCCCCTTCAGGTAGAAAATGGCGTAGGCAAAGGGTGGCGTCAGGAAGGAGGTTTGGTAGTTGATGATGATGGTCATGGCGAACCAGATATTCAGGTCTCCTTCGGGACCCCAGCCCAGGGCAGCGGCCACCGGTGTGAACAGGGGCACGATGATGAACAGGGAGCCTACCCAGTCCATGAGCATGCCCATGATGAACACGAGCAACTGCATGATGGCGAAGGCCCCCCAAGCACCTCCAGGGGCTGCCAGCAGGAGCTCGGTGATGACCTTGCCGCCCCCCAAGTGCATGAACACCCCGGCGAAGGTGCCGGCGCAGGCAGCAATGAACAGAATAAAGCTGCTGATCCTCAGGGTGCCATACAGGGACTCCTTAAGGGTCTGCCAGTTGAACCGCCGGTAGGCCATGGCGATGAACATGGAGGCGAAGGCGCCGGTGAAGGCGGCCTCGGTGGGGGTGGCAATGCCGGCGAAGATAGCGCCCAGCACCGCCAGAATGAGCACCAAGGGAGGCAATAGGTGGGTCATTGTCCTCGTGACCTTGAGCCGGGTGGGAATGGCCCGCCTCTCCTCCACGGGCAGGGGTGGACCCCAATGGGGGTTGAGGCCGCAGGTGATGCCCACATACAGCAGGTACAGGCCGGCGAGGAGAAAGCCGGGCATGAAGGCTGCCGCGAACAGCTTGCCCAGCGAGATGCCGGCGGTGGGGGCATAGAGCACGATCATGATGCTGGGCGGGATGAGGATGCCCAGGGTGCCCCCGGCACACACCGACCCGGCGGCTATGGCCTTATTATAGCCGCGGCTGACCATGGAGGGCAGGGCCAGCAGGCCCATAGCCACCACCGAGGCGCCGATGATGCCGGTGGCAGCGGCAAAGATGGTGCAGATGACGATGGTGGCCATGGCCAGCCCCCCCCGCAGCCCCCCCATCACCACGTGCAAGGTGCCGTAAAGCCTCTCCGCGGCCCCGGAACGTTCCAGCATCACCCCCATGAACACAAAGCCGGGCACGGCCAGCAGCACGTACTCCTTCATTATGGTATAGGTGCGGGTGAGGCACATGCCGTAAACCCGGGGCCCCCAGAGGAGGATGCCGGTGATGAAGCCCACGCCAGCCAGGGTGAAGGCTATGGGGAAGCCCATGAAGATGCCCACTATTACCAAAGCCAGCATCAACGCCGTCATCATTTCGGGGCTCAGGGTTATGTCCAGCATGGCTCCCCCTTGATGGCGGTGCCTATATTACGGATGAGGGTAGCTACTGCCTGAAATAGCAGCAGGAAGATGGCCACCGGCAGGATGGTCTTGAAGGGATAGATGATGGGCCTCCAGAAGCTCTCCAGGGTCCGTTCGCTCGATGCCCACGATTCCCAGGCATAGTCCAGCATGTTGTGCATGACCACCACCCACAGCGGGAAGAAGATGAGGAGCATGAAGACCAGATCGACGAGGGCCCGGCCCCGGGGCGGGAAGCGGCTCCAGATGAGGTCTACCCGGACATGGGCCCCCTGCTTCAGCACCCAGGCCGCCCCGAGCATGAAAAGGCTGCCCCCGAAGAAGATGCTCATGTCGAAGGCCCAGGGGGTGGGCTTGTTGAACCCGTACCGCATCACCACCTCGTAGACCTCGCCCAGCATGAGGGGCAGCACCAGCAGGGCAGCGAATTTGCCCGTCCACTCGCTGACGAACTCTATGCCCTTGATGATGTATCCTAGGACTCGCATAGGCCCTCCACTTGTGGAAAGCCACCCCCACCCCTCGGGGTGGGGGTGGCTTTCCTGTCTACGCCATGAGAGGCACGCTCCGCCAAGGACCCATCACAGGCCAGGCGGCATCATGTTTCTCTTCCAGTAGTCGTACAGCTCCTTGAACTCCCGCTGGCTGGCCAGCACCTTGGCGAACAAGGGATCCTTAGCCGCCTCCTCGTCATAGATCATGTTGGCATACTCCCTGATCTGGTCCATCATCTCCGGCGAGGCCACGATGACCTGGAGCTGGTCGTCGGGGAGCTCCTCGAAGAACTTCAGGGCCTTGGCGTCCTCCACCTTGGAGTGGGCCATCTGGAGGTGGCAGGCGGCCTTGGCGCAGTAGTCAACGATGTGCTTCAGATCATCGGGGAGGGCATCCCAGGAGTCCTTGTTGATGAGCACTTCGCCGACCGAGGAGGGCTGGTGGATGCCGGGCACGATGACGTAGCGCATGATCTCGTGGAAGCCCAGCACTATGTCGATGCAGGGCAGGCTGTACTCGCCGGCATCGATGGTGCCCCTCTCCATGGCGGGGTAGACCTCAGCCCCGGCCAGGGTCACCACCGAGGCGCCCAGATACCGGCTCAGGATCTCGCCCCAGAAGCCCACGGTTCGGATCTTCAGCCCCGAGAAGTCCTCCAGCTTGGTGACCGGAACCCTGGACCACATGAAGTCCTCGGGTGGGATGACGAAGCAGTAGCCGATGTAGCCGAAGTCGTACTTGGGATAGCCCCAGAGTTCCCACCACAGCTCCAGGCCACCGCCCCACTCGAGCCAGGCCACATACTCGGGCTGGGTGAAGCCCATGGGCATGGCCCCGAAGAGCGGGCCCGCCGGGCTCTTGCCGATCCAGTAGCCGGACCAGGACTGAGAGACGTCGATGGTGCCAGCGTGGGCAGCATCGAAGGTCTCCAGGGCACCCACCACTGCGCCGCCGGGGTAGGCATCAAGCACCAAGCGGCCGCCGCTGGCCTTGGTGACCATCTCAGACCACAGTTCAGCAGCAAACATGAGCTCAGTGCCCGCCGGCCACGGGGTCCCCACCACCCAGGTGATGGGCTCGACCACGCCGGTAACGGTGACCGTAGCCGTCTCCTTTATCGTCTTGGTCTCCGTCTCGGTTACAGTAGCTGTAACCGGGGGGGCCACAGCCGTCTCGGTCACTGTTACCGTGACCGCGGCTACCTCTGCCGTCACTGTTTCCGTCACCGTAACCGCGCCCACCGTCTCGGTGGTGGTCTTGGTTACCGTCACCTCTGCCGGGGCACAGGCTACAACCGACAAGCTGCCGGCCAATGCCAATGTCAAAAAAGCAAGCAATAACTTTTTGTGCATAAATCAACCTCCTCCTCGATGGAAATTGCTGGAAACTGCCTACTACGCCGTCGATTTTTCCCTATTACCACCTCCTCTCTTCTATAAAACTGCGGGTTACCCCCTACGTAGTAATCACTTATGCGCTTCGTCGCTATTTGCCCTCTTCGGGCTAAAGGCCCCTCTATTCCGATATTTTCAAGTTTAAGGCCTAAGACCTGGCTTTGTCAAGTAGTCAGATATGTTTTTTGGGCAATTGGCAGCATTTTGGTGGAGATGGTGTCCTTTCCCCCACGGGGCTATCCCCTGGGCCAGGCTCTCCCGGGGGAGGTTCCTCCAATCCCCCCGACGACCTTTCCTTCACGCCACCTTGACAGTGGGGATAGTCTCATAGTATTGTTTCTGTTGCCTGAAACCACTTTTGCAAGAGGAGGCGAAATGGTTGATTATTCAGCAGTGCAACAGGCAGTTATAGATGGAGATGATGAAAAAACTGTCCAACTGGTGAAGGAAGCGCTGGAACAAGACTTGAACCCTGCCGACATTGTGGCTTCAGGGCTACAGGCTGCCATGAGCATTGTGGGAAGTAAGTTCAGCTCAGGGGAGTTCTTCGTCCCCGAGATGTTGCTGGCAGCCCGGGCAGTGACCAAGGCCTTGGAGGTGTTGCGGCCGCGACTTTTGGATCCGGGCACGGTTACCATAGGACGGGTGGTGATCGGCACGGTTGCCGGCGATATCCATGATATTGGCAAAAATCTGGTCTCCATGTTTTTGCAGGGCGCCGGCTTCGAGGTTATAGACTTAGGGACCGACGTTTCTGCCCAGAGCTTCGTGGCGGCGGTGAAGGAGCACAATCCAGATATATTGGGCATGTCAGCATTGCTGACAACCACTATGCCTGGCATGCAGGCTACCATCGAAGCCCTCGAATCAGCGGGCATCCGTCGTCAGGTAAAGGTGGTGGTCGGCGGCGGCCCGGTGACCCAGCACTTTGCTGACCGAATAGGGGCTGATGGCTATGGGGCTGACGGTGGCGCTGCCATTGAGCTATGCCGTAAATTAATAAAGGAATAAGGGTTAGAGGAGGCGAAACCATTGGCAATGACCCATAAAGCAAGGATTCTGGCCGCAGCGCGCAAACAAGCTGTAGATAAATTGCCCTTTGGGGCGCGCATCGATGTGTGGTACAACTACCATTCCTCCCACGGCACCCTGCCCGAGAAATACAAGGGCTGCAATATGGTCGAGATCCTGCGCGACCAGGGTGCTGGGGCCCAAGTCCGCCACCTCCGTATCTGGAGGGTGGAGTATGATAACCTGGAGGTGGTCATCCATGAGGATCCTCCCCACAAAACAACCGAGTGGAGGACGCCACTGGGCACCGTCACCATGAAGACGATCTTCACCCCCCAAGAGGGACCCTGGATCGTCTATGAGGTTGACCATCCCTTCAAGACCAAGGAAGATTACCGCGTCATAGAGTATATCTTGGAGAACACTAGGATCGTCGCTGACCTCGATGAATATCACCAGAAGGAGAGAATGGCTGGCGAAGATGGGATGGTGATGACGGGGATGGATCTTTATTCGCCTATGCAGGCCATTATGCGTTACTGGATCGGCTACGAGAGGTTCTTCTATGAGCTGCATGACAACCCCGCCCAGGTAGAGCGCCTCTATGAGCTGGAGAAGGAATTGGCCAAGCAAAAGCTGCAAATCCTGGGCGACTCACCCGTGGAAATGCCCCTGCTGTGCGCCAACTGGAGCGATGAATTCCATACGCCGATTTTTGCCAAGTACTTTATACCCTGGCTGCGGGAGGCGTCAGACTATCTTCACGCCAAGGGGAAGGTAACCCATGTCCACGCCGATGGCGAGATGAGGAGACTGATCCCCCTTTTCTTGGAGACCGGCATCGATGTGGCCGAGGCGTGGAGCCCCGTACCCATGACCCGGGTCACTACCGCTGAGTTGAGGAAGGCTTGGGGCGATAAGGTAACTATTTGGGGTGGGATACCCGCAGTGCTGTTTGAGCCCCAATATAGCGAAGAGGAGTTCGACGCCTATGTCATGAATCTGTTCAAGGAGATAAGCCCTGGCTATAACTTCATAGTGGGCATGGGGGATAATCTGCCCTTTGACGGCAAGATCGAGAGGGTGGGCAGGGTAGCTGAGCTTATAGACAAATACGGCCGCCTCCCTCTTGAGGTCTGAGGGGCAAAAAACATAGCTCTCTCTTGACAGGGCTATACTTGCGGTATTAGACTGTCAAACGCGTGAGCCGAGGAGACCCCAGTTTATTTGGAAAGGGGGTGGTAACAGGGGAAAATTAAGCGGCCTAGTAGGCAGTTTCCAACGGTTTCCATTGTAGGGAGGAGGTTAACCTATGCGCAAGAAGCTATTGTTCGCTTTCCTGACGCTGGCATTGGCCGGCAGCTGTCGGTTGTGGCCTGTGCCCCCGCAGAGGTGACGGTGACCGAGACCATCACCGAGACGGTGGGCGCGGTTACGGTGACGGAAACAGTGACGGCAGAGGTAGCCGCGGTCACGGTAACAGTGACCGAGACGGCTGTGGCCCCCGGCGGTTACGGCCACGGTGACCACCACCAAGACGGTGCCCACCACGGTCACAGTGACCGCCGTCCCGGAGCCGATCAAGTGGCGGATGCAGTCGAGCTGGCCTGCTGTGATCATCCATCAGCAAACCATGGAGCGCTTCGCCGACAGGGTCACAGAGATAAGCGGTGGGCGACTGGTAATCGAGCCCTATGCCGGTGGTGCCCTGGTGGGCGCCTTCGAGGTCCTGGATGCTACCAGCGCCGGCACCCTCGATGCCTATCACACCTGGCCCGGTTACTGGATCGGCAAGTGCCCCGCCTCGCCCCTCTTCGGCGGCGATACGCCCTTCCCCTTCGATACGCTGGCCTGGCTGACCTGGATGTATGCCGAGGGGCTGGACCTATGGCACCAGATGTACGTCGATGCCGGATATAACATCGGAGAGGTCCTCCTCCTGGGCATCTACGGCGGCCCGGAGGACTTCGCCTGGACTCACAAGCCGCTGCGCACCCTGGAGGACTTTAAAGGGCTGAACATCAGGGTTTCGGGGTACTGGGCGGAGGTCTTCCGAGAGATGGGTTGTACGGTGGTTACCTTGCCCGGGGCTGAGGTTTATCCCGCCCTGGAGAGGGGAACCATCGACGCCACTGAATGGAGCATGCCCAGCATAGATTGGGATATGGGCTTCCAGGACATCATGGAATACGTGGTGGTCACCGCCTTTCGTCAGGCTTATGCCACCTTTGATGCGGGCATAAACAAGGATTCCTGGGATGCCCTGTCCCCCGACCTTAAGACCATAGTGGAGGCGGCCGCCTACGACGGCACCATGTGGTTGATGACCGAATCGCTGCGGCGGGATATCCCGACCCTGAAGCGCTTTGAAGAGGCCGGCGTCCAAATCATAACCTTGGACCCCGAGGTCCCTGTGGAGATGTTCCGCCTGCTCCGCGCTGTCTATGACAAGGTGACGGCGGAAGACCCCTTCACTGGCAAGGTGCTGGACTCCATAACCGCCTTCTACGAGGCTTATGAGGCTTACGCCGAGAAGCAGTACCCTTACCCCATCAGACTCAAATAAGCAGACTGCCGCCGAGTGCTGTAAGCACAGTCACCCCTGTCCCAGGGGCAGGGGTGGCTGTGCACCAGAAAGACGCAGGTGAAAGCCTTTCGACTCTTTCTAAGGGTCATCGATAGTGTCAGCGAGTGGTCTGGGAAACTTGTGGCCTGGATCATCATCCCGCTCATAGTGGGCATGGTCTTCTCGACCATTGTGCGCTTTGCCTTGGGCCACTCCCCGCTGTGGACTTATGATTTCGCCTACATGCTGGGCGGCTCGTTCTTCATGCTGGGGGCAGCCTATACCCTGCGCCTCAGGTACCATGTAAGGATTGATATGCTCTATGGTCGCTGGCCCCCCAGGATGAAGGCCGCCATTGACGTGTTCTTCGGCCTGCTTTTCTTCTTCCCCATACTGATCTGGCTCTGGCTTCATTCGATAGAGCATGCCATGTTCTCCTGGCAGATCAAGGAAAGGGCTGTGGAGAGCGTGTTGAGGTCCATCGTCTATCCCTTTAAGACGGTGATACCGGTGGCCATTCTCCTGCTGCTGCTTCAGGGGGTGGCCGAATTCCTGCGCAGCCTATTTGCCCTGGTGCGGGGGAGGGAGCCGTAGTGGAGGAAGTGCTTCTCCCCGCGGTAATGTTCACCGCCATGCTCATCGCCATTCTCCTGGGATATCCCGTCGCCTTTGTCCTGATGGGTCTGGCCATGGTCTTCGGGTACCTGGGGTGGGGGCCGGGCGTTATACCCGCATTTTTCCTCCGTGTTCTGGGGGTGATGAAAAATTATATCTTTGTGGCCATCCCCCTGTTTGTGTTCATGGGAGTGATGATGGAACGCTCCGGGGCCGCGGAGAGGCTCTATGGGGCGGCGCACCTGCTAATGGGTGGTCTGGGGGGGCTGGCTGTTGCCACTGTGTTCGTGTGCACCATCTTCGCCGCCGCCACCGGGATAGTGGGGGCCTCGGTGGTGTCAATGGGCCTGCTGGCCCTGCCCGCCATGCTCAAGCGGGGCTATGATAAGCCCTTGGCTACGGGGAGCATCCTTGCCGGGGGCACCCTGGGCATCCTCATCCCCCCCAGCGTTATGATCGTTGTTTATGGGCCCATAGCAGGCCTATCGGTGGGCAGATTGTTCTTCGCCGCCTTTATCCCCGGCTTCGTCCTCTCGGGCCTGTACATGTCCTATATCCTGATAAGGTGCTACCACCAGCCGCACCTGGGGCCAGCGTTGCCAGCCGAGGAGAGGAGGGCTGTGCCCACCCGCAAGAAGCTTGCCATGACGGCCACCGGGCTGCTTCCCCCCATTGTCCTCATCCTGGCCGTTCTGGGGACGATTTTCGCCGGGATAGCCCCTCCTACTGAGGCGGCTGCCCTGGGCGCCTTCGCCTCCATGCTGCTGGCCGCCGCCTACCGGGCCCTTAACTGGCAGGCTGTGAAGGAGGCCGTAGAGCGCACCATCAGGGTCACCAGCATGATCGTGTTTGTGGTGGTCGGGGCCTCCATGTTCACCACCGTGTTTCTGGGCCTTGGGGGCGGGGAGATGATCGAGAACATCATACTGGGACTGCCCTTCCCCAGGTACGGCATACTCTTCGTGATGATGTTCATCGTCTTCATCCTGGGCATGTTCATCGACTGGATCGGCATAGTCCTCATCATTGTTCCTCTCTTCACCCCCATAGCCGACAAGCTGGGCTTTGACGCCATATGGTTCGCTCTGCTCATCATGGTCAATCTGCAGATGTCCTACCTGACGCCGCCCTTCGCCTACAGCATTTTCTATCTGAAGGGGATCGCTCCTCCCGAGGTAACCATCGGTCACATCTACCGGGGCGTGATCCCCTTTGTAGCCCTACAGTGGACTGGCCTGGCACTGTGCATCATTTTCCCGCCCCTCATCCTGTGGCTCCCCGGCAAGATGATAGGCTGAGACCGCGGGCGGAAAGCCAAATGCCCTTTCTCTTGCCCTGGATATTTGATGCGGGATGTGCTAGTATTAGTTAGTCCCTGAAAAACCTATCAGGAACCCATCGAAATCATTGATTTCGATGGGTTCCTTTGCCCCACGGAGGGGGCCATTTTTCATGGGGAATAGGCTGGCGGATTTCAGCAGCGACTGTGGGGGGCAGTTGGGTCAATGCAAATGGTATACATGTTTGACGAGGCATCGGAGGATAGGCTCGTTCTGGGCAATAAGGGCGCCAACCTGGTGACTATGACCAAGCTGGGGCTTCCAGTGCCACCCGGCTTTGTGGTCTCCATCGATGCCTTCCATGAATATCGCCGTAGCCGGGAGTTGCCCACGGAGCAACTGGAACAGGGTGTGGCCCGTCTGGCCCAGCGTGTCGGCAGAGACTTCTGCCAAGGACTGGCTGTTTCCGTCCGCTCCTCAGCGCCGGCTTCTATGCCAGGCATGATGGATACCGTCCTCAACATTCGCGACAAGGAGGGGATGCTGTCAGCGGTGCGCCGGGTCTTCGATTCCTGGGACAATCCCCGGGCCGCCGAGTATCGGCGACTTAACCGCATACCCCACCAGATGGGCACAGCCGCGGTGGTCCAGGCCATGGTATTCGGCGACAGGGATGAAGCCTCGGGCACCGGCGTTGTCTTTACCCGCAACCCCAGCACCGGCGAGAAGGGGCTCTTCGGGGAATACCTGATGCGGGCCCAGGGGGAAGAACTCGTCTCGGGCACCAGGACCCCCAGCCCCATTGAGGGTCTACGCTCTCATATGCCCCAGGTCTATGCCCAACTGGAGCAGGTGGCCCGTCTCTTGGAGGAGCATTTCCGGGATATGCAGGACATAGAGTTCACCATTGAATCGGGCAAGCTCTATATATTACAAACCAGGTCCGGGAAACGGGGCGGCCAGAGTGCAGTTAAGATAGCGGTTGATATGGCCCGAGACGGCCTCATCTCCAAAGAGGAGGCGCTCTTGAGGGTGACCGCCGACGACTTGAGGGCCCTTCTGCACAAACGCGTTGCCTCCCCCGAGCGCTTTCAGCCCTTGGCCTGCGGGTTAGCCGCCGCGCCCGGGGCTACCACGGGAAAGGTGGTCTTCGACCCCCTTGAGGCCAGCAACTGGACCAAGATGTACGGCAGCATTGTCCTGGTCAGGCCAGAAACCAGTCCCGATGATATCCAGGGGATTGCCGCCGCCCATGGGGTGCTCACCTCAAAGGGCGGGCTAACCTCCCATGCCGCCATCGTCACCCGGGCCATGGGCAGACCCTGTATCTGTGGCGCCGAGGATATACGTATCGACCTAGAAGCGGAAAGGTTTGAGGCGGGGGGAAAGGTGGTATGCAAGGGCGATATAATAACCATAGACGGCAACACAGGCAAGGTCTATTTAGGCGCCTTGCCCCTGGTGGAAGCCGCTACCACCCCCGAATCGGCCGAGATAATGACCTGGGCGGAGGGGGCTAAGCGCATGGGGGTCCGGGCCAATGCGGACACGGTGGAGATGATCGCCGAGGCCAAAAGACTGGGTGTCGAGGGCATCGGATTGTGCCGCACCGAGCGTCAATTCAACGCCCCGGAGAGACTGGCGCAGATCCGACAGTTCATCCTGGCGGAGACGGCCCAGGACATCAAGGACTCCCTGGACGGGCTGCGCCGATTACAAAAGGCGGACTTCGTGGCCATCTTCGAGGAGCTCCAGGGTATGCCCATCATTATCCGCCTCCTCGACCTGCCCCTGCACGAGTTCCTGCCCCCGGAAACGGAGACCACTGACCCCCTGTTGAAAAAGAGGATGCAGGAACTCAGGGAGACGAACCCCATGTTGGGCCACCGGGGGGTGAGGCTGAGCGTGACCCGCCCTGAAATCTACCAGATGCAGATAGATGCCATAATGGAGGCCAAGGCCGAGGTCGATGCCAATGTCTCCATCATGATACCTCAGGTGATCACCCTTCAGGAATTGCTTTGGGTGAGACAATATGTCCAAGACCCGGACATAAAGGTTGGCATCATGATGGAGACGGTGCGGGCGTGCATGCGGGCGGGCAGGCTGGCAGAGGTGGCCGATTTCTTCTCCTTCGGCACCAATGACCTCACCCAAGCGGTTTATTCCTTCAGCCGGGAAGACGTGGAGAAGAAATTCCTCTCTACATACCTGAGACTGGGCATTCTTCGGGATAACCCCTTCGAGATCTTAGATGTCAAAGGGGTGGGGCGATTGATGGAGACAGCCATATACTGGGCCAGGAAAGCCAAGCCCGACATCGAGATCGGGGTCTGTGGGGAGCACGCTGGAGAGCCGAACTCCATCAGGTTCTTCGAGCAGATAGGCATAGATTATATAAGCTGCAGCCCATTTCGCATACCGGTGGCCAAGCTAGCGGCGGCCCAAGCAGCCATCGAGGAGCGGTCCAGAAGCGAAACCGCTGCCCTGGGAGAGGGCGCTTAACGGGCGAGGGACACCAACCGCAGGTCTACCAGTCCCTGAGGGTTTAGAATAAATCCCGTGACGAAGGGCTTAACGAGGACAAACTCCTTGCCGAAGCTCAACGGGATAGCGGCGGCGTCTTGTCGCAGGATCTCCTCCACCGCCCGGTAAAGCTCGAACCTCGCCTCGGGGTCCGGCTCCACCCGTGCCTCCTCCAGAAGCTGATCGGTCTCTGCATTGGCATACCTGCCCACATTATTGGCAGCCTGGGAATGGAAAAGGACATCGAGGAAGTTCTCAGGGTCGGGGTAATCGGCGATCCACCCGTAATCATACAAATTCTCCATCTCAGCCTCTAGCCTGTAATAGTAGTCTTCCGGGTCGATCAGCTTTACCTCAACCCTTACCCCCAAGTTCTCCCGCCACATATTGACCAGGGCTTCTACTATCGGGGAGGGGGTCGTATAACCCCCGGTAACGAAGGTGAGCGGCGGCAGGTCTCTGCCATAGGAGGAACTTGCCAGGAGATGACCGGCTTCCTCGGGGTCGAAGGGGATGGCCGTCAGCTGTGGATCATGGGCGGGAAGGCCTGGCGGCAAGAAGCCATGAGCTATCTCCATCCGGCCTTTGAGCACCTCCTCGATCAGGCGCTCCCGGTCGGCAGCCAAAAGAAAGGCCCGGCGCACCAGAGGGTCGTCGAAGGGCGGCTCGGCGGTGTTGAACCCTACAAAGGAAATGCTGAGCTGTGCCACCTCCGTGAGCTCCTTGGCCAGGGGATTATCGGGCGCCTCGATCTCATCTATTTCCTCAATCAGCGGAAAGGCCACATCGACTTCCCCGGTCTCATACATGCGCAGGGGGCTCCCCCCCAGATGACGGAAGATCACATAGGGGAGTTGGGCCGGCGTTCCATGGTAGTCGGGATTCCGCTCCAGGGCCAGGACGATCTCCGGCAGCCAACCCTTTAGGCGGAAGGGACCGGTGCCGTTGGGTTTCAGCCACCATTGCTCTCCCCCCGTCTCCACATTGACCCGATCCACTACAAAAGCCGCCGGATGGGTGAGCTTGGCCAGGAAATAGGCTTTGGGGGCATCGATGGTCACCCGCAATGTCCCTTCATCGACCACCTCCACCCCTTGGATATGGTCAGCCTTCCCCTCCACCACCTCTTTCACGCCCACGATATCACCCAGGTAGGTGAGGATAGTGCGGGAGCCCATCCGGGCCGCCCGCTCCCAGGAATATTTGATATCCTCGGCGGTAACCCGTCTTCCGCTGTGGAAGCGGGCATCGGGGTGGAGATAGAAGGTATAAACGGTGCCATCGGCAGATACCTCCCAACTTTCCGCCAGGTCGGGGACGAGCTCCAGGTCTGGGGTAAACCTCAACAGGCCGCTGAAGATCTGGGTTATATATTGGACAGAGCGCAGTTCAGTAACCTGAGCCGGGTCCAAGGTCAGGGGCTCAGGGAAGAAGAGGGTGAGGGCCTGGCTGCGGGCAATGCCGAAGGGGCGAGGCTCCTCCAGCCGCAGGCTGTGCAGACAATTGAGAAGGTCTTGCCGCCTTTCCTCAAACTCGGCCCGGAACGAGAATAGGTCCAAGATCAGGGCCTGACTACCCCGCGTTGCCACCAGAAGCACCCCCCGTGCCTCCGCTTCCCCCCTGCCCACACCATAAGTTATCTGATAAGCTGGGACATCCCCTTCCAATTCCACCGCCCTTTCGGAGAGCACTTTGGCGCCCGGGAGGGTGAGGAGCTCTTTAACCAGGGTATCGGCCACCTTGTCCGGGGGAAGCACCTCCAAACTGTAAAGCACCGAGGCGGCGAGAAGGGGCAAATTTTCAGCCGGGGGCCTTATAGTCACCACCGGGTAGAAACCGTCTTTTTCTATCACCCGCCAGCCCCTGGGATAAGCCAGGCTGAACCCGAAAACGGTATTCTGGTAGCGATCAAGGGCCAGAGGGGTGGGGGAGGGTGTAGGTGTAGGTGTAGGAGTGAGAACCGGTGTCGGGGATGGAGCCAAGGTCGGTGTGGGGGTTGGGGTGGGCGTTGGGGTTGGAGTGGGCGTGGGGGTCGTGACAGGCGTTAATAGAGCGGGCGTGGGGCTGGGCGTTGGCGTGGGCGTAGGGCTGGGCGTAGGTGTGGGTGTTGGGGTGGGTGCGACCAGGGGGGTCGGTGTCGGTGTGGGGGNGGGGGTGGGCCTACATTGGCAGGCGAGGCCACCTATAACAAGGCCCAGGATGAGAACCAGAACCATTAGACCGGGGCCCTTTTTCATCTTCAACCTCCCCTAGCTCAATGATAAGCCAAGAGAAGGATACCTGTCAAACCGACTGACACGGACTCGCCCATTTTGTGCTATAATCTCTGGGGAGATGGTCATGAGTGCAGCGAGATGGCGGCTCAGTCTCACATTGGCTTTGCTGGTCCTCCTCGGGACATGGCTGGCAACGCCATTCCCGGGGAATGCCCAAACGCCTTCGTCACAGCACAGGCTGACACCTGACATCCTGGTCCCCTCAGAGCCGGGGATCCTTTCGGGCGGTGCCTGGCTCCTGGCCACGGGGCAACACCCGGCGCTGGACCTGGACGGCAGGTTCGGGGATGGAGTCGGGGAGCCGACGGAGGTCGGGTTGCAGGCCGTGGGCCCGGCGGCGGCCGCCCTCATCCCCTATCGAGACCCCTCTGCCAAGTTCAGCCGCACCATTCTGGTGTCTCGAGACCTGGGGCGCCTGCCCTTCCAGACTGGCCCCCATCTGGATGTTCATCCTAAAGACCCCGACCACCTGGTAATGGTGCTCATGGATTATAATTTCCCGGGGATAGTTAGCTATGTGAGCATCGACGGGGGGGCTACCTGGGAGGGCCCCAACCAGCCCAGGATCCCCCGGGGGGAGCTCACTGGGGTGGGAGACCCCGTGGTTGCCTTTGACCGAGAGGGGAGGGCATATACCTGCCAGATGTCGGTGAGGATCGAGGACTTCTTGCTTGGGCCGCTAGTGGGTTCCGCCCTGATAGCCAGTATCCCGGTCAGCCGTTCCAGTGATGGGGGCTTCTCCTGGGAGGAGACCATCCTGGCTTCCCAGGGCGGGGTCGGGGTGTGGGTTTATGCCACCACTGCCGAGGAACGCCTGCGTGGCGAGGTGGAGGTGCGTTTTCTGGACAAGCCCTGGATCAGGGTGGGTCCCCACCCGGAGAACCCGGATCAGGACATCATCTATGTCACCTATACCAACTTCATTGACCGATGGAAGCTCCTGTGGGTAGATGAGCTACCGGTGCTGGACCTCATCGAGGAGCAGGCCGTTATCGAGCTGGTGCGCTCTGAGGATGGGGGCCAGACCTGGAGCCGGCCGGTGGAAGTGAGCCCCCGGGTACAGATTTGGGGGGGTGGGGAGATCGCCCGCCGCGTGGTTCAGGGGTCTCAGCCCCTGGTGGGCCGGGACGGCACCCTCTACGTCGCCTGGTTCGATAGCGGGGAAGACGGTGTCTGGAAAGGGACGGCAGACATATGGGTTGCTGCCTCCGAGGATGGGGGGCGCACCTTCTCCCGACCCCGCTTGGCAGCCAGGTTTCTGGAGGTTGGCTTCAGGCCCCGGTCTGCCTCCTTCCGCCTCTGGGGCACCGGCTTGCCCCAGATGGCCCTGGGCTCTGAAGGGGAGGTTTATATCGCCTACACCGCCCACCCCACGGATAACCCTGAGGATGGTGGGGATGTCTTCCTGGTCCGTTCCCTGGATGGGGGCAGGACCTGGGGGCGTCGGGTAAGGGTGAGCGACGATATGAGCCAGCGTATCCAGTTTTTCCCCGCCCTGGCTGTGGACCCCGAAGGCACCATCCACATGATATGGGGGGATACCAGGGATGACCCCACTGAGCTTTCCTATCATATCTATTATTCCTGTTCCAAGGATCGGGGGCAGACCTGGGAACTCAACAGTCGGGTCAGCGATTTCCCGTCGAACCCCAACTTCGCCTTCCCCCGGGGCCGTTACATTGGGGATTACTTCTCCATTGCGGCAACGGCGGAGGATGTTTACATAACCTGGGCGGACAGCCGCCTGGGCGAGCTGGGGGGATATAATCAGAAGATCGGCTTTGCCCGAAAGCGGCTTATGCCCATCCCCTCCATCTTCATCTCCCCGCCCTCGGGCCCCGCCAGTCGGGACATCGTGATTCAAGGGCACCATTTCCAGCCGGAGACCGAGGTCTTTGTGGAGATAGGGGGGGTTATTGCCGCCACGGGGCGCACCCAGGAGGATGGCACCTTCTCCATCAGGCTCTTCGTTCCCATCACCGGGGAGGGGGCCCAAACGGTGCAGGTAAAGGATATCTCGGGCAATGTGGCCACAGTATCCTTCTTCACCGAGTTCGGCTTTGATAGTTTTCAAGAGGCCATAACCCGCCTGGAAAGCCAGCTCGCCGAGCTCGGCGAAGGGGGCGTGCCACCCCCCACCGAATCACCAACCCCCACCGCAGCGCCAGCCCTGGAGACACCACCCAGCCAGAGTTTCCTGTGGCTGGCGGTGGCCCTGGCTGGTGCCTTGGCCCTCGCCCTTGCGGGCCTGGCCGTGGTCCTCTTCCGGCTCTATGCCAAAGGCCGGTAAGGCCAAAGCGGTTTATATTTTCCCTTAGCCTTGGGAGTCAGTCCCGGCTGGGGGGTTAAGTTCCTGCCTGGTTAGGACATTTTGGTGTTAGGCGCATGAGATATGGAATGGCGACATTCTTAGGACATTGGGGACCAGCGTTCCTGTATGTTGCAGGCACTCTAGTTCTAGGGGGTTTAACGGCATTTTATCACAAATTGTCTGAGGCCGCTATTGCTCTTTGGGTTAGTGCCTTTATTTCCCTGTTGATAGCAACATGTCTGTTTGTTATAGATTTTACGCTCGTTATCTTATACTCACCAAGGATCGGGATAAAAAGCAGAGCTGGAAAGAAGAAGGGAAAAAGAAACTCGAGTATAGATCTATGAGGCTAATCAAGCAGGATCGAACGGAACCCAGGGGAGAAGATTTTCTATGAGGGGTGTCCGCCGATATCTAATCTTGCTGGTGCTGGGGGCGATCCTGGCTGGCTCGGGCCCGGCCTTAGCCCAGTATGAGCCGCCCCACTCCAGGCCGGGACCGACCGTAGATAGGATCTATTTCAAGGCCTTCCATGTAGATATAGCCCCTGCCGCCCTAAAGAAGGGCGAAATGGACCTCTACGTATACAGCCTCAAGACGGTTATGGCCAAGGAGCTGGAGGACGTCCCCGGGGTGCATATGTATCAGGCCCCCGCCACCAGCCTCTCCCTGGTGCTCAACCCCAGCCCTGCCCCGGAGGGGCAGCTAAATCCCCTCTCTATCAGGGAGGTCAGGTTTGCCCTCAACTACGTGCTGAACCGGGAATTCGTGGCCCAGGAGATATTCAAGGGCATGGCTGTGCCCATGATCGCTCACCTGAGCCCCTTTGACTACGACTATCTCACCATCTACCCCCTGGTGCGGGAATGCAATATCTCTTACCAACCCGAACTGGCCAAGCGAATGGTAAAGGAAGCCATGACCCAGGCCGGGGCAGTGCTCAAAGACGGTTATTGGCACTACGGGGGAAAGCCGGTCGAGCTCAGGTTTATCATCCGGGTGGAGGATGAAAGGAGGGAGATAGGCGACCTCATCAGGGTGGAGCTGGAAAAATTGGGATTCCTGGTCATCCCAATCTATCACATGTTTGCCCCAGCCATTTTCACCGTATATGGTACCGATCCCCAGCTCTTTCAATGGCACCTCTATACCGAGGGGTGGGGGAGGGCTGCCCCAGACCGGTATGACTTTGCCACGATCAACCAGATGTACGCCCCCTGGCTGGGCAATATGCCCGGCTGGCAAGAGGTGGGTTACTGGCAGTATCAGCACCCCGAGCTGGACGAGCTGGGCCAGCGCCTGTTCAAGGGCGATTTCCAAAGCCTGGAGGAAAGGAGCCAGCTCTACCTGGAAGCCACGAGGCTGGGCCTGGAAGAGGCAGTGCGCCTATGGATTGCCACTGTAATAAATAATTTCCCGGGCACGGCGGAACTCCAAGGGGTGACCGAGGATATCACCGCCGGACCCAAAGGGCTATGGACCTTGCGCGAAGCCCATGTCCCCGGAAGACAAGAACTGACCATCGGAAACCTGTGGGTGTGGACCGAGAGGAGCGCCTGGAACCCGGTGGGGGGCTTCGGCGATGTCTATAGCAATGATATATGGAAGAATGTTCATGACCCTCCCCTGTGGCGGCACCCCTTCACCGGCATCCCCATCCCCTTCCGGGTCAAGTACCAGGTGGACACTGCCGGTCCCGAAGGCAAGCTGGATGTCCCGGCCGATGCCTTCCTCTGGGATGCCGATGCGGGCAGGTTCCTCCCCGTAAAACCTGGCACCAAAGCCACCAGCAGGGTCGTCTTTGACTACTCCGATTACTTCGGGTCCCGGTGGCACCACGGCGAACCCATAACCATGGCCGATGTCCTTTACTCCATCTATCAAGCCTTCGACCTGGCTTATAACGAGGATAAGGCCAAGATCGAGTTCGCCCTGGCCACCACCAGCAAGCCCTTTCTGGAGGCGTTTCGGGGGTTCAGATTGGTCGATGACGCCAGGCTGGAGGTGTATGTGGACTTCTGGCATTTTGTGCCCGACTATATAGCGGGCTATGCCAGCCCGGCATCGCTTTCTATGCCCTGGGAGATCCTGGCCGCCATGGACGAGCTCGTGTTTGTCAAGCGGCAGGCAGCCTATTCCGATACTACGGCGGAACGGTTCCGAGTACCTTGGCTCAGCCTGGTCATAGACCGAGATGCCAGGCTGGTGAAGAAGGCCTTGGCCGAGTTCATCGAAAGGGGCTACTTGCCGGAGTCGCCTTTCACGCTGAATGGGACGCCGCTGACAAGCCGGGAGGAGGCGCTCAGGAGATACCGAGCAGCCATTTCCTGGTTTGACAGGCATGGCTTAATGGTCATCAGCAATGGCCCCTTCCAGCTGGTGCGCTTCGACCCCCCCGCTCAGTTCGCCGAGCTGGAAGCCTTTAGGGACCCCACCTATCCCTTCCGACCAGGTCAGTGGTTCTTTGGGGAGGTGGCCGCGGTGGAGATCGCCAAGGTCGCTGCCGAGCCGATATATAAGGGGGAGGACGCCCAGATAGAAGCCGAGCTTCGGGGACCGGGCAGGCTCGGGGCCAAGTATGTGCTCTTCGACCCGGTCAAGGGCGAGGTGCTGAGGAGCGGGGAAGCCGAGCCGGTGTCGGCCACTCGCTTTTCGGTGGCCCTCTCCCCTGAGGAGACCTCCGTGCTCGAGCCGGGAATATATCACCTGTTCCTGGTGGCCCATAGCGATGAGGTGTCTTCCCTGGCCGAGCGAAGGGCGGATATCGAGGTCCGGGCGCTTCTTCCGGAAGCGACGCCCACGACGCCGGCGGCGCCCTCGCCCACCCCCGAGGCGCCTGAGGGGGGCCTGCGCTGGCCTTTTATCCTCATCCCGGTCTTGGTGTTGGCGGCAGTAAGCATAGGCCTCCTAGTCTTGCGCAGAATAAGGGGCAGAAAAGCGGTTTAGACGCCGCCCCGATTGTAGGCAAGGGATGTCGCTCGCTACTACACTGGCCCTGAGGGGATTCACCCTCTTTTGTGTCCTCCTGGTCGTGCTGCTGCTGGTGGTAATTACGCTGGGTGCCACCGGCTTTTCCGATCGGATGCTCCAGGCCACTATAAGCGAGGAAATGCGGGGCCTGAGACAATCCCTGGCCCAGACCATCCGCGACCCTGACCAGCTGGAGCAGGTCCTCCACTCCCGCCACCAGCAACTCATCGACTATTACCATCTGGACAAGCCGTGGTATTTCAGGCTGCCCAATACGGTATCCCAGGTGCTCACCCTGGATCTGGGGGAAGCCAGGACAATGCGCAGCTTTAAGGGGAGCAGCAGGGTGGCCGACATCGTCATGGAGCGGCTGCCCAACACCATCCTGCTGGTCACCACGGCTATGCTCATAACCGCCGTCATAGGGCTGCTTGCCGGGGTCAGGCTGGCTACTCGAGCCGGGAGCAGGGCGGACCGGGTGGTTTCCTTTTTCTTGGCCAGTTCCTACGCCCTCCCCGCCTGGTGGGTGGGCATATTCCTGATCTTGATCTTCTCCTTCAAATTCGCCCTGTTCCCCTCGGGCGGGATGTATAGTCTCCCCCCACCCCAGGAGGGGATGGCCAGGCTCTTAGACCTGTTACGGCACGCCGCCCTGCCCATCATCACTCTGGTCTTGGTCTCCTTCGGGGTTTGGACTTACGTGGTGCGCACCATGGTGCTTAACACTGCCCAGGAGCCCTTTGTCTCCGTAGCCCGGGCCAAAGGCCTCCCTGAACCCCTGGTGAGGCGTCGCTACATCCTCCGGGTAGCTGCCCCACCCATCCTGACTAACCTGACCCTGGGCTTAGCCGGGTCTATTGGTGGGGCTATTCTGACCGAGACGGTATTCAATTGGCCGGGAATGGGGCGGCTATATTACGATGCCATTATGGCGGCGGATGAATCCATAATCATCGCCCTCACCTTTATCTTCACCCTGGTCTATATCATCGCCCGGTTTATCCTGGAGGTGTCATATATAATCCTCGACCCCAGAATAAGGTATGTGTAGGAAATGAGACCCCAAGAGGCCATAAGGGTGTTGCTCTCCAGCGGCCCAGGGAAAGCCGGCATCATCTTTTTCCTGGCCCTGGCGGCGGTTTCCCTATATGCTATCGTGGCTTACCCCCTGGACTTCGGCCTCCGTTTCTGGAATAACCCGGCGATATGGGCAGACAACCCCAGGAACGCCCCCCCGGCCTGGTCAAACACCTTCACCCATCTGAGAAGGGTGGAACACACCACCTTCAGGGCCACCGAGCCAGCGGCGGTCATCCCCGGGGCCGGGGTGGAGACCCGGCTTTACACCTTCGACCTGGACTACAGGTTTGAGGAATCCCCGGCCTTTACCTCTTTCAGCCTGCGCCATCTCACCTATTATTCCAGGCCGCCCCTGATCACCCTTTCCCTGGCCAGGCCCGATGGCAGGGAAATGCTCCTCTATCGGCACGCGGTGCGCGGTCCGGACCCGGGCGAAAGCCCGCCCGTATCCAGGTATGTGGAAGCCCCGCTGCGGGTCTACCTCAGTGGCGACGACACGGTGCTCTGGAACATTGCCGACTTCCTAGGCCGGGAGTTTGAAATGGAGCTGCCCCTCTCTCAGCTCCGGGGCATGGTGGACGAGATCGCTTTCGGCATTCCAGGGGGGGACGGGCAGGGCTTCAGGGTGCTTCCCGGGGATTATACCATAACGGTCGCGGTCAAGGTGTATCATCCCCAGGATTCCATAAGCGAGGTCGTGTTTGTGCTGGGGGGCTCGGTCTATGGGCTGATGGGCACCGATACCCTGGGGCGGGATCTGGCTGTGGGTCTGCTCTTCGGGTTCCCCATAGCCCTGTTTATCGGGCTGGTTACGGCGCTCCTGGCCACCACCATGGGGACGCTCATGGGCATCCTCAGTGGCTACCAGGGGGGCAAGACGGACATCTTCATCCAGCGTTTCTGCGATGTGCTGGGCAATATCCCTTTGCTGCCCATTCTGATCTTCCTGATATTCGTCCTGGGGCAGAAGCTGATGTTGGTGATTCTGATCTTGGCCGCTTTTGGCTGGCCCGGTCTGACCATTCTGATCCGGTCTATGGTGTTGCAACTGCGCTCCGGTCAATTGGTGGAAGCCACCAGAGCCCTGGGGGCCTCCCCGTGGCGCATCATGCTCCGGCACATATTTTTCCAAATAGCCCCCTTCGTCCTGGCCCAGATGATCTTCTTCACCCCGGCGGCCATCCTGGCCGAAGCTGGCCTGAGCTTCTTGGGCCTGGGGGACCCCTCTATCCCCACCTGGGGACAAATCCTGGAGTTTGGCTTCAGGACCGGCGCCGTTTATGCCGGGTACTGGTGGTGGGTGCTGCCCCCAGGATTGCTGATCGTGCTTACAGCCATGACCTTCGTGCTTCTAACCCTGGGGATGGAGCCCGTGGTTAATCCCCGACTGAGGTCATGAAATAATGGCTCTGCTCCGGGTCAGCGACCTGCGCCTTTACTATGCCACCGTGGGCGGAGTACTGCCCGCGGTGGACGAGGTATCTTTGATTATGGAAGGGGGGGAAGCGCTGGGGGTGGTGGGGGAGTCAGGGGCGGGCAAGAGCAGCCTTGCCCTCGCCCTGATGCGCACCCTGCCCCGGAATATCGCCCTCTATGATGGGATTATAGAGTTTGAAGGGGTCGATTGCTCGAAGCTCAGCGATGAGGAGTTCAGAAAGCGAATCAGGTGGCAAAGGATTGCCATGGTTTTCCAGGGAGCCATGGATTCCCTCAACCCGGTGATGAGGGTGGGGCATCAGGTGGCTGAGCCGTTACTCCTCCAGCCCGGGGTGAGCCGTGAGCAAGCCTATGCCGCCGTCCAACGCCAGCTGGAGCTATTGCTCTTGCCGCCAGAGGTTTTCCAGCGTTACCCCCACGAGCTCAGCGGGGGGATGAGGCAGAGGATAATGATAGCTATGGCGCTAATCCTCAGCCCCAAGCTGGTCATCCTGGATGAGCCCACCTCTGCCTTGGATGTGATCATTCAGGCCCAGATAATGAATGTATTGAAGAGGCTTAAGGGGGAGCTGGGGTTATCCATCCTGTTCATCACCCATGACCTCGCCCTGGCCAGCGACCTCTGCGACGCCATCGCTGTCATGTATGCCGGGGAGATTATAGAGCAGGGCGGCGTTGAGGAGGTGCTCACCGAGCCGGGACACCCTTATACTCAAAAACTCCTGGCCACCGTCCCCAGGCTGAAGTCGGAGGCTATACCCGAGTTTATCCCAGGGGCACCCCCCGATATGACCCACCTCCCCCAGGGGTGTCGTTTCCACCCCCGGTGTCCTCATGCCTTTGAGCGCTGCCGCCGGGAGCGCCCCCTTCCCTTCAGGCCGAACCCGAGGCACCAGGTTCGTTGTTGGCTTTGGAGGGGGCGGCCATGAACCACCTGCTGATGCTGGAGGGGGTGAAGATGTATTTCCAGGTCAGAAGCAGGTTCTTTGGCTCGCTGGCGGTAAAAGCTGTGGACGGTGTCTCCCTCGAGGTGAAGCGGGCGGAGACCCTGGCTGTGGTGGGGGAGTCGGGGAGTGGAAAGAGCACCTTAGGAAGGGTATCCCTGAGGCTGATAAGGCCTTCCGCTGGTCGCGTTATCTTTGACGGGGAAGACATCACCGCAGCCAATGATGCCGAACTGAAACGGTTCCGGAAGAGGGCCCAGGGCATATTCCAAGACCCCTTTTCCAGCATCGACCCCTTTATGAATATTTACCAGATATTGGAAGAGCCCCTGTTTATCCACGGGCTAGGCAACAGCCGCGAGAGGAGACGGCTGATATATGAGGCCTTGGAAGAGGTCAAGCTCACCCCGCCCCAGGAGTTTGCCCCGAAGTATCCGGATAGGCTATCGGGGGGACAAAGACAGCGGGTGGGCATCGCCCGGGCTTTGATCCTTCGCCCCGATTATGTGGTGGCCGATGAGCCTGTTTCCATGATCGATGCCTCCAGCCGGGCCGAAATCCTTTACCTGCTCAGGGAACTCCAGGACAGGCACGGGATGAGCTTCCTCTATATCACTCATGACATCGCTACCGCCCGGCATTTCTCCCACAGGATAGCGGTGATGTATCTGGGGAGAATTGTGGAGACAGCCCCTACCAAGGAGCTGATCGAGAAGCCCCGTCACCCTTACACCATGGCCTTGATCGAGGCTGTCCCCTCCCCCGACCCCGCTAACAGGTTCAGAGAACGACGGGTTATCCCGGGAGAGCCAGCTAGCCCGACCAGGGTGCCCCCCGGTTGCCGCCTGCATCCCCGCTGTCCCCTCTTCATCCGGGGTAAGTGTGACGTTATAGAACCCCCCCTGATAGAGGTGATGGAGAGCCATTACGCCGCATGCCATCTCTACTGCTAAGGGTGTCCCAGTAAGACCCCCGAGATAGGCGGGCATAACAAATGCCCGCCTATCTTTATGCCTGGCACAATCGCCCCCATGGGACAAAGGTCTGCCCCACTTGTTACGAAGGTACCATAGACAGCAAGAAACGCCCCTAGCTTACAATTGGGTTGGAACCAAAGTTGGCAAGGGCATATATCTCACAATGCGAGCGGTGGGAGTGCCAGGTGGCTAAGTGCCCGAGGAGGTGAGGGATGTGATGGTTGAAAGCACCCGACGAAGGTCATAGTCAGGAAGGCGCGCGAAGTGTGCCTGGAAAGGAGGACAGATGAGTAAGCTGCGAGCGTTATCGAAGATCAAGAGGCTGGCGGCCAGGATAGTGAGGGACGAGATGGGCATTACCGGCCTGGAGACGGCCATCATCCTCATCGCCTTCGTGGTGGTGGCCTCGGTGTTCGCTTACACCGTCCTGTCCGCTGGTATCTTCTCCTCGGAGCGGGGCAAGGAGGCGGTGTATGCCGGCCTCAAGGAGGCCAGGGGCACCCTGGAGCCAAAGGGGAGCGTTATCGCTACCGGGATCAAAATGATCGACGATGCCGATGACGACCCGGTGGCCTGGGAGGCGGCTGCCACACTCCCCACCGATATAATCAGCGTCACTCCGGCGAGGGATACCGATGATAGGAAGGAGGGCACTGCCAGCGTCGAGCTGACCATTGTCACCGGCGTGGCTCCAGGTAGCGGCCTACTCGCTTATCATGACCTGGCCTCGGCTATGGATTTGAGCAGCCAGACCGAGGTCAAGCTCTGGGTCAAGTCGGACACCGACCTGACCGTCGCCAACCAGCTCCAGCTAGTGCTTGACGATACCGCTGCCTGTGCCAGCCCCCTGGAGACCATCGACATCGGCACCCTGACCGCCGGTACCTGGACCAGGGTCAGCCTCACCTTGGCCAATCCCTCCCAGGATAGTGCCATCCTCTCCATTGGCCTGAACACCGGTGGCGGTCTGCCAGCAAGCACGACCATAGTGGTCAACCTGGATAGCATCGAGGGCGACCCTCCCACGGGTGGCGAGGTCCATGAGCTGATTTTCACCGTGGCCAATGCGGTGGGCGGGCTGGCCATAGACCTGACAGCGCCTACGGATGCCGATGGCGACGGCCTAGCTGACTCCGGCAGCACCCATGTCACGGTGATCTCCTATAGCGACAAGGATCAGCAGATCAGCGATATAGCCTGGTCAAAGGCGGAAATAGGCACCGGGGATGGCGACAACCTGCTGGAGACCGGGGAAAAGATGCAGATCACCGTGCCCTTGAAGGCCCTCACCACCCTGCTCAGGATCGATAAACAGTTTACCCTGGAGGTGAAGCCGCCCCATGGCAGCAGCCTCTCCCTACAGAGGACTACGCCCCCCCAGATCGATACCATCATGAACCTTCAGTGATGGGGACGAAACTTCAAAGAAAGGAGGAGAAAAATGATCAAGACATTGAAAAGAGGCCTGGGCAAGATTTGCAGGGACGAGAGGGGTATTACCGGCCTGGAGACGGCCATCATCCTCATCGCTTTCGTGGTGGTGGCCTCGGTGTTCGCCTACACCGTCCTGTCTGCCGGTATCTTCTCCGCGGAGCGGGGCAAGGAAGCGGTATATGCTGGCCTCCAGGAGGCCAGGAGCTCCATGGAGCCCCGGGGCAGCACCCTGGCATATGACAATGTGGATGTGTATGACTCCGGCGGCACCACTGTGGTCGCCTCAGCGGGCACGGCTGTGACCAAGATATCCTTCGTGGTCTCCAACGCCGTGGCCGGGGAACCGGTGGACCTGACACCCCCTTACACCTATAGCGCTGGAACAGGCATATCCGCCAGCGGGCTGGACTATGTCACGGTGCTCTCCTACAGCGACCAGGTGCAATTTCTGAATGACATGGCATGGACGGTGGAGTTTGTGGGCAAGACCAGCGGTGACTACCTGCTGGAGGCCGGGGAGAAGGCCGAGATAACGGTGTGGCTGGTCAATTATGACGGCACCCTATACAAGCTGGGCACCGGTGCCACCGACCCCTTTATGGACGATGCCACCAAACTCCTCGGCAAGAACGAGCAGTTCACCGTGGAGGTGAAGGCTCCCAAGGGGGCTGTGCTCACCATCCAGAGGACGACGCCGGCCCGCCTGGATGCGGTGATGAACCTCTTCTAGAGAGCGCCTGGGGTGTTTTAGGACAGAGGTGCTCCGGGGGGCTTCGCGCCCCCCGGGAGCACCTATGAGCAGGGGAGGTGGTCAGACCATGGAACTGAACCAGAAGATAAGGGAACTGGAAGACCAGATAAAGCTGCTGAAGAACGAGGTGAAGGAGACCCTAGTCGACATCCGGGAGTATATCCTGAATGGTCAGAACCCCTTCAGCGGCTTCGAGCAATCCCCTGAGCCACTCCCTCTGGACGAGGAGAGGGTGAGGGCCCGGGACAAAGTCCCGGGGGAAGAGCCTGCTGCCAGGGCGGAGGAGGCGGGGGCAGTGGAGGAGGGCCAAGGGGCTAGCGGCTCGGGGCAGGGGGAAGCCAGCACTGACGTGGAGGAAGTCCCCTCATCTCCCATCCTTCGTCCCGTCAGGCCCAGGGTGGAGCAGCATCGCAACGGCGCCATGGAACTGGGCAACCTCGTGGGGTTGACGCAGTGGGCGGGCAATGCCGTGAAAAGGATAGGCCGGGGGAAGGTGGAGGCCATTGTGGAGGTCTACCAGCTCACAGGGCGCCTCTCCCCTGAACTAAAGGAGGTATTGCTCAGGCTTCTTCACCTGGCCGAGGAGGAAAAGCCCGAGGGGCAGGTGACCACCAGGGAGTGCATAGCGGTGCTGGTCCAGCTGGATGCGCTCCTGGGGAAGGGCAGCAGGTCCGAGGCAGCGCTGCTTTCTATCCTGTTTGATGAGAAGGAGGGTCTGCCATCGACAAGGCCATAACCACGGTTTTGCTCGCTATAGCCGGGGTGGTATGCGCCATGTTCGTCTTCAACGCCGTCTATCCGGCGGTCAGCCGCTCCAGCGGGGCTATCGTGAGCGTGGCGGGGAAGGTGGACGACCGCATCAAGAGCCAGATCCGAATCGTCCATGCCACCGGGGAACTGGACGGGTATGGGAACTGGCAGGACACCGATGGGGATGGGGATTTCGACGTATTCCTCTGGGTCAAGAACGTGGGCGCCTCGCGCCTTGTGGCCATCGAGGAGAGCGATGTCTTTTTCGGTAAGGAGGCGGATTTCGTGCGCATCCCCTGCGAGGTTGATGCCGGGGGCAGTTTCCCCCGCTGGAGCTGGCAACTGGAGAACGATACCGAGTGGAAGCCCACGGCAACGCTCAAGCTCACCATCCACTTTTCCTCCGCCTTGGGCTCGGATACCTACTTCGTGAAGGTGATCGCCTCCAACGGGGTCTCGGATGAGCATTTCTTCAGCATGTAGGGGAGATTGGCTCACGCGATCGTTTCTTTGATTTCCGTCGCCGTCATGGTGACCGGGGTGCTCGCGGTGGCCTCGAGCTCTTGCTCCTCGGTGGATCTCGTTTCGGGGTCGTGGGGGCAAATGGCGGAGCAGACGAGGGAGATGGCCAGGACCAGGATCAGCTTTGCAGGTCGAGAAGTGGGGGTCCAGGGAATAAACGTGGAAATAATCCTCACCAACACGGGCCGGATGGCCCTGGGCGATTTCCCGCGATGGGACGTCGTCGTCGAGTACTATGGGGGGAACCAAAGGGTCTATTGCATAAAGTGGCTTCCTTACAGCGAGGGTGTTCCCGGGGATAACGAATGGACGGTCCATGGGATATATCTGGATGCCCAAACCGGCGAGCCGGAGGTTTTTGAGCCGGGCATCCTCAACCCGGGGGAAGAAATAGTGATCCAGCTCAGGCTGAGTCCCAAGGTCTGGACAAACACCACAAACCGGTTGCTCGTAGCTACCTCGAACGGGGTGGCAGCCCCGGTCATCTTCACCAGATAGAATAGGTAGGGGGTGTAAACGATTTGTCAAGCGCCATCGTCTCCTTGATCTCCATCGCTATTATATTGTTCGGGACGCTGGCGATGAGCCAGGGCTCCTTCTCCGCGGTGGAGGCCATTTCGGGGTCATGGAAGCAGGCCGGGGAGTGGGTGGGGGAGATAAGGAGGACGGACCTCGCCCCCGTGGTCGCATCCGTTCACACCGAGGGGCAAATCGTGGAGATAACCCTCAGGAATGAGGGGGAAGCGGCCCTGGGCGACTTTCCGCGCTGGGATGTGGTCGTCCAGTACTATGGGGCCGATGGCAACTACTACATAAAATGGCTTCCCTACACCGAGGGCGCTCCCGACCCCGAAAATAACGAATGGGCGGTAAGCGGGATATATCTGGATGCCCAAGGGGGTACCCCCGAGGTTTTCGAGCCAGGCATCCTCAATCCCCAGGAGGAGGTGGTGATCCAGATAGGGCTCACCCCGGGGGTGGAAGTCGATTCCACAAACTGGGCGATCATAGTCACTCCCAATGGGGTTGTCACTTCGGTCGCTTTCAATGGATAGGAGGTCCTGAATGGCGAATGTGCTGGCAAAGGATAGCCATGGCGAGGGGGCGGTCATCTCCACAGGGAACTCGGAGATCGACAAGAAGATGGGGGGTGGCATCCCGCTGGGGTCTCTCACCATCATCGAGGGCCAGTCAGGTGCCGGAAAGTCGGTCCTCTCGCAGCAGATGGTGTGGGGTTCCCTGAATGACAAATTCAGGACCCTGTTCTATACCACCGAGAATACGGTGAGGAGCCTCATCAAGCAGATGGAAAGCCTGAGCTTGGACATCTCGGACCAACTCCTCTTGGATTGGCTCAGGATATATCCTATCCAGGCGACGAGGGCGAGGCTGACGGCCTCTGAGGTGTTCCGCATCCTCCTGCGCAGCATCCAGAGGCATGAGCCCTTCAAACTTGTGGTCATAGATTCCCTCACCACCTTCGTCACCCATACCTCGGTGGAGGAGACCATCTCCTTCTTCGAGGAGTGCAAGAACCTGTGCAATCAGGGCAAGACCATCATCGCCACTGCCCACTCCTATGCCTTCCAGGAGAGCACCCTCATCCGCATTCGTTCTTTGTGCGATGCCCACCTCAGGCTTCGCATAGAGGAGGTGGGGGATCAGCTGGTCAAGGTCCTGGAGGTGGCCAAGGTGAGGGGGGCGGATAAGAGCACGGGGAACATCATCAGCTTTGACGTCGAGCCCGGGATCGGGATGAGGATCATCCCAGTATCTAAAGCCAAGGCATAAGGGGGCCCAAGTGCCGCAGGTAAAGCTGCCTTTTACCGGGGAGAGCAAGGCCGACAGCCACGGAGACGGCCTCCTCCAGTGTGGCCTCTACCGGATGCTCCCCAAGCCCATACAGGAGGCGGTGGCGGGGAACATCCACCTCCTGGAATACCTGCATATGGTCCCCATCGAGCAAGTGGGCATCCCCCAATACTACGCCAAGCTCACTCCGAAGCTGCGAGACCTGAAGCACCCCAACCTCATCTACCCCGTGGCCGAGGGCATCTTCACCCACATCTACCCCGACCCCCAGGATGGAAGGGACTGCTATATCTCGGTAGAGCCGATCCTCACCAGGAACCTGGACAGCCTGATGCCGGAGGTGGAGATGAGGCTCCTGGAGTTCACCGATGAACTGGCCCAGGCCAAAACGGAGGAGCAGAGAAAACAGGTGCTCCTGAGCTGTGTGGACAGGATCTGCACCACCGACGGGAATGGCAACCCGGGGAGGGGGCTCTTCGGGCTCTTGGGCAACAAGGGCAACGGGTCCAAGATCGGGGTGTCTCCCCAGGAGATGGAAGCCATCAAATACCTTCTCATCCGGGACAAGATAGGTCTGGGCATCCTGGAGCCGATGATACGCGACCGCTACATCGAAGATATAAGCTGTAGCGGGCTGGGCTGCATCTTCGTGGAGCACAAGATCTTCAGGGGCCTCAAGACCGCTGTAACCTTCTCCAGCTTCGAGGAGCTGGACGAATTCGTGTTGAGACTGGCGGAGAGGATCAAGAAGCCGGTTACCTACCGGGACCCGATTGTGGACGCCGTCCTTCCCGATGGCTCCCGGATAAACATCGTCTATGGCAAGGATGTCTCCAAGCGGGGCAGCAACTTCACCATCCGCAAGTTCAGCGAGACCCCCCTGAGCATCCTGGAGCTCATCGAGTTCGGCAGCCTGGATTACATGATGGCTGCCTACCTCTCCATGATTATCAGCGAGGGCATGAACGTCTTCGTCTCGGGGGAGGCGGCATCGGGCAAGACCACGCTCTTAAATGCCCTTACCACCTTTATCCCCCCCAACGCCAAGATCGTGACCATAGAGGACACCCCGGAGCTCCAGGTGCCTCACCGGAACTGGATCAGGGAGGTGGTCACCCAGGCAAAGACCGGGGGGGAAGGCGCCGGGGTGACCATGTTTGACCTCCTCAAGGCGGCCTTGAGGCAGCGGCCCAATGAGATCATAGTGGGGGAGATCAGGGGCATCGAGGGGGCCATCGCCTTCCAGGCGATGCAGACCGGCCATGCGGTGATGGCCACCTTCCACGCCGCCTCGGTGGAGAAGCTCATCCAGCGCATCACCGGCTCTCCCATCAACGTGCCCAAGACCTATATAGATAACCTCAACGTGGTGATCATTCAGAGTGCGGTGCGGCTCCCCGATGGCAAGATCGGGCGGCGCGCCCTGAGCATCAACGAGATCGTGGGCTACGACCCGCCCTCCGACTCCTTCTCCTTTATCGAGATGTTCCGCTGGAACCCGGTGGATGATACCTTCGAGTTCGTGGGCAATATGAACAGCTACCTCCTGGAGCAGAAGATCGCCTTGAAGCGGGGTATACCCAAGCACAAGAAGCGGCAGATCTACGGCGAGCTGGAGAGGCGGGCCAAGATCCTGGAGAAACTGCACAAGGAACAGAAGGTCGTTGGTTTCTATGAACTTCTGCAGGTTCTGGCAAAGGCGCAGCGGGAAGGGCTCTTTTGACAGGGAGCTCCTGGGCATCGACCTTTTCTCGCAGCTCTCGTACATGTCCGCTGTGGCCACAGCCGGCGTGTTGCGGAGCCAGGTTTTCGAGTATGCCTCCCGGCTCCCCTATGTCTCCTCCCGGTATTTGAGGGATATTCACCTTCTGTCCCAAAAGCTCAATTACGATTACGCCGAGGCCTGCCGCATGGTGGGGGAGGCCGCCGAGGAAGAGGAGGTGAGAAACCTCTTTCTGCGCCTCTCCGGCTCCCTTTCCTCGGGCGAGCCCGAGAGGGACTTCTTGGCCCGGGAGGCGCAGGCCATGGGGGAGACCTATGGCAATGAGTACGAGCGAAGATTAGAATCCCTGAAGAAGTGGACGGACGGCTACGTGGCCCTCATCGTCTCGGCGGCCCTCATCATCATCGTCGCCGTAATCTCGATGATGATCTACCAGGTGGGAACCACCTTCATCCTAGGGGTGGCCGGGCTGATGATCCTGATAACCCTTGCCGGCTCCTGGCTCATCTACCGCACCGCCCCCAAGGAGAAGAAGACCCATTCCCTCCCCCAGCGCTCCAGGGAGCAGCGGCTGGCCCGCAACCTATTCAAAATCTGCCTCCCCCTGGCCGTGGTCGGCTGCCCCCTCCTCGCCCTATTGAAGGTAAACATAGGGTGGATACTGGCCTTAGGAGGCATCTTGCTGCTCCCGGTGGGGCTTGTGAGCCTGAGGGACGACCGGAGGATAGACAGAAGAGATGGCGACATCGCTGCCTTCCTCCGCACCCTGGGCGGCGTCACCGGGGCAATTGGGACCACGATAACCGAGGCCTTGGGCAGAATGGACCTGCGCGCCACCGGCTCCCTGGCCCCCGAGGTCAACAGGCTCCGCGTAAGACTCAGCTCCGGCATCAAGCCCGAGCTCTGCTGGCAGCGGTTCGTGGCCGAAACCGGGAGCGAGCAGGTGGACCGGACGGTGCGCGTCTTCTGGGACGGCATAAGCCTGGGGGGCGAGCCCGAGCAAGTGGGCAATCGTGCCTCCCTTTACGCCATGAAGATCGCGCTGCTGCGGGCCAAACGGAGGCTCGTGTCCTCCACCTTCGGCTGGCTTTCCATCCCCATGCACGGAGCCATTGGCGGGCTCCTGGTGTTTATCGTGGAGGTCATGGGCATCTTCGGGAGGACGGTGCAGGGGATGATGCCCACAGGGAGTCCGGGGGCGTTCTCCGGGCTGCCGGCGACCCGGCTCTTCACCTTCCATTTGGAGGATTTGCAGTTGCTCAACTGGCTGGTGATACTGGTGCTGGTGGTGCTTACCGGGGCCAATGCCTTTGCCGCCAAGGCGGCCGACGGGGGGCACCCCTATAAGCTTTTTTACTACCTGAGTATCATGCTGGCAATATCGGGTGGATGCTTGATCTTTATCCCGCGGCTGGCAACCATGATATTCACCACCGTACCAGCTATGTGAGACACGAAATGGATCGGGGAAAGGAAAGACACCATGAGTATCTTTGACGCAGCCCTCTTTGCCCTGGCGGTTTTTGCCATCGCTGCTGCCGCAGTCTTTATCCTGAGGAAGAGGTCACGGGGGGAAAGACCTCTTGGGGAAGACTTGAAGGCAGATGTTCAGGGAGCACCCACGCGCCCTGCCGACGTGGGGTGGGAACTTGGGGAAGTCTCCATTGAGGGAGTGGAACCCCAAGAAGACCTGGTGGCAAAAGGGGGGATTGAAGACCAGCCAGCCCAAGGGGTGGTTGGACAGGCTGGGGACGCCGATGGAGAGGGAGGGGAGGAGTCAGGGGGGAAGGAGGTAGAGGAGGACAACTTGTTGAGCCTCTTCAGGACCGAGGAGGTGGAGGACCTGAGCCTCCGGGCGCTCACCGAGAGCTTGGAGGATATAGATGCTCGTGAGCTGCTCAAGGAGTGCAGGAGCATAGCAAGCTGGCTCAGGAGGAGGTCACAGCCCTCTCAGCCAGCATCCTAAAGGGGATGCGGCCTTACAGACGATGAGATGTCTTGCAAAAGCCTTGGCAATTTTCTGGGCCACGCTTTCCGTGGGTGATATGGTATTGACCTACGCCTGCCTCCACAAGGGGGCCATAGAAATAAACCTCTTCGCCCAGGTGCTTCTCAACCAGGCCCCCCTGGTAGGATATGGGGCAAAGGCGGCTGTTACGGTGGGCATATGCCTCGGCTTCTGGCATCTTGCTGGAAGGGAAAGGGCGCTCAAGGCGGTCATAGCCTGCGAATCTCTCTTGATCGTTTTCTTTGGCTATATCGTTTTTAACAACGCAAAGGCACTTCTCTCTTGAGGGGGTACCGATGACGTGCCCTGGGAGCGAGGCTCCTTTCGGGATTTGTGCTCTGGCGGCGTGAGATGGCTGTTGAGCTGGGTATCCTGGGCTTCTACAGCTCTGTGCTCGTCCTTCTCGGGGTCATCGACTTCAAATATGGGATTATACCGAATAGGTTGGTGTATCCCGCCATGCTCCTCGCCATCGGTATCGCCCTTTGCTGGCCCGGGATGGGCATCACAGATTCAATCATCGGTGGTTGTATGGCACTTGGGTTGCTGCTCCTGCCAGCCCTTGTCTCGAAAGGGGGAATGGGCTGGGGGGATGTGAAGATGGCGACACTGATCGGATTGATGACCGGTTTCCCGTTGGTCTTCATTGCCCTGCTCATCGCCGCGGGACTGGCAGCAAGCGTCCTGCTTGGGCTGCGACTAAGGGGGCGCAAAGGGGGTATCCCGTTCGGCCCCTTCCTTTCCCTTGGTGCCCTGACCACCTTGCTTTGGGGCCATTCACTATAGGGGTGGAGATAATCGTTTTCCGCCAAGGTGGCCGAAAGCGCTCTGCCTAGCGAGGCCTCAAACCTGCCCGAAAGCCGAGAGCTCGCAATCTTTCCACCACCTGAGTAGCATCCTCAACGCCGAGCTGGATCAAGATATCGCCCCTCTTTGCCCCGGGCGGGGCTATCGTTGCCAGCCTCTTTATCTCGATGCCCAGCTCGTTAATACAGGAAATGACCTTCTCAGCAGACCTGCCATCGCCCGCTTCGTAGACAACGATTCCCTGGCCTGACTTATCCAGGGTGAATACCTGGCTGACAATGTTGTTGAACAAGTCGCTGGTAGTGACGATACCAACCAGCTTGCCGTGTTCAACCACCGGTAAGGCCCTTAGTTGTCGGCTCTCAAGCAGGGCAAGCGCTCGCTCGGCCGTGTCATCGGGTCCCACAGTGGGCACATCCCTTTTCATGATATCCTTCAGCCTGGTCTTGACTACAAGCCAGAGCAACTGCCAGCGGATGGAAGCAAAGGGGTTGAACCTGGTGTAGAAGAACTCCTCGAGCCTATCCCAGTTAACCATGCCCAGCAATTTCCTATTATCATCCACTACAGGCAGGTGATGGATATTGTGCGCCTTCATAATATCCCTGGCATGGGTGAGGATGGTGTTAGCCGGCACCGCGATCACATTCTTTGTCATGATATCCCTAACTAACATGACCCCGTGCTTCCCCGCTCAAGACTTCGGAGGCGATGCCTGTTGTGGTGACACTGTGGACCTCTAAGCGGTCAAAGAAGGGAATACAATGTCCTACATTCCAATGTTGACATTATCCCCCATCCATATGGGGTTGTCAACCGGTCGGATTTCCTGCTACTCGAATGCCCCAAGAGAATTCGAATCCCGAAGCTAAGCAGGTTGTTGAGCAGGTCTGGTCTTTCTAGCAAAAATAAGGGATACTAGAGTTATAATGGGGGCTGCGTATTTAAGTGAGGAGGGGATGTCTCGAAGTAGGCCTTACCCTGGAGCAGAAGGCGGAGTTTTAGATGAAAAATTATCTTTGATTAGCGGCAACCCAAGCGAGCAGAACCGCTGGGATGATACAATGCCTGGGCCATGAAGGAGTTGCTGTCCCATTTTCAGGGCTGTCTTGTCGGGGTGGCGGTGGGTGATGCCCTGGGGGCTCCGGTGGAGGGGATGAGCCCTGAGCACATCCGAAGCCGATGGGGCCAAGTCACCGAGATGATGGCAGGGCGGGGTTGGGGCCGGGGCGAACATACCGATGATACTGCCATGACCCTGTGCCTGGCCCGCAGCCTGGTGGAGCGGGGGGAATTCGAGCCCGAGGATGTGGCTGCCAGGTTTCTGGACTGGTTCCAAGCCGGGGCCAAGGGCATCGGCCGCACTACCTTGATCGCCCTCTCCGAGCTGGGGCGGGGGGCCTCCTGGCAGGAGGCAAGCCTCCTCGCCCATCACAGGCTGGGTGGGCTCTCGGCGGGCAACGGCAGCATAATGCGCTGTGCCCCTATTGGACTCTTCTACTATCGCCGCCCGGATAGGCTCATCGAGGCCAGCCTGGAGAGTGCCCTCATCACTCACTGGGACCCCCGGGCAGGCTGGGCGGCGGTGGCGCTGAATCTGCTTATTGCCGGGCTGGTGCAGGGCAGGAAAGAAGGCCTCCTCGAGGAGGTGGCCGGACTGATGGACAACGAGGAGGTCAGCAGGGTGCTGCTGGAGGCATCCGCGGGGGCCAGGGAACGGCTGGTGCCCTCGGCCTATGTCCTGGATACCCTGAAGGCTGCCCTGGGGTGCTTCCTTCAGGCTCCCAGCTTCGAGGCGGCGGTGGTCAGCGCCGTGAACCTGGGCGGCGACACCGATACCACCGGGGCAGTATGCGGGGCCCTAGCTGGCGCCTATTTCGGGCTGGGGGGCGTGCCCCATAGATGGCTAGAGCCCCTTTATGCTAAGGAGGAATTGCTGGATCTGGCCGGCCGAATCTATGCCCTGGCCCAGCCCTAGGCAGATTTTTCCCCCTTGGGGGTGACCAGAGGGGATATCTCCCGAAGCCTCTGGATTATGTCGGGGAGGATGGAGAGCACAAACTCTATCTCCTCCTCGGTGTTGCCCAGGCCCAGGGTCAAGCGAAGGCTGCCATGGGCTAACTCGGCGGGGATGCCCATGGCCAGGAGCACGTGGGAGGGCTCCAGCGACCCCGAGGTGCACGCCGAGCCACTGGAGGCGCACACCCCGGCCAGGTCCAGACTGAGCAATACGGATTCGCCCTCCACATAGTCGAAGCAAAAGCTGGCATTGTTGGACAGGCGCTGGGTGGGGTGGCCAGTGAGGTGGGCCCCCTGGATACGGCTCTGAATCCCCCGGATGAGTCGGTCGCGCAGTTCGCCGCAGTGCCGGTTATAGTGGGCGCGATTCTGGGCAGCCAGTCTCAGGGCAGCCCCCATGCCCACGATGCCGGGCACATTATGGGTGCTCGCCCGGCGGCTATTCTCCTGGCCACCGCCACTCATATGGGGGACGAAGGGTGTGCCCTTTCTCAAGAAGAGGAGCCCCACCCCCTTGGGGCCATAGAACTTGTGGGCGGCCAGGCTGAGGAGGTCGACCCCCAGCTTATCCACATTCAGGTCTAGGGCACCGGCCCCCTGCACGGCATCAGTATGGAAATATATAGGTCGCCCCAGGTGGCGGGCCCTGTCTTTGATCATCTGGCCCAGCTCGGCGATGGGCTGGATGGTGCCCACCTCGTTGTTGGCCAGCATGATGCTCACCAGGATAGTCCTGTCGGTGATAGCCTTCTCCGCCTCGGCCACAGAGACCATCCCATAGCCATCCACGGGCAAGTAGGTGACCTCAAAGCCCAGCTTTTCCAGAAAATGACAGCTCTCCAGGACAGCGTGGTGCTCGATGGCCGAGGTGATGATATGGTTACCCTTATGGCGCAGGGCGAAGGCCACCCCCTTGAGGGCAGCATTATCCGCCTCCGTGCCCCCGGCGGTGAAGATGATCTCCTCGGGCTGGGCACCTAGAAATTCGGCGGCGGTGCGGCGGGCATCCTCGACAGCGTTACGGGCTTCCTGGGCCGGCGTGTAGATGCTGGAGGGATTGCCGAACCTCTCCGAAAAGTAGGGCATCATCGCCTCCAGCACCTGGGGGTGGGTGGGGGTGGTGGCGGCGTGGTCCAGATAGATCACCCGTTTCATCGGCACTCATCCCCCTGGAGCACGGCAGCAGGGGTCGCGGTCACCGGGTAGCAGCATATATCAGCCAGGGTTGTGGAGTTTAATACCTGGGCCACGGTGTCCCTTATCTTGTGCCACACAAGGGTGGAGGGGCAGACGGGCTCTCGGCGGCAACCCTGGGGGGTGGCACAGCGGGCGGGGGCGATAGGCCCCTCCAGCGCCCGCAACACCTCACCTATGGTTATGGACTCCGGGGAGGCGCTGAGGCGATAACCCCCTTTAATGCCTCGTTCTGACGCCACCAGGCCGGCCTGCCGCAGACGGGCCATCAACTGTTCCAGGTAGCCCAAGGGCAGGCCCTGCTTGTGAGCCACCTCAGCCAGGGACAACACCCCCCGTCCATAGGCATGGGCCAGCTCGATCATCAAGCGTAGGCCATAGCGCCCTTTGCTGGAGAATTCTATCATGGCTAATTCCTAGTGATTTACTAGGAATTATAAGCATAAAACCGGGTCTTGTCAAGGGGCCAACCCCGAGTTCTTGACAATATGAGCCAGGGGTGTTATCCTATAGTTGCCATCGACCCTGGCCAGCGGTGAGCTTTTAACCGTCTTTTATTAAGAATTGACCGCTTGGATCGGCCACGACCGAGACGGCTACAAGGGAAAGGATGCTAAATGCCCTCTCGGCTGTGCCCGGGAGGGCATTTAATTTGGTGGGCAGGATGTTCGACACCATCTGCGATGTGCCCGGAATAAAGGTGGGACACTACACCGACCGCGAGGCGGTCACCGGCTGCACCGTCGTCCTCTGCGAGGCGGGGGCAGTGGCCGGGGTGGAGGTGCGGGGCTCGGCGCCGGGAACTCGGGAGACCGACCTTTTAAACCCCTTGAACCTGGTGCCCCACGCCCACGCCGTTGTCTTCAGCGGCGGCAGCGCCTTCGGGCTGGACGCAGCCGGAGGGGTGGTGCGCTACCTGGAGGAGCATGGCTATGGCTACTGGGCCAGGGTAGCCAGAGTGCCCATTGTCCCGGCGGCTATCCTTTTCGACCTGGGCATAGGTAGCCCGGCGGTGAGGCCCGGACCCGAGGCGGGCCACCAGGCCTGCCTGGCGGCTGCCTCAGGCGAGGTGGCCGAGGGGAGCGTGGGGGCGGGCACCGGGGCCACCGTGGGCAAAATCCTGGGCATGGGGCGGGCCACCAAGGGCGGGGTGGGCACCTCCAGCCTCAAGATAGGCGCCGATATAATCGTGGGCGCCCTGGCGGTGGTCAATGCCTTTGGCAATGTGGTCGACCCCGAGACGGGTCAGACCCTGGCCGGTCCCCGCCGCAGCGATGGCCCTGGCTTCCTCAGCACCGCCGAGATAATGAAGAGCGGCGTCCCGTGGCAGAGCCCCCTGCCCCAGAATACCACCCTGGCAGTGGTGGCCACCAACGCCCGACTGGACAAGGCCCAGGCTACCAAGGTGGCCCAGATGGCCCACGACGGCATGGCCCGGGCCATTGTGCCCTGCCATACCATGGTCGATGGCGATATCTGTTTCGCCCTGTCCTTGGGGGACAAGCCTGGCGATGTCAGCACCGTAGGGGTGGCCGCCGCCGAGGCGGTGTCCATGGCGGTGGTGAGGGCAGTGCTCAGGGCCGAGGGGCTGGGTGGAATTCCGGCCGCCAGGGAGGTGACCTAGTCGGTGGAGAAAACCAGGATCGGGTTCATCGGGGCGGGGACGGTGGGCACGGCGCTGGCCGTACATCTGTCCCAAAGGGGCTACCCCGTGGTGGCCGTGGCCAGCCTGGAGTTTGCTGAGAGGCTGGCCGGGATGGTGCCCGATTGTAAGGTCTATCCGGAGCCCCAGGGGGTGGCCGACACGGCCCAACTCGTCTTCGTCACCACCCCCGACGATGCCATTGCCCCGGTGGTGGCCGGGCTCCGGTGGCACCCTGGGCAATCCGTAGTATTCTGTAGCGGCGCCGCCTCCTCAGATATCCTGGAGCCGGCCAGAAGGGCTGGAGCCCATGTGGGGGGCTTCCACCCCTTGCAAACCTTCGCCAGCGTGGAGGCGGAGGAGCCCCTCCTCTCCGTGCTCCAGGGCATGGCCCAAGCCCTGGGGGGTTCCTGGATAAAGCTGGGGGCCAACGATAAGGTTCTTTATCATGCTGGGGCGGTTATGGCCTGCAACTATTACATCACCCTCATCAAGCTGGCCACCGACCTGTGGCAGGAATTTGGCGTCGCCCCCAACCAGGCGGTTAAGGCCCTGATGCCCCTGATCAGGGGCACCCTCAGCAGCCTGGAAAATGTGGGGCTGCCCCACTGCCTCACCGGCCCCATCGCCCGCGGCGATGTGGGCACGGTGCGCAAACATATGAAGGCCATCAGGGAAAGGGCTCCAGGGCTACTGCCCCTATATCGGGAACTGGCTCGCCACACTGTCCCCATCGCCCTGGCCAAGGGCGGCATTGGCCCAGAGCAAGCGGAGGAGGTCTACCGCTTTCTGGGCGGGGCCCACCTCGGTGGCCCTAAGCGTGTCTCCCGAAAATGAAAGTCGTCGACACAGTGGCAGCGATGCGAGATGCCCGGCGCCAAGCCAAGGGCACGGTGGGGCTGGTGCCCACCATGGGCTATCTCCACGAGGGGCACCTCACCCTGGTGAGGTGGGCCCGCCGGCAGACGGAGGTGGTGGTGGTGAGCATCTTCGTCAACCCCACCCAGTTCGGCCCCAACGAGGACTTCGACAGGTACCCCCGAGACCCCCAACGCGACCTGGCCCTACTGGAGAGGGAGGGGACAGATATCGTCTTTATGCCCCTTGCCTCGGAGATGTACCCCCAGGGCTTCAGCAGTTGGGTGGACGTGGAGGGAATCACCGACCGACTGGAGGGGGTCTTCCGCCCAGGCCATTTCCGGGGGGTGGCCACAGTGGTGGCCAAGCTATTCAACATCGTGGAGCCCCACAGGGCCTACTTCGGGGAGAAGGATGCCCAGCAACTCCGGGTCATCCAGAAGATGGTGGCCGACCTCAATATGAACCTGGAGATCGTGCCCGTGCCCACGGTGCGGGAAGCCGATGGCCTGGCCATGAGCAGCCGCAATGCCTACCTCAATCCCCAGGAGCGCCAGTCAGCCCTGGCGCTCTATAAATCGCTGACCCTGGCCCAGGGGCTTTATGCCCAGGGGGAACGCGACGCTGAAACGATTCGCCGCCGCATGATCCAGCTCATCGAAAAGGAGCCGGGGGCCAAGATCGATTATGTGAGCCTCGCCGACCCCGATACCCTGGAGGAGCTGGATAGAATAGAGGGGCCAGCCCTGGCCTCCCTGGCGGTGAGGATCGGCACCACCCGTCTCATCGACAATATGATGCTGGGTGGGGGCAATTAACGCCATCCCGCCCCTGGGCGACCGTCAGCGGTGCCTCCTGGCGCGGCGGGGGGCAGCCACCCAAAAGCCGAGGCAGGCGAGGCAGATGGCAATTATACATATGATAAAAGCACAAATATAGCTGCCCCAGATGTCAAAGATGAAGCCACCCAGCCAGGGCCCAATGGCACCACCCACCCCCATACCCGTTAGAAGCAGGCCATTTATAGCGCCGAAGTGCCTGCCATGAAAGAGGTCGGCGGCCCCGGCAATAAGGGCGGGCACCATCAGCCCAGCACCGTAGCCAAAGCAGATGGCATAAGCGTATAGCATCCAGGGCTGGGAGGCATCCCTCACCGAGATGAGGAGGAGCAAGCCCGCCACCGAGAGGAGGGTGGCCAGGGTGAAGGTCTTTTCCCGTCCAATCCTGTCGGCTATAAAACCGGAGACCTGCCCTACGGCCAAGAAGATTCCGTAGAGGCCAAATACCGAGGCGGCAATCATGCCGCTATAACCTATGTCCTCGGCGAAGGCTACCTGATGGGCCAGGACCAGATAATTGCCCACCCCAAAATAGAGCATAAACGCCAGCACCAGCAGCCAAAGCTGGTAAGTCCTCACCGCCTGAGACAGGGTCCAGTCCCGGAAAGCCCCACCCCCTGGGGCTGGCTTGGGGTCTTCGCCCACCGACCTTTCAAAACCGTCGGCATGACGCCCTATATCCGCAGGTCGGTAGTGGAAGAAGAGGAGGACGACGGGGATGACGATCCCGATGACCATCCCCGCCAGGACCACATAGGCCCAGCGCCATTCCAGCAGCCATATCAGATATTCGGCGAAAATGCCCATGGTAAAACTGAGGCCGCCACCTATCAGCCCAATCCCCAGCCCCGTAGCTCGTCTCCTGACGAACCAGTTGGATATGGCCGGGGCGAACAGGGGCCACCCGGTAAAGACAGTGCCCACAGGCATGAGGATGCCGAAGAGGACGTAGAAATGCCATAGCTCGTTGGCCAGGCCGCAGCCGGCGGTGGCCAGGCCCAGGAGGGCAGCGCCTAAGGGCATTATCCTCCTCGGCTTCCACCTATCCCCCAGGCTGCCGGCTACGGGCGCCAGCAGCCCATAGATGAGGACATTCAGGGAGAACATGATGGCGGTATTGCCCCGGCTCCAGCCGAACTCGTCCAGGATGTCCACGAAGAAGACGGAAAAGGAGTGCCTGACCCCATAGATTATCAGCATGCCGATCACGGTAACAGCCACGATGACCCAGCCATAAAAAAGGGCAGGTCTCCTGCTCACTCTGCGCCCTCCAATTATTTATTTGAGTCGGGCAATTGCCCGGTCACACCAAGACCCCCCTGACAAAGCTTTGTCAGGGGAGGCCGATCAAGGCCGCCCGTTCTATCTGCCCCAGGTCGCGAAATATCTCGACCTGGGCCTCGGGAAACAGGCCACGAACAAACCGGATCAGGGCCTCCCTCTGCCCCAGACCCATCTCCAGCAGCAGGCCACCACCCCGCCTCAGCTTGCCGGCAGCCTGGGCCAGCAGCCTTCGTATCATATCCAGGCCATCCCCACCCCCGGCCAGGGCCAGCCTTGGCTCCCTTTCCACTTGAGGGTCTAACGCTTTGAGTTCGGCCGCGCCCACATAGGGGAGGTTGGCCACGATGAGGTCCACCGCCTCGGGGAGCGGCTCTAGCAAATCCCCCTGTAGCAATTGCACCCGGCTGCTCACCTCATACCGCTGGCAATTGAGGGCAGCCACTTCTAAGGCTTCGCTCGAGATATCTATGGCGTAGAGCCTGGCTGATGGCAAGTTCTGGGCTAGGGCAATGGCGATGGCGCCGCTGCCGGTACCCACATCGGCTATCACGGGCCCGGGATGGTCCTTGAGAAGCTCCAGGGCCTTCTCCACCAGAAGCTCGGTCTCCGGCCGGGGGATGAGCACCCGCCTATCGACATAAAAATCGAGCCCGAAGAATTCCTGGTGGCCCGTAATATAAGGGATGGGCTCCCCGTGAAGGCGACGTTGGTGAAGGCTCCAGAAGGCTGCCTCTTCCTCGGCGGTGAGTTCCCGTTCCAGTTGCCCGAAAAGCCCGGCCCTGTCCAGGCCCAGGGCATGGCGCATCAGGATCTCGGCTTGGAGGGGGGCTTCTTCGCAGTGGGTGGCCAGGAGTTGGCTGGCCCGCTTCAGGGCCTCCTTTACCCTCACCCCGCCAGCTCCTGGAGTTGCTTGGCCTGCTGGCTGGTGGCCAGGGCATCGATAAGCTCGTCCAACTCCCCCTCCAGAATGCGGGACAGGTTGTGCAGGCTGAGGTTGATGCGGTGGTCGGTGACCCGATCCTGGGGGAAGTTGTAGGTGCGCACCTTCTCCGCCCTTTCCCCGCTGCCCACCTGGGCGCGGCGCTCCCGGGTCACCGCCTCGAACTGCTTGCGTTGCTCCCTATCCAGAAGTCGAGCCCGGAGCACCGCCATGGCCTTTTGCCGGTTGCGGAGCTGAGAGCGCTCGTCCTGACAGGTGGTCACTATGCCGGTGGGGAGGTGGGTGAGGCGCACCGCCGTAGCCACCTTGTTCACGTTCTGGCCGCCGGCGCCGCGACTATGATAGAACTCCACCTTGAGGTCGTCGGGGTTGATATCCACCTCCACCTCCTCGGCCTCGGGGAGGACGGCCACCGTGGCGGTGGAGGTGTGGATGCGGCCCGAGGCCTCGGTGATGGGCACCCGCTGCACCCGGTGCACCCCCCGCTCGAACTTAAGGCGGCTGAAGGCACCCCGCCCCTTTACCTCGAAGATGACCTCCTTGAAGCCGTCCCGCTCGCTGCGGTTGGCGTCAATGACCTCCACCTGCCAGCCCTGGGACTGGGCGTAGCGGGTGTACATGCGGAAGAGGTCGGCGGCAAATAATGCTGCCTCCTCCCCCCCAGTCCCCGCCCGAATCTCCACGATGACGTCCTTATCATCCTTGGCATCCTTGGGGAGCAGGGCCAGCTTAAGCTCCTGGAGCAGGCTCTCCTGGCGCCGCCTCAGCGTATCGGCCTCCTCCTTGGCCAGGGCCGCCATCTCCGGGTCAAGGCCCTCGTTCAGCATGGCCTGGGTCTCCTCCAGGCTCCGGGTGGTGGCCTTATACCCCCGGTACAGGGATACTAGCTCCTCCAGCCCCGCCCGCTCCCGGGCCAGGCGCTGGAGCCGTTCCGGGTCGGTGGCCACCTCGGGGCGGGCGATGAGGTCGTCCAGCTCCCGGTATCGGGCCTCTATGGATTCCAGCCTATCGATGAGCGTCATCTCAGTCCCTCTGGGCATCACTATTATACTTTAATTGGGGGAATTGGGCAAAATAGTCCCCGACGGGTGTTGACAAGCCCCGCCAGAAGGGTTATACTATATATCGGCACAAGGGAAGAGGATCGATTTGAGGCGAGAGACCACATAAGGAGAGCTGGGAGCTGAGTACCTCAGGCGGCTGGGGTAAGAAGCTCCAGCCGCCTTCGTGTGCGCACTTTAACAAGTGAATAATGATTAGGGGTTGAGCCTGATGTAGGTCGAGCTACTAAGGGCGCACGGTGGATGCCTTGGTGCCCAGGGCCGAAGAAGGGCGCGGCAAGACTGCGAAAAGCCTCGGTGAGCTGTCGAGCAAGCCCAGCCGGGGATTCCCGAATGGGGCAACCCAACACGGGTAATACCGTGTTACCCCTTGCCGAACACATAGGCAAGGCGGAGGCAAGCGGGGGAACTGAAACATCTTAGTACCCCGAGGAAAAGAAATCAACCGAGATTCCCTGAGTAGTGGCGAACGAAACGGGAACAGCCCAAACCTTGGTCGCTCAGTGGCCTCGAGGCCTATGCGGCCAGGGGGTTGTAAGGCCCAGCGGGGGAGGCTCGAGACTCCCCAAGGAGTTACAAACCGTACCCTAGCCAAAGGTCCATGGAAGGGGCCACCATAGAGGGTGACAGTCCCGTAGGCGAAAGGGGAAGGCTCCTGCTGGTGACCTTGAGTACCACGGGACACGGGAAATCCTGTGGGAAGCAGGGGGGACCATCCTCCAAGGCTAAATACCCTGGGCAACCGATAGTGAACTAGTACCGTGAGGGAAAGGTGAAAAGCACCCCGGGAGGGGAGTGAAATAGACCTGAAACCGTGTGCCTACAAGCAGTCAGAGCCCTGAGCCAGCTCAGGGTGATGGCGTGCCTATTGAAGAATGAGCCGGCGAGTTAATCTCTGTCGCCAGGTTAAGCATCTGGAGATGCGGAGCCATAGCGAAAGCGAGTCCGAATAGGGCGATCTCGCCCGGTCGGCCTCCTCGAGGGGGCAGCGCCAGGGCGAAAGGTGGCAGGGATTAGACCCGAAACCGAGTGAGCTACCCATGGCCAGGGTGAAGCGGGACTAACCTCCCGTGGAGGCCCGAACCTTTCAGTGAGGCAAAACTGTGGGATGAGCTGTGGGTAGAGGTGATATGCCAACCGAACTCGGAGATAGCTGGTTCTCCCCGAAATGCATTTAGGTGCAGCCTCAGCTTTGTGGGGTGCAGGTAGGGCCCTGGATGGGCTAGGGGGCAAGACGCTTACCAAACCCAACCAAACCGCGAATGGCACCCCTCACAGGCTGGGAGTGAGACAGTGGGGGATAAGCTCCATTGTCGAGAGGGGAACAGCCCAGACCATCAGCTAAGGTCCCCAAGAGCGGGCTAAGTGGTAAAGGAGGTAGAGCCGCGCAGACAGCCAGGAGGTTGGCTTAGAAGCAGCCATCCTTTAAAGAGTGCGTAATAGCTCACTGGTCAAGTGACTCTGCGCCGACAATGTAACGGGGCTTAAGCCCGCCACCGAAGCTATGGGATACCCTAAAAGGGCATCGGTAGGGGAGCGTTCCCCAGGCGGTGAAGGTCGGTCGCAAGGCCGGCTGGAGCCGGGGGAAGTGAGAATGCCGGCATGAGTAGCGTAAAGGCATGTGAGAACCATGCCCACCGTAAGCCTAAGGTTTCCTATGCAACGTCAATCGGCGTAGGGTTAGTCGGGCCTAAGCCGAGGCCGTCAGGCGTAGGCGATGGACAACGGGTTAATATTCCCCGTACTGCCCCAGGTCGTTATGAGCGATGGGGTGACGCAGGAAGGTAGGCCGGTCGTGCCCACTGGACATGGTGCGTCCCCTCGTGTAGGCGGGCAGGGATAGGCAAATCCGTCCCTGCGTTAAGCTGAGGCGAGGGGGGAGCGGCGGGGCAACCCAAAGCGACCCGGCCCAGCCTATACTGCCCAGAAAAACCTCTAGCCAGACCGAGGGCATCCGTACCGCAAACCGACACCGGTAGGCGGGGGTAAGTACCCCAAGGTGTTCGAGTGATCCCTCGTTAAGGAACTCGGCAAGTTGACCCCGTAACCTCGGGAGAAGGGGTGCCCTGGGGGTGAAGGAACTCGCTTCCGGAGCCCCATCAGGGCCGCAGAGAGTAGGCCCAAGCGACTGTTTAACAAAAACACAGGTCTCTGCTAAGGCGTAAGCCGAAGTATAGGGGCTGACACCTGCCCAGTGCCGGAAGGTTAAGGGGAGGGGTTAGGCTAAAGCCAAAGCCCTGAACCGAAGCCCCGGTGAACGGCGGCCGTAACTATAACGGTCCTAAGGTAGCGAAGTCCCTTGTCGGGTAAGTTCCGACCCGCACGAATGGTGTAACGACTTGGGCGCTGTCTCAACGAGGGGCTCGGTGAAATTGAACTGCCCGTGCAGATGCGGGCTACCCGCGACAGGACAAAAAGACCCCGTGGAGCTTTACTGCAGCTTGGCACTGGATCGAGGCTGGGGATGCGTAGCATAGGTGGGAGGCGGAGAAGCCGGGCTCGAGGGCCCGGTGGAGCCAACGGTGAAATACCACTCTTCTCCGGTTTTGGTTCTAACCCCTGAGCAAGCAGGGGGACCGTGCCCGGCGGGCAGTTTGACTGGGGCGGTTGCCTCCTAAAGGGTAACGGAGGCGCCCAAAGGTCCCCTCAGCACGGATGGAAATCGTGCCTTGAGCGCATTGGTATAAGGGGGCTTGACTGCGAGACCCACAAGTCGAGCAGGGACGAAAGTCGGGCAAAGTGATCCTACGGTACCGCATGGAAGGGCCGTGGCTTATCGGATAAAAGCTACCCCGGGGATAACAGGCTGATCTTGCCCAAGAGTTCACATCGACGGCAAGGTTTGGCACCTCGATGTCGGCTCGTCGCATCCTGGGGCTGAATAAGGTCCCAAGGGTCGGGCTGTTCGCCCGTTAAAGCGGCACGCGAGCTGGGTTCAGACCGTCGTGAGACAGGTCGGTCTCTATCCGTCGTGGGCGTAGCAGAGTTGAGGGGGGCTCTCTCTAGTACGAGAGGACCGAGAGGGACAGACCTCTGGTGTTCCAGTTGTCGTGCCAACGGCAACGCTGGGTAGCTATGTCTGGAAGGGATAAGCGCTGAAAGCATCTAAGCGCGAAGCCCACCTCAAGATGAGCTCTGCCACCGGGTTAACCGGGTAAGGCCGGAGGCAGACTACCTCCTAGATAGGCGGCAGGTGTAAGCCGGGCAACCGGTTCAGCTGAGCCGTACTAATGGCCGAGGGCTCGACCTACATCAGGCTCACCCCCTAATCCCTTTTTCGACCTGGGCCTGGAACCAGGAAGAAAGCTGTCGCCTTTCCCGGTCGAGCATCAGATAATATTAAGGAATACTTAGTCCACATCCGACATACCACCGGAGCACACAACCAGGTCGAAAAAGGTCGAAAAAGCCTCTGGTGGCTTTAGCGGGGTGGCCCCACCCGTTCCCATCCCGAACACGGCAGTGAAACGCCCCAGCGCCGACGATACTGAGGGGGCAACCCTTTGGGAAAATAGGTCGCTGCCAGAGGCCAAAAGGGCCTTCGGCTTCTAGCCGAAGGCCCTTTTGGCGTCCTTGACAATCCCCATACCCCAGTGATAGATTTTACACCGATTTGCCACGGAAAGGGGAAGCCCTATGAATATGATCGTCTGCGTCAAGCAGGTGCCCGACCCCGAGGCGCCACCCGCCAGCTTCCAGGTGGATGCCGCCTCGGGCAGGATGGTCATCGCCCCCAGCGTCAACCCGGTGATCAGCCCCTTCGACGAGCAGGCGGTGGAGGCAGCCTTGCGCCTCAAGGATGCCCACGGGGGCAAGATAACAGTGCTCTCCCTGGGCAAGGATGCCGTCCCCCATGTCATCAAGAAGCCCCTGGCCATGGGCGCCGACGAGCTCATCCTCCTCCAGGACGATGCCCTCGAGGGGGGAGATAGCTGGTCCACGGCCTTCGCCCTGGCCCATGCCATAAAGAAGATAGGACAATACGACCTCATCTTCTGCGGCCGCCAGGCCGCTGACTGGGATGCCGGGCAGGTGGGCTCGGGCATCGCCGAGCTCCTGGGCGTACCCAGCGTTACCCTGGCCAGAAAGGTAGAGGTCTCCGATGGCAAGGCAGTGGTGGAGCGGGTGGTGCCCGATGGCTACGAGGTGGTGGAGGTGAGCCTGCCCGCCCTGATCACGGTGAGCAACGAGCTGGGCGAGCCCCGCTACCCCACCCTGAGGGGCATCATGGCCACCAAGAAGATAGAGCCCATAGTGTGGACGGCCGCCGATTTGGGGGTGGAGGCCTCCCAATGCGGGGTGGCCGGCCGGCGCACCCGGCTCCTTAAGCTGTTCAAGCCGGTCAAAGAGGGCAGGTGCCAGCTCATCCAGGCCGACAGCCCCGCCGAGGCCGGCGAGAAGCTGGCCCTCAAGCTCCGAGAGGCCAAGCTGCTTTAGGAGGGAACCGCCATGAGTGATTACAAGGGTGTTCTGGTTCTGGCCGAGGTCGCCCAAGGCAAGCTGGCCCCCATCGCCCTGGAGCTTTTGGGCGCTGGCCACGGACTGGCCCAGCAACTGGGCGAGCAATGCTCCGCAGCCTTGCTGGGCAACGGGGTCACAGCCCTGGCCCAGGAGGCCATCGCCTACGGGGCCGATAGGGTTTACGTGGTGGACGACCCCTTGCTCCAGGATTACCAGAGCGACCTCTATCTGGCAGCTATGGACAAGATAATCACCGAGGCCAGCCCTCAGATCGTGCTCCTGGGGCAGACCTCCATAGGCAGAGACCTCGCCCCCCGCCTGGCCTTTCGGCGGCAGACAGGCCTATCCATGGACTGCGTGGAGCTCAGCATCGACCCCGAGACCCGGCTTCTACTCCAGACCCGACCCGTCTACGGGGGCAATGCCCGGGCCACCTTCGTCTCCGAATCCAGGCCCCAGATGGCCACCGTCCGGGCCAAGGCCATGACCCCCCTGGAGAGGGATGCCTCCCGCCAGGGGGAGGTAGTGGCTGTGGCCGCCGGGCTCAGCCCCTCCATGATACGGGCCAAGGTGGTGCATAGGGTCAAGGAGGAGGTGGAGGGCATAAAGCTGGAGGATGCCCAGGTCATCGTTGGCGGCGGTCGGGGCGTGGGTGGCCCGGAGGCCTTCAAACAGCTGGAGGAGCTGGCCCGCATCCTGGGCGGTGCGGTGGGGGCAAGCCGTCCCCCCTGCGATTCCAACTGGGTGCCAGCCTCCCTCCAGATCGGGCTGACCGGCAAGGTCGTCACCCCGGAGCTATATATCGCCATCGGCATCTCCGGGGCCAGCCAGCATATGGCCGGCTGCTCCGGCGCCAGAAACATCGTGGCCATAAACAAGAACCCCGAGGCCAATATCTTCAACGAGGCCAGCTATGGGGTGGTGGGCGACTTCAGGCAGGTCCTGCCCGCCTTCATCGCCAAGGTGCGGGAGCTGGTGGGCAAGTGAGGCCGAAGCGGTCTTGACAAGACCCCAGGTCTATGATATGATAATGCATGGTTTGCAAAGAGCACCTTAACAATTGGATAGTGGAAGGAAGGCCCTAGACGAGTTAAAGATTTGGTGAGGAGAGTTTGATCCTGGCTCAGGATGAACGCTGGCGGCGTGCCTAATGCATGCAAGTCGTACGGGGGAGCGGCCTTCGGGCTGCGAACCAGTGGCGAACGGGTGCGTAACGCGTAAGTGACCTACCCCCAAGTGGGGAATAACCCTGAGAAATTGGGGCTAATTCCGCATGGGGTGGTGGCATAAGGCCACCATTAAAGCCGAAAGGCGCTTGGGGAAGGGCTTGCGTCCTATCAGGTAGTTGGCGGGGTAATGGCCCACCAAGCCTAAGACGGGTAGCTGGTCTGAGAGGATGGCCAGCCACACGGGGACTGAGACACGGCCCCGACTCCTACGGGAGGCAGCAGCAAGGAATATTGCGCAATGGGCGAAAGCCTGACGCAGCAACGCCGCGTGGGGGAAGAAGGCCTTCGGGTTGTAAACCCCTTTTCTCGGGGAAGAAGCTTTGACGGTACCCGAGGAATAAGCCTCGGCTAACTACGTGCCAGCAGCCGCGGTAATACGTAGGAGGCGAGCGTTATCCGGATTTACTGGGCGTAAAGAGGGCGCGGGCGGCCCTCTAAGTTAGGTGTGAAATCCCCCGGCTTAACCGGGGGGGTCATTTGATACTGGAGGGCTTGAGGGCAGCAGAGGGAGGTGGAATTCCCGGTGTAGCGGTGAAATGCGTAGATATCGGGAGGAACACCAGTGGCGAAGGCGACCTCCTGGGCTGTTTCTGACGCTGAGGCCCGAAAGCGTGGGGAGCGAACCGGATTAGATACCCGGGTAGTCCACGCCCTAAACGTTGGGCACTAGGTCTGGGGGGTATCGACCCTCTCCGGGCCGAAGCTAACGCTTTAAGTGCCCCGCCTGGGGACTACGGCCGCAAGGTTAAAACTCAAAGGAATTGACGGGGGCCCGCACAAGCAGCGGAGCGTGTGGTTTAATTCGATGCTACGCGAAGAACCTTACCAGGGCTTGACATGTCGGGAGTAGGAACCCGAAAGGGGGACCACCCGTAAAGCCCGGGAACCGACACAGGTGCTGCATGGCTGTCGTCAGCTCGTGCCGTGAGGTGTTGGGTTAAGTCCCGCAACGAGCGCAACCCCTGTCGTCAGTTGCCCTCTCTGACGAGACTGCCCCGCAAAACGGGGAGGAAGGTGGGGATGACGTCAAGTCAGCACGGCCCTTACGCCCTGGGCTACACACACGCTACAATGGGCGGTACAGCGGGTTGCTAAACCGCGAGGTGGAGCTAATCCCTAAAAGCCGTCCTCAGTTCGGATTGCAGGCTGAAACCCGCCTGCATGAAGTCGGAGTTGCTAGTAACCGCGGGTCAGCACACCGCGGTGAATACGTTCTCGGGCCTTGTACACACCGCCCGTCACGTCATGAAAGCCGGCAACACTTGAAGTCGATGGGCCAACCTTCGGGGGGTAGTCGCCGAGAGTGGGGCTGGTGATTGTGACGAAGTCGTAACAAGGTAGCCGTAGCGGAAGCTGCGGCTGGATCACCTCCTTTCTAGGGAGTTGGAACTACCACTCCTAGGTCGGTCGGTGGCATAAGCCACCGTTAAGCCTTCCTTCCACTATCCAGGGGTTAAGGTTTTTTTGACAACCAGGGCTCAGCTCGAGAGGGGCCATTAGCTCAGCTGGTTAGAGCGCAGTCCTGATAAGACTGAGGTCTGTGGTTCGAGTCCACAATGGCCCACCAATCTTAACTTTCCCACACTCAGCTACCGATTCACGCTCCCCACTGGCTTTTCGTGGTTCGCTCAGTGATCCATTCCACTATCGTTCTGCGGTTGCACCTGGTCAAGGTTTATCCATTCGTCAGTTGAGTGATTTGCTTCCACGAAGCGTATCAAAACACGTCTGGTTCCACGGTTTGTTTATTCCAGCTACAGTGCGTACCCAATGGGCCAAGGCTTTCACTACCGAGGCCATGCAGACATTTCGATTCGCTTTCGAACATTTTGCAGCCGATGACATTGACCCACATAGGCTTCGACAAAGCCTGAGCCTATATGAGCGACAGCGAACCTTGGTACGCAAGTTGTATGACTTGCGACGCGAAAACTCTCGTATAATGCGAGCGCGGGAGTTCTACGCAGTTGTGATGAGCAGCATGCTTATGCCTAAACAGGAGCACGTTTCTTTGCTGGAAACTCTGCTACAAACCCTACCTTCTCGTCAGCCGGCAACCAATGGACACGTTCGCTTGGTTCTTGCTGGAAATCTTTGTGAGCCAGTGCGGGACATTATGCTGGACACTATAGAGGAGAGCGGGGCTGTGGTAGTCGATGACGACCTATATGTCGGGTCTCGTGCATTCGCGTTGGCTATTTCCCTCGAAGGCGATCCTTTTGAAGCCCTAGTCAATGCCTATTTGACGGGTCTTCCCCCTTGTCCCACCAAGATCGATCATGAAAAGGATTGGGGGGATTACTTAGTGAGAATAGTTAAACAAAGTCAAGGGCAGGGAGTCATCAATATAGTATGTAGAGAGTGTGAACCTCATTACTTTTCGCTGCCGAAAATCCAGCAATGCTTGAGGGAGGAAGGGATACCTGAATTGGTTTGGGAAGAAGAACCTGGCATGAAAGCGGTTGGTCAATTGCGAACCAGAGTTCAAGCTTTTGTGGAGATGCTTCAAAGCTGACAAAAGGAAAATGACCCATGGCAACCAGACTATTCAACCGATTAGAAACCATTGGAAAGGTCAGAGGATACGTAGACAAACACTATGAATGGGTGCGCCAGTATGGGGAGGAGGGTAAACCTACTGTTTGGGTTGAAGGACCTTGCCCTACCGAACTCTGGTTGGCAGCTGATATTCCTTTCATACACTCGGGGAATTTCCCCGCTCGATCGGCAGCCTGGCATATGCAGAAGCCTTTCCTCGAGGAAGCAGAGGCAGCCGGCTTTTCAAGCAGCATTTGTTCCTACTGCCGCATAATGATAGGGCTTGCTCTACTGGTAAGAACGGGGAAGATAAAGGAGCTCCCTATAGAGTTACAAGTGCCCAAGCCTGCTTTTCTTTTCTCGTTTAATGGATGCCCTGCCTTCGCACGGACTATTGAAGCCATGCGTGATATACTGGACGTTCCTGCTTTCATTATTGATTGCCCTTATCATTTTGATGCCGGTAACCGTTGGGAATATGAGTGGGCTATGGACTACGTGGAGCGTCAATTGCATGAATTCATCTCTTTTTTGCAGAAACTAACGGGGAGGCCGTTCGACTGGGACCGTCTACGCGAACTCTTGAAGAACATTCAAGAGGAGATCCACATTCGTCGAGAGATTCGGGAGATGGCGGCTAAAGCTCATCCAACACCGATTACTTTTGGCGATTGGCTTTCTATTATTGCGCTGGCGAACATACTGAGAGGGCAACCATGGATGAAGGAATATCTTGGGGAGGTCCGTGAAGAGGTTAAGAGACGTGTAGCTGAGGGTGTGGGCAGTATTCCTACTGAGAAGCATCGTTTGTATTGGCATAACATCACCATCTGGTACAAAACGCGCGAAATCACAGAGTACTTGGCACGGCACAATAGTGCCATTGTGTCGAGTAACTATACCTTTGGGTTTTGCGAGCATTCCTGGAATCATGGGGACTTCTATTATAATCCTGATCGTCCACTAAGGGCCGTCGCGGAAGAACATGCTACGCGCCACCCTGTGGGCGTCCGATGGAGGGTGAGAAATCTTAAACATTATGCTCAAGCCTATAATGTGGAAGGCATAATCTTTCACGCACCTCTAACTTGTCGCTCTATGGGAGCAAACGCTTGGATGATCTTAGAGGACGCAAAGCAGGAGTTAGGTATTCCGGGAGTTGTCATTGAGGCAGACCATACTGACCCTGACCGCTACTCAAAGGCACAAGTGGAGGACCGCCTTGAAACATTTGTGGAAACGCTCCTTAATAGGGAATAAGGAATAAGCTGAAAACGGCTACGGCTCAAAAGCTAGGAAGGGGGGTAAAATGAAGTGCTCTGTAATTAGGGATTTAGCCTTAATAACCTTGCTATTAATTGTTCTGCTCAGCCTAGTGTTGGGAGGGTGCAAGGTTGCAACGACTACAGTAGTGGAGACTGCACCACCGACTACCGTGGTTCAGACGACAACTGCTCCGCCCACTACTGTGGTTCAGACGATAACTGCTCCGCCCACTACTGTGGTTCAGACAGTTACGGCGACACCCACTGCGCCACCTCGGAAAATCCTGAGGTTTGCTGTCCCTGCTTTTGATGCAGAAGTGTTTGACCCTATTCTACATTCGTCCGTAGCTGCCTACCAGTATCTTGTCTATCCTAACCTAGTGGGAGGGGATCTGCACTTTGCTACAGCAGACCAAAGGACGGGATTGGCCTATAAATGGGAGGCGAGTGCAGATAACACAACTTGGACCTTCTATTTGCGTAAAGATGCCAGATGGTGGGATGGTACGCCGATCACTGCCCATGACGTAAAGTTTAGCATACCGCGGCATTGGCAGCCTGGTTCACGTGTTGGCCGACCTGCGGTGTTAAAGAAGCTGCTTGGAGGAGATAATGCAGATGAGGAAGTAGGGTGGCGGATCGAGATTATAGATGACTATACCATTCGTTTCCACCTTGCGGCAGCCAACTTCCGCTTCGCTGACTTGGTAAGTGCTGCTGATGAGTTCAGTCGAATCGTCCCCAAACACTGGGCTGAGAAGCACGGGGAAGGGGCGCTGGCTACTGGAGCCATGGGCGCAGGCCCCTATAAGATAGCGGAGCATGTCGCTGGATCGTTAATACGCTTTAAGGCGTGGCCGGAACATCCCTTCCAACAGCCAGTATACGACGAGCTTTACTATATGGCAGTGCCGGAAGAGTCTACCCGCCTCGCGATGCTAAAGAAGGGCGAGATCGATATAGGCGAATTCTCCTTTGAGCGGCTGCCTGAACTGGAGAAAGCAGGTTTTGAGATCATCAGGAAGCCTACCGGGGTATTGTGGACCATTCTGTTCACGGAGCCGTATAAAGATCCTATATTGGCTAAGAAGGAAGTGCGTAAGGCCATAATGATGGCTATCGACAAAGAGGCATTCAATAATGCCTTCTTCTTTGGGGCTGGTGAATACATAAATGATGGGGGTAATGTCGCTCAGGTCGCCGATCCCAGGGGCATGGTAACCCGCGATCCCATTCCCTATAATCTGGATGAGGCGAAACGGATCATCGCTGCGGAAGTGCCGGAGGGTTATAAGTTGCAGTTCATTGGTGTGGTCAGGGGTCCGGTAAAAACAGAACACATCGAAGCAATTGCTGGTATGTTAGAGCGGGCTGGTTTCAACGTAGAACTGCAGATACTTGACTACAAGACCTTCCGGCCAAGATGGATGGACGGAAAGATTGGCCCCGGTATCTACCTTAAGAATGGCCGTAAGTACTTGGTGTACTACCCCACCATATATGCTTGTTCGCCGGAGAATAAAGGCAGGCATCACGTCATTCAGAGTCCTCCCAAGGTGGAGGTGAATCCGGATATCCCACAGGAGGACCTCGAAAGCCTCCGCTGCATGGATGACCTAATCTTGGGCCGATTAGTCCCCGCCAAGAACTGGGATGAGTACTGGCAAGCCTACTCTGATATTATGGACCGGTGTATCGAACAGATTGCTCCAGGTTCGGGCTTCTTGTTTACTCCTCGCATCTTTGCTGTTCGCCCCGGGGTTCTCCCTGAATGGGAGGTGAACTTGGGCTACAACGTCCCCATAAACCTTAGCGAGTTAGTGGTTTATCCGCCGGAGTATGAAGCTAGTGCCTACCATCCGGCAGAGTATGAAGGAGCGAGGTAGCTGTATCGTCCATCGAGAGTTCTGAACACGCGCATTCGAATAACTGTGGCGCTGGGCAAGGAGAGTTGACTACGTAGGGACGAAGCGGCGGGCCTGTCTAGCTGGGGCCGGCGGCCATGGCAAGATGAGATGACAGAGGGATACTACATGCCGGTGGTCATGACGAAGGCCTATTAAGGCTATGTTCCTCTGGCCACAGGTTTATTTTTTTCAGTGCGGGTTGCCTATAGGGAGCTAGGCCGAGCTCTTTCTCAATGCTTGGGAGGTGTAGCCCGACTGAAAGACGGTCAACGTCCTTCCAAAGTTTGGTACGTATGAAGCTTGACTACTGCACAAAAGGGTAAGTCTAAAAGTGCGTGACCGAAGTATATGGTGTGCTAAATACACGGTAAGAGGTGTAGGCAGGTAAAGGTTTGAAGCCTTATATTCTCCGCAGATTGTTGCAGGCAGCAATAACACTGTTCGTATTCCTGACAGTTATGTTTTTTCTCGTGAGGGCGACAGGGAATCCCGCGGATGCTTTCGCTCCACTGGATGCCACCCCCGAAGATATAGAACGCATCGCCATAGGTATGGGTCTCGACCGTCCCCTTTATGTTCAGTACGCAATCTACCTGAAGGACGTAGGCACTGGGAGCCTGGGACAATCGATTAAGACACTGCGCCCGGTGCGAGAGCTTCTTGTGGAGCACTCACTGAATACACTAAAGCTGGCTATCGCAGCAGTAATCATTGGCGTGCTGATGGCAATTCCCCTAGGAGTTACCGCAGCCATAAAGCGCTTTACCATCATTGAAAGTGCCATACGTCTATTTGCAGTGTTTGGCATGTCTGTGCCGCACTTTTGGTTGGGTATTATTCTTATAGAAGCGATAGCAGTACATCTGGGGTGGCTTCCTGCTGGTGGTATGCATGGACCAACTAGCTATGTTCTTCCGGGTTTTACACTGTCTGTGCTACTGCTGGCCGGCCTAGTACGGCTATTACGCTCCACGATGATAGATACCCTTGATAGCGATTTTGTGAGGTTTGCCCGGATAAAGGGCGTCCAAGAACGAATGGTCATCTGGAAGCATACACTGCGCAATGCTCTGCTTCCTGTCCTCGGCTTTGCCGGGGTCCAGATTGCCTTGTTCCTTGCAGGCTCAGTAGTTACGGAGACCGTTTTTGCCTGGCCTGGGGTAGGGCGGCTTATGTATGTAGCTCTCATGGAGCGCGACTTTCCTGTGCTTCAGGGGTGTGTAACCTTGTTCGTATTCTTGCTATTTTTATCAATTTGGTGGTTGACGTCATGTACTCATATCTTGACCCGCGAATTCGCCTTGCGTAAGGATGGTTCTTTAATGAGAAGGCTTATTGCGATCTTTTCTTACCTAGTACGGGGAGGTAAGGGCCTGAGTGTTCCTAGGTGGCCTCCACCGGTACCTTCACTAATTATCTTGCTGGCAGTGGTGTGTGCCGTTTTCGGCGACTACATTGCACCTTATGATCCTACCGACATGGATTTGGCTAACCGCTTAGCACCCCCGGCCTGGATACAAGGGGGTGACTGGGCTTACCCTTTAGGGACAGATTCGCTGGGGCGCGATATTCTAAGCCGTATGATCGTAGGAAGTAGGATATCGCTGTCAGTTGCTTTCCTGGCACTAGCCATTGGGGCCTTCGTCGGAGCTTCTGCAGCTATGGTTGCGGCCTATTTTCGTGGCTGGGTAGACGCCCTAATCATGCGTATAGTTGAGTCTCTTCAGCCCTTGCCGGTCATCTTTATTGGCATGATATTAGCCATTGTTTTTGGCCCTTCCTTCTTTGGCTTAGTGTTTGCCATGGCCTTTATCGTATGGGCCCGCTATTGTCGCAGTCTCCGTGGTGAGGCACTTAGCCTCGTACAACGGGATTTTGTTAGCCTGGCCAAGGTAGCAGGGTGTTCGCCGATGCGCATTATAGTGCGACATATCTTACCGAATATTGCCAATTCCCTTATGGTTCTACTCACCTTGATGGTGGGTTGGGCCATACTGGTAGAATCGGCTCTAAGTTTCCTAGGGGCAGGAATTCCACCCCCAACACCCTCTTGGGGACGAATGTGCTCCGACGGCCGGGACTATGTAGCTACAGCATGGTGGCTTTCCACCATGCCAGGGATAGCCATTGTGCTGGTAGTACTAGCATTCAACATGTTTGGCGACTGGCTTCGAGATCGCCTAGATCCGAAATTAAGGCAGGTCTAGCTATGGCTCTTTTGGAAATAGAAAACCTACGTACATATCTTTATACCCGGTGGGGAGTAGTGAGGGCTGTTGACGGCACTAACCTCAGACTGGAGCGCGGCGAGACCTTGGGGCTCGTAGGGGAATCCGGATGTGGCAAAAGCATGACTTTGCTTTCAATCCTGAGACTGCTACCTTGGCCGGCAGGTAGGATTGTGGATGGCCGAATACTGTTTGACGGTGAGGATTTGCTTCAGAAAAGTCAGAAGGAGATGCAGGCAATCCGAGGAAAGCGCATTGCTATGATACCCCAAGATCCCTATACCTCACTAAACCCAGTCTTCACCGTTGGGAACCAATGTATGGAACCCATGCAAATCCATTTGGGTGTACAACAGAAAAAGGAACTATGGAATCGAGCCAAGGAACTCCTCAAAATGGTTCGAATTCCGGAGCCTGAGGTTCGCTTGCAAAACTATCCTCACCAAATGAGCGGCGGCATGCGTCAGCGGGTGGTAGGCGGCATCGCTATTTGCTGTAGTCCTGAGTTGTTCCTAGCTGACGAGCCAACTACAGCGTTGGATCTGACTATCCAGGGTCAGTACCTTCATCTGCTTAAGGAGCTGCAAGGCCAGTGCAACGCGGCACTGCTTTATGTAAGTCATGATCTCGCCGTTATATCTCAAATCTGCGACCGGGTTGCTGTAATGTATGCTGGTAAGATAGCTGAGACAGGAACTGTTAGCGATATTTTTGAGCGAGCGTTGCACCCCTATACCGAAGCTCTGATCACTTCTATCCCCCCAGTGGATCGAGATGTGGAGCGTCTCCCGTCCCTTCCTGGACAGCCACCCAAACTACACGAGTTACCCGAAGGCTGCTACTTTGCTCCTCGTTGCCCTTATGTTGTGGAGGATTGTCGAAAAGCATTTCCCCCAGAAGTGGAAGTAAGGCAAGGGCATTCTGTGACTTGCTGGAGGTATAGTTAGTTGGGCTATGAAGGATAACGGGCCTCTTATTAAGGTTTGCAATCTAAAGAAGTACTTCCCCATCACGGCGGGGGTATTTCGGCGAGCTGTAGGATGGGTTAAGGCTGTTGATAATATCTCGTTTGAAATCCACGAAGGACAAACAGTCGCTTTGGCAGGCGAGTCAGGATGTGGAAAGACCACCACGGCCAAAGCGTTGCTACTGTTGGAAGAGCCAACAGCTGGTCAAATCCTTTGGCAAGGACGCGACATTTGGCAGCTAGATTATGCTGGTCGCAAGGCATATCGAAAGACGGTACAAGCTGTATTCCAGGACCCAACGAGCTCCCTAAATCCACGTATGCGGGTAAAAGATATTGTCTGTGAGCCTTTGGTGGTCAATGAAAGAATATCGAAAACAGAGGTTGAGGAACGCGTCGCCGAGTTGCTTTTCAAGGTGGGGCTACAGCCGGAGGATGCAAACCTGTACTCATGAGTTTAGTGGTGGTCAACGTCAGCGGATAGCTATAGCTCGCGCCTTGATCCTCAACCCTAACATCATAGTTCTAGACGAACCTGTGTCCTCTATCGATGTGTCTATGCGGTCAGGGATTATGAATTTGTTGAAGGATCTTTCAAGACGATATGGGATAAGCTACGTGCTCGTCGCGCACGATTTTAGCACCATTCGTTATCTGAGCCACGAGGTTGCGACAATGTACATAGGGCAAATTGTCGAGAAGGCAAGCGCTGCAGAGGTGTGCTCTAGGTCACTTCACCCTTATACACAGGGGCTCCTGGCCGCGGGCATTATTGCTAGGCCTGGGCAAGGAATTAAGGCGATCCTACGGGGAGAAGTCGGGTCTCCCATTAATCCGCCACCAGGGTGCCGTTTTCACCCACGCTGTCCTCTTGCTACGGAGTTCTGTAAACAGGTCCCCCCTATGCTGGAGGAGGTCTTGCCTGGGCGCAAAGTAGCTTGTCATTTGTATAAGAAGGGGCAAACTGAGGCACAAGTTTACAACATCAGAGAACAAATAGCTCGAGAGATTTCAAGGTAGTAAGGTAGTAAAGAAGTGGGTTCTTTTTGAAGATAAGTTCAGACAGGTTTGAGGCGTGGGACGTAAGCCAGTGTACCCAAATGAGGAATAGGGAGAAGGGACATGCAACTTTTAGAGAACAAGGTAGCTGTAGTCACAGGATCTGGCCAAGGAATTGGTCGAGCTATCGCTCTGCGTTTGGCTAGTGAAGGCGCTCGCGTAGTCGTGAATAATCGCTGCCCGGATTCCCCGGGCGGTTCAGCTGCGAAAGTAGCAGACGAAATACGGGCGTTCCACGGCGAGGCAATTCCTGTTTTTGCCGACGTCTCCTCGGTGGAAGGAGGCGAGCGGGTAATCCGAGAGGCAATGGACCACTTCGGCAAACTCGATATTCTGGTGAATAATGCTGGTGTGATAAGGCGGAATCTTCTTTGGAACATGACTGAAGAGGAGTGGGACGAGGTTATTCGCGTAAATCTGAGGGGTGCTTTTGTCTGTAGTCGAGCTGCAGCTCGTATTATGAGGGAACAGCAAAGTGGTTGTATTATCAATATCTCTTCCCGCGCTGGAATACATGGACGCCCTGGTGTAGCGAGTTATGTAGCTGCTAAGGCGGGAATAATCGGGTTTACCCTGGCAATGGCAATAGAACTACAGCCGTACAGAGTGCGAGTGAATTGTGTGTGTCCCAGTGCATCTACGAGAATGTCCTCTTCGCCTGGTACTGCTGTGCCTCCAGGCTATGAAACTCCCAAATATCTGCAAAGACGATTTGTCAAGGAGCGTCCCCCCGAAGCTGTGGCACCTCTGATTGCCTACTTAGCAAGTTATTCGGCTACTGACATTAGTGGAAAGGTCTTTTATATAGGAGGGGGCGAAATCTCTGTTCACTATTACCTAGAACCGGTGCGGACTCTATACAAGGAAGGAATGTGGGATGTTAAGGAACTTAGTGATTTTCTCCCTTCTCTGCTGTGAAAAGGCAACACGATCACTCAACAAGTATGTCATACCTCTTTTTGCACCATTGGCATAGGGGGTAAAGAAATGTTCTATGCACTGTCGGGAGTTCGCGTCTTGGAGGTCGGAGAGCACATTTCCGCTCCATTCTGCACCAAGTTTCTCGCAGGGTTAGGAGCCGAAGTTATCAAGGTAGAGAGGCCAGGCCAAGGGGATTCTGCTCGAAGAGAAGGTCCCTTTCCTAACGATGAACCTCACCCTGAAAAGAGCGGACTCTTTTTGTACTTAAACACGGGTAAGAAAAGCATCACGCTCAATCTTGAAGCAAGGGAGGGGAAGAAGATTTTCCTAGATTTGCTGAGGAAAGCAGATATAATTGTCGAGAACTTGGGTGCAGGGGTCTTTGATGGTTTAGGACTGAGCTACCCACATCTTGAGAGAATAAACCCGCAATTGGTAATGACTTCGATTTCACCCTGGGGACAGACTGGTCCTTACCGGGATTACCAAGCTGAGGATATTACCATACAAGCTATGAGCGGTGCCATGTATCAGCAAGGCAATCCGGAGCGAGAACCTGTAAAATCGGGAGGCAGCATAAGTCACTACAGAGTGGGGGCTTCTGCGTTTGCCGCTACGCTCATGGCGCTTCATCACGCTGAGAACACTGGAGAAGGGCAATTTGTAGAAGTTTCCTCCATGGAGGTCTCAGTGCACGATGATTTCTTTTCTGTTGAACTGTACATGGCTCGGAAAGTAATAACCACTCGGCAAAAGGCTGTCTTAATGCTTCCATGCAAGGATGGATGGGTGTACTTTCGGGTATTTCCTCACGAGTGGCCGCGTTTCGAGAAACTATTAGGTTTTGACATCGAACAAGACGAACGGTTCGTGACTATGGAGCAACGGCGACTTCATGCTCAGGAATTGGAGGCTCTCGTTTTACCTCATGTTCGTGAGCGTAGTAAGGAAGAGACTTACCACTGGGCTCAGGCTGCCAAGGTAACCGCTGGGTACGTCGCTAACGTTCAGGACGTGGTCGAATCTCAACAATACCGTAGCCGTAGATACTTTGTTAGTATTGACCACCCCATAGCAGGAAATCTGGCTTACCCGGGAACCCCGGTAGAGATGGGGGATATTCCATGGCGACACAGCAGAGCGCCGCTCCTCGGCGAACATAATGCGCAAATCTTCGGGGGGCTCTTAAGGTATACGCGGGAGGACTTGGTACGCCTGAGACAAACAAGGGTGATCTAGAGATGGCACAGACGAAACCAATTGGGGAAGGAGTCAGGGTCCTAGATCTGGGTATGTTCTGGGCAGGACCAACATGCACTTCCCTGCTGGCCGATGCTGGAATGGAAGTGATTAAGATTGAAGCATGCCGTCATCCTGACCCAGACCGAATTACACCTCAAGGCCTTGCCTATGTGAATAACGACCCGGGGCAAGACCCATGGAATCGAGGGCTGGTCGCTTTGAGAAGGCACCGCAATAAGCTAGGATGCACGTTGGATCTCACCACCCCTGAGGGAAGGGACCTCTTTATTAAGTTAGTGCGTATCTCCGATGTAGTAGTGGAAAACTTCAGATTAGGAGTCATGGAGCGATGGGGGCTGGGGTATTCCGCTCTCCAGCGGGAGAACTCCCAGATAATCATGGTATCGGTCTCCAGCTCGGGAAACACAGGCCCGGAGCGAGAATATGGCAGTAATGCACCCATAGTTGCTTGCCTTGGCGGATTGCTATCTATAACAGGATATACAGATGAAGCAAGCCTGTTTGTTGATATTACCACACCGGATCCTTTGGCGGGAACTTTGGCAGCAGGTCTGGTCATGGCAGGCTTACGCTATCGGAAGCACACCGGAAAAGGCCTCAATATAGTGCTGTCCCAGCGAGAGTTGGTAACCAACATTATTGGCGAATTCATTATGGACTATTTTATGAATCAGAGAATTGCAGGTCCTAGCGGCAATCGACATCCTTATATGGCGCCACATGGATGTTATCCTTGCAAGGATGAGGATTCTTGGATTACACTGGCTATCCGCAACAACGAAGAGTGGCTGAGGTTTTGTCAAGTCCTAGGCGTCCCTGAACTTGCTAGCGATCCGCGTTTTGCAGATGGCGTAGCGCGCTGGCACCATCAGGACGACCTTGATTCCATCATCGCTTCGCTGTCTAGGAGCTACCCTCCACATGAGTTGATGGGCCGTTTGCAGCGAGAGGGCATCGCCGCAGGTGTGGTGCAAACTGCTCGGGACGTGGTAAACGATCCCCACTTGGCATCTCGTGGATTTTGGGAAACTGTCAGCCATCCTCGTTTTGGCCCGCACGCCTTTAAGGGAAGGGGATTCTATTTCTCTAAGAGTCCTGTGGGGACGCGCTCCCCAGCTCCTTGCTTGGGTGAGCATAACTCTTACGTCTTTGGCGAACTGTTAGGACTTTCTCCCGAGGAAATTGCTCGTCTTGAAGAAAAAGCAGTCATCGGAACTGTCCCTTCTCTAGAGGTGCGAGGGAGGATTCCTTCGCTTAGAAGCGGAGTGAACCCCTGAGACTGGACACATTGGGTTAGGAAGATTAGGAGGGTTTGGCAGGGTCGGAGTATAATCAACAGGAGAAAAGACCTTGCCATGTGAAGTCAGGGGAGTTTCAGCTTACGGTTTAAGCGCCAGGTAGTTGAGGAACTCTTAAGTGGGGAAAGTCAGCCCGCCCAGATATGCCGCAGGTATAACATCTGGTCGAGCGTGCTTTACCACTGGAAAAGACAATACGTGCGGGGTAAGCTAGACAACGAGCCCACTCGGCTCCAGCAGCTTTTTGGCACCGAGGTCGTGAAATTCAGGATCAAGGCTTTTGTCCCAGCCGATGCAGCTCATAGCTCGTTCACCGCACTGTCTTACCGGAACGCCATCGAACCGCCGTCCCCCGATGGTATTGGGGCACTTTGCCCCCGAACAACTGCTACATACGCCCTCACATTTGACCCAGCTATAAATTCCAAAAACGGTGCGAATACTATATATTTCTTATTCTTGTAAAAAATAACCTCAGTACGTGATATGGTAGAGTCCGGTTATCTTGTCCTTGTTCACCAGCCTCCTGCTCGTCAATTCTCTGAGCTTGTTGTAGACCAGAGACTGCGAGTAGGAGAGCTTGCTAACCAAATCATTAACTGTGGCTGGGAGATGGCGAATAATGAAGAACTGGGCATCATCTCCAGCGGGGTCGCACCAGAAGGGGACACAAGCCCGCAGGAAGGCTATGTCTTCGGCTGTCACCTTATCGTCACCCCTAACGATGGCATGAGACTTTACGAACCCGATCATGTTCTTGAAGGAGCGGAAGGCGGTAAAATCACGGTTGAGAGTGGCAGTAAACTTGGCAATGCGCTCTACCTGGTCAAGCTGGGAGTCGGTTATCCCTATGGTGACCTTGTTGGCAAGACTGAGAGCCTTCTTGCTGAAGGGATTACGCCCAGCTCGAATAGTCTTCAAGCCGCCATCTATGTCCTCTTGGTTGTAGCCTAAAAGGAAAGGTATTAGCCGGGACATGAAGCCCAAGCTACGCCACTCCTTGCGCCACGTTTGGTAGCTATCTATGGTGAGCGCAGCCAGAAAGCCACATTTCACAGGCGTCTGAGAATAAAACTCTTGGTGGAAAGTGGACAGGTTGTAAATGCCCTCTTCACAAAGCGAGATAAGGGCAGAGACTACAGTGTCACCTGCTTTGCCCCTGCCCCTAAGGAGCTTGGAGAAGTCGGGGATGATGAAGTAGCGGATGCGTCCAATTTGAATATCCCGAAGGAATCGAGATAGCCCATACCCAGTCAGGTCCGTGGCAACACATATTCCATCAGTGGCGTCATACTGGAGCAGGGCTTCCGTCTTGCCGGTGTCGGGCAGCCCGGCGATTATGGCCGAAAGGGGGTCATGGCCTTCTAGGGCCATGGACGAGAGGATCGTCTCGATGAACTCGATAAGCCCGCTAAGGCCGAAGGGCTCCTCACGGTCTTTGACCATAGCTCCACCTCCCGCCTTGGGGGGTGTGAGCTATGGCGACCTCGAAGAAGGTCTCGACTTTTTGGTGTGGAAAAGTTAATATTGGCCCACCCTAGCGCACGGTATCAAGAACCGCTGCCTTCTCTTGGACAGATCCCCGAGTAGAACTCGTCTAGACTCTCGATGATGGCCTCGAGGAGCTTTCCCAAGGGGATGTCCTCGAAAGGCTCCGTGATGGAGACTACCTGCACGCCTGTCTATGGATCGGCCGCTCTCCGCCTCGTTAGGATTGGCCATCTTAGACCTGCCTTTATCGCATTAGCCTGGGGAATTCGCCCACGTTACTCTCTGGATGGCGTCTCACTTCGGCATATGAGTGTCAAACTTGTTTTTCTTTACTTCTTAGAAAAGATAACCTCACATCTCTCGTCTCCCGCTGCTACGGATTGAAGTATCTTCGTCTCCACTTCTTGTCCCAGAAGGGTATCTAGCATCTTCGCGTCAGAGGTCATCATGGCTTCACACAACTCTCTACTTGTTCCCTCTATGCCAAGCGGACACCGTGATACCTTGAAGTGAAAAACCTCGTCTGACAATTCTATTATCTCCATCCCCATCTCCAACATCGACCCCATCATCTTGAACTGTTCACCAATTGCCTTCATGCCTATAACTGGCATCATTTTCCGCATAATCTCCGCCCGCTTTACACCGCCCCTGCTCGCAACTTCAGCTATTATCGTGAGAGCTTCCTTTCCATATCTTTCGTAGAAAGCCTTGCTCAAAGCCCCCTGCATCACAAGCATGAGCTTCATCATAGGTGCAAACCGTTTGACCGCCTCTTCCATGGTTTATCCTTTCTTTTTTAGATTTATCGGGCTATTGAAATAGAACGAACCAACCTCCCAGCCGCCCGCAGCGAAGAGGTTGGCCTCGTTCAGCATAGGCATCACCTCCATTACTCGGCGTTGCATGTGAACAAATATAAGAAGGCAACGTCAACTGCTGTATCGATTTTATCATAGATATGATAGAGTAAGCCAACTTTTCGATGCCTACCTCTCAAATCCAAGTACCTAGTGATTCTTCCGGTTTGCAAAGATTAAGACATCAGGGTAACCTATGTAGTAACAATCCAGCTTTCAACTTCGGCGATATGGGTCTGCATTGAATTTTCGATGTTGCACAATGTGAGAATGACCAAAGGCCAGCCACCAGTAATCTGCCAAGTCTGCACTTCCAAAGGAACCCCGAGGGCAGCCGCATCACGGACAAGCCGACAAAACCAACAAGGAGGATTGAAGGAATGACCCGCCTATGATACTCTTATTTTGCCCGGCGGTGGGTTCGTTTTAAGAGAGAAACTGGATCCACTTTTAGAGAGAATCTACAGCCAACCAAGGCAGGTATCCGAAATGTTAGGGCATAGCCCTATCCATCGAGGTTGCTCGAGGTGTAATATGCGTGATGCCGGCGGCAAATCAGTCCCTGGCCGTGATGCAAATAATTGGTTTGATTTTGATAATAGCTCCTGAGCCACTCTCGGGGTTCGTTGCTCTATTAGTGCGCTGGCAGTGGTTCTGAACATGGCGGCAGAGAGGGCACTATCAGGGCTCACTGTGCTGGAAAAGGCCGATATGGTGGCCGGGCCCTACTGTACTAAGCTCCTGGCCGGGCTTGGGGCTGAGGTGATCAAGATAGAGGCGGTGGGCACCGGCGATAAAGCCAGAACGGCGCCGCCCTTTTTGGACGGGGTGCCCCACCCAGAACGAAGTGGGCTATTCGCCTATCTCAACACCGATAAGTTGAGTATAACGCTAAACCTTAAGACCGAAACCGGCCGCCACATCTTGGAGAGATTGATCCAAGAAACCGACATATTTGTGGCGGCCCATCAATCTGGAACGATGGAGGAACTGGGCATCGAATACCGGAGGCTCAGCCAGATCAATCCCCGCTTGATAATGACCTCCATTACTCCCTTCGGGATGACCGGGCCTTATAAGGACTATAAGGGCAGCGATTTGATTGCCAATTCAACTGGTGGTCTGGCAATCATTACGCCCCTCAACGCTGAAGACCCGGAGAAGCCGCCCCTAAAGCCTGGAGGCCATTTTGCTGACTTTTTCATCGGCGTGATCGCTGCTGGTGCCTCATTGGCCGCTGTAGCCCAGCGGCGCCTCAGCGGCACGGGTCAACATATAGACCTCTCGCAGCAGGAAGCTATAGCCTACATTATTCTGTGGCCTATCATGTACTACAACGCCGAGAGGCACATAGTGCGCAGAACTGATGCGCCGCGCATGGCACCAAGACATCTTATCCCCTGCAAAGACGGCCATGTCTGGATTCAGATCATACAGCCGGGGGAGGCAGAGTGGCAACGCTTTTGCCAGTGGGCCAGCGATGCTGACTGGGCGACTAATGAGCTATTTAAGGTAGAGGTATCGCGGGCCCAATACTGGGACGCCTTAAAACCGCTGCTCAGCGACTGGGCCATGAGCCGCACCAAGGAGGATTTTGTGAAGGCATCTCATGACTACCACCTCACCTTTGAGCCCTTAAATCCCATTGAGGAGGTGGTGAACCACCGCCACCTCGCCGCCCGAGATTTCTTCGTGGAAATAGAACACCCTGAAATCGGCAAGGTGAAGTATCCGGGCCCCCCTTACAAACTCAGCCAGACCCCTTGGCAGGTGACCCGGGCGGCGCCTCGCCTGGGCGAGCATAATGAAGAGATTTACGTGAAACGATTAGGCTTTAGCCACCAGGAACTGGTCCAAATGCGAGCAGGCGGCGTAATCTAGGTGCAAGGAGACGGGGCTATGGGTAAACTGGCGCTGGAAGGGATAAGAGTTATCGAATTATGTCAGTACTGGGCTGGTCCCTCGGTGGGCAGGTTCCTGGTGCCTATGGGCGCCGAGGTCATAAAGATTGAAAGCAAAAGGAGACCCGATGGCGCCCGGGGTATGCCTCCCCATGTGGACGGGATACGCGGCCTCAATCGGGGTTGCATGTTTTACGAGCTTAACCCAGGCAAGCTGTCAGTCACCTTAGACCTCGGCCGACCTGAGGCCATTGCCTTGGTCAAACAACTGGTCGGCATAAGTGACATAATTACACAGAACTTTACGCCAGGGGTACTGGCCAAGCTGGGTCTCGATTATCCAGTCCTTCGCTCCGTCAAGGAGGACATCATAATGCTCTCCGTAACCGGATTTGGCACTACAGGCCCGGATAAGGACCACCCTGCCTTTGGCGACACCATACTCGGTTTCACCGGCATCCCCAATTTCACGGGTTATCCGGGCGGTCCCCCGGAGTGGATTGGAACGGTGATTCTAGACCCCCTAGCTGGCTTGCACGGTGTAGTGGCCGTCCTGGCAGCCCTGGAGCACCGTGCCAAGACAGGGCAGGGGCAATATATCGACCTGGCCATGACAGAAACCGGCATCTGTTGCCTGCCCCAGGCAGTAATGGATTTCACCATGAACAGGCACGTCTATCCCCGCATGGCAAACCGCGATAACCTGATGGCGCCTCAGGGCGTCTACCGCTGTCAGGGCGATGATAAGTGGGTGGCCATTTCCATAGCAACGGATGAGGAATGGCAGGCCTTTTGCCGGGCCAGCAAGCACGAAGATTGGCTTCAAGACGAGCGCTTCTCCGACGCCTTCAGGCGCTGGCAGAACCACGACGAATTGGACAGGCTGATCGGGCAATGGACGATCAACTATACCCATTACGAGGTAATGCATCTTCTCCAAAGGGCTGGGGTGGCGGCAGGACCTGTGTTTGATTTCCAAGAGATGGTTGCCGACCCCCACATTCGGGAACGTGGCCTTTTCGTGCACATGAGCCAGCCCGAAACCGGCGAAATGCTGGCAACCAGCTTGCCCTTCAAGATGGATGGGGTTGCCGAGGAGTTGCAACATGCCCCGGAAATTGGGGAACATAATGAGTACGTCCTTGGCGAGTTATTGGGGCTCTCCAAGGAGAAGATGGCCGAGCTGCAGGAAAGAGGAGTAATCTATTAGCTCGGGGAGAAATGGAGCCTTCTTGAAAAGGTCGGTAATGCTATGACGAGCCAACCCAGGACATGGGTCCCTTCCATAGAACAATTAGAAGCCTCCCCCGGGTTTCCTAGCCAGGCAGAGCTAAAGGAGCGTCCTCTGGCCGTCATTGAATGCATAGAGGAGATCCCCTGCAATCCTTGTGAGTCGGCTTGTCCCTTTGGAGCCATAGAGGTAGGACAACCGATTACCAATCTGCCCCGACTGGTAGTTGATAGGTGCCGGGGCTGTGGGCTGTGCCTCCCCGCTTGCCCTGGCCAGGCTATCTTCTTGGTGGATATGACCTACTCCGAAAGGGAGGCAGCAGTATCCTTTGTACACGAGTTCTTGCCCCTGCCGCGAAAGGGGGCAATTGTAAACGCCGTAGACCGGGCGGGGCAGGTCGTCTGCCAGGCCACTGTGCTTCAGGTGCTAAATCCCGCCAAATACGACCGCAGCCCCGTGATCAAGCTAGCCGTGCCCAAAGAGCTGGCTCACCAAGTCAGGGGCATGCAAAGGTTGGGCTAGGCTATAGTTCAGCCTTCGTCCCCAATCCCCTCGCTTCCCCGTGGACTTGCCTAGCTGCCGCCACGATGTGGATGGCCGTGCCCATAAAGATGGCTTCTCGGGCATCGTCTTTCCTGAGAATCCTCATTCCTGTGCCTTTTGTGGCTAAAGGCTTAGGCTATACCAGGGGGAAAGGTGGCTCTATTCGCTCTCCCCTCTCAAACCTGCCCAGATCCAGCTTGTCAATGGCGATGGATGGCTCCTCGCCGAGGATGGCCTCGGCCATTAGCTTGCCGATTATGGGGCTGAGCATGAAGCCCTGGCCGGAGAGCCCTGCCACCACATAGAAACCCCTTACTTGTGGCACCGGGCCCAAGATAGGGTGCTCATCTGGGCTGGTGGGGACGAGCCCCACCCATTGCCTGATGATGCTAGCATTCCTCAAGGCAGGAAGAGCCCTGACCAAGAGGGGAGCTACTTCGAGCAAGAACTGGCAGCTCGGCTCGGCATCCAGGCCCTCAGGCAACCCCGAGGCAGCCCCGATCAAGAAGAGGTTTCCGGTGGGCCTTTGCAGGCAGCCGAAGAAGGGCCAAAAGGAGATAACAAAGGGCTCTATAAAGGGCTCCACAGGCTCGGTGATGCAACACTCGAGACGCTCCGCGCTAAGGGGGATGTCCACACCCACCATCGTACCAATTCGGTTAGCTTCGAGGCCAGCGGCATTGACCACCTTCGAGGTCGCAATCGCTCCCTTATCGGTGATGACGCCGGTAACCCTGTCCCCCCTTGTCTGAATATCGGTGACGACGGTATTGGTGCAGATGGCCACGCCCCGGCGCTGAGCTGCCTGGGCAAAGGCGTGGGTGACATGGAAAGGACTGGCCTGCCCATCCCCGCCGTGAAAGGCGGCCCCCCACAAACCCTCGGTATGGAGTTGGGGGACTATCTCCCGGGCCTCCTCTGGGGTGATGAGATTCACCCCAATCCCCAGGCTCCTTTGCAACGCCACATTCTTTCTCAGGATCTCAAGCTGCTCCGGAGAATAGGCCAGGATAAGATAACCGCCCCATTTGAGTTCCAAATCGTGGTGATATTGGGCCTCCTGTCGCAAGTGTCGGAGTATCTCCGCACTGGCCTTCACCAATTGGACCTTGATCTCGGTGGCCAACTGAAATCTGATGCCGCCGGGACAGGTGCCCGTAGCCCCGCTGGTCAGGTAGTGCCTTTCCAACAGGATAACGTTATTGCATCCCTTCTGGGCCAGGTGGTAGGCGATAGCGCAGCCAGCTACGCCGCCACCGATGATCACCACATCAGCCCTGGCTCTCATTTCCCTCCCTCAATAGGCATTTAAGGGCGAGGGGTTTGGTGGGGGGTCTGAAGGCGTTAACAGGCAGGTCCTCTGGCCTTTGTCCTGTGGCCGTAGCTAGCTCCCTCAGCACCAGGGGACGGCAGGTCTTCCCCTGGCAAGCGCCCATGCCACAGCGGGAGACTCGCCTCAGGGAGTTGATGTCCTTCAGCCCCTCTTGGAGGATATACCTCCTCAATTCCTCCAGGGTTATATCTTCACAGCGACAGACGATTATGGTGTCTTTCAAGCTGTCTCCCCGTGTCTTAACACTTGGCTTATGCCCCGTCGGACCTTCTCTCCCCTGGGGCCGGCCCTGAGAGAAACGAGCTCGCTCATGGCTTCGTCCAGGAGCCGGGGCAGGTCTTCGCTGGAGTATCCCAGGCTGGCAGCGGCGGCCAGCCCAGCTATCTGCCCCTCGAGCAGGGCGGTGCTCGCCTCCTCCACCCCAGCCACATCGCCGGCAGCATAAACCCCCTTGACCGTTGTCTCCATGTGCTCGTTCCTCACGGGGCTATGCCCTCCCAGTTCCGGGACATACCTCATCTGGCAGCCGGCCTGCCACAGGAGCTCGGCCAGAGGGGAAAGGCCCACTGCCAGACACACGGTATCAACCTCGAGGAATCTCTCGGTTCCGTCTATGGGTTGCCAGTCCTCACTGACCTGGACGATGGTTGCCCCCTCCACGCCGTCGACCCCATGAGCCTCCTTGATGGTATGGGAGGTGAGAATGGGTACCCCCTGGCGGCGCAATTTGGCGGCGTGAACCAGGTAGCCGCCGACCTGGGGTGCTGCCTCCACCACCGCCTCCACATTGATGCCGGCTTGCAATAGCTGAAAGCTCACGATGAGGCCAATATTGCCGGCACCTACCATCAGCACCCTCCTGCCCGGGGCAACGCCGTAGACATTCATCAAGGTCTGAACCGCCCCCGCGCCGTAGACCCCGGGCAGGTCATTACCGGGGAAGGGTAGCATAGTCTCTGAGGCTCCGGTGGCCACGATTAGCCTCTGGGGCTGCCAGATCTCCACGGATTGACCCCGCTCCACCATCAGGCTGCCATCCCTGTAGCGACCAAGAACCGTGGTGCCCGGCAGGGCCTGGATGTTCTCTGAGACCTCCACCTGTCGGGCGAGGATTCGGGCGATTTCAATGCCCCTGGTGGCGGCATACTGTTTCTCGGAGCCGAAGAACTTATGGATCTGCTTGACTAGCTGTCCCCCAAGAACATCCTCCCTTTCGAATAGGGTGACCTGGGCCCCCAAGGAGGCGGCGCTGATAGCGGCCGATAGTCCCGCCGGGCCGCTGCCGCAAACGGCGATGTCAGTCCTTTTCAACCAAATGCCCCCTTCCCCTTTGAGTCTCCACCCTCATCCCTGGAGCCAGCTTTGTGACGCAGATGCGGACATTGGCGATGCCGTCAACCTGCATCAGACAGGAGGAGCAGTTGCCAATGGCACAAAAAAAGCCCCGAGCACGCCCGTGCCTGGGGCTACGGCTAAACACCCTTATTCCTTGGGCGATGAGGGCAGCAGCGATGGGTTCGTCTTCAAAACCCTCTATTTCCCTGCCATCAAAGAGGAACTTCACCCGTCTTCGCTCGGGAAAATGGATGACAGGATGTTTGGTTATTCTCACCCGGCCTTCTTCTCCTAAATCTCAAGTCGCCTGGTCTTCACCTCACCTCGTCGTCAAGCCCAGCGGGCCTCCTGCTCCTCCCTTAGTATGCCCCCCGCTATATCCCTGTTATTTGGTGGACAGCCCGGGACAAAGACCCCCCGCCGCTTAAATCTGGCCGTGCAGTTGCCAGCCAGCAACAGGTAATCTCTCTCCACTTCGGGGACTTTATCGATCTTCCCTGCTATCACGCACCAGCCCGCTGCCCTGTCCAACTGATTCTGTTCCTTCAGATCCACCAGGACGCTGAGAACGGTATTGCGGCAGCCGGTGCACGCCTTCTCAGCCAAGAGCAGCTCGAAGCCCTTGGGGAGGGGCACGGTCTCATAGATGGCCTCCACGGCAAGCTTAAAGCGGCGCTGGACATTGGCAATGGGTTCTCCAACGAGTTGGAGCTTGCTCAGGTCTGAGATGCCTATTCGTGACTTCGTCGCCGCGCTTATGGTCCCGTCCTCCCCAGGCTCAACCCCCATTATGGTGGCGGTGACGGCGTCCACGGCCACCGGGTCCCTGCCGGCGATGATGAGGTCCATCTCCACCGGTTCGCCGAAAATAGGGCCCAAGCCCTCCATAGCTATGATGCCATCCACCACGGCCAGGGCTGGCTTGAACGCCGTGCACAGGTCGGCCACACCCTGGAAGATGCCAAAGGTGGTATGGAACTTTCTTTTGAAGGTATCCGGCAGCACGCCCTTCATATTTTTCAGGGACAGGGTTACCGGGGGCTGGTCATGGGTTTTCATAGAGGGCACACTGATTATCGCCTTGGCCTCTACTACCACCCTGGGGAAGCTCACCTCTTTTAGCGACTTCCCCTTGGGGAGGGGGACTGTTACCGTCTCCTCCTTCTTCAGGTCTATCACCTCATAGCCCTCGCCCCTCAGCCTATCGTAGCCGGCCACCTGGAAGGCCTGCTCGGTATCTATGCCGACGGCGGAAGATTCTGCTATTATCGGCCTGGCCCCTAGCTCTTTGACCAGGTTGGCCACGGATTTGCAGACCCTGGGATCGGTGACGGCCCCGGTATCTGGAGATTTGGCCAATATCAGGTTGGGCTTGATGAGCACGGTGTCGCCGGGGCCGGCTATACCGCTCAGGCCCCCGACGAGCTCTATGGCCCGTCTCACCATGCTGTCTATCTCCTGTTCTGCGGGACCCTGGGGCCCCTTCACGATGGAAACCACATTCTGCCTCATTTTTCGACCTCCTGGCGTTATTAGCCTTGGCAACCGTCATCTTCTGGGGAATATGTCCGCTGCCCTGGCGATCTTTTTGGGCATTTTCACCCGTATCCTCTTAAGATGGCTCATTCTCTCAATCCTCTCCTCAGCTAGCCTGTCAGCCGCCCGGGATGTGGGAATGCCATCCCGTTTCGATATCTCGATTACCTTGGCAATGTTATCGTAGACCCTGGCTACCTTCTTCTTGGCTCGTTCCGCATTGAACCCCCCCTCCAGCTGGTCGGTATCGGCGATGGTGCCTCCAGCATTGATGATGAAATCAGGGGCATAGAGGATGCCCCTTTCGTGTAACATGTCCCCGTGTTGCGCCTCAGCAAGCTGGTTATTGGCCGAGCCGGCTACGACCTTGCACCTCAATCTGGGGATCGTCTCGTCGTTGAGAACCGCCCCCAGGGCACAAGGTGAGAAGATGTCGCATTCTACCCCATAGAAGTCATCGGGGCCCACCCTGCCCACCCCGAACTCATCTACCACCCCTTTCACCCTCTGCTCATCTATATCGGCAACTACCACGCTGGCACCGTTTTCCACCAGGATCTTAACCAGATGGCGGCCCACATTGCCCACCCCTTGAACGGCGACCCCCTTGCCTCTCAAGGATTCGCTGCCATATACCTCTTGGCAACAGGCCTTCATTCCCTCCACCACCCCTATGGCTGTATAGGGCGATGGGCCCCCGCTGCCGCCGCTTTCCGCTGGCAAACCCACCACGAAGTCGGTCTCCATATTGATATACTCCAAATCCCCGGCGGTGGTGCCCACATCCTCTCCGGTTATGTATCTCCCGCCCAGGCTATCAATGAACCGGCCCAGGGCCCTAAACAATGCCTCGCTCGTCTTCTCACCGGGCTGGATGATTATCGTTGTCTTGCCGCCACCCAGGTTTATGCCAGCCGCCGCATACTTGTAGGTCATAGCGTGGGACAGTCTCAGAGCATCTATGAGGGCCTCTTCCTCGGACTCATAGGCCCAGACGCGAGTACCCCCAGTCGCTGGCCCCAAGGTGGTATCATGAATGGCGATAATGGCTCGCAGCCCAGCTTCTCGGTCACGGCAGAATACCACCTGCTCGTGTCCATACTGCTCCATATATTCAAAGACCGATCTCTTCATGAAACCCCCTCCGCCGGTCCTCGCTTTGGCCATCATTATAATGCGGCCAGGGTTAGGCGTCAAGCGACGGCGGTTGATTTCGTTTGGAGCAAGAGTGTAGAATTAGGGCCATGGAGTATGTGCTGACCATTGATCCCACCAATTGCCACGGCTGCCGCATCTGCGAAAGTGTGTGTGCCCTCTTCCACGAACACGAGTGTCATCCCGAGAAATCCAGGATTCGCATCATCGCCTCGGAGGAGGAGGGCACCCTAATAACCATCCCTGTTACCTGTATGCAGTGTGAGAACGCCCCTTGTCAGGCTATCTGCCCCACCGATGCCATCTATCCCAGCCCCCGGACCGGGGCCAGGCTCACTGACCCAGATAAATGCATTGCCTGTGGCGCTTGCGTCTATGTTTGCCCCTTCGGGGCTACCTATGTTGACCGGGCCAAAGGCATCGCGCCCCGCTGCGACCTATGCGATGGCGACCCCATCTGTGTCAGGTTCTGCCCTACTGGCTGCCTTCAATTCGTCAAAGCCGATGAGGTTAGCATCAGGCTCAAGAGGGCGCACCTGGAAAAATTCCTCGAGTTCCTGAAAATGGCCGCTGTCACGCCAAAGGGCAGGTATAGTCATGTCTGACCTCTACGCCGGCTCCATCCTGCTCATCGACCTCTCCACCAAACAGGTCTCTAAAGAGCCCACCAGCTCCTTCTCCAGACAGTTCTTAGGAGGCAGGGGCATCAATGGCAAGCTACTCTATGACCGTGTTCCCCCGGAGGTGGATGCCCTAGACCCGCAAAGCCTCCTTCTCTTCGGCACAGGTCCCTTGAGTGGCACCGCCTGCCCGGGCTCAAGCCGCATCGATGTCATGGCCAAGTCCCCCATGACGGGTCTCATCGGTTTCGCCAGCATAGGCGGACATGCTGCCGCCGAGCTCAAATTCGCGGGCTACGACCATATCGCCATCACCGGCAAGGCGGATCAGCCGGTCTATATCTCCGTCAATAACGACGAGGTTCAGATAAAGGATGCCTCCAGTATTTGGGGAAAGGACACCTACACGGCCCAGACACTCCTGCGGCAGGAGCTAGGTGACCCAGAGCTTAAGGTTCTGTGCATCGGCCCTGCTGGCGAAAACGTGGTGCGCTACGCCACGGTGCAAAGTGGCCTGGGGCATGGTGCGGGCCGCACTGGCACCGGGGCGGTCATGGGCTCCAAGAAGCTCAAGGCCATAGCCATCAGGGGGACCAAGGGCCTTAAGCTTGCCAACGCGGGTGAGTTCCTGGCCAAGTCAGAGGAGGTGCGCAGTAAGCTTTTACAGAATCGTACCGCCCTGGAATGGAAGAATTATGGTACCGCCAGGATAACAGATGAATCCCTTACCCACGCTGGCCAGCTTTTGGTGGCGAATTTTCAGAGGTCTGCCTGGGATAGAGAGAAGGATGTTTCCCCATATGCCTTCCAGAAGAAGCACCTGCTCAGGAAGGCGGGTTGCTTTGGCTGCCCCCTCCAGTGTATGGATGTCTACCACCTCCCGGGGATAGGGGGAGGGGTGGTCTCCTGTATGCTTTACTTCGGCATGCCTTGGGCCACCATGCTCACGGATATGGATATCTGGTATGAGTCGGCCATCCTCTGTCAAAGGCAGGGGATCGATGTTGTCTCCCTGAGCGATATGCTAGCCTGGGCTATGGAACTCTACCAAAGGGGCATTATCACCACAAAGGATACCGATGGTATCCCTATGGAATGGGGAAGCGGGAAAGCAATTCTGGAAATGAGCCACAAGATAGTTCACCGGGAGGGCTTTGGCGATGTCCTGGCTGATGGCCCGGTGTTGGCTGCCCAAAGGATCGGCAGGGGTTCCCAGGAGTTCGCCATGCATGTCAAGGGGTTGCCTCTGACCAACTACCCCTACAATTCTTCGGCGGGCTATGCCCTCTCTGCCGCCGTAAGCCCCAGAGGCGATACCCAAAAGGGGTCTCCTTTGCCGGAGCTGGTGGCGGGGTGGGAAAACCTCTACGCCGGGGAAGCTGCCACCGCTGCGGAGAAGGCTCAAGAAGCCCCCACCGACCCTTACAAGGGCAGGGCCGCCACCTTAATCGAGGCCCAGGACAACGTGGCCTTGGCCGATTGCCTCGGCATCTGTAAGTGGCTAACTACCGAGTTCGCTGAGGGCATGCCATCGGGGTGGTGGGCTGAGCTCTACTCAGCGGGCACTGGCCTTTCCACCAGTCCGGAGGCGATGCTTGAAGCGATCAAGAGAGTGATTGACCTGGAAAGGGCCTACGATTGTCGGGAAGGCCTCACCCGAGAGCAAGACCGAATCCCCAAGAGATTCCTCAATACTGTGGTGTCTGAGGGGCCGCGCAAGGGTGGCCTGGTGGAAGAGGACAAGCTGGAAGGGCTCAAAAGCGAATACTATGCCCTCAGGGACTGGGATGTGGCCACCGGCATCCCGACACGGCAAACCCTGGAGCGGAGGGGGCTGCGGGATGTGGCCGACGACCTGGAAAGGCGCCACAGGCTGCCCAAGGCACCTGATGAGCCAGCCTAGACAATCGTCAGCCCATGGAAAGTCTCCCCATTGGACTGGTTGAACTAGCCCCCAGGGGGAAGGGGCGCCGGTTGGCCCAAGTCATAGGGGGCGGTGGTGTGGGGATAAGCTGGCAGGAGATCCGGCTGCGCCTCAAACAGTTCCGCGAGTCCTCGGTGGACAGCATGGCCTCCCTCTCTTATAGATTTCAGCAAAGCGCCAGCAGCTACGCCCGGGTCCGTGTTGTGTTCGCAGAAAACGCCGCTCAGGCCCTCAATTACTTGGGCAGCGTATTGTTGGAGACCAGGGAGATAGCCACCAGTAAGTCGGCCACGGTTAACGAGTTGCGGCCGGGCCTGGTGGCCATGGGCTATACTCTGGTGGATACCTACCTCCCCCAATTCCGGCGGCCGACCCAGCTCAAGAACAGGTTAGAGCACCACTGGCAACTGCCCCATGTGACGAGCGAGTCCTTCTGGGATTCATTCCACTGTACCGATCGTTCCGTGCTCAAGGCTAAGGGGGCAAATGGGCCCGTGAAGGACTTTGTAGCCCTATTGGGGGTTAATGCCGCTGCTGCCGAGGATGGCTCCATATTTCTGTTGCAACACTCGACCAATATAGCCGCTATGCTGCGCCAGGCCAGGAAGCTCATCCTGGTGATAGGAATAGAGAAAATAGTGGCCGACAGAGATGCCGCTCTGCTCCAGACTAAGTGCGCTGGCGTTTTCGGCATGGAGGGCATTCTGTTGGACTTGGAATTGGGGGATGCCGCGGGGGTGGGGGCAGACCTGCTGGGCAGCGCTGCGGAGAGCTCGGACCTGGATAGGGAGATACACCTCTTGCTCTTGGACAACGGCAGAAGCCGGATCGCCCAGAGCCCTTTTAGGGAACTGCTCCACTGCATATCATGCCGGGGGTGTTTGAAGCGATGTCCCACCTATCGCTTCTTCGGCAAGAACCTGGGGCGCTACCCGAAGGACTACCTATGGTCATTCCTGGCTGGAAGCAACGCCTCGGTGGAGCTGTGCCTCCACTGTCAATCGTGTCGCCTCGACTGTCCCCTGAACATCGATATTCCCAAATTGGTATCCAAAGCCAAGGCAACCTATGTCGCCAGGGTTCCGTCTCAGCGAGGCAAGATATTAACCAACATTCCATCCTTGGTCAGCATGGGGAGACTAGCCGCTCCGCTAACCAATCTGGTCCTACATAATAGATGGGGTAAGCTGGGTCTGGAAAAGGTCATCGGCATCGATAGAAGGCGGAGGCTCCCGAGCCTGCACTACGCCACTCTGGAAAGTTGGTTCCGCTCTCGCCACTGGCCGAAGGGAAACGCCGCCAAGGTAGCCTACTACGCGGGCTGCTTTGCCAGCTACTATGACACCCAGGTTGGCAGGGCGGCCATTCAGATCTTATACAGAAATGGCTGCGATGTAGTCCTGGTCAGGCAGCAATGCTGTGGCATGGCCAAGATCGCCCACGGCCATCTTGATGGAGCTCGCCAGGATGCAGCCAGCCTGATTGGTCGGCTCACGCCTCTGGCGAAAGAAGGCCGTGATATCCTGGTAAGCTGTCCCAGTTGCGGTTTGGCCCTGAAGCGCGAGTACCCCTGGTTGCTGGATAACGAGGAGGCCAAGCTAGTTTCGGAAAGGACATATGACCTTAGTCAATATCTGCTGGCCTGGCATCAAAGGGGCAAACTCGATGCCAACCTGAGGGCAATGCCACTCTCAGTCGCTTACCACAATCCATGCCACTTGAGGGCCCAAGGCATCCAGCGAGAGCCTGTAGAGCTGATGCGCTGCATACCGGGACTCTCCGTCATTGCGCTGGACAGGGGTTGCTGTGGCCTGGCTGGCACCTTCGGCCTCAAACCCGATCGCTATGACCTCTCTATGGAGGTCGGCGCCCCGCTATTTGAGGAGATAAAGCAGATCGCCCCCCAACTGGTGGCTACCGAGTGCGGTGCCTGCAAGATGCAGTTGGAACAGGGGGCTAATAGGAAGGCAATCCACCCCCTGGTTCTAATCCAAGAAGCCTATTCCTAAATGATGGAGCCCTCAGATTGCCCGCCTAGGGCAAGCGCTCCAACATATCGAAGACATCACTACAGGGGATGACCTTTAACTCCACGAGCTCAGCGGTCACATCCCGAGGTAAGCCCTCTCCCGTCATTTCGTTCAACCTCCCCCCCATGAAGATAGGAATTTCCAGATCGTGGTCTCTCATTTCCTGAAGGAGGCCCCTCGCATAGGTCAGCGCCATTCCGTTATGGGTGCTTATGCCGATCGCATCCACTTTGCCTCTCAGGAGCTCTTTTACGATCCGACCTGGGTCAACGCTGTGGCCCAGGTCTATCACCTCAACCCCTGCCTCTCTCAAGGTCATCCCCATTATTAACTTGGCATATTCGTGCACATCCGTCGATAGCAGCAAGACCTTGCCGCCCTTGGCTCGCTGGCGAAGCTGCCTACTATGCACCTCCTCCTTGATTCGCCGCCCCATATCCCAAATCTGCTGGAACATCGTTGTCGGCACCACCGGCCGTCTTCCACCAGGGTGAGTCTCGTCCTCCCTCCCTGCCCCAAAGAGCTTCTCCAGCTTTCTGCCCCCGCTGCTTCTCAAAGCCAACAACAATTCTACGGGGTTGGCAATGTCCACCCCGGCCTGGCTTAGCCCCGCCAAGACCCTGTCGTAGAAAAGCCGTCCACCTTTGATCAGGCGGTCCCTAGTCCTCTCCACCCGACGGAAGTCTACGATGTCCACGAACTTACGGGCTTCCCTTTCCATTTCGTGGGCCATAACCTGCACCTGAACTACCTCTTCCGGCGAGGGTATTCAGTCATGTTCTGTCAGCGGAACGGGTTCAACGGCATGTCCGGTGGGCCTCTTCAGCTGGCCGATGATGTCAGACAGCAGATAGCTGCCTAAGACTGCCAGATTGCGGTCGGGGTCTTCGGTATACATAGTGTTGCCCACGATCATCGAGCCCGCAGTCTCGCCGCCATGTATCTCGTCCAAGGCCAGTAGAACCGAGAGGCGCGTCTCTGGATCGGTTATGGTATTCCCGAAGCAGTGTACCAGCTCCGCCCCGATCAGGTCTTCAACAATGTATTTCTCCAGCATCGCCCAGCCGATGTAGTTGGCCCGGTCATCCAGGATGCTCCCTGGCCCGTCGCATAGGTTGGAGTGAAGGACTATGCCCTTATCCCTCAACTGGGCCATTATCCCCAGGGCTCTTACTGTTTCCAGGGTTCTGACAATTTGATCCGTCCAGCCGGGGTAATCGTAGCTGAAATAATGGGCCAGGTTGCCCACTGTGGTGCCTCCAGCCTCCAGAACACACACCAGGTTGCTCACTGAGGCGGGGGTACCAATTATATGGTCGCCAAAATGGGGCTGGATGGGGACTGCCTGACCTATTTGTATCCATTCCTCAGGGGTACTTAATACCAGCCCGGTCTCTCGGGGGACTTTTGCCCTCATTTCTGGGGGCAGGCCCATGGTTCGGGCCAGGCAAACCCCGAACCGATCGACCCTGGCGCCTCGTCTGCTTACCCCCTCATATATTCGCTTCAGCCCCTCTTGGCACTGAGGCCATGAGCCCAAACCGAAATGGGCATGGTACATCACCCTCCCCTCCCCCCTCATCTTTCGCTTATATTCGGCCTCCGAGGTCACACCATGCTCCCGCATAAACAGGGTCTGGCCTATGGCTATGCCCTTGGCAATGTCCTTGCCCTGCTCCACGACCTCATTGGCCGGCGGCAGCCCTTCGGGAAGCAGGTCTGCCCTGGTAAACTGATGCCTCATGATCCCCCCAGCCCCCCGCGAGGGGCAGTTGCCATTATAGCAGGTTGACCTGCCGCTTTAGAACAATATAGCCGGACTTTTCCCCAGGGTATGGCATTTACAAACCGGCCTAATCGGGATTAATATGTTATCCGCCAATCTCAATTCCCTCGAAAGAAGGCAGGAGCCCACGGTGACCGAAGACGGTATCCAAAAGGGGGAAATAAAAGCCCGACTTCAGAGAACCAGGGAGCTGATAGGCGAGAGGGAGCTCGGTGCCCTGCTCGTGGTGGGGAGGGCTTTCTATGACCGTTCCGGGAATCTCACCTATCTGACCAATCACTTCCCACCCTTTCCCACTTGCGTGGTGAGCGGGAAGGTGAGAGGGCTGGGCCACGGCATGTTGATCCTCCCCGCCAAAGGGGACCCGGTGCTGGTGGTGGATGGCCCGGAATACCGCAGGGACATGGTGGCCATAGACGAGGTCAGGGTCAACGCCAATATGACTGCCGAGGTCAAGGATGTCCTGGAGGAACGCAAGCTGACCAGCGGGCGGGTGGGCATAGCCGGCGAGGACATACTGCCTGTCACCCTCTACAAGGACCTGGTGGCATATTTGCCTGGTATATCCTTTGAGGCCGCCGACGACATCTTATCGGGGCAGAGGATCGTCAAGAGCGAGGCTGAGATCGGGTTGCTGAAGAAGGCAGCCCAAATCGCTGATGCTGGGCTGGAGGCTGCCCTGGGTGCTTTGGCCGAGGGCAAACGGGAGCAGGATATCTGTGCCCAGGGCACCGGTGCGGCACTGGAGGCCGGCGCCGATTTCGTACGCTATTTGCGGGTTCACTCCGGAGATTGGTCTGCTTGGGGTACTAGATGGCCCCAGGCCACTGACCGAAAGCTGAAGAAGGGTGATATGGTAGGCCTGGATATCATCGGGGCCCGTATCGGCTATCAGTTCGATGTCCTCAGAAGTACGGTCTTAGGCCGAGCCAACGACTGGCAAAGGAAACTGCTGGAGACAAGCCTCGAGGCCACGGAAAGGATGATCGAATTGGCCAAACCTGGGATAGGGGCTGAGGAGTTGGTGGAGGCGGCAGGTCAGCTTATGGCCAAAGCCGGATTTGGTGAGCACTTCTCCGGCTTTATGGGCCACGGCATCGGCCTGGAAACGGTTGAAGACCCATACCTCATCAAGGGGGTAACCACGGAATTGAGGGAAGGCATGGTGCTATGTATAGAGCCGGGCATATTCGTCCCCGGCCTTGGCGGCAGCCGGATAGAGCAGGAGATAGTGATCAGGCGGGACAAGCCGGAGCTAATATCCTTTTGTAAGGCCAGACTATGGTGAGGGAGGCATAGCCGTGGTTGGGAGATTCGAGGTTATTAACACAGACGTCTTGGTTATCGGAGCCGGGGGTGCTGGGGCCAGGGCCGCCATCGAGGCCGCCAGCCAAGGGGCAGATGTAGTCCTCGCCAGCAAGGGGCCTATGGGGCGGAGTGGGATCACCCCCTTGGCCCAGTGGTCCTTTGAGGCTACCTTCGGTTATAGCGACCTGGACAATCCAGAAGTCCATTTCTATGATACTGTGGTCGAGGGCAGGTACCTCTCCGACCAGAATCTGGTTGAAGCCCTGGCCGCCGATGCCGCACAGAGGGTTCTGGACCTGGAAAGGTACGGCACCCTATTCAAGAAGGAGCAGGGCAAATTTCGCCAGGTCAAAATCCCAGGACAGTCCGGCCCTCGGTCGGTTATGCTCGTTGGCGGCGGACACGGCATGATGCTGGGACTGAAGCGAGAAGTGAGACGCCATAACAACATCATGGTTATGGAAGACGTGGTGGTTACCAGCCTTCTGAGCTCCAAGGGGATACCTGCTGGGGCCACCGTCTTGGACTGTAAGACCGGTGAATTCAAGACCATCCGGGCCAAAGCCATTGTACTGGCCACCGGAGGCTATGAAGAATTGTGGCTCAAGACCGATACCCCTCCCGAAAGTGTGGGCGACGGCCTGCGCCTGGCCTACTTGGCCGGAGCCAAACTGGTAGACCTGGAACTCCTGCTCTTCTATCCGGTGGTGGCCAGTTACCCGCCTTCCATCCAGGGCATCATCATCCCTTATGAATGTTGCCTTGAGCCTGACTATGTGGGGGGCAGGCTGCTAAACGGAAGGATGGAGGATTTCCTGCCCCCGGGGTCGCCCCCTGTTAGGGATATCCTGATAAGGCAGATGTTCGAGGAAATATACTCGGGTAGAGGCACCCCCAATGGCAATCTTTACCTCGACCTCACCAAATCTCCCAAGGCCGAGGAGGAGGTGCGGAGAGTCGTTTTGGACATAATCCCCGAGGTCTACAGGCATCTGCTGGAGCTCGGCTTTGATATATGTCGGCAACCCATCGAAGTGGCCCCGGTGGCTCACTACTCCCTAGGGGGAGTGAGGATTGACGAAAAGGGTCAGACCGATGTCGAGGGCCTTTATGCTGCGGGCGAGGTCGCCGGCAATATTCAAGGGGCTAATCGGCTCTCCGGCAATGCCCTCACCGAGACCCAGGTTTTCGGTGCCCGGGCCGGAAAGGCCGCCTCAGACTACAGCAAGGCAAGGGAGGAACCGGTTATCGATCCCGCCCAGGTGGAGGCAGAATGGGAAAGGATTCAAAACCTCCTCTCTCGAAAGGCCAATAGCCTGAGGCCTGGGGCGGTCAGGAAAGAGGTTCAGGAAATCATGTGGCAATACGCCGGGCCAGTGAGGAGTGAGCTGGGACTCACCAGGGCCCTAGATGAATTGCAGCGGGTCAGGGATAATGACCTGCCTCGGGTCTGGGCAGGGGATACCCTGAAGTACAACAACGATCTAATAAGGGCGCTGGAGCTGGAAACTATGGTGGATGTGGCAGAAATGGTGCTGCGGGCGGCCTTGCTCAGGAAAGAAAGCCGAGGGCACCACTTCAGGGAGGATTATCCCGTAGCCGACAACCAGAACTGGTTGAAACACACCGTGGTCCAGCTCGTGGGCGGCCGGATGACCCTATCCACAATGCCGGTAGTTATTACCAAGAAGGTACCACCGCCGGAGGAGGCCTGATGTCGAACACCATAACCGTCGAGGTCCTGAGATTCGACCCGGATATTGACCCAGCTTCAAGGTATCAGACCTATGAAATACCGACCGCTGCCAGGATGGGCGTGCTCTCCATTCTAGAATATATCTATGAGAACCTGGATAGCTCTTTGGCCTTCAGAAACTATTACTGCTATCTGGGTATATGCGGCTCATGTGCCGTTAGACTCAATGGCAAGAATGTAAGGGCATGTAGCGTTACCCTCAGCCCCGGGGACAGGGCTAAAATAGAACCCATAGGCAACTATGAACTGATTCGTGATGTAGTGGTTGATTTCGGAAAGAAGAGGACGGGCAAGGATTAACGGACAACCTTTTGCAGGCCGAGCTCCATCCCCTGCTCGCTTAAAGCCCTCTGCAATAGCGAGACATCTAACTGCCTTGGCGTTACCCCCTGTCTTAAGGCTAGAGCAGCGGCCACACCCGCGGCCTGCCCCGTTGCCGAGCACACCGGTATGAGCCTGAGCTGACCCATCGCCTCTTCCTCCGCCGAGATACACCTACCTGCCACCAGAAGGTTTTCCACATTCTGCGGGAGCAGCGACCCATAGGGCAGTCGCATCTCTCCCTTAGCGTAGGGTTTGACAACGGTGTCCTCAAACTTCTTGGTCTTTACTTCCTCCATGGAGGGCGAGGCTTCCCCCACTATTTGTCTGGTGGCTCGAACGCCCACCTGGGTGGCAGTGTACTCAATCCGGGAGTTCTCAAAGCCCTGAATGTTCTTCTTCAGGAAGTCGGCCAGTCTCATGGCGTGCTCTCTGGTTATCAACTCGGCCTGTGTTAACTGCTGGGGGTCTACCCCGTCCATGCCAAGTAGATTGCCAGACCATATGTTCAGTTCATCGGGGTAGATGAGGTTTTCGGCGTGGACGCCCGGGGCACCGAACTCCATGTAGATGCCTAAGTCAAAGGACAGTTCGCCACGGTCAATGGCCTGTTTCACGAACTTCTTGAGGTTGCTCCAATTGCCTATTTGGGCGAGGGCCCTTTCGCTGTCTACCCCCACCATGTTGAACATCATGGTCATGGGTTTCTTGGCCACTCGAAACGGTGCCTTGGCGAAGGCAGCCACATCGGCATCGCCAGTGGCATCTATCACCATTTTGGCCAGGATAGCCTGCCGCCCTCCCTTGTTCTCGACGATGACGCCCTTGACCCCACCCTCTTCCACTATGCTTTCCACAATATAGGTGTGGAGCAGCAGCTCCACGCCCCTTTCGCGCAGCATACGAACTAGTTCGTATTTGACTATCTCCGGGTCAATGGCGTGCAAGTTCAGATAGGCTACCTCCTCGCCCGGGTATCGGCATGGCGCGTAGACCGCCCTGTCTCTCAATCTCTGGGCAATCTCAATGTTGATGCCATTATCTAGTGGAGGCGTTGTTACGACCAATGCCCCGGTAACCAAGCCACCTAGAAAACCATACCTTTCCAGCAGAAGGGTCCTGGCCCCGTTTCTGGCAGCGCAGACTGCGGCAGCGACCCCGGCAAAGCCCCCTCCACAAACTAGCAAATCAACATCAGCTATTACAGGGGTCTGTCTTTCTGGCTCGGTGATCCACTGCATTTGTCCCCTCCTGAGCCTAATCGCTCTGGCCGCATAATAGCTACTGGCGAGCGCCCTACCCCTTCTTGGTCACCTCCACGATGCCTTTATCGGCATCTACCTTCACCCAGTCGCCGGTGGCGATGACCTCCGTAGGGTTCTGGTCCAGGTCTGTAACCGTGGGCACCTGCATCACCACAGCGCCGATAGCGGTCAGTGAATTTATCTCCCCAATGATCATCGCCTTGGGGGCGTTCCCGGCCAGACGAATTACCTGGGCCACCGTTGACCAACCCGAGGAGCCCTTGGCCGAGGGGAAGACCAACACCCTTCCCGCGAAGCTCTGACCTCGTAGTTCGTGTCTCCTTTCGGTGATGATGCCCTTGACGGCATCCACCCCTCCCCAGGTGGAGATGGTCTGCTTGGTTACCAGGGCCTCGCCCTCAGCGGTGCCTCCCACTGCTTTTCTGCCCTTTAGCACTATCTGACTCATTTAAGCTCTCCCCTCCATTTCCCGGTTATAGCACAGTCGATGCACTCCTCCATGGTGCCGAACCAGACATCCACCCCACCGATGGCGGGAGCGTAATGGGCGTGTTTGGCGGAATCGGTGGCCACGATCTTGGTGCCCTTGGGGAATAGGTTGGTGTTCAACGGGCAGGTATCTGTTAGCAAGTGGCCGCCTGCCTTGGCGATGATATCGGTGTAGCCATTGCGGTCGGCTATGGCCTTGAGCTGGTGGGCTGTCCAGATCCAAAGGTCAACATTCTCATGCACCTTCTTGTCCTCCAGCAGCCTAGCCACATCCCTGAGCTGCTCCAGGGAGTAGTGGGGGCAGCCCATGTTTACCAGGTCTACCCTTTCATCTGTGGCCGAGTTCAAATTCTCATAGGTTTGTCTGCGCTCTGCCGGGCCGTAGCTCAGCACCTCCTTGGGTTTCTTTCCGCCGAAGGCTGCCTCCAGGGTTGGCGCCTCCGGGGTTACCCCTATGATGTGGTACATCATTACGCCACCGGAGGAAGCCCCGGCGGCGTTCAAAGCCTTGAGCATGCTGATGTTGGGTGTAATGGCGTGCTTGAGCTGGTAAACAGGCACCGCCAGTTGGCATACCTCTCCGGCGAAGTAACCTAAAAGATACCATTCCAGCACATCATTGACATCAAGCTCGACATCGATTAAGTGGGTGCCCAGGCGGTTCTCGTCTATATGGAATCCGGAAAGGGGCACCTTGCCAGTGAGGGCTATGGCGAAGGCACTGTGGGCCGCTTCGGTATTGGTGCGGGCCCCCAGCACAGCGTTGCAGAAGGGCACCGCTGAGGACTCCGTCCAGGCACAGTGTTCTCCCTTGGTGGGGACGTTTCCTATCTGGTAGGGCGTGCAAGTGGCGGTGATGCTGACGCCCGTTCTGATGCAGTACTTCTTGATGACCTCCATCAGTTCGTGCAAGCTTTCAGAGGCTTCCATTACCTGCCAACGTTCCAGGTCTATGGCCCAGATGTGGGTGGTGTTGAAGGACTTAACACGGTCCACAACTATTCTCTCGTCGGTATCTAGGAGGAATTTGGAGATCAATTCGTCGCTGTCCCGGGGTGTGACCATCTGTGGATAGGGATAGAACCCTATGAGCAGGTGTACATTGTTCGTGTCTACGAAGCGCTCTGCGCCGAGGGCTTCTCCATACTGTACCAGGAGTTCCATGGCCCTTTGCTTGGCCCGTCCCTCTTTGCCCTCTAGCATATCTTGCTCATCACGAGTTAGCTTCACATCAACCTCCTTTGACTGGGGATCTGGATAGCAACGGAGGTTTCACCCTATATAGTGCGCCACCCATGTCCCAGCCCTACACCTGAGGCGACCCGATTGTACAGGACGCCGAGAAGGCAGTCAACCAGGGTCATTGACACAATAACCCGCAGGCCTTATCTTACAGGCGGGGCTTCTCGACAAGAGCATCGATCATGACGGAGGCGAAGAGGTCATGAAGGTTCACATCAAAAGGGGAGAAGGCAAGGTAGAACGAATGCCTATCAAGTCCGGTGCCAGGGATTCCTACCTGACCAGGAGCCTGGTTTACCACGAGAATACAGGGATCCAACAATTCAGGCTAGGCATGATCGAGCTAGAACCAGGCCTGGAAATCGGGGCCCATGTACATAACTGTGATGAGGTTATGTACTTTTTAGCGGGAAAGGGTATTTATAGGGTTGAGGGGAAAGAGTATGAGGTGGAGCCGGGCGATAGCATCTATGTAAGGCCAAATGCAGTTCATGGCCCGCATACCAATACCGGCGATACCACCTGGCGGTATCTATACATTGTGGGACAGCCCTTAAGGCCTGTGAGCTCGGAGGATGTCTACCTGCCAACAGGCGAAAGGGTGAAGCCCACAGTGGTGCAGGAAACTTAGGGCGTGGGGCAACTTATGGAGCCCCACCACCCCGAGGACACCTACCTGCCCCTGAGAGAGCAAGTAAAACCCAAGATAGAGGAAATAGACTAAGGGCCGCTGGGCTGGTTACGGAATGTGAGGCGCCGGCCCGTCGCTGATATGCCCCTTCCTCTCCAACTCGGCATATTCCTCGTCTGAGAATCCGAGGAGCTGCTTGTATACGTATTCGTTATCCTCGCCAAAACGGACCGGTGGTCTGCGAATGGTGATGGGGGTTTTGGAAAGCTTCCAGGCAGCCCCAGGATGGAGGTAGTTACCACAGTCCCGGTGACTGACTGGCACCAAGAAGCCCCGCTCCTTAAGGTGGGGGTCGTTGTAGGTATCCCGGGCATCCATAACTGGGCCTGCTGGCACACCTTCTTTTTGAAGTAGGTGCATTACCGCATAGTGGTCTCGCTGGCTTGTCCACTGCTCAATGTATTGATCTAGGGCATCCTGGTTTTCATACCGGCTGCGGGCATCGGAGAAGCGCTCCTCCTGGGTCCAGGGGGGGTTGCCCAGGGCGCGGCACAGGCCTTGCCATTCCTCATCCGAGGTGACGGTGATGTTGACCCAGCGGTCCTCTCCGGCACAGCGGTAGCAGCCACAGGGCGCCGCACCGTGGATATCCCGGTTGCCTTGGGTGGTGCGGACTCTCTGATTCATGGAGTGGTCCATCATAGCTTCCCCAAGGCAGACTGCGCCGGTTTCCACCTGAGCCACCTCGATCAACTGTCCCCTCCCGGTGCGCCGGCGGTAGTTCAGGGCCATCATGGCGGCCAGGGCCGAAAAGCAGGCCCCCAGATAGTCGGTGATGAAAACCGGGGTATTGGCCGAGGGGTCCATATCGCGGTAGCCCCTTAGCGAGGAATGGCTGCAAATGGCGTCCAGCTGGCTTCCATGGGCTCGATAATCCCGATAAGGGCCGCTTAAACCGGTGGCAGATGAACGAACCATGATCAGGTCTGGTTTCACTTCCTTAAGAACCTCATAGTCAAGGTTGAGCTTGGGCATGGTATCGGGATGATTGTTTTCGATGAAGATATCGCTTATCTTTATCAGCCTCAGAAATATCTCCCTGCCCTCCGGCTCTCTCAGGTCGCGCACGCTCATGCTGAGCTTGTTTCTGCCCCCGGTGACGAATACAGGCCAGCAATTCCAGGGGTATTCGCCCGGCTCTTTGTTGGGGTAACCGCCGGAGTGGGGGGTTTGAGTGGCCAGCATCTCTTTGGTGGGTCTTGCCACCATACCGCGGCCCTGGGTCTGCCAGAAGTTAACCGTATCTACCTTGATCACCTCAGCCCCGAAGTCGGCCAGTATCATAGCGGCGCAGGGGCCAGTCCAGGCCACGCCCAGCTCCACCACCCTTATGCCCTCCAGAGGTAGCTTGGTCATTTGGCAATCCTCCCCCGTTACCCTGTCCTCAAATAACTCCCCATTCTCGAAGTCGGGCGATCTCCTCGCCCGTGTATCCCAGTTCTCCATAGACCTCTTCGTTGTGTTGACCCAGGAGAGGGGCCGGTCTTCTGGCTTGAAAGGGGGTTTCGGACATGATGAATGGCCGGCCAGGGTACTTCAATTTGCCCACCACCGGGTGGTCGACCTCGATGAAAAGCCCACGTTCGTTGAAGTGGGGGTCGTTAATCACCTCGTCGATGGTCAAGATGGCGCCCACCGGCGCCCTGGCCGCCTGGCCCTCCTCCATGACCTGGCGTTTGGTGCGCTCCATAGACCAGGCCAGGAAAAGGGCTTCGAATTCTTCCTTGAGGGCCGGATTGGCTTGGGCTGTAGGTTCTAGCCACTTGGGATCCTTCAGGATCTCGGGTTCCCCCAGCATCTTTACTATCCTGGACCAGTAGGCCCGTCCGCCGAATATCTCCACATAGCCATCGGCGGTGGGATGAGCCCCATAGGGGTAGCCCGTCTCATAGCCAGGAAATCGGGGATGGATCTCCCCGCAGAACTGATAGGCTATCATGACGGTGCTCTTCCTGTCCGGGGCGGCAGCGGTGAGGGCTTCTTGCATACTCATATCCACGTGCTGCCCTATCCCTTGCAGTCGGCTGCCCAGCAGTGCCCCCATAGTGCCGGTAGCAGCCGCAGCCCCAACCTGGTATAGGGAAACAGTCTCCGCGTTTTTCACCGGTTCCCGGTCAGGCAAGCCCGAGCTGTACATTTCGCCGCCCATTCCGTAGAGGATGAGTTCGGAGCTTTTGTAATCGCGGTAGGGGCCCGTTTGCCCGAAGTTGGAGATGGAGGTCATGACCAGCCTAGGGTTGAGCTTCTCCAGGGTTTCGTAGTCGAGTCCCAGGCGAGCCATCACCCCCGGCCTGAAGCTCTCCACCACCACATCGGCCTGCCTCACCAGCTCCTTGAAGATCTTCACCCCCAGGGCATTCTTCAAGTTGAGGGTTATGCCTCGCTTATTCATATTGAGGTATAGGAATAGGCCGCTCTTTTCCTGATGGGCCTCGTCCTTGAAGAAAGGCCTTAACCTTCTGGCCGGGTCGCCACCATCTGGCCTCTCGATCTTGATTACGTCAGCCCCAAAGTCGGCCAGTAGCTTGGTGCAAAAGGGGCCGGCAATGTACTGAGTCAGGTCTAATATGCGTACATCGCTCAAGGCCTGTTCCGGCATGCTTTACCCTCCACAAGATCCCTCAGGGTCTCCCCCCTGCCTCTATCTCACGGCTCCTTTTTCTTTCAGAGTGCCAATCTCGTCCTTGGAATAGCCCAGTTCCCGCAAGATCTCCTCGCTATTCTCGCCGGGGTAGGCGCCGGTGCCCCTGATCTGGCCGGGCGTGTCCGAGAGCTTGACGGAGATGCCGACCTGCTTGATCTTGCCGAATTTGGGGTGATCCACCTCCACAATCATCTGGCGGTGAAGCACCTGCGGGTCATTCAGCATCTCCCCTAAGGAGTAGACCTTGCCCACGCAGATATTATCCGCCTGGCGCATAATGTCAAACCATTCGTCCCTGGTCTTGGTCTTGAAGATTTCCCTGAAGATGGAGAAAATCTCCTCGAGTTTTTCGCCGGTGGCAGCCTGATATGGGATGAGGTCCTCCCTTCCCAGGACACGGCACAATTGCTCATAGAAGTGGGGCTCTATACAGCCGATGCTGATGTATTTGTGGTCTTTGGTCTCATAGATATTGTACCAGGGCACAGCTCCATTGTTCATTGACTCTTGCCACCTGGGCTCAACGCCGGTGACCAGGTAGCGGGAGACCTCGGCGGCGAGGAGGGAAACGACACCATCCACCATGGCCAGGTCTAGGTACTGCCCCCGGCCGGTCTTTTCCCTGGCAATTAAGGCGGCCAGGATGCCGATGGCAACATGCATCCCGCCCGCCGCATAGTCGGCAACGATGTTCATGGGGATGGCCGGGCCCTGGCGGTTGCCCACCATGCCCTGAAAGCCGCCCATGGCAATGTAGTTTATGTCGTGCCCCACCAGGTCTCGATAGGGGCCGTCTTGCCCATAGCCGGAGAGGGAGCAGTAGATAAGTCGGGGATTTATCCCTTTGAGGGTATCGTAGTCTATACCCAGCCGCCTCACCACCCCGGGCCGGAATTGCTCCAATAGGACATCGGCTGTGCCCACCAGCTTGTAGAAGACCTCCCGGGCCTCCACCTGCCTCAGGTCGAGGATGATGCTTCGCTTATTGCGATTGGTGGCCAGAAAGGCCATGGTTCTTTCATCGTCGGAGTCCTCTATCAAGTAGGGCAGCTTCGAGGTCAGCCGCTTCATGCCCTCCAGGGGTGGCCTTTCCACCTTGATAATATCGGCACCCAGGTCTCCCAGGAGCATGGTGCCATAGGGCCCGGGGGCCAGCCGCGACAGGTCAATAACTCGTATGCCCTCTAGTGCCAGCATGCCTCTCCTTTCCTTAATAAGAGCCTCGCCTCCTTTGGCCGCCACTGCGGCTCGGAACGCCGAGGCTCCTCTTCACCGCCGGGGAAGGGCGAGTCAAGGCTGATCAGGCGATTCCCTTCCGAGCGAGGCAGATATCCACAAAGCCGTTTAGCTTGTCCTCCATCTCTTGCGGGTCGAAGGCCTCATCTATGAGCAGCCGTCCCTCTATAATCAGGGTGGGGATGCCCAGTTCCTGTTCTGCAACCTCGGCCACGTTCTTGGCCAGATTGTCGGTCACCGTGCACCCCCACTGCTGGAAGTAGACGATGCCATCGAGCTTGAGGTCGCGACAGGCTATCAGGATGTCATCCACCCACCGTCTCCCCAGGCCGCCCCAGGCGGACTGATTAAGGATCCGGGCTTCCTCTTCCAAAGGTGACAGCTTTCGCCCGTATTCCGTCTCATCGCCATAGATCCCGAAGTTTATGCCGGCGACCCGGCTGGCATTCCCGATCTGGAAGTAGATGGCCTGCGCCCCCCGCTTCTCCAATATGCTAAAGGGGTCAGGACGGGCATAGAAGGGGCCGCTTACCGCCCACATTAGCCGCAGCTTCTCCTCGGGGACATTGGAAATCCCCTTTTCTGCCCTTTCCACTATCTCATCGTGGTAGATCCGGAATACCTCCAAGGCCCGGGCCGGGTCATGGTAGAGGGAAGGCCAGCGAGGCTCCTTAAAGGCCTCCTGTCCGGGAACCGGGCAGGGGACCCTCCGCTTGAGTCTGTGGATATCCTGATATAGCTCGTACCAGCGCTTCTCGATGTTCTGAACTTCGATGAGCTTGTCTTCATCGTACTTGATGCCGGGCACCGTGGATTCGGCGAGGTCGATGAGCTCCCGCAGTTGCTCCACCACATACTGAAGCGTCTCCTCGTTGGCCTCAAAGGGGACGTCCAAGTAGTAGTAGGGGATACCGCGCAGGTGGGCTATGGTCTGGAAGGTGAGGGGGATACTCTCGCATTCCCAGTTGTTGGCCACCACCAGGCTCAGATTGGGGAAGTCCTCATCCAGCACCATCGGTATCTTGAGCACGGTGCGGTCGCAGATCTGGTCTGGGAAGCCCAGCTCTCGGCACCGCTGAAGGTATTTCTTGACCTGCCATCTTTCCATCCGGTCACAGGCCATCTCGGCATCATAGATCTCGAACCCCATAGATCTGAGCAAAACGGGGGGGAACATCCCACTGGCAAAGGGTTTCCCCTGTTTCCAGGCCTCCAGCTCTGCTATGCGTTCGTCCCGTTCTAGCTCATACATTTGCAGATTGCTCTTGAGCTTGGTGGGATCGGGGTTGGCCTTGATCTTGTCTATCCGCCTCTGGTATTTGGCGATCTCTGTTTCTAAGAACTCCATGTGCATGACCCTACCTCCCAGCTATTTTTAGATGGCATTGAATCGGGACACCCTATTATCCTTCCAGGGTCTCCAGGAAGGCCTCTATCCTGGTTCGCAGTTGACCCTCTTTGGTTAGTTGATAGTCCCGCTTGAAGGTCATGTTAGGGATGCCCGCCTTGGTCAACTCCTGGCTGAAATAGGTGAGCCTGGTCTCCCGAGGGAAACAATTGGTCAAGGCCAATTGGATCACCCCATCGACGCGGAAGTCCCTCGCCCATTGGATGACCTGCCCCACTTCCTCAGCCCACTTGTCAGTGTGGGGGTCGGCGGGGCGAGTCAGGTAATACCTAGCTAGGGCCAGGATGAGGTCACCCCCAGGCTTGGCCATCCCATTCCAGAAATATCGGCTCCCGGTATCCAAGTCGTCCATAGCTACCACGGCGCCTGTGTCTTCTATGAGACCCAGATATCTTGGATCGTCCAGGAAATCGCTGGAGACCAATAAACGGGGTTTAACCCCTTTCAGGGGGGCTTCACGGCCTGCCAGATAAGGAAGCAGGCCCCGCAGCCTTCGAGTGAATTCCTCTTTGGGCATAACCCTGGCAGCTATAGTTATCCCCAGGGCTTCGGCACCGCTGATAGCAGGCTTAGCCCCCCGGCGCAGTTGGTAAAGCTTCATTAGAAGCGAGCGCATCTCGTCGAAGACCGCCATCGAGTGACTCAGGCTGGCATGGTCGATCCTTTTGCCCCCAAACTCCTCCAGCCTCTTCCTGAGTCTCTCTACCTCTCCGGCCCAGTAGTTAAGGGTCAGTTTAGTCGCCTTGTGCGGCAAATACATGATATGCACTAAGGGGATCTTGCCCGAGAAATAGAAGTTATCATATAGGGTTCTCATATCGTCGTCCCAGGCGGTGAAGACGGCCCCATCCAGAAAGTCAAGCTCGCCGGCCAAGAGCGACTCCAAGACGTGATTGGGGTAGCCGCAGCTTATGGCCAGCCGATAGACGGAGGCCAGGGGGATGCTATCCTTCCATGTGCCGGTGACCCTCCAGGGCAACATGCCGGCGGCATGAATCAGTTCCTCGGGCATATGGGGGTCAAACACCCCTATCACCTTTTTACCCTGCGCCTTATACTCTAGAGCCCATTTTGTCCTATTGGTCTCCGAGTTGGCCGCCACAAGTTCGCCGAGCTCCTGTTCCATTAGGGTCCTCATTCTTTGATGGTTTATAGCTTGGCCGCAGTCCGGCCAGCATTATAAGTTTATGCCAGACTTGCTTTTGTGTCAATCCGTTTTCACGTTGCATAAGGGGTCAATGCAAGCTGAGGCGTCTCGGCATTAGTTCCCTTTACAGCATTGACTGAACTTATTGTATAATATTCCCACTCCTGTTTCATCTGGGCGAGGCAAAACGGTTTCAGGGAAAGTCCTGTGGCGAATAAGGCAAGCATTAAGTTAGCAGGTATATCTCTACTGAGCCTGGTGCTTATGCTCATGCCCGCTGCTTGCCGTTCTCCCAACTTCGAGGTAAGCAACCTGACGATTACCCCGGCTCAGGCAGTTGTTCAGGAGACTGTCGTGGTTGCGGTGGAGGTAGCCAACATCGGCAATAGATCGGGCGACTATAATCTAGCCGTAAAGGTAGATGGTGAGGAATACCTCAATCAAGTTGTTACCTTGGCAGCAGGTGCCTCGGAGACCCGATCTTTCAACGTAATATTTAGGGAGGTGGGGACCCACCACATAGAGATAGGGGGGTTACAAAGGGATATAGAAGTTATTAGCCTTGAGGCAGCTTGGAACGAGGTTAAGGAGAACATGTCAAATATCAAATCCTTCCATTTTGCGCAGGGTCTGACCGTGAGCGGCCCCTCCTCCATCGTGTTCTCCATCTGGGACATCCTGGAGGAGGAAATCACAACTACATATAACATCGTCCTTGAGGGCGACTTCCTCCTGCCCGACAGGTTCAAGGGGACAATGGAGTTTTTCGCCCCTCCATTGTTCACCTCTTCGGAGATGGTCATCATTGGCAACGATTTATATGAGCAGGTTCCGGACGGAACATGGAGGAAAAGTGTAATGGGAGCCGAAGAGCTTTCGTCTATTTATCCGACCCGGGTATTGGAGATAGTGTCCGAGATCGAGGACTTAAAGTGGAGGGGCATGGAGGAGATAGAGGGCATTAAGTGTAGCATTATTGAAGGCAGTGTTCGGCCCATGGTTGCCCTGCCACTACTTGAGGGGGAGTTCTTGGGGAAGATAAGGGTTTGGTTCGGCCAGGAGGATCGGATGATTCATCGGATAACCATAGAAAGCTCCTACGCTGAGGAGCAGCCCACGGATGTCTATCTCGAGGCGGTTTTCACCGATTTCGACCAGGAAATCACCATAGAACCCCCAGCCGTCTCCTCATCCTGAAGAAATAGCAGCTAGCTCGCCCCTGAATGCAGGCGAATAGCGCAGCTACAGTCAAGGCGCCCTTGCTTCCCCCATTGACAATATAAGTCTTGACACGAATGGTTGAATGGCCTAAAGTAATGGCAACGATTTTGCCCGCCAGCATGTTGTGGCAATTCGAGATCTTCGTTGGCACGTTTATAAGTGAGGCAAAGGCATTTATGTTTGCCCCTAGCTATATAGTATGGAGGAACATAGATGAGCATGCCCAAGAACCCCCTCAAGATTATTGACTTCATCAGCCTATGGACGGGGCGGGCTGTTAGCTTTTTTATGTATGTCATAGCCGGCCTGATCTGCTACGATGTGATCCTGAGGTATGCCTTCCATAACCCCACCATTTGGGTCCTCGAGACCAGTTTTATGATCTTCGGCGGCTATTTTATGGTAGCTGGTGCCTACAATCTCTTCATCGGCGGTCATGTGAAGCTGGACATAGTCTACAGGCGCCTTTCCCTGAGAACGCAGGGCATCCTCGACTCCATCACCTTCGTCTTCTTCTTCGTTTTCATTGGTATCCTGTTCTGGCAGGGCTATGATTTTGCTGCCGAGTCGTGGCGGGTCAGGGAGATTAACCCCGATTCTGTGTGGAAACCCGCCTTTTATCCCATCAAGACGGCGATACCCGTAGCCGTTGGTCTTCTGGGCCTTCAGGGCTTGGCTGAGTTCACTAGGTCTATATACCAGGCCGTAACTGGCAAGGTTATGTCGCGTCTGGAATATGCGCCTCTTGGTCCTGTAGCCTCCGAATGAGTTTACCGGGGCTATGCACAAGACAATAAAGGCGAGGACGTGATGTCTGTAGAATATATACTCCTATTGATGTGTGGCAGCCTGCTGGTGTTGCTCATAACGGGCCTGCCCATTGCCTTTGTCTTGGGCTTCCTGGGCATAGTATTCGGCTACTTCTTCTGGGGGCCGCACGCCATATTTCTGATCCCTGCCAATGTGTGGGGCACCATGAAAAGCTTCGTGCTCCTGGCTGTTCCTTTGTTTGTGCTGATGGCCAGCCTCTTGCAGAAGTCGGGGATTATCGAGGACCTCTATAATGTGATGCATCACTGGTTTGGGCCACTCAGGGGTGGGCTGACCATGGGGACTGTGGCCATCTGCACCGTGGCCGGTGCCATGACGGGCATAGCCGGGGCCGAGGTAGTGCCTATGGGGATGATCGCCCTCCCCGAGATGCTCAAACGCAAATTCAGCAAGACATTAACTATAGGTGCCATTATGGCCGGTGGCACCCTGGGGCAGCTTATCCCGCCCAGCCTGCTGATGATCCTGTACGGGGCAATGACCGGAGACTCGATAGGCAAGCTCTTCGCCGGCGGCATAACCTGCGGTCTTGTCCTTTCTGGCCTGTATATCACCTACATAGCCATAAGGGCTGGCATCAATCCCAGCCTGGCCCCACCCCTCCCCAGGGAAGAACGGGCAGCGGTGTCCTGGGGGCAAAGGTTTCTGATGCTCCGGGGTATAATCCTGCCCATATTCGTTATCCTCCTGGTTCTGGGAAGCATCTTCGCCGGGATTGCTACCCCCACTGAGGCTGCCGCCTGCGGCGTGGCCGGCGCCTTCATATCCGCCGTCGTCCGCCGCCGAATGAATGTGCGAACCTTTGTCGATTGCGCCTGGGACAGCCTTAGGATCGGCGTCATGTGTATGTGGATCGTGATGGGGGCTACCATCTTTGGTGCCACCTTTAATGGCATCGGCGGTTACGCGTACATAAGCGACTTCATAACGGGGTTAGAGGTCAACCGCTGGATAGTTCTGGCCATAATGCAGCTCATCCTCTTCCTCATGGGGTGCATTCTTGACCCCACCGCTATAGTTCTGATCTGTGCTCCTATATTCGCCCCCCTGGCCAGGGACGTGTTGGGGTTTGATCCCATACACTATGGTCTAATATTCATGATCAACATGCAGATGTCTTACCTGACGCCACCCTTTGGCTATTGTCTGTATTACATCAAGGGGGTGGCACCTAGGGGGGTGGAGATGGACGACATCTATGTGGCAGCTCTGCCCTTCATAGGCCTCCAGGCCACTGGCCTGGTTCTGGTGGCTGCCTTCGCCCCCCTGGCCATCTGGTTGCCCGGGATTCTTATGAAATAGGCGACCCATCTTACCAGGCCGAGGGTTGCGGGAAAATAAAGAGGGGTGCTCCTGTGGCTGGCTCCACAGGAGCACCCCTCTTCATTTCTCAGGCAACCTTTACTGATTTGGCGATCGACTTTTACCTACATACCGCGTCGCCGTACTCCCGAATCAGCTCAGTATAACGCAACTTGATATCGATCATCTTCTGGCCGAACTCGGTGGTCTGCTCAATGCCATGCAGGCCCTTGAGGTAACCTTCCCATATCTCCATGCTATACCCGGCCATCTCGTCATAGTCCTCTTGCGGCCACATGTGCCATTCTATGCCAAGCTCAGGCAGACGCTGCATCAGGTCGAGCTCCAGCATCTTGTTCTGGTGAATAACCCGCAGGGTCATCTCCTTGGCCGCCGCCATTATTGCCCTCTGGAGGTCTTCAGGCAGGGCCTCGAATTGCGATTTCTTGAGGACGATGCTATGGCCGAGGACGGCGGTGGAGTGGGCCGGCTTTATCATGTAGGGGGCCGGCTCATGGAGCTTCATGCCGATGTTGGTGGCCAGGCTGGTATACTCCATAATATCGATGATGCCCCTTTCCAGGGAGGTATAGAGCTCCGCTGGGGTGATGGGGGTGACGTGAATGCCAGCCCGGGTATAAACCAGCGCCGCTATGGAGTAGGTCCTCATCTTCAGGCCCCGCATGTCGGCCAGGCGAGGGATGGGGACGGTGCTATGGATGGGCTCGCCGGGGTGGGGAGGGCAAGCTATCTCGATGGCATCGAACTGGGCAAGAAATTCGTTGTAGAGTTCCTTGCCCCCCAGCTCATAGTAGAAGACCAGCATATCGGCATAGCTCATATTAACACCGTAGGGCCATTCACACCAAAACTCCATGCCCTTGTCCTTGCCCATGAAGTAGACCATCCAGGCGGCCAGGCCATCCAGGGCGCCCTTGGTTACAGCATCCAGCATCTCGGTGGCCTTCATCAGCGCCGGGGCCGGATAAGGGGTGATCTCGATCTGGCCATTGGTGTATTCGCTGACCAGGTCGCAGAACTGGACCAGGTTGGCAGTGTAATCGAAGCTCCCCACCGGGTCACAGGATTGCATCCGCCACTTGATTGCCACCGGCGTGGCGGTGACGGGAACCTCCTTGGTGACCGTAGTCGTCTTGGTCACTGTGACTGCCGGCGGCGTGGCGGTTACCGTTACCGGGGGCGCTGTTACCGTCTCCGTTATGGTGACTGCTGCCTCGGTGGTCGTCACTGTCTTTGTCACGGTCTCCACCCTGGCACAACCCACCAGCGCTGAACCCATCACGAACATCAACACAAAGGAAACCAACAACAACTTCTGCGTCACCTTATTCATTTTCCCTCCTCTCCATAAAAGCTGTTAATTGCCTTCGTCCCTATCCGTCCATTGCCTTATAGCATCACCCCCTCCAGTCTATAAAGGATACCACGGGTATGCCAGTTTGTCAAGAGTGCCTTCGGCTCAAGTCCGCAGCGTGGCGAGTGCGCAGCTACTATTAGCCCCGGTGAATCTCCTCCCTTCGCTCATGGCTACCAGAATGATGAGGGGTCATCTTTGCGCACGGAGGCCACTATGGGGAGCCCCCCGTCCACTGCGAAAGAGGCCCCGGTAACAAAGGCTGAGGCGTCGGAGGCCAAGAAAATGGTGACCCCTACCAGGTCCCGGGGCGTCCCGTGACGCCCCAGCGGGGTTAGCCGGAGTCGGAAATCGTAATCCTCCGGGAATCTCTGGTAGTTCCGTTCCAGTGCCGAGGTCCATATGGTGCCCGGTCTTATGGCATTAACCCGAACGTTATAGCGGCCCCATTCCATAGCTAGCGTCTTGGTCATTATGTCTATACCCGCCTTGGCGGCGCAATAGTGGACTCGGCCAGGCTGAGGGGCGATGGCAGCGATGGAGCCGATGTTGATAATGCTGCCCCTTCTCTGCGGTATCATTATCTTGGCTGCAGCCTGGCATCCCAAGAAGGCGCTGGTCAGGTTCCAGCGAAGGTTCCCTTCCCAGTCCTCCAGGCTCAGCTCTAGTGCCGGGCTGATTCCAGTGCTGCCGCCGGCATTGTTGACCATAATATCCAGCTTGCCAAACTCGCTCACCGTCTTCTGGACCAAATTGGATACCTGCTCAGGGTCCATCATGTCCGTGGCGATAGCCAGAGCCGTGCCCCCCTTATCTCTGATCTCGCTGGCTGTAGCCTCGATTTCAGCGGGGGTGCGAGAGGTTACCACTACCGTGGCGCCTGCCTCAGCCAAGCCCAGGGCAATCCCCTTACCGATGCCCCTCCCGCTGCCGGTAACAATGGCTACCCTATCTGTCAGGTCAAACATGGATAGTGTCACCCTTGCCTCCTTATGAAAATACCCCCCAACTCCCACCCTCAAAATATCTCGCTACAGATGCAGAATCTCATTAATACCTACTCCACGCTAATTATGAAGGCGGGAGGCATCGAGGCGTAAGCTATAGAGCAGTCCTTGCCCAGCAGCCTCTCTGCCTCGGCAATGGCCTCCGCCACCGTGGGGAATGGCTCGAAGCCCATCAGGCGGGCAGCATCCGGGTCCTGGGCCCCGGCCAGGAATACTTTGCCCAGATGCCTCAAGGCATAGGCGCCCTGGCCCCACAGAATGAGGGGGTGTGCCCCGTGATAGCTATAGCGGTAACGATAGTGGTGAATAAACTCGGGGCGATGGGCATAGTCCTCGGAGTAGACATCCCAAATCTCGAAAGGATCTTGAGTTCGGGGCAGTATCTCCTCGTACATCGCTATATATGAGGGGAAGCGAATATCATCGAATGCCCGCGGGCAGGGGTGAATAAAAATGGCGATGCCCCCTTCTCTGATCAAAGGCTTGCCCTGATACAGGCCAAAGGCGTAAGAAAGGGCTGTATTGCGCACCAGGATGGGGTTCATAAAGGATAGCTTGGAATAGGGATCCATGTGGGGCGAGAGGCCGAAGATGGCTACATCCACCTGCCCTCTCACCTCTATCACCAGTTGCCTTTGGAGCATCTCGATGGTCTTTTCGTGGACGTCCGGGATATTGCCGGCGAACACGGCGGCCGTTTCCGCCGGTATACGATTGGTGGGCACCGATTCAATGGTGAAGATGCGTCTCCCCTTCTTGGCCAGCTCGGCGGCGACCACGTCGCCCATCTCCCAGATTATCTTCTGGAACGAGGAGCGCCTGTAGTCCATCACGGACTTGCCGCTGGCCCTGGGAAAGGGGCGATGGTGCTGCCTTATGCTGTTGTAGCTGGAAAGGCCCACTGCTATGGACTTCCAACCGCCATTAAAGTGCTGAGAATTGACATTGACATAGATTAGCTGGTCGGATTCCGTAACCGCCTTGCTCACCTCCACCAGCATACCCCGGGGTGTCTCGCCCACACAAACGATATCGTCCTTATCCTCGGCATCGTGGCAACGCAGACGGTGAGGCCCAAAGGAGAGAACCAGCTCTTCCCCCAGGATGGTAGCCAGTTCCCGCTGAGTCCATTTCCGATGTAGGGCATTGGCACAAATAAGCTGAATATTGTGCCTGGGGACACCAAGGCGCTCCAATTCCCGGAGCAAGATCTTGATAGTGGTTTCCCTAAAATCTGGCTGCTTGGGAGGTAGAATGGGCATACAGGGGTCATCGAAAGCGATGGCAACTTTTAACTTTGGGCCCACCAGCTTGGATAGGGGTTCGTGGTTTAGGGGCGAATCCAAGGCCTGCTTTACGGCCTCGGCCACATCTGGCAGGGCTGGCAGGGAGGGGGGAGGCTTTAATATCTTAGTCCTCTCTGGCAGTCTCGCCTCGAGAAACCCTGTGCCATAAGCTATTCTAGTCAGCTCTTGAGCCGTATGACCTACCCAGTTTTCCATATTGGAAAATTATAAGTGTGCCTTGGCTAGGGTGTCAAACAAGGGCTCGCCAGACAGGATAAGACAGCTTATTGAACGAGGCCAGGGAAAGAGAAATAACGAGGGATGAGGCACTCTTCCTCTTCCAAGAGACCCGCAATTGGCACCGGGCTCTGAAGCTCTTCGCTATGCACGATGTAAATCTAGCTTGCCGCTTTTGGGACAAGATAGCCCTCCTCAAGAAGGGGCACGTGTTTGCTGTTGGAGAGCCGGCATCGGTTATCACAGATGCTAACCTCAGGGATGTGTATGGCATCAGCGCTGTGGTTAACAAAGACTCTGGACAGCCCTAAATCGTACCTTTTGCACCCGTTTAGTAGCCTTTGTAACTGGGCAACGCCTATGATACAATCAGACTTGGTATAGAGCAACAGGCTGGGTAGCAAGGGCTGAATGCCAGGCTAAAAGTTCTTTGTATCGTCCACTTAGGCCCACTGTTGCTACACGATACCTGAATAGGTAACACGTCGCTTCCACTAAGACTTGGATCCTCAGGAACATAACTCCCGTTAGTCAAGGTTCTGACATGAACGGAAATCGAAGCATCGCTCAGAGTTAGTCTTTGCCTTCAGTTTCCTCGGCAAGTTTCTTGGTACCCTCAGCTTGTTTCCTGGCAGCCCTCGCAATTAGGTTGGTCTCTTCTGCGTATCTCCAAGTAACGTAAAACCAAAACCGTAAGCACAGCCGATATTAAGGGCTTGATTGAGATCGAGAGGTCCCCATGTCAACAGTCCCAAGAGGATAGATACCAACACTAAGCTTTTGTTGACTCAGAACCCGAGTAAACAATCTGGGCCCTTCTCGGGCCGGTAGACAACCTGCACTTTTGTTGTGCCGACCAAACGATATGGACGAATGTTGAGTCGAGGGGTGTTTACGCAGAAGCTGACAAGACCATGCGCAGTTGCTCAGCCCCCTCGATCCCTCTGGTTTCGGGATCTAATCCTTAGCGAATACAGCCCCTTCGCTCGCACAGCCAACTTGTTCGGCGTATCTTCTCAAATATCCGGTCTTTATCTTGAACTCGAACTCGGGCAATTCAGACAGGCGCCGATCTATTTCCTCCTGGGGCAATTCCACATTCAGCCTGAGGTTTGGGACATCTATTACTATTATATCGCCGTTTCGCAGAGCTGCGATCGGGCCTTTCCTCGCTGCTTCGGGGGCCACATGTCCTATGGAAAGTCCACGGGATGCTCCTGAGAAACGCCCATCAGTAATTAAAGCTACCTTTCCTTCCAGACCCATACCAGATATGAGGGAGGTAGGAACTAACATCTCCCTCATCCCGGGACCACCTCGAGGTCCTTCATATCGTATCACCAGCACATCTCCAGGTTGAGCTGCGCCACCTGAAATAGCTTTGGTAGCCTCCTCCTCCGAATCGAACACCCGTGCCGGACCGCGATGGACCAGGCTACTGGGGTCTACCGCGGCACTTTTGACTATGGCCCCGTGTGGCGCCAAGTTGCCAAAGAGGACATTCAGGCCACCCGTCTGCGCATGCGCGTTGGACAGAGGGCGAACAAGGTCTGCATCCTCCACAGTGGCAGACTCGACGACTTCGCCCAGTGTCTTCCCGGCAACTGTCTTGGCATCGAGCCTTAGCAAACTCTCAAGTTGTCTCATTACGGCGGGTATTCCGCCAGCCAAGTGCAGGTCCTCCATATGCTCGCGGCTGGCTGGGGCCAGCTTGCAAATGTAGGGAGTGCTTCGACTGATGTCACTGACCTCCGACAGCGAGAATGGTATCCCTGCAGCGTTGGCAATGGCTAGCATGTGAAGAATAGCATTGGTACTACCCCCCACTGCCATAGCTACTACAAGGGCATTGTAGATAGAGTCCTTGGTCACAATATCTCGGGGACGGAGATTCGACTCCAGCACCTTCATAACCAGCCTTCCGGCCTCTCTCGCCAGGGAAACCCTCCTGCCGTATACAGCCGGAATGGTGCCATTACCTGGCAGCCCGAGCCCTATGACCTCAGTTATGCAGTTCATGGTGTTGGCGGTGAACATCCCCTCACAACTACCACACCCAGGGCGGCTGACCCTCTCCATCCTTAGTAGTTGTGACTCATCAATTTTACCTGCTACTACTTGTCCCACCGCCTCACTTATGCACGCATGGTCCAGGTCCGGATAGCCAGCTAGTTTTCCTGCTTGAGCGGGTCCACCGCTGACGAAAACGCAGGGGATGTTTAACCTCAGCGCTGCCATTAGCATACCAGGGGTAATCTTATCGCAGTTAGGAATGAACACCAAGGCGTCGAATTGATGAGCCTCGGCCATGACTTCCACTGAGTCAGCGATCAGCTCTCGACTGGGGAGACTATACTTCATGCCGATATGGCCCACAACCAAGCAATCGCAGACAGCAATGGTATTGAATTCAAAGGGCGTGCCACCAGCGCTCCTTATTCCAGACTTTACCGCCTCAGCTATGGTGCGTAGGTGAATATGTCCCCCCACAATCTCAGCAAAACTGTTCACCACGCCAACGAAGGGCCTCCTTATGTCTTCATCGCCACACCCCAAGGCGCGCAGCACGGAGCGATGCGGGGCACGTTCAATGCCGAGTTTGATGTTGTCACTTCTCACTTGGACCCTCCTTCCCCCCAGGTCATGATGTTGACCGCATTGTACTTCACTGGTGGGATAGCGGTCAATCCTATCGGGCTTCCGATGCTTCTTTGACGAATCTCAGAGCTGAGCTGACACCTGGTCTTCCTCCTCTCTGTCATTCTCATCCTACTCCAGAGAGGCCCCAGGGACCATAACCTGTAGCTTATTTCTCCCTATCTGCAACAAGAGGTCTGACGCAGGCCGGGTTATTGCTACCGCCGCGTGCTTCTTCTTGCGTGGATATACCCCCACCATTAAATACCTTACTGGCACTTGCTTGAGCTTCGCTGTTGCGCTAGTCTTCATTTCATGGCTCTCTTTACATGGATTTGGCGCTTGTGGCTGTGCACTTCCTCATTGTAGTCGGAGCCATCTCTTGTTAATCCCTATACTGATTGCGAGAAATGTGCAATAAAATATCTAGTAGGGTGTGGTAGTGCCTGCAGAATGAAATACACACTAAATGTCTGAGAGACGCCTTATTGCGGGTTGAAATGGGAAGCAAACTGGTAGGGGAATAAGGGCTGCTCTCTGCGGTAGATTTCAAAGGAGGCGAAAGCAGTGGCGATGACTCACAAAGCAAGGATTCTAGCAGCGGCGCGCAAACAGCCTGTGGATAAGCTGCCCTTCGGGGCCCGCATTGATGTGTGGTACAATTACCATTCCGCGCATGGTACCCTGCCGAAGAAATATAAGGATTGGAATATGGTGGAGATACTGCGCGACCAGGGTGCCGGAACTCAACTCCGCCACATGCGTATCTGGAGAATAGAATACGATAACCTTGAGGTTGTCATCCAGGAGAATCCCCCCTATAGGACGACGGAGTGGAGGACCCCACTCGGCAGCGTTACTTTAAAGACGAGGTTTATCCCCCAGGAAGGCGCCTGGAACGTCCATGAAGTCGACTATCCGTTCCGGAGTAAGGAAGACTACCCGGTCATAGAGTACATTCTTGAGAACACCAGGATCGTGCCGGACCTTAGTGAGTACTACCAAATGGAGAGAATGGTTGGCGGAGACGGGATGGTGATAACCGGCATGGATGAGTATTCGCCAATGCAGGCGATTATGCGTTATTGGATCGGCTATGAGCGCTTCTTCTATGAGCTTCACGACCATCCTGCCCAGATAGAGCGCCTTTATGAGCTCGAGAAGGAGGTGGCTAAGCAAAAGCTTCAAATCCTGGCCGAGTCGCCTGTGGAAATACCTATGCTCTGCGCCAACTGGAGCGATGAATTTCATACGCCAATTTTTAGAAAATACTTTGTGCCCTGGCTTAGAGGGGCCTCAGACTACCTTCATGCTAGAGGGAAGTTAACTCAAGTTCACATCGATGGCGAGATGAGGAGATTGCTCCCCTTCTTCTTGGAGACCGGCATCGATGTGGCTGAGGCCTGGAGCCCGGCGCCGATGACCTCGGTGACTACTGCCGAGTTGAGAAAAGCCTTGGGCGACGAGGTAACTATTTGGGGCGGGATACCCGCAGTACTATTTGAACCACAATATACCGAGGAGGAGTTCGACGCCTATATTATGAATCTGTTCAAGGAGATAAGCCCTGGCTACAACTTCATAGTGGGCATGGGGGATACTCTACCCTTTGACGGCAAGATCGAGAGGGTAGGTAGAGTAGCTGAGCTTATAGACAAATTCGGTCGCGTGCCTATGGAGGTCTAGTTCGATTCGGGCGCCGGCCATGCGGAAGGGGGTGTATGTCGTCGGGCCTGTTGCCGAACTCCTGGCTCAAAGCTGTCTAGAGACCCTTCGCCTCGACGAACTGAATTTAGCTAATGTACCTGGAAGGGATGGAGGCCCCTACCAAGCAGATCTAGCCGTCTGGGCAGTGTCTTGGCTATACCCAAATATCAGGACACGACTGTTGGGCTCAGGCTCTTAATGGCGCTCTCCAAGATGTCGAAGGCCCGGTCCATCTGCTCCTGGGTGGTGGTAAAGGGCACCACCAGCCGCAGAACGTTGGTTCGCCCCTGGGCGCCCCGCACGGTGATCAGGAGCCCATCCTCTAGACAGCGGCGCTCTACTTCAGGCCCCGCCTCGTTGGCTGGCACTTTGCTGTCCCGGTCCTTCACCAGTTCTATACCCTGGAGCACCCCTCGGCCACGGACATCGCCTATTATTTCATAGCGCTTTGCCATCTCCAGGAGGCTGTCCCTGATGCGCTTACCCATTTCCTTGGCCTTGTCCACCAAACCCTCATCTTCGATTATATCTAAGCTAACGATGGCAGCGGCACAGGCCATAGGATCAGCAGCATGGGAGTGACCCAACACAAACTCCCGGCCGGCAACCACCTCTTCGATCTCAGGACTGGTGGCCACGGCGCTAATGGTCAGTTCGCCGCCGAAATGCTTGGAGATGGAGACGATGTCAGGTACAATGCCCTCCTGCTCGAAGGCGAACATACTCCCCAGCTTGGCCAGGCCCGTTTGAGCCTCGTCCACGATGAGCAACATGCCTCTGTCTTGGCACATCTTTTTCAGTTCTTTAAGCCAACCCGATGGAGGGTCGATGACGCCGCCGGCACTGAACAGAGGCTCGGTTATCACGGCTGCCAGAGCCCCCACAGACTCCGCATCCAGAATCTCAAACCCTGCCTTGAGGCAAGCATAATGGCACTCGGGGAAGGTGTGGTCCACGGGACAACGATAGCAGTAAGGGGCCATTATAGCGTAAGAACCGGGCAAGAGGGGACCATAGCCAGCGTGCCACACGCCGAAGGTGATAGACCTGGCCGCATCCGACATGCCATGGAAACTGACATGAGGGCTGGCTACCTCGAAGCCATTGGTATACTTTTTGGCGATGACAATGGCAGCCTCATTGGCGTCGCTGCCCGTCAGCAGAAAAAGAGACTTCTTCAGAGGGGACGGCAACACCTCGCCCAGACGCTTGGCTAGCTTGATCTCCTCCACGTTAAAATGCGTCATATTGGAATGGATCATGGTCTCACAGCTTCTATGGATGGACTCCACAATCCTGGGATGATTGTGGCCCAAAGCGGCGCACATCTGCCCGGCGACGAAGTCGATATACTCCTTACCATTGACATCGACGACTATGGAGCCTTTCCCAGAGGCAAGCACTGGGCCTATGAACTGCCTCTTCTGTACTCGAGCACGGAAGCAATAGTCCCGGGCAATGTCCAGCAATTCTTGTTCCGTCATCGGCTATGTCCCCCTTAGAGCGTAATTGCCTACGCTGCCTATTATATCATCCCTGGGATGTCCAGATAAGCACAGTGCTTCCAGCGTCAATGCCTACTGAGGAAACCCACAGAGGGGCTTCGCCCCTCTGGACCCCAATCAACAAACGGGATCAGACCCCCGGGACTGCATTGGGGGGCTGGTGCTGGGACCTACTTGGCGACCTCAGGGAGATGGCCAGCAATCCAGCTAACAGAAGGGCCCCGGCGGCGATAAGGAAGGGGACGGAGTAGCTGGCAGTACGGTCGAAGAAATAGCCTGCTGAAAAGGGGCCCAGGGCGCCGCCGATCCCGGCCCCTGTCCCCAGCGCCCCATTGATGGCACCTACGGAGCGCAGCCCGAACAGGCCCGCGGTGAGCCCATAGAACTGAACCATATACCCCCCAAGGGTGAACCCGAAGAGCAAGGCAAAGCCGAAGAAGGCAGCGGTGGTGCGAAGGGTGGTAAGCCAGAAGAGGGATATGGACTGTAATAACACGGAGATGATGAAGCTGGCTCTGGCGCCGAACCTATCCTGGGCGATACCCATCAATACCCCGCCTATGATGTTGGCGCCACCAATAAGGCCGAGGACCAGCGACGCCGTCGCCGCTGATATCCCGACATCGGTGGCATAGGGCACCAGGTGCACCATGACCATGCGGAAACAGACGCTGCACAGGAGCTGCATAAAAATCAGAAACCATAGGTTCGGGGTTCTCAGGGCATCTCGCAGGGAAAACTGGGGAACGGATGGGGCCATATCGGTGGGGAGGGGGGCATAGGTGGTCTCTCTGGGCTCCTTCTTCAAGAGCAGGGCGGTGGGGACGATAACTGCCCAGGCGATGAGCCCAACAATTATGTAGGAGAGACGCCAATCGAACATGGTGATCAGATAATTGACCAGGGGCGAGATGCCCAGGATGCCCAGCCCGTGGCCAACCCGGGTTGTGCCGAGGGCGAGCCCCCTTCTGCCGCTGAACCATCGGCTGAGGGTGGTAACTATAGGATACCAGCAGGTGCTAATGCCGAAGGCTAGAGGCAAACTGTAGAGGAGGTATAGCTGCCAAACGGCGGATATCTGGCTGCTCAATACCAGCCCCAGGCCCATGAGCAGGCCCCCGGCGGCCACTGTCATTCGGGGCCCATATCTGTCGGTGCACCAGCCGCTGATGAAGGCCGAGATGCCATAGAAGATCATATGAAAGGACATTACCGAGGCAGTGGTGGCTCGGCTCCAGCCGAAGTCCTGTTGAAGCGGCTTGAAGAATATGCCGTAGCAGTACTGTATGCCGAAGGCAGTGGCGGTGAGGAGGAGACAGGCAGCCACTATTATCCAGCCATAATAGACCCGACCCGCGGCGACCGGTGTGGCCATGTCACTGTTACGCTATTTTGATGGCAGTGTAGAGGAAATCACCCAGGCCGTCAATTCTGGGGGGAAGGGGATGGCGATGGGAAGGACGTGGGGGCGCGGGAGAGCCAGACCAGGGTGCTGCCAACCAGGAACATGATGCAGAATATGGTGAAGACCAGATTGTAGTTTCCCATCCGGTCGAACATCCAGCCGGCGAAGACCGGGCCGATGGCGTTGAAGACCATGCATAGCGGCCAGTAAAGGCCCCGTATGCTGCCTGCCGAGGCCCGGCCGTAGTGCCTCACGAAGGCCAGGGAGAAAAGGGGAAAGGAGCCTCCGAAGCATATGCCGTAGAAAACGGCATATGCGTAGAGCATGGCCGGCCCCCTGGTGAGGATGAGCATAAAGATGCCGAGGGCGGCGCCGGCCTGGACGGTGCCCAGGAGGACCTTGACCGGGAAACGGTCGGCCAGGGAGCCCAGGAGCAAGGCCCCCACGGCGGCGCTGATAAAGAAGGTGCTCAGTGCCCCCACGGCCACCCCCGGGTCGATGCCAATGTCAGTCAGGTAGGGGTACTGGTGCAGGTTCATGGCCGCCGCGACTAGGAAGAACAGGCTGAAGGCTGCAGTCAGCAACCAGAAGGTGCTGGTGCCTGCCGCCTGGCGGGCAGTCCACATTGGCTCGGTCGCCGTGGTAGCTGTTACGTCCCCTTGGGTCGGGCTGGGCGGAGGCAGGCCATCGGGGGTGAGGTTGTGGTCTTCGGGGCGGCGACGCAGGAAAATGACGGAGGGCAGAAAGGCCAGAAAAATGGCCAGCCCCCCCACGCCTACCCAGGCATTGCGCCAGTCCAGAGAGGCGATGAGGAGGGCAGCCACCAGGGGAAATAGCGCCTGACCAACCCGGATGCCCAGTTGGGCCATACCCAGCACCCGTCCTCGCCAGCGGATAAACCAGTTGGAGCTGGTGACCACGATGCCGATATCGAGGACGCCGTTGGCCAGCGCCCGGGCGAGCCCCAGGAAAAGGTAGAGGTGCCACAGGGCGGTGCACCGCGATAGGCCCATAACGGCCAGCCCCATGAGAGCCACCGCTGCGGAAATGGCGACCCGCGAGCCCCAGCGGTCGAGGAGAGGACCGATGCAGAAACTGATGGCAGCGGCCAGGAGGGAGCCCAGGGCCACCGCCCCAGAGATGGCAGTGCGCGACCAGCCCAGTTCCTCGCCCATGGGTTTGAGGAAGATGGAGAGGGTGGAGTTGAAGGGGGTGGCCAGTACAAAGCCAATGATCACCAACACCCCCGCAATCGCCCAGCCGTAGAAGAACCTGGGCCTAAGCATGACTGCCGTTTACTGGGGTTGGTAATCGCGATGGCCTAGCCATATTGCTCCCGCAGCAGTGTCTTCAATACCTTGCCCGTAGCATTCCTGGGCAGTTCGGGGACGAAGTCCACAGACTTCGGCTTCTTATAGCTGGCAATGCGTTGCCGACAGAATTCTATTATCTCCTCCTCAGTCGCTGTGGCGCCTTCTTTGAGGACCACTACTGCCTTGACCGCCTCGCCCCATTTTTCATCGGGGACGCCGATGACGGCCACATCCCGCACCGCGGGGTGGGCAAAGATGGCCTCCTCCACCTCGCGGGAGTAGATGTTCTCCCCTCCGCTGATGATCATGTCCTTTTTCCTATCCACAATGTAGATATATCCCTCTTCATCTACAGTGGCCAGGTCGCCGGTATGGAGATATCCTCCCTTCAGGGTTTCCGCCGTGGCCTCGGGCTGGGCCCAATAGCCCTTCATTACATTGTCACCCCTTACTATTATCTCGCCCACTTGTCCTGGAGCCACATCCTGGCCGGCCTCATCCACCACCCTCACCTCCACATTAATAATCTCCTTGCCACAGGACGTGAGCCGCCTCAATTTCTCCTCTGGCCCCTCGATGATATGGTCCTCCTGGGGGAGCCAAGTGACTATGCCGCCGCTCTCCGTTAGACCGTATAGCTGAACCATCACTTGGCCGAATCTATGTAGGGCTCTCTTTATCAATGGCAGGGGCATTGGGGAAGCCCCATAGCCTATCCAGCTTGCGCTGGATAGGTCATGCTCTTCCTTATCCAGCTGGTCGAGGAGACCAGATATCATGACCGGGACTGCATTCAGGGTGGTAATCCTCTCCGTCTCGACGACTTTCAGGGTAGCCAGCGGCTCGAACTTCTTCAATAGAACGTTGGTGGCCCCAAGGTAGAAGTGGCTCATCAACGGCCACTGGGCGGCGACATGATAGAGGGCGGCCAGGTGCAGGGTTATATCGTCATGGCGGAACTGAAAGGCCAATATGGGATTGAGGGCGTTGGCGATGAGATTTCGGTGGGTGAGCATGGCCCCTTTGGGCCTGCCAGTGGTGCCCGAGGTATACATAAGGCAAGCCAGGTCGTCTTCATCCACTCGGATGTCAGGCTCCTCTGGGGGATACCGGGAGATCAAGAGCTCGTAGCTATTCTCCCCCGCCTCCCCTATGGTTATGAGATTCGCGACCGTCTCAAGCTGAGACCATATGGAATCGATGAGCCCTAAGAATTCCTTTTCTACGAGCAGGGTGCTGACCTGCGCATCGTTTATGATATAGACGAGCTCCGGCCCCGCCAGCCTGGCATTCAAGGGCAGGATGACCAACCCCCCTTTGGCCGTGGCGAAGTAGGCCTCGGCATATTGAGGGCAGTTCTCGGCCAGAATGGCTATCCTCCCGCCCCGTTCCACCCCCGAGTCTAGAAGAGCCCTGGTCAGGCGATTGACCCTGTCGTTGAATTCCTTGAAGGTGTACCTGTCATTCCCGAAGACCAGGGCTATTTTGCTGGGGTAGTTCCTGGCGTTCCTGATGGCTATGTCGCCTATAACCATTGACCCTCCTCTCTACCGGGCTTATACCTTTCTCAGGTGTTTTTTCATTATCCGGAGGGCTTTCTCAGGGGCGATCTCGGCCAGCAAGCCTATGGCATAGAGCAGGTATCGTTCATCTATGAAGAATTCTGGCGCCTTGGGCCTGAGGGACAGGGGTTCCCGCTGGCTGTATAGCGTTCCCTCCAGTATCCAGCGGGGGTGCTGCCCGTAGCTAAATATGCCGCCGGTCCCGATGACACGCTTAACCTGGGTCAGGTCCTTGCCATGCTGGAGGTAGACAGTGCCCGATGGCAGATAGCAGGTCTCTATCACTCCGGCGTGTCTTTGCATGGCGATCTCCACCGAGCTGCGGGCCAGGGCGACATCGAGGTGGGAGTCATGCTGGGTCTGGGGGACAAAATCGATATGGTCGGACAAGTAGGACAGCTTGGCGCCTAGGTCCAGGTCGCCAGCGAGCCCCTCGTCCCTTGCCATCAGGTTCTCTCGCAGGCGCTTCTCGCCGGCGATTTCCAGGATATGGGGTGCGCTGTATCGAATTCCCAGGTCACCCTCCACCGTCCGCTTGGCGTAGGGTTCGGGCAAGCCCTTTGCCACTACGCCGGGCTGGGTGGGGTTGCCTTCCGTCAGGGAATCCACATCGGTGGTGGCGCCGCCAACATCGACAACGATGAGGTCGCCCAGCCCCGCCTCTTCTGGGGTGCCTTGAGCCAGCAAGGCGGCGCCGCGGAGCACAGCCATGGGAGTGGGCATAATAATGCTGCCCACGAGTCTCTCGGCTTTGTTCAGGCCCTTCCCATGGGTGATGCGCCTCATAAACATCTCTCTGATGACGGCGCGAGTCGGCTCTACGTTGAGCTGACTGACCTCTGGCATCACATTAGCGGCCACCGCCACATACTTGCCAGCGGTGTGGAGGATGTGCTCGACCTCCTCAGCGGCCACTTTGTTGCCGGCAACCACTATGGGGCAGACCAGATCGGAGTTGGCCAGCATCCTGGCATTGTGGAGGATGACCTCTGTATTCCCGCCGTCGGTGCCACCCACCAGCAGCACCAGGTCGGGGCGCTTCTGCTCCAACTCGGCTATCTCCTTGGGGGTGAGCTGGTAGGAATAGACCCCTATGACCTTGGCGCCGGCGCCGAGGGCAGCTCTCTTGGCCGCCTCAGTGGTCAGCCGGGGGACCAGGCCACTGGCCACCAGGCGCAAGCCGCCGGCAGCACTGCTACAAGCAAGCTTGCCCTCTATATCGGTGTTGCCGACGCCCGTCTGAGCAAGGAGAGCATCGAAGGCCGCCTGTAGCCCAATGGTCATATCTGTGTCGACCGTGCTGGGCGCCTGGCAGCTCCCTACCACCTCTTCCTTTTCCAGGTCTACCGCCCTTATTTTGGTATAAGTGCTGCCAAAGTCTATAAGTAAGATGACTCCCATGCCTTCGCTCCTACGCCCAGAGGCAAGTCAGACAAAGAGCCCGTGCCACGAAGAGCCCCTTTCAGCCGTCGTTCCACCATTCTTACTTGGCATAAAATCGGATTCCCGGCGGTAAGGGAGGGTGGTCAGGTGCCAGCGGTGCTAACCCAGCAAGCGGACAACGGCACCTACGTCCTCTACGCCCTCCAAGTTGGTGACCATCTGGATTACTTGGTCAACGGCATCGTTGGCCAGGGGCCTCACCGAATAGGAGGCACAATCCCTGAACTTAGCTATCAGGTCATCCAGGGTCATGGGGTTCTGAGGGTGGCCGTAGGCAAACTCCACTTCCTTTGAGTAGGTCCCGCCGTCCTTGGTCTTTATTTCGACCAAGGCGGGCTCGATGCCACTTGTGTTGAAGCGCTCCTCGAACCTGAAGGTCACCTTTTGGGCCATTTCCAGAGCCGCGGGGTCATTGAGGCCCGCGGGGGTGAAGTCCGAGAGGACAACCTTTCCCCGGGCCAGGGCTGCCCCGATGATAAAGGGCAAACTGACCTTGGCGTCGATGCTTGCCTTGGGCCTCCGTCTCTCCTCCAGAGGCTCACACAGGGATTGGGCAAAGCTGCCCCCCGCCAGCAGGATAGCTTCGGTGTCCTCCGGTTTGATACCATTTCCCTTTACGATATCCAGGGTCGCGGTTATGAAGGGGTGCGCATTCCGACAGGCAGGCCAAGGCTTAAAGCTGACGTTGACCCCTTCAAACCTTTTGCCCAGCTCGGCGGTGAGTCGGGTGGGGTCATAGTCGCCCTGGAAATATAGGTTGAACAGGCCATATTTCCCCTGCAGGCTGTTCCTGTCGCCGGGTACACCCCGCTCTGCCATGAGGGCGGAGAGAACGCCCGCCTTGGCTGAGAAAGCATCCCGTATCGCCCGGAAGGCAGACCCGGGGGTATGGACGGGCTCCAGGCTGCCGGCTACTTGGTTGAGGACGAGACCGAAGGCGTTTACCATCTGATCCCGGTTTAGCCCCAGCAGCTTACCGGCGGCCGCCGTAGAGCTGAAAAACCCCAGGACCACTGGCCTTAGCCAGCCATAGCCGAACAGTCCTTTATTCAAGGCCAGCCCCAATCTACATACCATATCATTGGCTAAGGCTACGGCGGTGATAAAGTCCTCGCCATTGACTCCGCCAATTCGCTCCGCTATAGCGAAGGCGGCGGGTATGGTGTGTGCTGTAGGATGGACAATGGCGGGGTCATGGGTATCATCATAATCTAGGGGATGGCCCATGGTTCCATTAGCGAAGGCGGCCATCCATGCCGTCACCCTCCCCCCGAAGGCGATGATGGTGCTCTCCTCCTTGCCTCCGCCCTCCTTGACCATCTCTACAATTTCCTTTACGTCCGGCGCCAGGCTGCTCGCCGCCAGCATAACGCCTAGAGTATCCAGAATGCACCTCTTGGTGATTTCCACAACTTCTGCCGGCAGATCGCTGTATCTGATATTCACGATGTTTTCGGCGAATTCAAAGGAGCTGTCCATGGAACCCTCCCTTCTACTGATGGAAATACTCTAGAATAGGGCCCGGGATAGGAAGCTGATGTCCTGGATCACCATCTCGATATCTGCCTTAACGCCCTCCAGCTTCTCCCTTTCGGCGATCTTCTGGTTATTGTACTCGACCACCTCCGGCGGCAGGGGCACGTTGCCATAGTCCAGATAGCGGATGGCGCCGGTGGCATCCCTCACCGGGAGGACCTTGTTGTGGCACCGAAGCCAGGGGGAGAAGACCCCGTCCAGCACCCCCCGCTCTACTGCCCTCATCATCCCGATGGCCACGTCTCCCTCTCCCAGCTCGATGGTTTTATCTAAGCTGGCCCTTACCTCCCGTCGGAGCATCTCCTGTTCTAGCTTCAGCTCCTGGCTCTCCCCCAGCCTTTGCTTGCCGACCACGTCGATGATCTGTTTGGCCATCTTTACGGCATGGGCATTCCCCTCCTTTTCGGGCACCACGTAGGCCTCGTCCAGGGATTTGACTATCATACAGCCAACCCCGGAAAGGACGCTGATAGCTGCCTGCCAGGCGATGAGGGCTGCGGTTCGGTCCACATCCCTGGGCCAGACCCCCAGAAAGGGGTAGGTCCAGAGATATACGGCTACATCAGAGTAGCCGAATCGAGCCAGGTATTCCTTGGTCAGCTCATGGAGCACTCTCAGCGCCGCTACGTCCTGCACCAGGTGTACACATAGGCCAAGGGTAAGCCCGATATGCTTAACCCCTTGTTCCGCGGTGAGCAAGGCGGTCAGGATAACTATGGGGATCTTCAGCCCAGGGGGCTCCCAGCCGTTGAAGTGGCCGGAGGACCAGGCCACTATGGGGGCTCCCCGCTCCTCGTAATAGGAGATAAGCCGGTTGCCGTACTGGTTGTTCTGGATTCTCATATCCAGGGGGTAATTCTTGGAATGCTGGAGCAAATCGTGGAGGTCATAGGACAGATATCCTGTGGCGCCCCCGGCAAACCCGATCTCCGTGGCCAGCCTGGGGTCTTCATCCACATTGGTGATATAGAAGGGAACCTGGCTCACCTCTCGAATCCGCCGCAGACCCTTGACACCGTGGCAAACCGCGGGATATCCATTTAGCATGGACCTGCCCTGCCTGATGCTCTCGTCAATGCCCTGCTGGGCGTCCTTAAACCTACCTTTTCGGGTGTAGGTATCCATGAAGATGAGCCAGGCATCGGCCCCGGCTTCCTCTTCCACATACTTCATATGGGTTGCCGTCTCTTCCACGGTGGCCCGCCCCACCTGGGGCATGGTGAATACCGTGCCCTGCTGGTAGCCCTGGGTCAGTTTTCGAGCCCAGACCTTCTCCTGGGGCAGGCTCTTCTGGTATTCCACGGCCTCATCCAGGTCCACCTCCCGGCCCGTGGGCCACTGGGCTAGGACCTCCTTGCGCACTTCGAGGAGCTGTTCTTCATCCCATCTTCTGCTGCTCAGTTCCATAAGCTCTGCCTGTCCTCTTGGTCTCTGGGCTAGGATAATCCCAGATCCCGCTTCAGGTCGGCGATAGCCACCGCTGGCTTGGTCTCGGGGGGATACACTCGATCGAAACCGATGTCCTTATACTGTTTCTCAATGTCCGGCCATTCCTGTCTGGTCGTCACTAGGTAGCCGCCGATGTAGAGAAGGATGTCCTTTAACCCCGCCTCGATGCACTTCTCCCTGAGCCCCTCAGAGTCGAACAGGCCCATTCCATAGAGGGAAGAGACGAAGATGGCATCGGCCTTGGCCTCCACGGCGGCATCGATAAACTCCTCCTGGGAGACGCAGGCTCCCAATTGAACCACTTTAAACCCCGCCTGCTCCAAGCTGCGAGCCATGATCCAGTTGCCCACCACGTGGCAGTCACTGCCTATGGTCCCAATCACTACGGTCTTGCCCATCACCTTGTTACACCAACCGTCTTGTTTTGGCCTCAGGGAACGGAGCCCGCACCTCCCGCAGATCCCGAACGAGCATCTCCAGCGGTTCTAGGCCCTCGGAGCGCTGTCTCTCCCGCAGTTTCTCCTGGTGGAACTGTCGAATCTCCTTGGGGAAGGGGAGGTGGCCGGGGTCTAGGAATCGGACGGCCCCGGTGGCGTCCCGGGCCAGGAGCATCTGTCCCTTGTTAGCCTTGTTAATGCTGAAGGGGAACTCGATGAGCCCGGCCTCGTGGGCCCGCACCGCTCCTACGGCGATATCGCCGTCCCCCACCTCCAGCACCTTGTCTATGAGCAGCCTGCCCTCGGTCTCGATTATCGCCTGCTCCTCTCGGAGTTGGGGGCTTTCTGGGAATTCCTGGCCCCGCAGCATATCCACGACCTGGCGGGTAGCGCGCACGCCGGCGGCGTTGGCCTGGGGCGTGGGCACTCCTAATCCCTCCTCGCAGCTCTTCACCATGATACGCCTCGCCTTGCCCAGGTAGGCGATGGCTGTGGACAGGACGATGATGGCATAGGCGCGGGCGGGGTCGCGGGGGAAGGGCCCGTTCCACTGGTGGACAGCCTGGCTCAGCCCAGACCAGTCGTATCCGAACTTGGTGAAATAGTGCTGGGCCAGCTTCATCTGAGCCCGCATTCCAGCTAGGTCCTGGACGAAGTGGTGATTGGGCTGGTAGGAGATGGACTGATACCGAGCCCCCTGTTCGGCGGCGATGAGGCTATCAATGACCCCGTAGGCTATGGAAAGGCTCGGCTCGGCGATGGTTCCGGCGGCTACAGTGTTGTTGACATCTAAACCCAGGGCAACCCCCCGCTCCTGAAACCACCCCACCAGCCGAGCTGTGTACTGCTGATCCTGGATGGCCTGGGCCAGGTCGAGGCCATACTCCATGCACAGGGCGAGACCGGTGGCGCTGCCAATTGCCTCGGTTATGCCACTGACGAAGGCGATGGTGTTCACGAATTGGGTCCGGGGCGCCGCTGAGCGACAGACCAGGGGCCTCTGCACCGACTCGGTGAGGCGCCGGCAGGTGGCCACGCCATGGATGGGCAGGGGAAAGCCGTTAAGCATGGAGCGTCCCTGCCTCTGGCTCTCCTCAAGGCCAGCCGCTGCCTCCTGGAACATATTGCGCCTCGAATAGCTGTCCGGCTCTACGGGCAGGATATCGGCGCCGCCCTCATTCTGGAGGCAGAGCAGAAGCTGGGTCATGGCCTCCAGGGTGGCCACCCCTCCCCTGGGGTTCAGCAGGAGCAGCCCATCCCGCTTCGCCCTGTCAAAGGCTGCTGGGACGCTCTTTTCCGGGGGCAGCGCCCTGAGGTATTCCACCGCCTCATCCAGATCCACCTCCCGCCCCGTGGGATAGAGGGACATTACCTCCCGGAAGGCTTGCCCGAATTCCTCATCTGTCCAGCGCCTGTTCTCTAGCTTCACCGCTCGTCCCTAGCCACTTCGGATATTCCATATCGTTGGGCTAGGTCTGCCTTCAAGTCCTGGATCACCTGTGCCGGGCTCACCCCGGGTGGATATACCCGGTCGTAACCCATCTCCTTGAATCGGCCTTCAATGCTCGTCCAGTCCTGTTCCTGAGCGGCGATGACCAGATTGCCGCCCAGGTAGAGCAGGATATTACCCAGGCCTACTTCTGTGCACTTCTCCCGCATATCGACGGCGTCAAGCTCGGCGTGGCCGTTGGAGGAGGACATAAAGATGGCCTTGGCATCGGTCTCGATAGCGGCCTGGATGAACTCTTCCTGCTCCAATCTGGCCCCGATAAAGACCGGTCGGAAGCCAGCTTCCTGGAGAGCATATCCCACTACCTTTATGCCAAGGTGGTGGATATCTCGTAACACCCCGGTTATAATGGTGATCTGTGGCTGCCCCATCTTCCCAGGCAATCCCACTTCGCATCGAAACGTGCAACGAAGGGCGTTCTAGGTGTCGTCCCCATTTTGCCAAAGAGGGTGCTCGATGTCAACAGCAGTTGGCCTTGACAAGCTAGGCTGGGGCGAATATATTTGTCTCCGCTGGGTTGAGGGGCAATCCATACGGGTAGACAAATCAGAGGCGAAAGCGAGGTGAAGGCATGCCGGAAGTGGACGAGGTAATAGAGACTGATGTATTGGTGGTAGGTGGGGGTGGTGCCGGTATAGTGGCGGCCATCGAGGCCGCCAAGCACGGGGTGGAGGTGACTCTGGCGGTCAAGGGGCTCATCGGGCACAGCGGGTGTACCCCGGCAGCGCTGGGTGGTATAGCCGGGTTTTACGTGAGGGATCCCAGGGACTCGTGGTGGCAGCATTTCTGCGACACAGTGCTAGGCGGCTCTTTCCTCAGCGACCAGGCTCTGGTCGAGGTTTTTGTGAAGGAAGCTCCCATGGCCCTTTTCGCCCTCGAGGATTGGGGGTGCATTTGGGATAGGGACGAGGATGGGGGACCCTACCTGCGCCAATTCGGAGGCCATACCTATGCCCGCTCGGTGAGCAGCGGGGATAGGAGCGGCTCGGAGATGATAAAGGGGCTCAAGGCCAGGCTGGTGAGATCCCCGGTCAGGGTGCTCGATGAGGTAAATGTGACCAAGCTCCTGATCGATGCGCGGGGCGAGGTGGCGGGAGCCACCGCTGTCAGCGTTCGAGACGGCAAGTTCATCGTTTTCAAGGCCAAGGCAGTAGTCCTGGCGACGGGTGGCATGGGAAGGGTCTTTCCCCTGGCCTATACCGGAGACTGGAATGTGGGCGACGGTTACTACATGGCCATGCTGGCGGGGGCGAGGGTGGTGGACCTGGAGATGCTCCAGTGGCATCCCACCGCCATCTGGTGGCCCCCGGGCCTGAGAGGCATGGCCGGTAGTGAGGCCCTCAGGTCTGAAGGGGGGAGGCTCTACAACAAGCACGGCGAGCGGTTCATGATCAAGTATTCCCCTGAGTGGTTGGAGGTGGCCACTAGGGACTTCATCTCCAGAAGTATCTATAGGGAATATATGGCGGGCAACGCTACGGAGAGGGGTGGTGTTTACCTGAGCCTTACTCACATTCCACCAGAGGTCATCGAGAAGAGACTGCCCTCCATGTTTGCCAACATCAAGAGCGTAGGCATAGATATCAGGACCGAGCCCTTTGAGATAACGCCAGCAGCCCACTACACTGACGGCGGGGTGGTGGTAAATGTTATGTTTGAGTCTGAGGACATCCCCGGTTTATACGCCGTCGGTGAGACCGCCGGGGGGATTCACGGTGGCAACAGGCTCGGCTCCAACTCTCTTCCCGATCTCATGGTGACCGGCATCAGGGCGGGGCAGGCCGCCTCCATCCGGGCCACCAGGCTGAAGAAGGCAGGCATGGTGGCCAAGGTTCCTCAGGACCAGGTCAAAGAGGAGATGCAGCGGGTCTTTGCGCCTCTGGAGAGGGGGGACGGCATCAGCCCGCTGGAGCTCAGGGATAGACACCTGGATCTGATGTGGAAGTATGTCAGCGTTATCAGGGATGGGAAGGGGCTGGGGCAGGCCGTGGCGGAGATGGACGCTATGTGGAGCCAGGAGCTACCTAAAGTAAGGGTCAGCGACGGCTCCAAGACCTGGAACTACGAGTGGCTGGAGGCCCTGGATCTTTATCCCAGGCTGTTCATGAGTCAGGCGATGGCGCTCTCAGCTTTGCTGCGCACGGAGAGCCGGGCCAACCACTACCGAGAAGACTACCCCGATACTGACAACAAGAACTGGCTGAAGAACATCGAGGTTACCTATGACCCCTCGGCTTCCAGCCTCTCCAAGATGATCAAGACCACTGCCAGGCCGGTTCGGGTGACCCTGCTCACGCCGGAGGAGGCCGGTTTACCCGGCCTTGCAGACTAGAAGCGGAGACGAGGTGACCATTGTGAGCGCGACCGCCGAGACCAAGACTATAAAACTGACCGTATACCGGTTCAATCCGGAGACAGACGCGGAACCCAGGTACGAAACCTATGAAGCCGAGTGGCTGCCCAGCCTTACTGCCATCATGGCCCTAACCTACATAAACAAGCACAGCCGGGCCAACATCGCCTTCCGGAGGGGATGCCGCGAGGCTGGTTGCGGTGCCTGCACCATCTCGGTAAACGGCGTTCCGGCCCTTGCCTGTCGGGCGCTGGCCCAGGATGGAGACGTTCTGGAGCCTCTAAAGGGATACCCGGTGATCAGGGATCTCGTCATCGATAGAACCCAGCAGACGGCCGAGATGTTTCGCAAGATCAAATACGGGCGAGAGGGCAAACCCATAGGCTTTATACCGGCCAAGCCCGAGGCGATAGGCGTCTCTAGGGCTTTGACTATCTGCGCCGACTGCCACGGCTGCAATTCCATCTGCCCCCCTTGGTTGGAGAGCCCGGCGAGGTTCGTCGGGCCCATGTATTTGGCGAACATCATACGGGCCATGTTCAATCCCTTGGAGGAGTATGATAGGGTGGCTCAGGCCGTGGATATGGGGCTGTATAACTGTACCCTGTGCCGGGCCTGCACCACCTCGTGCCCCAAGGATATAGAGATAACGGAGAGCATGATCCTGGCTAGACAGCGGGCGGTTGAGGAGGATGTCCTTCCAGAAGAGGTGAGGGAGATTCGCCGCAACATCTTGGAAACGGATAGCCTCTACGGGGTGTGTGGGAAGGAGCGGGCTTCCTGGGCTACCGACCTGGGAATCCCTAAGTCCGGCAAGACGCTGTTCTTCGCCTCGTGCGAGTATTCGGCCACGGAGGGGGGGAGGGCGGTTCTGGCCCGGGCGGCGGAATTGCTCCAGAAGGCGGGGAGTAGTCTCTCCTATCTCTACGAGGAGGAGCAGTGCTGCGGCGCCCCCCTCTACTTCTACGGCTTCCAGAAGGAGTTTAGAGAGAAGGCAGCAAAGGTGCAGAAGCTGCTTAAGGAGACAGGGGTGGAGGAGATAATAACCCCTAGCCCTGCCTGCGCCTACACCTTTAGGGAGCTCTACCCCAAATATGCCGGCGACTCCAATATCCAGGTCAGGACTGTGCTGGAGGTGATTCTGGAGAAGATCAGGTCGAAGGCGATCTCCCTGAAAGCCATGGGCAACAGGAAGGTGGTCTTCCACGACCCAGCTTTTCTGTCCAGGTTCTTGGGTATGGTCGAGGAGCCTAGGGAGATTCTGGCTAGTATCCCTGGCATCAGCTTGGTGGAGCCAAAATACTATTGGGGGGCTAATACCATGGGCGACGGGGGCCTGGGGGCCTCCGAGGAGGTTAACTCCAAGATAGCCCAGGCCAGGTTGAGGCAGCTCGCCGAGGGCGGCGCCGAGACCATAGTAACCGCCAGCGCTGCCGACTCAGCCAGGCTGAAGCAGGCGGCCCAGGCCCTGGGCAGGGAGGATATGGAGATTGTGGACCTCATCGAGTTGGTGGCCCGAGCACTGGAGGTATGATGGAAACTTCAGAGCAGGTGATCGGCAGCAAATATCGCGCGCCTAGCTACGGCAAAGAGATAATCCTGACCCTCATCGAGGATGTGGATGCCGACCTCGGGAAAGGGGTGTGCCGTTTGGATGCTGAATCCCGGGCGGAGCTGGGGGTTGAGGTGGGGGGCTTGGTGGAGGTGATCGGCCCCAGGACGCTCAGGTTCAAGGTGGAGAGGCTGGAGGAGGTCGGTGATAAGAAGAAGTCCATAACCCTGAGCAAGGACCTGCGGGAGAGCATACCTTTCTCGGTGGGTGTGCAGGTCTTCGTGAGGAAGCCGATAAGATAGCGGGCGTTAGTAGTCCGTCCTGATCCGCCTGGCTACCGGCCAGGTGCCCTTCTCCCGGGAGGGCAGGATGACCGTGGAGTGGCCGGGCATGGTGTCTTCCCCTCGCTGGTTTATGGCATGGGTCTCGATATCGACGCAGTGCTCGCCGTTCTCATCAATGTATTTATCCGTTACCTTGCCCGTAAACCGCACCACGTCGGAGAGGTAAACGAACCTTCGATACTCGGCGTAATTTTTCTTGATCCAGCCCTCGTCTCCGATCCAGTTGCACAGGAAGCCTATGAGCCAGCCCTGGCGTTGAGCGCCCACGTCGTAGCAGTAATTGACCCCGGCGGCCTTGGCCGCCGGCTTTAGGTAGTGGACGGCGTAGATAGGCTCCCAGGCGTTGGTCTCCGGGTCGCGAAAGCCCCAGGCGGGGTGGGCGCGGTACAGGTTTAGTTGGGCGTGGTGAGCCGCGATCTGGATGGGCGCTGCCCCCACGCAGTAGGCGATGATGTCGGTCAGGCCCAGGGGGCCCTTGACCACTGGCTGGAGTTCCTCCCCTACCTGGGTGTCCTCCCAGTAGCGCACCTCGCCCCCTCGAACTACCTCGGCCATTATCTCCTGGTCTACCTTCTCCAGTTCCTCGGGCGTCCAGGGGTGGGGGAGCTTCAGATCGTGGTATTTGCCCGCCTTTCGGGCGGCCCTCCGCTCGGTGCGGACTAGCCATAGGTCGGTGCTGGCTACCAGTTCCCCCCGCTGATTGCGGAAGTTGGCCCTCTGGTATTCCATGACCATGCGGCCAGCAAACTGGCTGCCTTTCACCTCGAAGCCGGTGAAGATGCACTCCGGGGTGATGGTGTCGCCCATGTAGATGGGCAGGTAGAACCGCCAGTCGTTGCCGGAGTGGAAGGCGTGCACCCCCGGCAGACCCTGGAGCACCCAGGTGGGGAAGACGCTGTAGAGCCAATTGGGCGGGGCAATGAGCCTGCCGTAGCGGGTCTTGGCTGCGTAGTCGGGATCGCGGTAGAGAGGGTTAATGTCCCCGATGCCGTTGACGTAGTTCCGTATCGCCTCCCTGGAGACATACATATTGAAGATGGCAGAGATACGCAGTGACATCCCCAGCCGCGCCTTCCACTCATCGAGGGTGCGGGGGGAGATTTCGCCTTCGGAAACCTCGGCCACGACTTCCTTTTCGCTAGCCATGAGCGCACCTCCTTAGATTGGCGGCAGGTCCTTAAGCCGGGCCTTGATGATGCCATCACACTTGGGGCACCGGAGCTCCTGGATTTTGCCATGCTTCCCCTCGGTGGTGACCTCCTTGGGCTGGATAACCTCGTCGCACCAGGGGCATTTGGTCTCCTTGGCTTGCATTTCTCTCTGCCTCCAAAAGCCTCGGGGCTAGGGCCAGAACAGTTTCCTGGCCGCCTTCCGCAGCTCGGGGCGGTGGTCGGGGTGGGCGATGGCGATGAGCGCCTCGGCCCGCTCCCGCTGGGTCTTGCCCTTGAGCCTGGCTACTCCGTACTCGGTGACCACTATATCGGTCAGCGTCCGGGGGACGGTGACGATGGTTCCAGGCTCCAGTTGGGGCACGATGCGTGAGGCGGTGCCGTCCCGGGAGGTGGAGGTGAGCACAGTGATGAACCTCCCTCCCTTGGAGAGGTTGGCGCCTATGGCAAAAGCGAGTTGTCCCCCCGTGCCGGAGACCATGGTCGGCCCTACGGACTCGGCGGAGATCTGCCCAGTCAAGTCCACTGCGATGCAGCTATTTATGGCCACCATATTGTCATGGGCGGCGATGATGGCTGGGTCCAGCATATACCTAGAGCCATAGAGCTCGAAGAGGGGATTCATGTTAACGAATTCCATCTCCTCCCTGGTGCCGCCGCCCACGGCGGTGGCTACTACCTTGCCCTGATGCAGCGTCTTGTACTTGCCGGTGAATACCCCCTCCATGACCAGTCTGATGATCCCAGGGACGGTATTCTCTGAGTGCCAGCCCAGGTCGCTCTTATTGTCAAAGGTGCCCAGCCGGGGCAGCCACTCGGCCGTCCCCCCGATACCGATCTCCAGGGTGTCGCCATCCCGGATCACCGTGGCCACATTCTCGGCTATAGCCTTCTCTATCTCGCCGGGGCCTTTATCCCTTCTCCCCAGCATGTCTGTTGTACCTGGGGCTTGTCCCGTAGGCATATGTTCTACAAAGTAGTCTATCTCCGAGATGTGGACGAAATTGTCGCCATAGGTGCGGATGAGGTTGGCATTGAATTCGGCCACCACGAGCTTGGCGTTCTGTGTTGCCTCCTTTTTGTCCCACAGCGAAGCGCCAAAGCTGCAAAAGCCATGGGCATCCGGGGGCGACACCTCCACGAAGAGCACATCCGGCGCTGGCCTCAGGCCAGGCTCCATAGTCCAATATATGGGCCGGATCAGGTAGTCACCCCGGCGCTCGGCCATCATCCTTCTGGCCACGGGCAGGACAAAGCACAGCTCGATGGAGAAGAAGTCCTCGAAGCCTGGGTCATACCAGCCGAAGTCCCGGGATGGTGTGGGCACGTGCACCCTGACATTCTCCACCTCGCCTGCCTTGGCCACCAGGGCGTAGCCCAGGGTGGTAGCCTCTCTTCCATAGCTAAAGGCGACCAAGTCGCCGGATTTTACCAGCCCCGCTGCTTCCTCCGCCGAGATTATTTTCCTTTTGAATTCATCTTCATACTGCGACATCTGCACATTCTCCAGCCCTATTGTCGGTTGGTTCAGGGCTTCATGCTCCCCGTTTCGGCAAAACGGAGGTGAAAGGAGAAGGCCTTTTCCAGCATATGGGGCTCATGGCCGCCCCGGCTATTGATGGCCTCCTCCAGGTATTGGCTGAGCAGTGGTTTGTAATCGGGGTGGGCACAGTTGGCTATGATGGTCCGGGCCCTCTCCACAGGAGCCAGGCCCCTCAGGTCGGCCAACCCTTGCTCGGTGACGATCACATCCACGGCGTGCTCTGGGTGATCCACGTGGGTCACCATGGGCACGATGCAAGAAATGGCCCCCCTCCGGGCCGTGGACGATAGCAATACCACGGAGAGAAAGGCATTCCACATGAAGTCGCAGGAGCCCCCGATGCCGCTCACTATCCTCGACCCCTGAATATGGGTGGAGTTGACATGGCCGTAGATATCTACCTCAATGCCGCTGTTCATGGCTATGAGGCCCACCCGGGCTACCAGCTCGGGGCAGTCGGCCAGCACCACCGGCCTGATGACTATGTATCGCTTATACCGGGGCAGGTCTCGGTATAGCCTCTGGAATCCCTCTTGCGATAGATATAACGAAGCGGTGGAAAGGGCTTTCGCCTTGCCGGCATCGATCAGGTCCAGTCCCCCATCGCCAAAGGTGCCGGTGAAGAACTCGATATCGGTGAAGGAGCTCTTGGCCAGTTCGGCGGCGAAGGCATCGGGGATGGCGCCTACGCCGAACTGGAGGGGCAGCAGATTGGGGGGGAGCCTGCCCCTCTTGACCTCGTTGCTGAAGAACTCCAACAGGTGGTGGGCTATCTTCTGGCTATTCTGGTCGGTGGCGGCCCGGGGGGGAGGATTATCGGGCAGGCTCGATTCGATTATGGCGGCGATCCTCTCTGGATTCACCGGTATATAAGGGGTGCCGATGCGGTCCCCTGGCTTCTCCAGGGGAATGGGCTTTCGATGGGGGGCTACCTCGGGGATGTAGACATCGTGGATGCCCTCTATCTCTGGGGGGACCTGGGGGTTTATCTCCACTATGACCTTTTCAGCCAGCACTGCATAGCTGGGGGCATCCAAGAGGCTAGTGGTGGGGACGATGTATCCCGCCTCGGTGATGGCCGCCGCCTCGATGAGGGCTATGTCGATCCTGCCAAAGCGCCCGTCCCGTACCTGATGGGGCAGGGTGCCCGTCCGGGTGTCGAGGAGGGGGAACCGTCTCTCATTGGCAGCATCCCGCAGCCAGGCATTGCTGAACTGGCCGAACCTTCGCTCATAGGCATCGGCCTCCACCATAAGGCCATCCACCTCGTGGGGCACCGGCCCGCCGGTGAAAAGCTTGACCCTTAGCCTGCCTTTGGCTTGCTGGGCCAAGGCGGTGAAGAACGTCTTAGGGCAGGCGATGGAATCGCCCGTCCCTATTCCTAGAGACATCCCGTCCTCGACCAAGCTGGCAGCTTCCTGGGGAGAGGTCACCCTATTCAGCAGCTCCTTGGCCCGAACCCTGTGCTCCAATGCCGCGGAGATCATGGTTTATTCATAAACGATACTCAGATAGTGGTGTAAGGCCTTCCCTCGCCCAACACTTCCTTGAGCGTGTGGACGATCTCGCCCCGGGTGCAATAGGCCTGCACTGCATTAAAGACCCCTTCGAAGATGTTGCCCTTTCCGGGGTCTTCGGCGATGGCGCGAAGTTCCTCGAGAGCACTCTTGGCCTTGGCCTGGTCGCGCTCCTGCCTCAGTCGCTTGGTGCGCTCAATTTGCCCGTCTACTAGCTCCGGGTCGACCTCGAAGGACTCGAACTGCTGTTGCTCCTCCTCAGGCAGGGTGTACTCGTTCACGCCAACGACGATTTTCTCCTTTTTATCTATGGCTGCCTGGCTCTCCCGTATCGACCGGGTGATCTCCCTGTAGACCCAGCCCGAGCTAACTGCCTTGACCATCCCGCCCATGGAGTCGATGGTGTCGATGATCTCCCAGGCCCTTTTTTCCAGTTCATCGGTCAGGGCCTCCACGTAGTAGGAGCCACCCAGTGGGTCGATGACCTCGGCCGCCCCTGACTCCTCACTTATGATGTGTTGGGTCATCAGGGCTATTAGCGCCGCTTCCTGCTTGGGTATGGTAATGGCTTCATCCCAGGAATCGGTATGAAGGGACTGGGTACCGCCCAGCACCGCCCCCACCGCCTGAAGGGCTACCCGGGCGATGTTGAGCAGGGGCATCTGCCGGGTGAGCTCTACGCCCGAGGTCTGCACATGGATGGGCAGTTGCCAGGAACGAGGGTCTTTGGCGCCGAATCTCTCCCTCATTGTCTTGGCCCACATGCGCCGAGCTGCCCGCAGCTTGGCGGCCAATTCCAGGAAGTTTATCTGGCCATCGAAGAAACCGCTGATGCGGGGAGCGAACTCATCGATATTCATGCCGGTCTTCAAACACTCCTCCACGTAGGCGATGCCCGCAGCCAAGGTGAAGGCCAGCTCTTGGAGGGGGGTGGCGCCGCTCTGGGAGTGATGCTGGCCGATGATGCTCAACGGGTGCCATTTGCGCGCATGGCGCGTGCACCAGGTGATCAAGTCCACAGTCATTCGCATATGCACTTCCAGGGGGAAGATGATAAACTGGTGGGAGCTAACCCAGTGGGATAGGCAATCGGCCTGATTGGCGCTGCCCCTCAAATCGTTCAAAGGGATGCCCCGCCGTCGCGCCTCGGCGAAGTGCAAGGCGATGGAGACGAAGGGGCCGGGGTCACTGTAGTTGACGCTGATCTGGTCAATAGGTATGTCCTTCAGGCTTATCTCGGTGTCCAGCACGCTATCTAGGGGCGTGCCATATAGCCCGACATAGCCCTTATCGTACATCTCTGCCATCTGGTCGGTATCATAGCCTCGCATAGATACGCTGGGTGCCGGGGCGTTGAGCCCCGTCTCCCCGGCCTCCAGGAGGAGCTTGGCCCTCTCATTGAAGTTCTCAGGGGCTCCGTAGCCGGCGAGGAGCCTCTTGGTCCAGACCCGATTGCGATACATCGAGGCGTAGACGCCCCTGGTGAAGGGGTACTGGCCGGGCAAGCCCAGCTTCTCCAAGTAATTGGCGGCCTCGGCCGAGGTCGGCTCAGGGATATAGAGGGGCTTCAGCGGGATGCCCGACTGGGTGACAAACTGCTTCCGTCGTGGGGGCAGCCGACGCAGGGATTCCTCATACTCTCTCTGCCACTGAATTATAGCTTCTTCAAGGCTTGCTTCTTCTGGCATTTCCCACCTCCTCACCGGACTCATGCTGGCTGACCAGGGAATGGATGGTCTTGATGATATCGTCGATGCTGGCGCCGGGGTGAAATATAGCTGCCACCCCCGCCTTCCTCAGGTCCTCTTCAACACGGGCCGGTATGATGCCGCCCACAATGACGGGGATGTTCAGTCCCTTCTCCCTAATGCGGTTCAGTAGTTTGGGGACGAGGAAATAATCCCCGCCCAGGGTGCTGATGCCGATGATATCCACATCCTCCTGAATAGCGGTCTCGGTTACGCTCTCGATGCTCTGCCAGGGGCCGGTATAGATAACCTCCATGCCAGCATCTCTAAGGGCCAGGGCCACCGTCCTGGCCCCCCTGTCATGCCCGTCTATGCCTATTTTGGCCAATAGAAACCTAACTGCCATAGGCCTGTCTCCTCACGCAGTGCGGTCAGAATGCCTCCCTCAAGGCCTGGACAACCTCTCGGGGATAACGGACCACCTTTACCCCTGCTGCTTGAAGCGCCTCCCTTTTGGACTCGAAGGTCCCCTTGCCCTGAGTGATGATGGCGCCGGCGTGGCCCATGGCCTTGCCCGGTGGCGCGCTAGAGCCGGCGATGATGGCCACCACTGGTTTGGAGCAGTGCTCCTTGATGGTCAGGGCGGCCCTTTCCTCATCCACCCCACCGATCTCCCCCACCATAACGATGGCTCGGGTTTCCGCGTCGGCTTCAAATAGAGGCACCAGCTCAGCAAAGGTGGTGCCTACTATCCTGTCCCCACCTATCCCCACCACCGTGCTTTGGCCCAGGCCAGCCTTGCTCAGCTCATAGCACACCTCATAGGATAGGGAGCCGCTTCTGGCCATGACGCCCACAGGCCCGGGCTTGTAGGCCATAGACGGCATTATGCCCAGCTTGGCCTGCCGCGGCGTTATCAGCCCTGAGGTGTTAGGGCCTATCACTCGGGTGCGACTTCCCTTCAACTTCTCCTGGATCAACAGCATATCGTGCATGGGGATGCCGTCGGTAATGGCGCTGACGACCTCGATGCCGGCGTCTATGGCATCCAGTATACCTTGGGTAGCAGCCGAGGCAGGAACGAAGAAGACGCAGGCATTGGCATCCTGCGCCAGTTTCGCCTGTAGGATGGTGTCATAGATAGGTATGCCCTCAAATTGTTGTCCCCCCTTGCCCGGCACCACTCCAGCCACTATATTGGTGCCCTCCTCCCGCATCAACCTGGTGTGGAAGGAGCCTTGCCTTCCCGTCATCCCCAGAACCACCAGACGGGTATTCTTGTCTACCAAGATGCTCACTTTGTCCCCTTTAGCAGTTCTTTGAAATTATCCATCAGTTCTTCCAGTTCAGTAGAGACGACGTAGCCGGCTTCCATCATCATCCTTCTGCCTATCTCGGCGTTTGTCCCTTGGAGGCGAATCAGTATAGGCTTGGGGAACCTTCCCCCCATAGCCTCGATGGCTTGAAGCATGAAGGTGGCTATTTCATCCATCCGGCTCAGGCCGCCGAACATGTTTACCAGGACACACTTGATCCCTGGCTCTGAGGCCAATAGTTCCAGGGCGGTGCTCAAGCCCTCGGCACTTATGCCGTGGCTGACATCGAGGAAGCACCGGGCCTTTGCGCCGGCTTGTGCCACCAGGTCCATGGTGAGCATGGTCATGCCGGCGCCGACGCAGAGCAGGCCCACCTCTCCTGTCCGCAGGTCTATGTAGTCGAGCCCCTTGTCCTTCAGGGACATTTCCTTGAATCCCTTCTTCAGCTCGTTGAGCTCGGGATGGCGGAACAGGGCATTGTCATCGACGCTGAGGCGGCTGTCGACGGCTATCAGGCTGTCCCCCGTCGTCTCCGCCAGGGGGTTGAGCTCGGCGAGGGTGGCTTCTTCCTGGCAGAAGGCCTTATAGAGCTTGCCGGCGATGTCTATTAGCGCCCCCCATAACCTGTGGGGAAACCCCAGTCCCCTGGCCAAGTCCATCACAGCAAAGGAAGGTAGCCCGCGGGAGGGGTGTATTACATATTTGCCCAGGGCCGAGGGGTAATCTTTGGCGACCTCCTCTATATCCATGCCGCCCCGAGGACTCAGCAGCAGAACAGGCAGCGAGGCCTCAGGGTCTATGGTGAGGCCCATGAAGTATTCGTTCTTTATGTGTAGTCTTTCTTCCACCAGGAGCGAATCTACGGGGAACTCCTTTATCCGCATCCCCAGGATATTGGGGAGCAGTTCCAGGGCCTGGGGCAGGGAGTCCACCACTTTTATGCCCCCCGCCTTGCCCCGCCCCCCGGTCAGCACTTGGGCCTTGAGCACTCCGAAGCTCTCTTGGCCGATGGCATCGAACGCTGCCTGGAGGGAGGACTCATCCCTGACCACCAGCCCTCGGGGGATAGGTATCCCGTATTGCTGGAAGATTGCCTTGGCCTGGTGCTCGTATAGGTCCATTTCTGGCAGAGTTCCGGCTAAGAAGTCTCCTCAGTTGCTGCCCCCGCAGAGGATGACACTCGGAGCCTCCGTTGGCTCTTTTCGGCTATGGCTTCGGCTTTGGCCAAGAGGTCCATTCCCATGGTATGCATGGCATAGTCGATCATCCTGCCGCCGAAGGAGGCTGCCCCCAGCCCCCTGGCCTCGGCTTCCTTGTAGGCCTGCACCATTTGCCTAGCGAAGTCGATGTCTGCCTCGGAAGGCGAGAAGATCTCATTCACGGGGTTGATGTGGCGGGGGTGAATGAGCATCTTCCCCTTGAATCCCAGAAGCTTGGCCTTCTCGGACTCAGCGATTAGCCCCTCGGTATCGGTAAGCAGCCCGAAGAAGGGGGTATCTATAGGCAGAATGCCGGCGGCGCTGGCGGCCAAGGAGATGCTGGAGCGGGCATAGAGAATCATAGGGAAGTACTCCTCCGGGGTTAGTCTGGTGATGGCGAACCCCTCCCCCAGCTCCCTGAGGAAATCCCCAGCGCCAAAGCCCACGGCAATCACCCTTGGGCTGGCGGAGACGATGTCCCTCACATTCAGAACCCCCCTGGGAGTCTCCACCAAAGGCATAATAGCGACGCTGTTGGGTTCCAAGCCCTTTTTCCTCTCTTCATCCTGCAAGAACTCATCTAGGGCGAGGATGTCCTGCTTCGATTCCGATTTGGGGAGCACTATGCCGTCCGCTCCCTCGACTACTACGTAGTTCAAATCTTCCCTGGTTAGACCGGTGGCCAGCGAATTCACCCGGATGAAAACGTCTATGGCTCTTTCCTTGAGCAGGGGGATGCAATCCCTGGCCAGAACCCTGGCGGTCTCCTTTTCGCCGATGGGCACGGCGTCCTCCAGGTCCAGGATAACGGCATCCTCCATCTCATCCCGGGCTCTCAGGATCATCCGCCAGCTATTGGCGGGAATGAAGAGCATTGTTCTCAGGATACTGCCCATGGCTATCTCCCATTTAGTCGCGTTTGAGGATCTGCGCTAAGGTAGGGCCTATGTCCTCCGGCCTATCGGCTACGTATACTCCGGCCTCCTTCAGGGCCCTGACCTTGCTCTCCGCTGTGCCCCTGCCGCCCTCAATGATGGCGCTGGCGTGGGAGAAGCGCAGCCCCGAGGGGAGGGCTCTGCCGGCGACGTAGGCTACCAACGGCTTGGTATACTTCCCCTCCTTGATAACCTCCGCTGCCTCCTCTTCTTGGACTGTGCCGATCTCCCCGAAATAGGCTACCCCGTCGGTCTCGTCGTCGGCTTGAAACAGGCATAGAAGCTCGGCGAAGGTGGTGCCCAAGACCGGCTCGGAGCCCAGGTTGATGGCAGTGCTTATGCCCAGCCCGGCGCGGCAGACGTTCCAGGAGAGGGTGGAGGTTTGCCCACCGCTTCGCGAGATAACCCCAACCCGGCCCGGGATGAAGGCGACCCGGGCTAACTCCTCGGGGGAACCGAAGACGCCCAGGGAGGCCTTGCCGGGGCTGACCAGCCCTGCGGAGCCGGGGCCGATCAATCGGGCGCCGGCTTTCTTGGCGTGGGCTATTACCTCCAAGGCGTCGTGCAGGGGGACCCGCTCCACCTCCATTAGCAGGGTCTTTATCCCTTGGTCGAAAGCCTCCAGCACCGCCTTTTTAGCATCTGGGCCAGGTACCAGGACAACGCTGGCATCTATGGGCCCCTGCTCTTCTATCGCCTCCCTAACGGTATTGTAGACGGGGATACCCCATACCGCCTGACCCCCGCGCCCTGGGGTCACCCCGGCCACTACATTGGTACCGACCTCCAGCATGTTCCTGGTTATGAATTCGCCGAATCGCCCCGTGATACCTTGGACGAGCACTCTGGTGGTCTTGTCAACGATTATGGCCATCTCTACTCACCTCTTTTTCCTGTCCTGACCTTCTCTTTATAGGCGTCGAGGTCGGGGAAGGGGATCTCGATGTGGATACAGCCCGCCCCATAGAGCCAGCAGTCATATTCGCAGGCCAGACACTCGTTGCACAAACGCCTTATCTCCTCCGGGTTCGGACTGGCAAGCACAGGTCTATTCCCCTCTATTTTCAGGACATTTCGGCCGTAGCAGCGGTCGGCCTTAATACAGGCGAAGCCGCAGGAGGGGTTGGGGGTGTTCTTTGTGGCCGGCTCACACCGGTCGTAATCGATGGTGATCTTGGAGGTTCGAGCCTCGAACTCCAGTTTTCCTTGGGCCATGATGATTCACCTGCCTGCTGCTTTGTGGTGTTTCTCTTCCAGATAGGCCTTCACCAAGTCCGCCGCCCTGTCGGCTATGAAATCGGTCTTGTAGATGTAATCCCGCCCGTAGAGTTCCCAGCGTATGGGCAGGTCCTTCAGGCCATCTCTGATGATCTGGTGGGATTCGTTTTCCTTGTTCCCGGCGACGAGGAGCAGCACGGGGAATCCGGGCCTATCCTTCAGCTCCTCCCTCAAGGCTTTAACGATGGCATGGGCATGATGCCATTGTTCTTGGTTGGCGAGGACCGAGCCCATCAATACATAGCCATCGACGGGCAGTGCCAAGATGCATTTGATCACCTTATACACCTTGCTGGCGGGTGGGTCGCCGCTGGTATCTGCATAGTCAGCTATCTTCAGCCCGCGGGTTAGCAGGGCGCTAGCCGCCAGCATGGCTGCCCCCCCGCCTATGCCGTGGAAGCCGACGTAGCCCTCCTCTTTGACCTCGGGGACTAGCTGAGTGAAGTAGCCCGTTCCCCGGTAGTCGGTTTCTTCTATCTGCCAGGCGATCTCCTCGAGTTCGGTGGGCTCTCGATCCATGTCCCGAGGGACCTTAATGCCGAACTCGGGGTGGCGGAAGAGGGCGTTATCATCGAGGGTGAACCGGCAATCCGCTGCATAGATACGGCCGTCTTTGGTGAAGACCAGGGGGTTGATCTCGGCCACCCGGGCATCGTACTTCTGGAAAGCCTGGTAGAGGCCGGAGATGACCTTGACCAGCTCAGAGGACAGGGCAGCTTCTAGGGACATCTTGGCTATTAGCTCTTGCGCCTCCGAGGGCCCCACCCCCTTGAGGTAATCGACGGGCAGGGTAGCTACCCGTTCCGGATTTCGGGCGGCCACCTCCTCCACATCCACCCCACCCTCGCTACAGAACACCAAGACCGGGGCCCTAACCTTGTAGGAGTCGTTCACGATTACGCCGACATAGAACTCACGATCCACATCCAGTTTCTCTTCAACGAGCACCTGTTCTACAAGCAAGCCCTTGATCCTACTTCCCAGGAATTCCTGAGCGATTTTCTCCGCCTCTTCAGAGTCGCTGGCGAATCTTATGCCGCCCGCCTTGAAACGCCCCGTGACCCATATCTGAGCCTTGATGGCCACAGGCTTTCCTATGCTTGCTGCAATCCTGCGGACCTCTTCAGGGGTGGCAGCCACATCCCCCTGAGGAACAGGTATCCCTACAGCTTTGAGCAATTGCTTTCCTTGATACTCATAGATTCTAGCCATATTGCATTCCCTCAGCCAAGCTTCTATGTCCTAGACAAAGGGGGAGGAGGCATCTTCTAATCCGGTGAGGCGGCCTTGCCTTCACGCATCCAGCCCGAAGGCTTCACTTCCACCCTATCGGGTCTGTCGGGGTCGAAGTGGGGCGCGTAGATGGCTAGCCTCACCGCTTTACCAGGAAAGTTGGGCGCGTGTACCGTGCCCGCGGGGGCATAGATGAGGTCTCCAGGCCCGACCTTCTTGGTGATGTCTCCAGAAACGAACTCGCCCTCCCCCTCCAGGACGAGGATGACCTCGTCGTGGTCCTGATGGGTGTGCAAGTAAGGGGAAGTCTGAGGCTGTGCCTGTACCAGTACTACGGAAAGGTACTTGCTCTGTACCAGAAAGGTTCTGCTGATGGACTCGGCAAAGCCCTTTCCCTTGACATCCTCATCAGAGACGCGGCTCCGCTCTAAGACCTCTTTCAGGTTCCAGATGGCAGCTTCGGCCATGACGCTCCTTGCCTCCTTTCAGGTTTCTTTTACGAACAAACTGGTCAAATTGGAGATCGCCGCCTCGGCCTCCACCGACCTCACCTTGGCTATGATCTCACGCCTTCGGCTTTCGGAGAAAACCGGTGCTGAAAACTTATGGAACCTCTCTATCAGCTCTCCCAGGGCCTCATGGGTCACCCTGGCACAGAAGGCGAATCCCAGCTTCTTGTAGCTCATCTTCCGGGAAAACTCGGTGAGTTCTTCTGATCTAGCTCAGGCACCCACGTTGGTATAGGCAAAGTCCTTGAGCCCATACTTCTCATAGACTTGGTCGAATCTTTTCTCCACCTCGGCATTTACTTGGTGGAACAGGTTGTTGCCGTGAGTATCAATATCCACGATGAAGGGCCCGGCGTTTTCCACTTCCATCACCCAGGTGGCTTCAGGGATGCCCAACTCCAGGTTATGCACCTCCACCACTCGCTTGACCTGTTTGGCGAAGATGTTGCCCATCACCCCAACTACAGAGAGGTGGACACAGCCGTACTCTTTCATGGCCTGCATGGTCTTCTCGCCCATGGTAGTCTTGCCGATGAAGGCCCTGACGCCCAGCTTCTTGATTATGGTGGGCCCCAGCTTCTCAAAGCGAATGCTGGACGTGGGGGCCATGCTCACTGGCATCCAGCTATCTCCCACCTTCTTCATCACCGGGCCTATATGAACCATTACATTCAGTCTGCTGAAATCGATGGGCGGCAGTATGTCCTGCTCCACGACCTGTAACTGAAACAGCGACCTCGCCGTGTAGATGAGCCCATCCAAGTAGACAATGTCGCCGACCTTTAGCCCCCGGACGTCTTCTTGGGAGAGGGGGATGGTCAGTCTTTTCGTGGCCATGTTCAATTCCTCCTACTCACTGGCTGGGACAAGACCTATTACCTGTATTCCCATTGGGGGAAATCGCTGTAGGTGATTTGCCCGTCCGGGGTAATGCGGGCCACCTTCCGCCGGCTGAGGGCACACTGGGCATTAAAGGCTATGGGCAATCCGGCGGTATGGGTAACCGCGTATTCGATGTGTACATCCAGCACCCCGGAGGTACCACCCATCCCCATGGGCCCTGCCCCTGCCGTTTTTATGAGTTCCACCACTTCCAGCTCCAGGTCAGCTATATCCTTGTCGGGGTGGCGACTGCCGATGGGTCGCAGCACCGCCGCTTCCTTGGCTATCTTCATGCAGATGTCCGCGGTGCCCCCGATGCCGATGCCGAGCACATTGGGCGGGCAGGTCTTTCCGGCATAGGTGGACTCCTTGATACAATCTAGGATGAACTTCATTATCCCCTTTCTGCCGTCGGCGGGGTACATCACGCGATAAAAGGTGCCGAAGATCTCAGAGCCGCCTCCTTTGGGAACGGCGATAACGTCCATATAATCTATATCCGGGTCGAACCTTATCTCCACCCTGGGCACGTAGTGGCCAATATTGTTCCCGGTGCTCTTGCGGGTTATGGGATGAACCATGTTAGGTCTCAGCTTGGCATTGGCCGTGGCATCGCTGACCGCCTTCTTGCTCTCATCATATAGGGCGGAGAATCCTCCCTCTATCCTCACGTTATTGCCTACCCTTACATAATATAGGGGAGTTCCGGTATCGGGACAAAGTAGCCTGTCCTCCTTCTCCCCCAGCTCAATGCAGTTCCGCATGGTAGACTCCAGATGCAATCGGGCGATCTCGTTGGTCTCCTCGGCTATCAGGCTCAGGATTTCGTCTTTGACATCGGAGGGCATAATAGTAGCTGCCATGACGATGGAATTGTACATCAGGTCATAAAGGGTTTTCCTGCTCACCAGAAGCTCCTGCATTACTCTAATTCCTCCCCTTGAAGTCGTGTGGAGACGTGGAACTCCTGAGGTATGCGTAAAAAGGCCAAGCTATTTGCCACTGCCTCACTTTGCAGCAGGCTCAGGCATTAACTCTAGCATCTTCTCGGCGCCGACCTGGGCGGCCACCGCACATGCTTTGGGACATCCTGGTCACTATCCCATCCCTTGGGAGTCGCCCACTCAGGCCCAAGGCTTATCGCCCACCGGGAAGTAACAGAATGAGACGTCGCACTGATGGCAATTAAAGGTGCGCACCTGGGGTAATCTGGCCCCTTTGGACTGCTCCGCATAATCAATGGCCTTACGAACTTGCTCTTCATCCCCCCTAATGACCAGCGTTACCGATCCCTCCGCCCCGCCTAAACCGCCCGCCGAAATAGGGATGGCCGTGGCGCCGCTGAGGATCTCGATGGCCTTGGGCTCGGTCACCGTTATCCCTTGGCAGGGGAATAGGGCACAGCCTATACCCATGGCGTACTCATAGCTCGTTCTCAGGGCCTCCTTAGCCGCCTCTTTGACGGGAATGGGGATCAACTTCTCCAGGCCCACTGGGAAGATAACGTTAAATCCCTTTCCCCTGGAGGCAGCCATTACCTGTCCGATAGTGCCTCCCTCTATGGGATTGCCGATGAGGACGCCGACGTTGCCCTCTGTATCTAGGGCATTCACGCCCTTTATATAGACATCCTCAGGGCCTAAATCCTCCAGGAGGGAGCCGAGGGGTATACCCGTGGTCATTTCGCCGCCTCTAATGACCCAGGAATGCCGGAAAGCCTTGGGATTGGTAGTGGCACTCTCCTGGGTCACTTTTGAGACTATGGAATGACTGCCTATGGCAGAGCCCATCTCTACGCAGGTACCCTTGGGGGCTACGATGCCGCAGACCCAGGTATTGGTCTTGGGCTTATCCCTGGTGATCTCTTCTACGATGAAGTAGGTGCTACTGCTGGGGTGCAGAACTACTGTTCCCTGTGCCAAGGCCCGCTTCACTATGTCCATCCTCGCCACCGCCTTGGCAATCAGTTTCTTCGACTCAGTGGGGGTGAGGGTCACTTGGGCTCGCATGGCCTATCCTTTCCATAAACTGGCAGGGGATGTTACGCCGGCACCGAGGCTTCCTTCCAGTTCCAGCGGGTTCTCTCGGAGGACCAGGTCTTGGGGGGCCAGCCCACGATCTCCTTAACCGTTTCGGCACAGGCCAACAATTTGTCTAGGTCTATGCCGGAGTCTATGCCCATCTTATGGAACATGTAAACCAGGCTCTCTGTGGCCACATTTCCGGGGGCGCCTAAGGCATAGGGACAGCCCCCCAGGCCGGCGATGGAGGACTCGAAGACATTGACCCCAGCCTCAAAGGCGGCGTAAGCGTTGGCCGTGCCTGTGCCCTTGGTATCGTGGAAATGGACGCCCACGCTCACATCGTTTATTTCCCTCAGAAACCGGGATACCACCTGCCTAACCTGGCGAGGGTGGGCCATCCCGAAGGAATCCGCCAGGGAGATCTCGAAGGCACCCATCCGCCGCAGCTCCTTTCCGATGTCGATGACCTGCTTGATGGGAACCTCTCCTTCGTAGGAGCAGCCGAAGGAGGCAGCGATAATGCCGCGCACCCGAATGCCGTGTCGTCTCGACTTTTGGGCAATAGGTTCCAGGTAGGCCAATGATTCCTCCGTGGTCATGTTCTGATTGGCGCGGTTCAGGCTATTGCTGGCAGCGACCACGAACACCACCTCGCCCACCCCACACTCGATGGCCCTGTCCAGGCCCTTCTCATTGGGGATCAAGGCGCTATAGGAGACGCCGGGCTTCTTATGGATGCCGGCAAATACCTCGGCGGCATCCTTCAGTTGGGGTATCCATTTGGGATGAACAAAGGATGAAGTCTCGATCATCTTCAGACCAGTATCAGCTAGGAGGTCCACAATCCTGATCTTGTCGGCAGTGGGAATCTCATCGGCCAGGTTCTGGAATCCATCCCGGGGCCCCACCTCTATGATGGTGATCGATTTCGACCTGTTCATTTCCCCTCCTTCCCTATGATGTGCAACAAACTTTCCGCCTTTGAAGGCGCAGTCAGGGTTTCCTTCTCGCCAACGGCATTCAGGGGATAGGACGCACGCCAATGAAGAGTATAGCCATTGAAGGCAAGATTGTCAACAATATAGAGGAGGACGACGCACAAACTTGACGCAGGGGCGGTGAGCCTCTATACTTTTGCCCAGACCGAAAGCCGATGACAAGCCATTCCAAGTCGGCGGAGGAGGGATGTCCTATGGCGCAGGTTGAGAGGAATTCCACTGAGCTTCCTTTGTCCAAGGTAAGGGTTCTGGAGATAGGCCATGTCTTGGCGGCGCCTTTCGCTTGCTCTCTGCTCGGCGATTTCGGGGCCCAGGTTATCAAAGTGGAGCAGCCGGGGGTCGGCGATGGCCTGAGAGGGATGAGTCCCAAATACCAGGGGCAATCCCTGTGGTGGACGGTGAACGGCCGCAATAAGAAAAGCATCACCGTTGATATGCGCAGGCGTGAGGGGCAGGGGGTGATCAAGGACCTGGCGAAGATCTCTGATGTGGTGGTCGAGAACTTCCGCCCGGGCACGGTGGCGGAGTGGAACCTTGCCTATGAGGACCTGAAGGAGGTGAACCCCGGCATCATTATGCTTAGCATCTCTGGATATGGGCAGACCGGCCCGGACCGACACAAGGCCGGCTTTGGCATGACCTGTCAGGCACGTAGTGGGTTGACCTATATTACCGGGTATCCCGATCGCCCGCCCCTAAACCCGCCCATATCCCTGGCCGACTACATCACCGGGATATTCGGCGCCCTGTCCATCATGTTCGCCCTTTACTATAGGGATACCATCGGTGGGGGGCAGGGGCAGTATATCGACCTGGCGGTCTACGAGGGCCTGTTTCGGCTTCAGGAATATCAGCCGGCCCTGTGGGACAAGATGGGCATCCTCCAGGAAAGGACGGGCAACGATTTCCCTGGCACTGCCCCCCTGGGCATCTGGAAATCCAGGGACGACCACTGGGTATCCATCACCTGTAGCACTGACCCCGTTTTCAGGCGCCTGAGCCAGGCCATGGGCAGGCCGGAACTGGCCACCGACCCCCGATTCGTGAGCCAGAGCGCTCGGGCGGAGAATAGGGAGGAGATCAACCGCATCGTTGAGGAGTGGACCAAGGAGCATACCTTGAAAGAGGTGGTGGATATCCTGGATGACGCTGGGGTCCCGGCGGGGCCGGTACAAAATATGGCCGATATCTTCCAGGACCCTCTATTCTGGGAGCGGGAGAACATCATCGAGGTTCAGGACCCGGACATCGGCCCGGTGAAAATGCCCAACGTCATCGGCAAATTTTCCCTCACGCCCGGCAGGGTGCGGAGCACCGCGCCCAGACTGGGTGAGCACAACGACGAGGTTTTTCGGCACCTCCTGGGCTATAGTGAGGAGAAGATAGCTGCCCTTAGAGCGGCCGGCGTTATCTAAGGCAACATCAGGCGCTGGCCTGGCTCCCTCGAGCAGACGGGATTCGAGATTCGCAAGGGACTTTGGTCTGGCACAGACCGCACCCGACGATGTCCACACCGTATTCTCCCCGGAGGTGGCGGAGGGTTTCGCGCATATATCTATTGCATAGTGTCTTATCATGGCCCTGGGCGGTGATAGCACCGGCGGGGCAACGCTCAGCACAAACCTGGCAGGAGATGCCCCTATAGAATCGGCAGTTGGCAGTGTGGGAGGAGTAGTTTCTAGGGCTGGCAGGGAGGCTGAGATCTGTGACCACGCTGCCGCACCTCATGGCAATTCCCTTAGGGGTAATAAAGCCGTCATTCAGGCTGAAGGTGCCCAGACCGGCTGCATAGGCGACGTGCCTCTCCGACCAGTTAGAGATCCTGGCGCCGAAGTGCTCCACTATGTGGAAGAGGCTGCTCAGGGCTGGAGCTACCGCCCGATAGCCCCAATTCGTCAGCAGAGCCACCACATGTTGACGAAGCTGGTCGTTGAAATGCTCGCCATACCAGCGGGTATGGGACCAGCGCTGGCTGGGGCGGTGGCTCATTCTGCGATTGGACATTCGGGTCTTCCTGGCGATGGGCAGCACCCAGGAGACGACGCTGATGCCCACCTGGGCAGCCTCTGGGCCGAAGTGGTGCTCCATAACCTCCCGAGGGGTGAGGTGGAAGTCGCCGATTATGGTCTTGTATTGGAGGAAGAGAGGATCGTGGCCATCGGCAAAGGCCACCAACGGTTCCTCAAAGATGGGGCTACCATCTATTTTGGCGAGGCAGTTCTCCGGGCTGGAGCGGACAAACTCCACAATAGCCTGCTCTAGGCGCTGGGCGGGCGTCTCTTGGACAAGCAAATCTGGCTGCTGTACCATCGCTGTCTCCTTTTCCTCTCGATTCGTCCTTTCTCGGGACGCTCTAAATTCATGGAATAGGGCCCCCTAGCCACCTATTTGCACCCTAAACCCGTAGGATTCCACCAGGTGAGCTAGGGTTTCCAGCTCCTCTTCCCTCAGGGGGGCGATCCCCTCCAACTTGTACTCTCTGTCCAGCTTCTGGTATTTGGCTTCGCCTAGTCTGTGGTAGGGCAACAGGTGGATCTCCTCTACGGAGTTCAGCGTGGCGGCAAACCGGGCTATGGCCTCCAGATTCTCATTAGAGGCGGTATATCCGGGGACAACGGGGACCCGGATTATGGTCGGAATCCTCTGCTGGGCCAACCGCTGTGCATTGTGCACAATCAGCTCGTTGGAGACCCCGGTGAACGCCTTGTGTTTTTCCGGGTCCATAACTTTTAGGTCATAGAGGACCAGGTTGGTGTAGTTCAGTATGTGGGAAAGGACCTCCCATTTTACATAACCACACGTTTCAATGGCAGTGTGAATAGCGTTTCTCTGACATTCTCTCAAAAGCTGGGCGACGAACTCGGGCTGGGATGCCGGCTCACCCCCTGATATGGTCACCCCACCCCCGGAAGTTTGATAAAAGGGCAGGTCTTTCTTTATCTTGGCCAGCAAGGGGTCGAGACCCATCCATTCCCCCACGATCTTCAGAGCGCCGGTGGGGCAAGCCTGACTGCAGTCTCCACAGTTGTTGCACAGGGAGCGGTCAATTTGTATCTTGCCCCCGGCCTCGGTTAGGGCACCGAGAGGGCAGATCTCGAGGCATTTCCTGAAGTTCGAGCACTTGGTCGGGTAGTAGAGGAGCTCTGGGACGGGGCGTTGTGATTCCGGGTTATGACACCATTGGCAGCGCAAAGGGCAGCCTTTGACGAAGACCACCGTTCTTATCCCGGGTCCATCATGAATACTATACCTCTGAATCTCGGAGATAAGGCCCTTTTCAGCCCTGCTCATCTTGCCTTAATAGCCCGATGATGTCTCAAAATGCTGGCCTGGTCAGGGCGCCAGCCTCCTGACCAGGCCAATGGCTGTTCTCAGTTTAGACTAGACGCTATGGCAGGTCCTTTCGATAATGTAATCCTGAACAGGCTTGCTTAGCTCCACAAACAAGGCGTTGAATCCAGCTACCCGCACCACTAGGTTGGGGTACTTCTCGGGGTGAAGCTGGGCATCTCGTAAGGTTTCCGTGGATAGGAAATTGAGCTGCACATTGGTGCCGTCTAGGACATTGAAGTAAGTCCACAGCAGACTGGCGAACTTCTCCAGATCCCGTTCCCGGGAGACTATGCTGGGGTCGGCAGTCATAAGCAAGGAGCTAGTAACGGTGGCGCTCTGGTCGATCTTGCTGGCCGATTTCAGCATTGCAGAGGGGCCGCTGCGGTCGCATCCGGCGGTGGGCGACATATCGTGGTTCAGGGGTTTGCAGGCCCTCCTGCCGTCCGGGGAAGCGGCGGTGTGGAACCCCAAGGCCACGGACAGGGTTACCGAATGGAACTCCGGCTCCATCTTCCCCTTGGGGGTGGGGTATTTCTGGGCCTCCCGACAAAAGGTATCACACACCCTTTTCACTATGGAGTCTGCGTAATCATCGTCGTTGCCGTATTTGGGAGCGTTGAGGAGAAGCTGGTGCAGCTCCTCTTTGCCCTGGAAGTCGGCGTCCAGGGCCTCCAGCAGCTCAGACATGGTGACCCTCTTTTCGTCGAAGACCAGCTTCTTAATAGCCGCCAGGGAGTCTCCGGCGGTGATGGCTCCCATCCCCGCCATGGCGTTGCCCCACTCATAGCGGGCACCGCCCGCCGTTATGTCCCTGCCCTTCTCTAGACAATCGGGCACGAAGATGGAGGTGAACACTAGGGGGAATTTCTCCTCCATGACCTTTTGAGTGACAGCCACCTCCTGAGAGGACAGCTCCAGCATGTAGTCCAGTTGCTTGGTGAAGGCATGGAACAGGTCTTCGAAGCTGAAGGTGGTGGGGTCGCCGGTGGGGAGCCCGATCCGGGCCCCAGTGAGTCGGTCAACCCCGTTGTTTAAGGCCAGTTCCAGGGGCTTGGTGATATTGGGGAAGGTGACATGCCATCTACCGTAAAGGCCCGGGGCGCTGAAGATGGAGCAGCCATGGGCGGTGTAGTCGCGAGCATCCTCCAGAGATATCCCCCGGCTGAGGAGCGACTTGATGATGCCGCTGTCCCCGCAATACTGAGGTAACCCCCCGCACTTGGCGGTGACCTGAAGGGCTCTCATCAGCAACCTCTTAGGGGTTTGGGGGTGAACCCGGAGGGAAAGGTTGGGATAGGGGAGGGGGAAGATATGCTCGCGGGCGGCGAGGATCATATAGGTGAGGTCATTGGTGGCATCCTGTCTATCTGCGGTAATGCCGCCGATGGTCATATGGTTGAAGAGGGGATCCCCCGCCTTGCCGATCTTACCGTGGGAGTCCTTGCCCGGGGGCAGGCTTTCCGGCCGGGCCTTGTGGGCCTCGTTGAACTTTATCCAGAAGAGATCCAAGAGCTCCTGGGCCTCTTCCTGGGTGAGCCGCCCTTCCTCCAGGTCCCTCTTATAATAGGGATACAGGAACTGGTCCACCCGGCCCAGGCCAAAGGCGTCGGCATCGTCATCGAGTCCGGCGAGGAGGAAGGCGAACCATGCGGTTTGCAGGGCCTCGTGGAAGGTTCGGGCCGGATTTTCGGGCACCCACTGGCAAACCTCTGCTATCCTCTCCAGATCGGCCTTCCTCTGAACATCTGACTCCCTTTTGGCCAGTTCCCTGGCCTTCTCGGCGTACCTATGGGCGAAGGCAATGGCAGCGTCGCTGTACATAATCACTGCTCTCCAGAAGAGGGTCTTGCGGTAGGCTTCGGGGTCGTGGGCGATGTTCACCTCGTCAAGCCTCTTCTGGGTCTCAGCCTTGATTCCCTTGAGCCCCACCTCCAGCACCCGGTGCGGATACAGGATCATACGCCCCTGGCCCCCCATATCCACCCCTTCCAACCACAAGCCGTTCTCCTTGGCGAGCCTGATCTCCTTGGCGAGCAGCTCATCGCGGGCGTCTCTTACCGTCTTTCCCTTCCAGTAGGGGATGACGACCTTTCTCAGGTCCTCCTTAACCCTGTCAGAAATTCGATACAGGTCGGACAGCTCCCGCTCAGGGAGTCTCTCTCTCGGTTGTTCAGCTCCTTCTCTATCCAGTCCACATCTATTTCTGGACAGAAGGGCACTCCCTTGCGCATGCTGGCCCTGTGGCCGACGATGAGCTCATCATCGAGGATGAAGATGGTCATATTCCGGAGCAGCTTATCGAAGGCCTTAGCCCTCCTGATGATATAGGGCTGTCCCTCCGTCTCCTTATATGACTCGGTTACCAGTAAAGCCCGCTCGCTACAGGTATCGTACCTTCTGATAGCAACTAAGCTATCTCGCAGCCTCTCCACCCTGGGGCTGGCTGGCGGCGCATAGTCGGGGCCGATCTCTGTGGGAACTAATACTTCGACCATATTACCCCCTCTCAAACTAGATCGGGCAACAATCGCCTACGAGGCGCATTTTACCGCAGCCCGGTTAGCCAGTCAAGCTGGGCGGAGACTAGCCACCGCCCCACACGATGGGGGGATGTATGAGGTGAGGGAACCACAGGGCCAGGGTGGGAGTAAAGACCATAAAGATCAAAAAGGCGAATCCCACCAGGAAGAAGGGGAGAGAGCCGCGAAGAACCGTGGCTATTGGTATCTTGGAGAGGCCGCTCACCGCGTAGAGGTTAAGGCCTACGGGAGGGGTGATGCAGCCCAGCTCGGAATTGATGGTGATGAGGACACCCAAGTGAAGGGGGTTGATGCCCAGGGTCATGGCCACCGGGAAAATGATGGGCACGGTAAGGACGATCATCCCCATGGCATCGAGAAAGCAGCCCAGGATCAACAGGACCACCATGTAGGCAAATACAAAGGTAAGCGGCGTAAGACCCAGTCCGATTATGAACTCAGCGAAGTGCTGAGGTATGTACTCGATGGCGGCGACCTTAACGAAGATCCCAGCCCCGCCCACGAGGAGGAACACCACGGTTGTTAACTGCAACGAAGAGGTGAGAATTTCGGGCAGTTTCTTGGCGAAGTTGAGCCTGCCCGTGATGAGCCCATAGAGGAGGGCATACCCACAGGCGGCGGCCCCGGCCTCGGTGGGGGTGAACACCCCGCCGTAGAGGCCGCCCAACACCAGGACCGGGAAGAGAAGCCCCCCTATAGCTCGGACGAAGGTCGTGCCTATGCGTTTGAGCTCGGTAGGCTCCGGGCGAAACCCCCTCCTGATGGCGATAATAATGATCACCCCGATGAACAGGCTGCCCAAGACTACCCCGGGGACCATCCCCGCCATGAATAAGTGGACAATGGAGGTCTCGGTTATGACCCCGTAGACGATGAGGGTTATGCTGGGAGGGATCAAAAGCCCCAGGGTTCCCCCGGAGCAGACTATCCCCGAGGCAAGGGCTTCATCATAGCCGCGCTGCCTCATGACGGGGATGGCGATTACCGCCATGGCGGAGGCCATGGCCACACTGGAGCCGGTGATGGCGGCAAAGACCATGCAGGTGGCCATAGCAGCCGCCCCCAGCCCTCCGGGCAGGAACTTGAGAAGACTCTCGGCGAAGTCAAAGATCTGCCGGATGAGCCCGGTCCTCTCCATCAGGAAGCCAGCGAGGATAAAGAAAGGGACGGCCATAAGGGGGTATTTATGCAGGAAGAATAGAAAGGACTGGATCACAAAATCGAAGCTATAACCGGTGACGAGGTACACACAAGCGACACCACCCAGGGCCAGGGCGATTCCCAGATGAGTGCCCATAATTAGGAAGAAGAGGAAGGTCAAGACCAGGGCTAGCACTCTTTGGGCTCCTCACCTCCAGGTGAAACCTTGCTCACCTGACCCTTGATGTGAAGGTAGAACTGCTCTGCGTAGCGGATACCCAGCAAGAAAAAGCCCGCGGTGAGAACCGAAAAAATCACCCAGAAGGGATAGTAGGCACCCTCCGTCACCCTCCCTATTTCGTAGGTCTTCATGGATAGATTGGCGCCAAACCAGGTAAAAGATAGGCAGTAGACGAATCCTACAAAGCTGACGATGGTTTCCAGCACCCTTTCGGCTGTGACGCCAAAGAACCTGCGAAAAAGCAGTATAAAAACGGTAACCCTGAGATGGGCGCCCTCTTTCAAGGCCAAGCCGAGGTAGAGGAAGAAGGACATCAACATGAAGTAGATCACGAAATCCGAGTGCCAGAGGAAGGAACGGGCGAAGATATACCTCCTGAAAACCTCCACCAGGGCTACCAGGACAACAGCCAGCATGCCAAAGGCAGCTAGGTATCTTATGAGACGATCCTCTACGAAATTCGCCGCCTGGCCTATCCTCTTAAGCACCCTGATAAACATACATTACCTTCTGAGACTATTCATGCAAAAACATCACGCATAGTCTCCACCAGATCGGGGGGATGTAATGTGAGGCTGATGGGGTTAACCCATCAGCCTCACATTTTGGATATTTACTTAAACTGCTCGGCAAAGGCTACGGCCATGGCAACCAGGTCCTTGCCCACGACCGCTGCAAGTTTGTCATACACCGCTGGCACCCAGAGGGCCCTGAAGGCCTCGGCCTCCTCTTTGCTGAGGACGTAGATCCCCGGCTTGGTGGGATCCGTGGTGCCATACTCATCCAGCATCCTTTGGTCGTCCTTGTCCTGCAGCTCCTGTTCGTAGAGGCAGGCCTCGTAGGCAGTCTGAGCGATGACAGCCTGGGTCTCGGGGGTCAAGGTATTCCACCACTTGGTGCTGACCCAGAAGGGATAGAGGTCTGTGCCGAAGCCGCCATAGCCCAGGGTGGTGTAGTATGGTGCCAAGTCCTTGATCTTGCGCCAGCCACCGGTAGAGGTGCAAACACCATCGACCACCCCGGAGCCCAGGGCGCTGGGCACCTCGGCCCAGGCCAGGGTGGTGGGTGAGCACCCCAGGGCCTCCATCATCGGCTCCTGGGTCAACTTCACGAAGACCCTGAACTTCTTGCCCTTCAGGTCATCTGGCGTGGTGATACGATAGGTGCTGCACATACCCAGGTAGGTGCTCACGTATCCGTAACCCAGGGTCTTGATGCCCTTGGTCTCCATGAGGTCGCTGATATACCTCCCCAGCTCGCTATCGGGCAGGGCTAACACGGCTTCCTTGCTGGTGAGGAGAAACGGCAGTGCGAAAATGGAGGCCTTAGGCTCAAACCCTGAGATCTTGCCCGCCTGCCCCCAGCATGCCTCCAGGGTGCCCAGGGCCAGGGCCTCGACGGCATCGGGGTCGGTATACAGAGAACCGGCGGGGTAGAGCCTCACCTCACTCCCCGGGATCCGCTTCTCCAGCTCTGCCTTGAACCAATCCATAGCGGCGCCTTTGGGGTGGGGGGCTGCCGGCGCATCAGAGGTCACCCTCATAATGACGGGCTGTGGGGGGGCTGTGGCAGTGACAGTGACCGTCTCTTTTACAGTTTCAGTTACTGTGACCGGGGCCGCAGTCACCGTCTCGGTTACCGTGATCTCGGCCGCTGCTTCGGTTACGGTTCGGGTTTCGACTTGGGTCTTGGTTACGGTGGTCTCTCTGACGCAAGCTACTGCCAGCAAGCTGCCTACCAGTACCAGGGATAACACGAGGAGTAAACATTTCTGTCTCACTCTAATTCACCTCCTGAAAGCATAAATCCCTCCCCTCTTGTCTGACGATACAGTTTGTTTATAGCTTCTCTGTTCGTCACCTCCTTCCGATAATAATTTCGGGAGCTTGACAGATGTAGAATAGGCCATTAATACCGATTTGTCAAGACTTTCATCCAGTCTCGCCAAGGAAATCACGACAGGAAGCCTAACCCAACCTGAGCTATGACTTCGTGCCCTTCAGGCGGCCCAACCTGGGGCTGGGATGCCCTCTGGTAAAGTTTTTCTAGACCTGGTTTCCCTTGGCTGCTGTGGACCTGATAGCTTTCCCGGCAGGTACTAACATCTGGGGCCTGGGTATGCTTTTCCCCCTTGTCGCTAATTATGCCTATCATACTTCCCTACGATGGTATAGCCTTTTCCTTGCTCAAGCGTCTCAACCCTGTGAATCCGCATCTGCAGGAGGGTGGCCTTTGCCCACCGGGCAAACGCTTTGACATGTCCAGCAGTAATAATAGTTTCCCGTCTCAAGCGCCTGCCAGAGCTCGCGGGTGCGGTAACTGTAGATCGCTTTTTTGGCACTTGCTTCATCTTTAGTCGTAGCTACATCCATGAGAAGCCGCGTTAAAGCACGCAGCCCGTACGACAAGACATGGTCAGCGCAAAGTTTCTTGTCTACCCAGCCATCGCCCAGCAATGCCCCTGCCGGACACGACTCGACACATAAATTACAGTTGATACAGGGGGAGAAATCCAGCTTTTCGTCGAGCTTGAGCTCAGCGGTGGTGATGAGCCCACCCAGGCGGGTGCGCGGCCCAAAGAGAGGGCTCACCGCCAGCCCATTCTTTCCCCAACTCGCCAAGCCGCTCTCAACAGCGGCCTGTTTCCAATTGACAGCTCCTACCATCCCCATGGTGGCATCACTCATGTCCAAAGGGATGAAGGCTGGGACTGCTACCGCCTGATAACCCTGCATTTCCAGATAGCGGGCTAACTGGTGGCTGATGCGAGCCACCCCATTGTAGCAGAAGATGGTGTCATATTGTTTTACGTAAAGGTCGGCAGAGGCCAGCGCGGTCTCCGCATGGGGAAACATTATGCAAACAACAGAACGACACCCGGGCAACATCCTGTCCAGCGAAGCCTTGTTGAGAGGCAGGGCTAGAGCGGAACAGATACCTACCTCCACCGGCCAAAGCTCCCGAGCGCGGGTCTTGATTTGTTCGGCGAGATCCATGTCGCAGCTCCGATTGCTAGCTAACTCTATAGGGACCCCGAGATTCGCGGTGGTAAAGGTAGAATATTGTCCACCCCTCTCAGTCGCCTTTCCCTATAAGCTCTTCTACACCGCCGGTAGGTTGATCAGGAGATGCCCGTTCTTGGCAGGCCTTCCTGATTGATAACGGGCAGAGGCACTGTCGCGGGCCCTCAAAACCGGCCAGCGGGCAGGCGGTTAATAGGGTAGCTCATTGGGTTTCCCCGGTCAAGAGCAGTGCAGCAGATTTCTGTAGCGTAGTTGTCTTCGGTCTTATTGACATCTTCGTGTGGCTAGTGTTATCATATCATCGTGAAGGTCGATATGCTTGACCAGGCCAGCAGCTACTATTTCTATTTTTGGTTTGGCACGCTTGCGAACGGGCCTGGGAGGCGAGTGACCTGAAGATGAAATCCAGAGAAAATTAAGAAACAGTTAAATAGCTAAAGCAACTGAGAGACCCTCCCAGGCGGGAGGGTCTCTCAGTTTGACTTACTTCGACTCTCCTCGGGGGTCAAGAGAATGAGAGCCAGCGCAGGTGAGCATGGGGAGACTGAAAAAGGAGCCCGTTCCGTTCCTGGTCGGGGAAGGGCGCCGCGGAGGCCACTCCAGCCCCTCACCAGCCGCCACGGTCGGCCAGCGGGCACGGTGGTGGACATAGATGGGGTCAAGGTGGGCCTGGCGGAGCTGGCGATAATGGCCGGACCCTGCTCGGTTGAAAGCGCTGAGCAAATACTGCGTATTGCCCATGAGGTAAAGGAGGCGGGAGCCACCATCTTGCGCGGTGGCGCCTTCAAGCCCAGGACCTCACCCTATGACTTCCAGGGGCTGGGCAAGGTCGGACTGGAGTATCTCCTGGCTGCTTCTCGTGAGACCGGCCTCAAGGTCGTCACCGAGGTCATGGACCCACGGGACGTGGAGCTGGTGGCCCAATATGCCCACTGCCTTCAGATCGGCTCCCGGAACATGCAGAACTACCCCCTCCTGCGCGAGGTGGGCAGGACATCGAAGCCAGTGCTGCTCAAGCGGGGCCTATCGGCCACCTACAGAGAGTTCCTGCTGGCGGCGGAACATATCATGGCGGAAGGCAACGGCCAGGTGATCCTGTGCGAAAGGGGAATAAGGGGGTTATCCACCGAGCTACGCTTCACCCTGGACCTCAGCGCCGTGCCCTATCTTAAGGGAGAGACGCACCTCCCAGTGATAGTGGACCCCAGCCACGGCACAGGCACTGCCCGCCTGGTGCCAGCCATGAGCCGGGCCGCCATCGCCTGTGGCGCTGATGGGCTCATCATAGAGACCCATTACTCGCCGAAAGATTCCATCAGCGATGCTGCCCAGACGATATCGACTGCTGAGTTTGCAGAGCTGATGAGGGAACTGGCCACGGTGGCCACCGCAGTAGGACGAAAATGCCGTTGTCAGTAGGAAGTTCCCTTTTGGAGCAAAGGGGCGCCCGTCCCCCCAAGCCAACTTGACACCTATACGGGCAGCATATATCTTGGTGCAGGGTCTTGCCCTCGATATAGTCCAGCAAGGAGGAGACAGCAAATGCCCATGCCACTGGAGGGAATCAGGGTTCTTGACATGACTCATTTGGCTCCGGCGTCCTTTTCTAGCATGTTCCTCGGCGACATGGGGGCTGATGTGATCAAGATTCAGCCACCCCGTTCCATCATTCCGTTCCGTCTGGGGCATGTTGGGCTGGATGAGGAGAAATGGGCTGCCTACGAGCCGACGGACCGCAACAAGAGGAGCATCAGCCTTGATCTGAGGAAGGAGGAGGCGCGTCAGATTGTATATAAGCTCGCAGAGAGGGCCGACGTATTCATGGAGGGCTTCCGCCCAGGGGTGGTGGAACGGATGGGGGTGGACTATGAAACGCTAAACAAGATAAACCCCAGGCTCGTCTACTGCTCACAGTCCGGCTATGGGCATAGCGGGCCCTACGCGGATCAGGTAGGGCACGACATCAACTATATCTCCACAGCGGGCATCCTCAGCGTTATCGGGGTGCGTGGCGGAGAGCCGATCATCCCCAGCAACCTGATCGCAGACTTTGCTGGGGCAGGGCTGCACGGGGTCATTGGTGTCCTGCTCGCCCTCATGGCACGTGAGAGAACCGGAAAAGGGCAGTATGTGGACATAACCTACCTGGACGGGTCGCTCTCGCTGATGGCTTGGCAAATAGCGATGTACCTGTGCACCGGCGAAGAGCCCAAACGTGGCAGCACTTGGCTGACCGGGGCTGCCCCGTTCTACAACGTCTATCTGACCAAAGATAACAAGTACATCAGCATCGGCTGTACGGAGCCTCACTTCTGGGCTAACCTATGCCGAGCGCTGGGACATGAAGAGTACATCCCCTACCAGCATGAGGGCGGCAAGAAGAGGGAGGAGATCTTTGCCGCCTTCAGGGAGATCTTCCGCACCAAGACCAGAGATGAGTGGTATGACTATCTGGGGAAGGAGATCTGCGTGGGCAAGGTGTACGACCTTAGTGAGGTGGTAGCTGACCCACAGATACAGCACCGCAACATGATCCTGGAAGTGGAACACCCTAAATACGGCAAGGTGAAGCACCCGGGCATCCCGATCAAGTTGTCCGATACCCCAGGGCAGATCAGACGCACAGCGCCTCTGGTCGGCGAACATAACGATGAAATACTGGCCGACATCGGCTACAGCAAGGAGGAGATCGAGAGGCTACGCCAGTCGGGAGTGCCGGGCTAAAATGCCATGGGAATCCAAAAAGCGGGGGCAAGACATGGCAGGCAAAGATTATGAAATCAGAAAGACCATGTGTGGCATGTGCTCCAAGGCCTGTGGGATCGATGTTCATCTGGAGAGGAGCACGCTGGTCGACATCAGGGGGATGAAAGAACATCCCATGAGCCGAGGGATAATATGCGAGAAAGCCAAATTCGCCCGGGAATTGGAGTACAGCCAAGATAGATTGACCACCCCCCCTCTCCGGAAAAACGGCGGCTGGGTCAGGATCTCCTGGGATGAGGCCTTGGACATCCTTTGCGAGAAACTGACCGCCCTCAAGGCTAGTTGGGGGCCCGAAGCCCTGGCGGTCTACCTGGGCAATTCCGTCGGTCTCAGGGATGCCAAGCATTGGGCCACTAGATTCTGCGATGTCTATGGCACGCCCAACTATTCTTCGGTGGACATGTTATGCCATTGGTCGAGGACCATGGCCACCGTCATGACGGTTGGGGGTTTCCCCGTTCCTGACGAGATAAACTCCAAATGTATTGTCGTATGGGGGACCAATCCCAGGGAATCCAACATTGTGGAGTACAGGGATATCCTCTCTGCCCAGAGGAGGGGCGCCAAACTGATTGTAATCGACCCCAGGGAAACTAGCCTGGCCAGAAGGGCAGACGTATACGCCCAGATCAGACCCGGTACAGATTGTGCCCTGGCCCTGGGCATGATCAAAGTGATCATCGACGAGGGCTTGTACGACAAAGGATTCGTCGCCTCATGGACGGTGGGGTTTGAGTCCCTGAGGGAACACGTGGGGGCGTATCTGCCCGATAGGGTATCCGCGATAACCACGGTGCCCACAGAGGTGGTGTATTGGGCAGCCCGCACCTATGCACACAACCGGCCAGCCTCACTGGCCCAGCACATAGCCATCGACCACAACACCAATGGCTTTCAGACCATTAGGGCCTTGAGTATCCTCGAGTCAATAACTGGGAATATCGATGTGGTGGGGGGAGGCAAGCTGGTGCCCGGGGCCGGGCTCAGCAATATGAGGCTGCAAGAGGGCATCGACCCCAAAACCATCGGACTGGAGGAGTACCCTTTATTTGTCACTTTCATGAAGATCGCCCATGGCATGGATTTTGCTAGAGCCATCGTGACCGAAAAGCCTTACCCCATAAAGGCCATGATCCTCCACGGCTCGAACCCTATCTTGACATGGCCCGACTCAGAGACAACCACAAGGGCCCTGGAAAAACTGGACTTCCTGGTGGTAATGGACATTTTCCTCACCGAGACCGCCAGAATCGCCCATCTGGTGCTGCCGGCTTGCACCTTTCTGGAGAGGATCGAGCTCTGCGACTATGGATACTTTCAGGGACTCCCTATGCTGGTCCTGAGAAACCAGATCTTCGAGCCGTTGGCTCAGAGCTACCCTGATTGGAGGTTCTGGCTTGAGCTAGCCAAGAGGATGGGTTATCACGAATACTTCCCGTGGAAGGACAACGAAGAGATGCTGGATCACTTGCTCAAGCCAACCGGGATCAGCGTCGCCCAGTTGAAGGCAAACCCGGCCGGTGTTTTCTACAGCCAAGATAGGCGCCAACGGTTCCTGCAGGCTGGTTTCAATACCCCGTCAGGCAAGATCGAAATTTACTCCGAGGCTTTGCGGCGATGGGGCTATGACCCTCTGCCCCAGTTCGTGGAGCCTCACGAAAGCCCAGTCAGTGACCCCGCGTTGGCAAAGGAATACCCCCTTATCTTGATTACGGGCACCCGCGTCGGCAGCTACTGGCATTCGTCCTTCAGAAACCTGGCCGGCCCGGCCATAAGGTACCCGGAGCCGCTGGCGGAGATCAATATGGCCACGGCGAGGGGGCTGGGAATCGGGGACGGCGATCGAGTAAAGGTTGAGACCCCAAGAGGAGCCATCGAGATCAAAGCCCGGGTAACAAAGTACATCCATCCCAGCGTCGTTTCGATCCCCATAGGATGGGCACGTGCCAACGCTAATATGCTGACAAGCTATGAGGGGAGAGACAAAATTACCGGTTACCCGGCTTTCAAGTCGTCCCTGTGCAGGGTGAGCAAGGTTTCAGGCTAACCTCGCCCTTACTCCTCTGGCTGGCTCCTTATGGCCGGTAGCCCGGTCTTTTCGCGTCCTTGCCATGTAGTGGCCTAGCCCAACTACCAAAGCGCTTCCTCTTTCAGTAGCTCTACAGCTCGCTGGGCACAGGCAGTAACAAATGACAATGCTTCCCCAATACACTTATTCGCCGCCGAGTATTCCTGCATCTGGACTCTTCCAGCCACTTCCCTGATTTTGTCGCCAGCTTTCCCAAGATCCTGTAAGCCTGTAACGGTTCGGGCAAATTCCATCTCCCTGAGCAACGCGTCAAAGAAGGATGACACCACCCTCTGGGCTCCGATGAGTTGCTCGCCCTTGACTTTGGAGGTCTCGTCGACGAGTATGCCAGCGGCGACAACCATGGCCTTGATCGAGTCGGCACGATGGTACTGTTCAATCGCTTTGCCTATTATGTCTGAGCCGTATTTGCTTACCATCTTTGATCCTCGCGATACTGCCTTTGGATGTAGCTCAAGACTCAAAAGTCAGACCCGCTTCACTCCTCCAACGTGGCACGCACCATCGCCGCAAGTTGATCGAGTGTAAATCCCTTAATACGTATACCCTTTTTGGGACAGGTCGCCTGACATACGCCGCAGCCCTTACATTTCGACTCGTCCACTTCAACGGTCTTTCTTACTGTGCCCTCTCTCATGTATTCCAAGAGTGTAACGGCCTTATAGGGGCAGGGCTCGATGCAATAGGCACAGCCATCGCAGTTCTCGTCCACCACCTGGGCGATCCTCGGCTCCAGCTCGATCTGGCGCTTGGAGAGCAGCGTGGAAGCCCTGGCCGCCGCTGCGCTCGCCTGGGCGATGCTCTCCGTCAGGGACTTGGGGC
>Ga0180909_137_pt1 | contig 175093 bp, 174 predicted proteins | sample Deesub1362A_J573_FD_124296 | JGI IMG/M metagenome (GOLD analysis project Ga0180909, IMG submission 124296) | Dehalococcoides sp. JdFR-54 | reverse complement strand
CCCCTACGGCTACGCCTCCCCCGTCACCAACACCTGTAACAACCCCCGCCCTGTCACCAACCCCAACCCAAACACCGTCGCCTATACCTCCCCCGTCACCAACACCCGTAACAACCCCCACCCCGTCGCCAACCCCAACCCAAATACCGTCGCCTATACCTACGCCGACCTCAACGCCATGTCCTGTTTGCCCTCGCCCATCACCCACGCCTAGCCCCACGCCCACAGCTACACCCTCCCCTACCCCCCTGCCCGCGGCGGAGGGGACCACGGTATCGGTGAGCCCGGCCCACCTGGAGCTAGGAGTGGGGGATATCGCCCCGGTGAACGTGGTGGTGCGAAATGTGACCGACCTTTACGCGGTGGATATTCACCTCTTTTTCGATGCCAGCCTCCTGGAGGTCCAGGATGCCAACCCCGTCAAATCGGGCATCCAGATCGCCCCCGGCACCTTTCTGGACCCTGCGCAGGGCTACCTTTTTAAGAACTACGCCGACAACGACGCCGGGTTTGTCTGGTTCGTCATAACCCTGCTCCACCCCGCCCCGGCTGTCTCCGGCGAGGGCACCTTGTTCACGGTGAACTTCCAAGGCCAGGCCAGCGGCACCAGCCAGCTACGCCTGAAGGCGCAACTGGTCGGCCTCACCGAGGGCGAGGTAGCCCCCATAAGCGCCGTCACCCAGGGAGGAACGATAGTGATAACCCCTTGAATCTGATTTGCTGGCCCGGGGGCTTTTATAGATATGCCCAAATCTGCATAGAGGTCAATTTTGATAAATTTCCTGTCAAAGGTATTGCGAAACGGATATTGGTGTGATATAGTAAGCACAACAGGCCTTCTTGAACCTGGGAAAGGAGGTTAGCATGATGCGCAGCCGGTTTATGGGCACCACAGGGATGCGCATTGTTCTGGCGATAGTACTTTCCTCGGCGTTGGCAGTGGGTGTGGCATGGCCTGCTCCCCAGCCCGCTCAAGCCGATGACACCGCCTCCGTCTTCATTGACCCCCTAGAACAGACCATCGACGTGGGTGCCACCACCACGGTGAGCATCAAGGTTGATGCAGTGACCGACCTCTACGGCGCCGAGTTTCACCTCACCTTTAATACCGACTTGCTTGAGGTGGTCGATGCCGATCCTTACACCGCCGGTGTCCAGATCGCGCCGGGGCCCTTCCTGCCCACCACCTGGCCCGACACCCCGCCGGAGGGGTGGGAGGGCGACTGGCCCCCCACTATCTGGGATGAGGATGCCGAGGCGTATGTGACCTACGACCCCGTCGACATAACCATCAACCGTGTAGAAAATGGCACAATCGAATTCGTCTTTACCCTGCTCAACCCGGCGGAGCCCCTCAGCGGCGGTGGGGTGGTGGCTAACATCGCTTTCCACTGCAAAGATGAAGGCACCAGCATCCTCGCTTGGCAGAACCCGGTGCCAGGTGAGGACCCGGTGAAACTGGCCGATGACCAGGCCAACCCTATTTCCGTCACCATCGCCGGTGCCACCATCACCAACGAGATCCCACCACCGGAGATCTCCGATATAAAGGTGACCGATGTGAGCGACGTGGCCTTCGTGGTATCCTGGGTCACAAATATCGAGGTCACTGGGCAGGTAGAATACAGCGAAACGATTGCCGGCCTGGAAGCTGGGGGGACTGTGGTGGATGACCTCCGGGGCGCCGGCGTCGAGGACGATACCCACTATGTCATAATCAGCGGCCTAGACCCTGAAAAGACTTACTACTTCGATGTCATCTCTGGAACGGCCAGGGACGACAACAACGGCAACCACTATACCGTAACCACGGGCCCCACCATCGGGCCACCACCCCATTTCTATACCGTCTTCGGCAAGGCAGTCAAGTATGATGGCACCACGCCGGCAGAGGGGGCCATAATCTATATCAGCGTGGTGGACAACGATGGCGAAGGCAGCTTAGGCACCTCCCAGGAGATGTCCGCCCTGGTGGATGCCAATGGGGACTGGAGTAAGGTTCTCGGCACCATAAGAGAGGCCGACCTCTCAGACTGGTTCGAATTCGATCGCACTGGCGGGGGCGACAATCTCTCCCTGGTGGCTCAGGGTGCCGCTGATGGCACTGCCTCCCTAACGGTGACCACCACCTCCAGCCCGCGGGACGCCGGAACATTGACCCTGGTGCCTAACCTGCCACCCATTGTGGACAATGTCGTTGCCTCGCAGCGGGCGGGCACGGGGATAGTTGACATCTCCTACGATGTCAAGGAGCAGGACGAGGAGGACACCAGCGTCACCATCAGCTTTGAGTACTGGAATGGGGTCAGCTATGTCCCCTGCACCACTGTCACCGGTGTCGGAAGCAAGGATGTGACCCTGGAGTTCGCTAGCTACACCGGAACCTGGGACGCCAAGGCGGACTTCGATGGTCAGTATATGACCGATGCCAAGATAAAGGTCATCGCCGATGACGGCAAGATTCTAGGCATCGGCGAGGGCATAAGCAGCGACTTCACCCTGGACACCAAAGCCCCCACCGATGTGGCTTGTAGCTCACCACCAAATGAGGCCACCGATGTTGACCTGAGGCCAACCCTGACCGCTTCCACCGCCACTGACCCCAGCACCCCCCTCTCCTACTACTTCACCATAGCCGAGGACATTGACTTCACCACCGGTGTGCAGAACAGTGGCTGGCTGGGCGCTGACATCACTACCTGGGTGCCCCCGACCATGCTAAGCCCCGACACGGATTACTGGTGGAAGGTGAAGGCCAAGGACAGCTTTGGCAACGAGAGCGACTACAGCACCGCCTTCAAGTTCCACACCGTGACGAAGATTCTGGTAGAGAAAGAGATAGTGGCTGGGCTGAATCTGTTCGCTTTGGAAGCGGAGCCTGACCCACCTTACACCGCGGCGAGTTTGCTGGAAGAGATCAATAACCAGGGAGGGAACGCCACCGAGATATATAGCTGGAACGAGGCTTACGGTTGGTTCGATGCTTACATTCTCGGACTCCCCCTGCCCGACTTCCCCATCGAAGTGGGACGCGGCTACTTTATCATCAGCAGTGTCAAAAGCACCTTCACCTATATGGGTTATCCCCTGACAGCCCCTCCCCCAGAACCAGTTCCACCTAAGGTAACCGATGTGAGCGACGTTGCCTTCGTGGTATCCTGGACCACCCAGAGTGCTGTAAGCGGGCAGGTGGAATACAGCGACGACCCGGCTGACCTGCCAGGCGGGGGAACCACGGTGGAGGACACCCGAGGCGCCGACTTCACTGGCACTACCCATTATGTCATAGTCGGTGGCCTGACACCCGAGGCGACCTATTACTTCGACGTCATCTCCGGCGGGGTAAGGGATGACAACAACGGCAACCATTATACGGTGACCCTGGGCCCCACCTTGGGCCCACCACCTCACTACTACACCGTCCTGGGCAAGGTGCTTAAATCCGATGGCACCACACCGGCAGAGGGGACCATAGTCTATATCAGCGTGGTGGACAATGACGGCACAGGCAGCTCAGGCACCTCCCAGGAGATGTCCGCCCTGGTGGATGCTAACGGGGACTGGAACAAGGTTCTCGGCACCATAAGAGAGGCCGACCTCTCAGCCTGGTTCACCTTCGATACCACCGACGGAGGCGACAATCTCTCCCTGGTGGCTCAGGGTGCCGCTGATGGCACTGCCTCCCTGACAGTGACCACCACCTCCAGCCCGCGGGACGCCGGAACGATGACCCTAGGGCTGGTGGTTGAGAAGGAGATAGTGGCTGGCCTCAACCTCATCGCCCTGCCCATAGAACCGGCAACCCCTTATACTGCCAAGAGTTTGCTGGAAGAGATCAATGAGCAAGGGGGGAACGCCACCGAGATATATAGCTGGAACGAGGCTTACGGTTGGTTCGATGCTTACATTCTCGGACTCCCCCTGACCCCCTTCTCCATCGAAATGGGACGCGGCTACTTCATCATCAGCGGTGTCAAAAGCATCTGGAGCATCCAAAGCGCTTGACAGGGATAATATAATAGTGGCAAGAGAAAAGGAGGATGAGTTAACTCCTATTGGGTTGCGGTTGATAGCTCTAATCATTAAGGGAGGCGAGTAAGATGAGTCTCACCCGCGGTAAACTGTGGCATATCGCAACGGTAATATTTGTGGTATTGTCAATGTTGCTCGTGTTTCAGGTCGGTTCCGCTTCAGCGAGCACGCCTATCGCCCACAAGGTGACCGATGTGAGCAATGTAGCTTTTGTCGTGTCCTGGGTCACCGCCGCTGTGGAAACAGGGCAGGTGGAATACAGCGACGACCCGGCTGACCTGCCGGGCGGGGGAACCACGGTGGAGGACGCCCGAGGTGCTGGCTTCACTGACGACACTCACTACGTTATAGTCAGCGGGCTAACACCTGGGACGATTTACTATTACGATATCATCTCCGGCGGGGTAAGGTATGATAACAACGGCAACCACTATACCGTAACCACAGGCCCCACCATCGGGGTGCCACCCCCTTTCTACACCGTCCTGGGCAAAGCATTTAAGTCTGATGGCACCACGCCGGCAGAGGGGACCATAGTCTATATCAGCGTGGTGGACAATGATGGCCTAGGCAGCTCAGGCACCTCCCAGGAGATGTCCGCCCTGGTGGATGCCAATGGGGACTGGAGTAAGGTTATCAACACTATAAGGGAGGCCGACCTCTCAGCCTGGTTCAAATTCGATACCACCGGCGGAGGCGACAATCTCTCCCTGGTGGCTGAGGGCAGTGGTGATGGTAGGACTTCCCTGACAGTGACCACCACCGAGAGCCCGCGGGACGCCGGGAGCCTGGTTCTGCAAGCCAATGTGCAGAATGTCACCGCCACCCAGCGGGCGGACACAGGCATCGTGGACATCTCCTACGACCTCACCTTTGCCGGACCCACCACCGACACCATTAGCCTCGAGTACTGGGATGGCACTGACTGGGTAGGTTGCACCACCGTGGGCGGCGATGTGGGAGCCGGCATAGCCACCGGCACCGGCTTGACCGCCACCTGGGATGCCAAGACCGACTTCGATGGTCAATACCTGACCTCCCAGATAAGGGTGATTGGCGCAGCCCTCGGCTCGGGCGAAAGCGGGACCTTCACCCTCGATACCGCAGTCCCCACCGGCGTTAGCCAGGTGTCTCCCGCCGACGGAGCCACCGACATAGCGGTATCGCCCACCCTGGAGGCCACCGCTACAGACCCCAGCGGGCCTGTTTACTACTTCGAGATAGCTGAGGATGACGCTTATACGGTCAATCTCCAGTCCAGCGGCTGGGTGGGCGCCACCTGGGCACCCCCCACCCCCCTGAGCGCGAACACCCTCCACTACTGGCGGGTGAAGGCCAAGGACGCCTACGGGAATGAGAGCGCCTTCACCGCTGACTGGACCTTCACCACCGTGGCCTTCCCCGCACCGGTGGCTGACTTCAGCGCTGACAGGACCACTGCACTTACCGGCGTTGCCATCAACTTCACCGACCTGTCCACCCAGGGGGGCGGTGGTGTCATCAGTGCTTGGGAATGGGATTTCAACAACGATGGTGTCATCGATTCCACCGTCCAGAACCCGTCCTATACCTACATCGTACCTGGCACCTATACGGTAAGCCTCACAGTCACCGGTTCAGGTGCCTTGACCGACTCTGAGACCAAGATCGATTATATCCGGGCCATCCCCAAGGAGATCATTATGCCGGTGGCCCCTGTGGTCGTGGCGCCGCCACCCCAGGTGCCGACGCCGGTGAGGATGCTCCCCGGCAGCGGCATGGTGCCCATGATAGGTGGCCAGGTCGCCACCCCGGAGCGCAGCGTGGTGGTGGACTTCCCCAGGGGGGCTGTGCCCGCGGGCACCAGGGTCAACATCAGGCCTGTGGATGTGGGCACTATCCCGGCCCTGCCCACGGGCTTCCTGGTGGGGAGCCGGGCCTTCACCATCGAGAGCACGGCGCCTCTGACCCAGCCTGTGACCATTACCTACACCTTTAATGCTGATGACCTGGCCCTGGCCGGCGGCGATGCCAGCCTGCTGGCCCTGGCTCGCTTCGATGGCAGCCGGTGGATAGTGATGCCCACCGTGGTGGACACGGAGTACTTCACTTTAACCTGCCAGACCGACCAGCTCAGCACCTGGGCGGTAGTGGTGAATCTGAAGCTCCCCACTACCGGTCAGGGGCTCTCCCTCTGGGTCGTGATGCTCATAGCCCTGGCTGGCCTGGCAGCCCTGGGCAGCGGCTTGGCCCTAAGGCGCCGTCACACCGGCTAAAAGCTGAGCGTAGCTAAAGGGGGGTGCATCCCTGTGGGATGCACCCCCCTTTATTATGGCGAAAGGCACCCTCAGGCCTTGTGTTCCGCCACCGGTTCGCCGCATTGGGGGCAAACCGCTTTGCCCCTCTCCAGGGCAGCGTCACAGTGGTGGCAATGGACGATGGTCACCTGACACGCCTGGCAGAAGGGCTGCTCCACCTCCTCGAGTTCCACATCGCAGAGGGGGCAAAGACGCCCAGTTGTGCCCCTCCCTTTGCCTTTAGCCTCCGTCATCATGCCTCCCGCGCCTGCTTGCTGCGGTAGTCCTCGATGGCCTTGTGCAGGGCCTCGGCCCCCAGATTGGAGCAGTGCCACTTGTTCTTGGGCAGTCCCCCCAGCTCGTCGGCTACATCCCGGTTGCTGATCATCATCCCCTCATCCAGGGTCTTGCCCTTGGCCATCTCGCTGACCATGCTGGAGACGGCGATGGCAGCCCCGCAACCGAAGGTCTTGAACTTGACATCCTCCAGGCGGTTGTCCTTGACCTTGATGTAGAAGGTCATCATGTCGCCACATATGGGGTTACCCACCTCCCCAACGCCGTCGGCATCGGGGATCTCCCCCACATTACGGGGGTTCATGAAGTGTTCCATAACCTTCTCGGAATATATCGGCATCTTTCCCGGCTACCTCCGTTCCTTGACGAATTTGGCCCATAGGGGCGACATCTGCCGCAAGCGGTCCACAATGGGCGGCAGCACCCCTAGAATATAGTCGATATCCGCCTCAGTATTGTCGATGCCCAGGCTGAAGAGGAGGGAGCTCTGGGCCACCTCGGCGGGGATGCCCATGGCGCTGAGCACGTGGGAGGCCTTCAGCGCCCGAGAGGTGCAGGCCGAGCCGCTGGAAACGGCCACCCCCCGGCTGTTGAGGAGCATCAGCATGGACTCGCCTTCGATAAACTTGATGCAGAAGCTGGCATTGCCGGGGAGGCGGTTTTCGGGATGGCCGGTGAGGATGGAGTGTTCGACCCTGGAGAGCACCCCGTCAATGAGCCGCCGCCTCAAGGGCGTGAGCTTCTTCATACGAGTGGCTAACTCCCGGCGGGCTATCTCGGCAGCCACGCCCATGCCCACGATGGCGGGCACATTCTCGGTGCCGGCCCGGCGTCCCCCCTCCTGGACCCCGCCGTCCAAGTAGGGGATGATGCGGACGCCCCTCTTCAGCCATAGGGCTGCCGCCCCCTTTGGCCCATAGAACTGATTGGCGGCTAGGCTCAGGGCATCCACCCCCAGCTCGGCCACATCCACAGGGATAGTGCCCGCGGTGGCCACGGCGTCGGTATGGAAGACCGCCTTACTTTTCCCTTTCACCACTTGGGCGATCTCCTTAATGGGCTCAATGGTGCCCACTTCCCCGTTGGCGTGCATCACCGAGACCAGAATGGTATCCTCGCGGAGGTGGCGGGCCACGCTATCAGGATCGACCCAGCCATGCCGATCCACGGGCACCACGCTGAGCTCAAAGCCCATTTTCTCCAGGGCGCGGGCGGAGTGGAGCACCGAGAAGTGCTCCACTGCGGAGATCACGATGTGCTTGCCCCGCTCCTGCCCCGCCCGGGCCAGCCCTTTGATGGCGAAGTTGTTGGACTCGGTGCCGCAGGAGGTAAACAGTATCTCCTCGGGCCTGCCCCCGATGAGGGCCGCCACTTGCCCCCGGGCCTGCTCCACGGCCTCCTGGGCCTGAGCCCCCCAGTCGTGGAGCGAGGAGGGATTCCCAAAGACGTCTTTGAGATAGGGGAGCATAGCCTCCAGGACCTCGGGGAGCAGCCGAGTGGTGGCAGCGCTATCAGCATAGACCCGGCGGGCTGTCTCAGCCACCATATACCTCCCGCTATTCCTCCACCAGCCTCTGGCCGGCCTGGCGGGCATCAGCCAGGGCGGTGGGGTGCTCCTTGATGGCCCCCTTCTCATCGATGCCCGAGAAGACGAGGTCGCCAGCATAGTCCATGTCCAGCGTCTTAAATAAGGCCCTGACCGAGGCCCGGGCGGGCTCGAAGAGGTCCCTGAGCCTGGTGCCCCCCACCGCCACGAATAGCCCCTTGCGCTTTCGGCCCGGGGCAATGGGGCGCTTCAGCACATATTTGGTCGCCCAGAAGGCCTGACAACGGTCCACCAGGGCCTTGACCTGGGCAGCGAGGCCCATAAAGTGTATGGGCGAGGCCAGCACCAGGCAATCGGCCTCTCGGAGCTTAGGGTATACCTCTTGCATCTCGTCCTGCACCACACACTGGCCCTCAGCTTGACAACCGTCGCAGTGGCGGCAGGGGGCAATCTGGAGCTTTCTGGCATAAATCGTCTCTGTCTCAGCGCCCTTACTGGCTGCCCCGGCCATTACCTGTTCCAGGAGAAGGTCAGTGTTGCCCTGGGGCCGGGGGCTACCGCTTATGCCCACCACCCTTTTCGGCCCGGGCGCATTTCCTCGCTTTGATTGCATTGTATATCTCGGGATTTTAACAGAGCGGGCCTAGGTGTCAAGTTTGCCCTGGCCGGCGACACCCCCTGGGAGAACGAGCCTGACCCGGCGCTCGAAGATGACCCTCTCCAGCATTATGCGCCGCTGGCAACCCAGGCAGCGCAGGCCGATGTCGGCACCCACCCGCTCCACCTGCCACTGGTAGCTGCCGCAGGGATGGGGCTTCTTGAGCCTGACCACATCGCCAAGCCTTATGTTCATCGGTGCCCACCCCTAGGCAGGACCGGCGCCGGCCAGGTATTGGCTCATTTCCTGGCGCAGCCTCAGGGCCGCCTTCCGGGCCGCCTGGGCGAAGTCCTCTCCTGTGGAGGCGTAGATGATCTGCCGCGAGGAACTGATGATAGCCTTTTCGCCCCGGGCATCTGCTCCATAGCGAAGGGCCGAGGCCAGGTCTCCACCCTGAGCCCCCACCCCCGGGATGAGCAAGGGCAACTCGGGGCAGAGCTCCCTCACCTGCTTCAGCTCCTCGGGGTAAGTAGCCCCCACCACCAGCCCCACGTTGCCCCTGGTGTTCCATTCTCGGGCCTTGCGGGCCACCGCCTGGAAAAGCTGGCCCCCCTCACAGCGCAGCGACTGAAAATCGGCGGCACCCACATTGGAGGTACGACACAGGATGAACACGCCCCTATCCGAGTATTCCAAGAAGGGTTCTACCGAGTCCTGCCCTAAATAGGGGTTGACGGTAACGGCATCGAAGCCGAAGGCCTCGAAGAGGGCCCGGGCATAGGCCCGGGCGGTATGGCCCACATCCCCCCGCTTGGCATCCCCGATGACGGGGATGCCCTCGGGCGCATAGTCGGCGGTCTGCTTCAGCGCCAAGAGTCCCTCCACGCCCAGGGCCTCATAGAAGGCCAGGTTGGGCTTGTAGGCACATACCAAATCGGCGGTGGCATCGATGATGGCCTTATTGAACTGGAGGAGGTCCACCTTGGGCATCAGGGCTGGGTCGGGGTCGAGGCCCACGCAGAGCCAGCTCCGGTTACGCCGAGCGGCATCCAGCAATTTCTCGATGAAGCTCATAAGCCTTCCTGCAAGGGGATGATAACAACCCACCCCCACCCCGTCAAGTTTGCTTTGATTTCACGGATATATTAAAATAAAATGCAACTTTTTGACCCGAGGTAGAATCTATGCCCACCTATGAGTATGAATGTACTGCCTGCGGACGGCGCTTCGAGCGCCGGCAGCGCTTCGACGAGGAGCCCGTCGGCATCTGTCCTCACTGCCAGGGCAAATCCCGCCGCGTCCTCCACTCTATACCCGTCATCTTCAAGGGGAGCGGCTTCTATACCACAGACCATCGGAAGGAGCAGAACCCGGAATCCACCGAAAAGGGGACAAAACCGGATGAGGGCGCTCCTGCAAAGGGTGGCTAAGGCCTCGGTAACCGTGGGCGGCCAGGTGGTGGGAGAGATCGGGCGAGGGCTGGTGATCTTGGTGGGTGTGGCCGCCGACGATACCGAGCGCGATGCCGACCTCCTGGCGGAGAAGGCCATCAACCTCCGCATCTTCCCCGACGAGAACGATAAGCTCAACCTCTCGGCCCTGGATATAGGGGGCGAGCTCCTCATCATCAGCCAGTTCACCCTCCTGGCCGATACCAGGAAGGGGCGACGCCCCAGCTTCACCGGGGCCGCCCCCCCGGAATTGGCCCAAACCCTCTTCCAGCGCTTCCTGGCCACTGCCCGGGGCAGTGGCCTCAGGGTGGAGACGGGCCGATTCCAGCAGTATATGCAGGTGGAGATCCACAACGACGGTCCAGTCACTATCATGCTGGACACGAGAGACTAGCCCCTCTGCTCAGCCACCCGGCATTGACAATGGGGCTGGCATATGCTAAATTTGATATATAGCATAGCTAGGTATTCTGGCCAGCGAGGAAGCAATATGAATTATGGCAGAGAGCTCCTGAAAGGAAGCACCGACACCCTGCTCCTCAGCCTTATCAGCCGACAGCCCATGTATGGCTACCAGATCATCAAGGAGCTGGCAGCGAGGAGCCAGGGCTACTTCAAATTCAAGGAGGGCACCTTATATCCGGCCCTGCACCGGATGGAGAGGGGAGGACTGGTTAAGGCCCAGTGGCGCCGACTGCCCAATGGCCAGGAACGACGCTACTATAGCATAACCGCCAAGGGCCAGAAGGTGCTGGAGACTAAGCGGGCGGAGTGGCAGGGCTTCGCCACCGCCGTCAATCTGATCATGAGTCCCAGGCCCACCTAGCGGAGGCCTTGCCAATGGCGGTGCCACTTCGAGAGTACCTGGAAGAGATAAGGGCTGACTTAAGGCTCGACCCCGGCGCCGAACAGGAGGTGCTGCGGGAGCTGTCTACCCACTTGGAGGAGAAGGCCGAGGAGCTGCGTCAGGCGGGCCTCAGTGAGGAAGAGGCCAGCCGGCAGGCAGCGGAATTCTTCGGCTCGCCCAAAGCCATCGCCCGACAGATGTATCAGGTCTATAGTCAGGGGAGCTGGGGGCAGGCCCTGCTGGCTGCCCTGCCCCACCTGATATTCGCTGGCATGTTTGCCCTGCACATCTGGCAGAGCCCTATCTGGCTGTTGCTCGTCATCGTTGCCGCCCTGGGCCTGGCCATCTATGGCTGGGGGCATGGCAAACCGGCCTGGCTTTTCCCCTGGCTGGGCTATCTGCTGCTCCCGGTGGTTATCGTCGGGCTTCTCCTGATGGCCCTGCCCCCCAACTGGAACTACCTGGCGCTTCTGGCCTACATCCCCATCACCCTGTGGGTCCTCTTCCCCATCGCCATCCAGACGGTGAAGAGGGACTGGCTGTTCGGCTCCCTGATGCTGTTGCCCCTGCCCGTGTTCATCGGCTGGTTTCTGGCCCTACAGCAGGGCAAGTTCTTGGAGTTCCACCTACCCTACTTGTATGAACTGGCCCCCTGGATCGCCCTGAGCTTTGTGTTCCTGGGTGTCAGCGCCGCCACCTTCATCCGCTTCCGGCAGCGCTGGCTCAAGACCGGTGCCCTGCTCACCCCGGAGCTGGTGATCCTGATACTGATAGTGTCCAGCCCGAGCCAAGGCCTCAGCTTTGCCGGGCTGCTGGCCCTGATCGTATTTAGCCTGGCGCTCCTGCTCAGCCCGGCGCTGCTGCAACGCAAGCTCGCCCGCAAAGAGAGTAAAGTCCGCTCCTTCAGCTAGGTCCCGGAGGCAAACCCGAGGATGAGGGATGCTCAATGGACAGGGTAGCTATAGTCACCGAGAGCACCGTTTGCCTGCCCCAGGGGTTGGTGACGGAGTATGGCATTCATATCGTCCCCATGGAGTTTAGCTACGAGGGCAAGACCTACCGGGACGGCATAGACCTCACCCCCAGCCAGTTCTATGAGCTGCTGGCCCAGGCTAAGAAACTCCCCACCACCTCCCCCGGTCCCCCGGGCAGCTATCTGGAGGCTTATCGGGAGGCAAGCCAGCACGCCCAGAGCATCCTATGCATCACCCTATCCCCAAAATTCAGCACCACCCATAATTCGGCCCTGCTGGCCAAGGAGACGGCCAAAGAGGTCCTGCCCCAGGCCACCATCGAGGTGCTGGATTCAGGCACCGCTGCCGGGGCCCAGGGCTGGATAGTGCTGGCGGCAGCCCGGGCGGCCAAAGCCAGGGCCAGCCTAGCCGAGGTGATGGACGCTGCCCGGAGCCTGATGCCCCGGGTGCATCTGGTGGCGCTTCTGGACACACTCTACTTCTTAGTCAAGGGGGGACGGGTGCCCCTAGTAGCCGCCTGGGCCACCTCCTTGCTCAATATCAAGCCGGTCTTCGAGCTGGTCCCGCTCCAGGCTGAGGCCAGAATGCTGCACCGGGCCCGGGGACGGAGACAGGCCCTGGAGCGCCTGCTTCAAGTGCTTCAAGACAAGACCCAAGGCGATGGCCCCCTGCATGCCCTGGTGATGCACACCAACATCCCCGGGGAGGCAGAAGGGCTGAGGGAGCGCATCGCCGCCCAGTTCGATTGTGCCGAGCTCTATATCACCGACTTCACCCCGGTCATAGGGGTTCATTGTGGCCCTGGCCTCCTCGGCGTGGCCTTTTATATGGAAGCCGGGCCCGGCCACCCCAAAGACCAAGCCTTGACTTCTGCCCCTCAATCTGCTATTAAGTAGGCCAGTGAACTGGGCTAGCATTCCCATGGTGGTGGGCGCTTACCTGCTCGGGGCGGCGCCCGTCCTCTATCTGATAGGGCGTCTCCGGGGGCTGCGTCTCCAACAGGGAGAGGATATGCACATTTCCCTGTGGCAGAAGGGGGGCCGTGTCTGGGGAGCCATCGCCGTCCTCTGGGATATGTCCAAGGGGGTTATCGCTGTGGTGGTGGCCCGGGCCCTGGGCTTTGACCTCCTGGTGGTGGGCCTGGCCGGGCTGGCGGCGGTGGTGGGCCAGATGTGGCCCGCCTTCCTCAAGGGGCTTGGGGAGAAGGGGAATTCCACAGGGCTGGCCATGGCCTTTGCCCTGACCCCCACCTGGGCCTTCGTCCCCGGCCTGGCGGTGATAGCCTCCGGCTTCTTCATCAGGACAGTGCCCCGTTTCCTCAGCCGCCGCCAGAGTCTTGGGCAAAAGCTCAAATTCGGCGGCCCCCCCAGCCTGAGCCTGCCCCTGGGGATGCTTGTTGGCTTCGCCCTTCTGCCCATCGGCCACTGGTTATTCTATCCCGATGAGGTCAGGGTGGTCGGGGTGCTGGGCTGCCTGTGGGGGGCTATCGTGCTCCGACGCCTCACCGCCGAGCTCGGCGCGGACCTGAAGCCCGGGGTCGACCTGAAGCGAGTCCTGCTCAACCGGTTCCTTTTCGATCGCAGCTTCCTCTAGGTCGGGGCATGGGTTCTGCCGCCAAAGTTCTTGCCAAAATAAACAAATATTGCTAATATATTGTGACATATGACACCAGTTATGGGGTTAGCCGGATGCCCAAGATTTACTTTATAGATTGTACCAATCGGGACGTGGTTCAGGCCTCCCGAATGCGCTTGGCCAAGCTACAAAAGACCATGGTCAATATCTACCTGGGCCAGCTCGGCGTCCACCAGTCCGAGTTCGCCTTCCCCTATGCCAAACACGAGCAGAACTACGTCCGGGCCAACCTGGAGCTCAAGGAACTGGGGGCTATGGGCGAGCTCGTCCTGGAGGGCTGGTGCCGGGCGGTGATCCCCGATGTAGATAAATCGCTGCCCACCGGGGTGAAGGACCTCAACCTGTCCATCTCCACCTCCGACCAGATGATCACCCACAAGTTTGGCGGCAAATTGAACCGGGAGGGGGTCATCAAGGAGATGACCCAGGCGGTGGCCTTCGCCAAGAAGGCGGGGGTGCGCACCGTGGGGGTCAATGCCGAGGATGCCTCCCGCACCGATATGGGCTACCTCATCGAGTTCGGCCAGGCGGCTAAAGAGGCCGGGGCCGATAGGTTGCGCTACTGCGATACCCTGGGCTACGATAGCCCGCTGAGCATATATGAACGGATGCGCACCCTGGCGGAAAGGGTGGGACTTCCCCTGGAACAGCATTGCCATAACGACCTGGGAATGGCGGTAGCCAATTCTGTGGCCGGGGCTAAGGGGGCTGTGGACGGCGGGGTGGATGCCTACATCAATACCTCGGTCAATGGGCTGGGGGAGCGGGCAGGACAGGCCGACCTCCTGAGCTGTATCCTGGCCATCAGGTTCTCTCGAGATATGGAATCATACGAGATCGGGGACAACCTCAACCTCAAGGTGGCCACCAAGTTGGCTCGCTATGTCGCCTATGCCTTCCACCTGCCCATACCCATAAACCAGCCCGGGGTGGGCGCCAACGTCTTTGCCCATGAGTCGGGCATCCACGCCGACGGCATGCTCAAAGACCGCCGCAACTATGAGCTATATGACTATGAACTCCTGGGGCTGGACGAGGGGCCGGCCATGGGGGTTCCCTGGTGGGCAGAACCCCCCAGGCCGGGGCGCACCATCACCACCGGGGAGTACGGGGGGTTGGCCGGTTTCAAGCACGTTTATGACCGGCTGGGCGTGGCCTTCCCCGATGACGAGATCGCGGAGCAGATCCTGGAGCTGGTGCGCTATGCCAGTGGCCACACCAAGCTCCCCCTCACCGATGATGAGCTGCGCTTTATCGCCACCTATCCGGAGCAGGTGCGCAAGATCCTCACCCTTACCCCCTAGGCGATAGCGGGCACCAGTTTAGAGTTCCCCCGCCCCGACCCGCCGGGGCATCGGGATATGTGAGCCTATGAAGCTGACCTCCACCCTGGTAGAGGCCACCCTCCTGGAGAGAACCACCCGCTTCTCCACACTGGTAGAGCTCAGGGGGCAGCCCCAGCTCGCCCACCTGCCCAACTCGGGAAGGCTGGAGGGGTGCCTTCAGCCAGGGGCCAGGGTCTTGCTGGCAGAGCACCAAGCCCACCGCCGCAGGACGGGCTATGACCTGGTCATGGCCCTCGTGGGCGAGGTGCTGGTCTCCGTAGATGCCCGATTGCCCACAGCCCTGGTGGCCGAGGCCTTTTCGAGGCGGGCCTTGGCCCCCTTTGCAGGCTATACGGAGATGGAGAGGGAGGTCACTTGGGGAGGAAGCCGCATCGACCTATTGTTCAGCGCCCCAGCCCGAAAGGGCCTGGTGGAGGTGAAGTCGGTGACCCTGGTGAGAGGGGGGCGGGCCCTCTTCCCCGATGCCCCCACCCTGCGGGGCCGAAGGCAGCTGGCCACCCTGGTCCAGGCCCAAAAGCAGGGCTATGAAGCGGCCATCATCTTCGTGGTGCAGCGCCCCGATGCCTTTGCCCTCCACCCCAATGCCCCAGCGGACCCCTATTTTGCCCAGGCCCTGCGCGAGGCCGTGGCCCAGGGGGTCGTCCCCTATGCCTATACTTGCCAGGTCAGCCCCGATGAGATAACCTTAACCCAGAGGATACCCGTCTTCCTTTAGGATAAGCCATGCCAGACCCGGAGATAACCCTGGAGCCCATAGGCATAGTCAGAAATGGCATCGCCCAGCCCCTGAAGGGGGGCTGGCGGGAAATCGTCTCCGAGATAACCATAGAGGAGCGCTGGGTCGAGGCCCTGGAGGGCATAGAGGGCTTTTCCCACATCATCGTCCTCTTCTGGATGCACCAGCTACCCCCGGAACAGCGGGGCGCGACCAAGACCCACCCCCAGGGCCGTCACGACCTTCCCCTGATGGGCGTCTTTGCCACCCGTAGCCCGTGCCGCCCCAACCCCCTGGGCCTGGCTGTGGTCAGATTGCTGGAGCGCCGGGGCAAGCTCCTCAGGGTGAAGGGGCTGGATGCCCTGGATGGCTCGCCGGTGCTGGACATCAAGCCCTATACCCCCGGCGACAGGATAGCCCGCCCTGGGGTGCCCCCCTGGTTCAAAAAGCTATGGGCAGAGCTTCAGCAGGGCCAGCCCTGAGGCAAAGGCTTCGAGACATCTATCGGCGGCTTTTGGACCGCTACGGGCCCCAGGGCTGGTGGCCTGGGGAGGGGCCCTTCGAGGTCATGGTGGGGGCCATCCTCACCCAGTCGTCGGCCTGGGCGAATGTGGAGCAGGCCATCGCCAACCTCAAGGCGGCCGGGGCCCTCACCCCCCGGGCACTGCGGGACCTGCCTCTGCCCGAGCTGGCCCGCCTCATCCGCCCCAGCGGTTACTACAATGCCAAGGCAGTCAAGCTCAAGGCCCTGGCGGATTGGCTGGGGGAAAGCTGCCGCGATAGCCTGGAGCAGCTTTTCAGTCGCGATACCGCCCAGCTCCGCCGGGAGCTGCTCTCCGTCCATGGCATAGGGGAGGAGACCGCCGATTCCATGCTCCTCTACGCGGGAGAGAAGCCCTCCTTTGTCGTCGATGCCTATACCCGACGCATCCTCCACCGCCTGGGTTTGGCCGGGGAGAGACAAAGCTACGCCAGCCTTCAAGCCCTGTTTGCGGAAAACCTCCCCCAGGAGGTGCCCCTTTTCAAGGAGTACCACGCCTTACTGGTGCGCCACGGCAAAAGCACCTGTTGGCGGCGGGCACCCGCCTGTGCCCAATGCTGCCTCAAAGACCTCTGCCGCTATTGATTGGATTTGTATCGCCCCAGTGCCGAGACAAGCTATTGACATCGTGTCCGAAAATATGCTAAGCTGACAGAGCCAGAACAATCGAATAGGTGGGAAAGGCTGGGAACGAGACTAGTAGCCTTCCAGCGGGCTTCAGAGAGCCGGGGGGAGCTGTGAACCCGGTGCTGCGCAGAGGGTGAATGGACTCGGGAGCCGCAAACCGAAAGGCTTTGTCCTCCAGGGCGTTGTCGAGTAGGCTTTGTCGGAGGGGCACCGTTAGCATAGCCCAGGGTATCGAGCAAGGGAACTTGCCTTTGTACCCGAAAAGAGGGGATTGCTCCATATATATTGTGGGCAATCAATAAGGGTGGCACCGCGGATTTGCCCCGTCCCTTAACCGGGACGGGGCTTTTGTTATATGGCAGAAAATGGCTGGAAATCATTTGAACAAGGGAAAAGGGGGCTTGCCCAGAAGAATAATTTCAATACCGGTGTAAGGTAAATTTTAAGTACAAAAGACCCAGGTCAGAAAAGGAAAGGAGGCGATATGGAACCGACGAAAATCTTGCTCAGCGAGCAGGAGATACCCACTTGCTGGTACAATGTCCTGCCCGACCTGCCGGAGCCCTTGCCCCCCTTGCTTCACCCCCAGACCAAGGAGCCTACCCGGCTGCCCCCACCCCTCTTCCCCCGGGCCCTGGACGAGCAGGAATTCAGCCAGGAGCGCACCATCGACATCCCGGACGAGATAATGGCCATCTATAAGCTGTGGCGGCCCACCCCCCTGATCCGGGCCTACCGCCTGGAGAAGGCCCTGGACACCCCGGCCCGGATTTACTACAAATATGAAGGGGTGAGCCCAGCGGGGAGCCACAAGCTGAATACCGCCGTAGCCCAGGCCTACTACAACAAGAAGGAAGGCTACAAGCGGCTCGCCACCGAGACCGGTGCCGGGCAGTGGGGCAGTGCCCTGGCCATGGGCTGTAGGTTCTTCGACCTGGAGTGCAAGGTCTACATGGTCAAGGTCAGCTACTATCAGAAGCCCTACCGGCGGGTCCTCATGGAGACCTGGGGGGCCTCGGTAACCCCCAGCCCCAGCCAAGAGACCCAGTCGGGCAGGGCCATCCTGTCCCAGGACCCTGAATCGTCGGGCAGCCTGGGCATCGCCATCAGCGAGGCCGTGGAGGACGCCGCCACCCACGACGACACCATGTATTCCCTGGGCAGCGTGCTCAACCATGTGCTCCTCCACCAGACTGTGGTGGGCCAGGAGGCCAAGAAGCAATTGGAGAAGGTAGATGCCTACCCCGATATCATTGTGGGCTGTATCGGCGGGGGCAGCAACTTCGCCGGGGTCTTCCTGCCCTTCATCCCCGATAAGCTATCCACCAAGAGGGACCTGCGCATCATCTGTGTGGAGCCAGAGGCTTGCCCCAGCCTGACCAAGGGACCCTATACCTGGGACTATGGAGACGTGGCCGGGCTGGCCCCCATCGTCAAGATGTATACCCTGGGTCACACCTTTGTGCCGCCCAAGATCCATGCCGGGGGCCTGCGCTATCACGGCATGGCGCCCATCATCTGCCACCTATACAAGCTGGGGATAGTTGAGGCCAAGGCGGTCCACCAGAACCCGGTATTCGAGAGCGCCGTCCTCTTCGCCCGCACCGAGGGCATACCGCCCGCCCCAGAGCCCGCCCATGCCGTAAAGGTAGCCATCGACGAGGCCCTGGCCTGCAAGGAGTCCGGGGAGAAGAAGACCATCCTCCTGGCCCTGAGCGGTCATGGCCATTTCGACCTTCAGGCCTACGATGAGTATTTGGCCGGCAGGCTTGAGGACTATGAGTATCCCAGGGAGATGGTGGAGAGGGCGCTGGCCGACCTGCCCCGGGTGGAGTAGGGCTGTCAAGCCTAGCCCGGCTAGGCTTGACAGCCCTCTGGGCTAAAACCTATAATTGCACCATAGGCTCACTCGATCGCCCCTGAAAAAGGGCGCACTGCCCCTTTCAGGAAAAACTATCCGTTTGCCCGGGAGTCTGCAATGCAATTCAATGTCTCCCAGCAATTGAAAGAACCTATCGGTTCCACCCGGAGCTATCCCGTAGATCAAATGGTCAGCATCCCCGATTTGGGCACCCAGGCTGTCCGGGGCAGGGTGAAGATGCTGCGCACCGATCGGGGCCTGCTGGTCCAGGCGGAGCTGAACCTCACCATGGAGACCGCATGCAGTCGCTGCCTCAGCCCTTGCAGCCTCCCCATTCAGCTCAGGATAGAGGAGGTCTTTTCTCCCAGCGTCGATATTCACAGCGGCGCCCCCCTGCCCCCGCCCGAGGAGCCGGGCGCCTTCACCATCGATGAGAACCATACCCTGGACCTGACCGAGGCAACGCGCCAATATGCCCTGCTGGCCCTGCCCATGAAACCGCTGTGTCGCAGCGAGTGCGCCGGCTTGTGTCCCCAATGTGGCCACAACCTCAATCTCGGGCCCTGTGGCTGCTCCCCCCGGCCCCGGGACCCCCGGTGGGCATTGTTGGAAAAGCTTGCTTAGGCCGAAAAGGAGGCTATAGAGCGTGCCACCACTGCCCAAAAGGAAATATGCCAAGGCACGTCAGGGCAAGCGGCGCAGCCACCTGCACCGCTCCCAGCCGGCGCTTGACCTCTGCCCTCAGTGCCACAGTCCCAAGCTTTCCCATCGGGTGTGCCCCACCTGCGGGTACTATGCTGGTCGGGAGGTTGTAGCCATAAAAACCAAGCCGGCAAAGGGCTAGGCCCTGTCCAAATATCCGTGAAAATCCCCAGCGGATGGGGTTTTATCCCGCCGGTTCGTGTTATAATGGAAAGCAATCAGGGGGAGAGCATTGGCTGAGAGGGGCAAGGCCAATATAGCCTATGTCTTCCCGGGCCAGGGCACACAGCGAGTGGGCATGGGGCAGTCATTATATGAGCGCTCCAAGGCAGCTCGCGCCATCTTCAAACTGGCCGACGAGGCCCTAGGCTTTCACCTCTCCCGTCTCTGCTTCAGGGGGCCGGACGAGGAGCTGCGCCAGACTCACAATGCCCAGCCCGCCATCTTGACTGTGAGCTGCGCCTACTTGGCAGCCGGCCTCGAAGAGGGGGTGACCCCCCCGGTGCCCGGCTTCGTCGCCGGCCATAGCCTGGGCGAATACACGGCCTTGGTAGCAGCCAGGGTGCTGGAATTCCCGGACGTCATTCGCCTGGTTCGAGTCCGGGGAGAGCTTATGCAGGAGGCAAGCCGCCGCGCCCCGGGCGGCATGCTGGCTATCCTGGGCCTGGACGAGGTTACCCTCGAGGAGATATGCGAGGAAACCGGCACCCAGATCGCTAACATAAACTGCTCTGGACAGATCGTGATCAGCGGGCCCAGGAAGAACCTGGCCTATGCCCTGGACCTGGCCAAGCTCAGGGGGGCCAAACGCGCCATTCCCCTGGATGTCAGCGGCGCCTTCCACTCCTCCCTGATGCATTACGCAGTTGAGGGCATGACCCAGGCCCTCGCCCAGTTCTCCCTTCGCGACCCCATCGTCCCCCTGGTGGCCAACTCCACCGCCAAGCCCCTGACCTCCGCCTCAGAGATAATAGCTGAGCTCATAAATCAACTGTGCCGCTGTGTGCAATGGCAAAGGTCTGTGGAATATATGGTGGGGGCCGGGGTATCCACCTTTGTCGAGATCGGCCCCGGTCAGGTCCTCACCGGGTTGATCAAGCGGATTCAGCCCGGGGTAGCCACGGTAAACGTCGGGGATCCTGAGTAGGCCGACCTAGGAATGCCACCATGCACCTGGAATCGCGCGTAGCCATAGTGACTGGCAGTGCCCGGGGCATCGGCCAAGCCATAGCCACCAAGCTGGCAGAGCATGGCGCCACCACCATCATCAACGACCTCGACGGTGGCGGCGCAGAGCAGACCGCCGCCCAGATCCGCGCCCGGGGGGGACAGGCCACAGCCATCGTCGCCGATATCAGCCAGGCCGATGAGGCAAAGCGCCTGGTGGATGAGACCATGGCCAGCTATGGTCGGCTGGACATCCTGGTAAATAACGCCGGCATCACCCGGGATAGTTTTTTGCTCCGTATGTCGGAGGAGGACTGGGATAGGGTGCTGAACACCAATCTCAAGGGGGCCTTCTTATGCAGCCGGGCGGCGGTGCGACCCATGATGAAGCAGGGCTGGGGCCGCATCATCAACATCTCCAGCGTGGCCGGGGTCATGGGCAACGCCGGCCAGGCCAACTACGCCGCGGCCAAGGCAGGGCTCCTGGGTCTGACCAAGACCGTGGCCAGGGAGTTCGCCTCCCGGGGCATCACCGTCAATGCCATCGCCCCGGGCTTCATCGACACCGAGATGACCCGCCCCCTGAGCGAGGCCGTGAAACAGGAATTCCTGAGGCTGATCCCGGTGGGCTATGCCGGCAGCCCAGAGGACGTGGCCCAGGCCGTCCTCTTCCTGGCCTCGGAAGAGGCCCGTTACATCACCGGGCAGGTCTTGCATGTGGATGGCGGCATGCTCATGGCTTAGCCCATTGCCCAAGATGTTTCCTTTTCACAGAAACCAGCTATGATCGACGATTATCAATTTGGCCAGATAGTGGTGGCAGGTGCCAAATACACCTCCGACATCATCATCCTGCCCCAGCGGGTCATCCCCGGCTGGCGCCGCCGAGAGGGGCATATCCTATCCCCCGAGGATTTGATGGAGGTGGTTCAAGATAGGCCCGACCTGCTTATAGTGGGCACTGGAAGCTCAGGCCTGGTCAAGGTAACCCCGGAAGCCAGGCAGCATCTGGAGGCCAATAACATCGAGCTCATCGTCCAGGATACGCCCGCCGCCTGTCAGACCTATAACCGACTCTGCGGTGCCAAGAAGGTGGCAGCCGCCTTGCATCTCACCTGCTAAGCCCAGCTATGAGGATACAGCCACCCTTCTCCACTGTTGCCCAGGACACCACCTGCGCCCACTGCCGGCGCAGGTCGCGCCTCATCTCCCGGGGCCTGGGGTTGTGTCTGGATTGTATCAGGGGGGATTTCGAGGCAGTCCTGCCCCATATCGAAAAGGCCCACAGCCAGGCCAGAGCCCCCTTCCACCTCCCCGGCCAGCCCCCCCAGGATGAAACCGGGGCAGCCTGCCGCCTCTGCGTCAACGAGTGCCAGATGGCCCCCGGTCAAAAAAGCTACTGCGGGCTGCGCACCAATGAAGGGGGCAAACTCATGGGGGCCAGCGCCGACCGGGGCAGGGTGAGCTGGTATTACGACCCCCTGCCCACCAATTGTGTGGCCGACTGGGTCTGCCCCGCCGGCAGCGATGCCGGTTATCCCCGTTTCTCCTATAGCTCCGGCCCCGAATACGGCTACCGGAATCTGGCCGTCTTCTACCAGGCCTGCTCCTTCGACTGCCTTTTCTGTCAGAACTGGCACTTCCGATATGATGCCACCCGGGCGGGCTGGGTGAGCGCCGCCTCCCTGGCCAGGGCTGTCAACCAGCGCACCGCCTGTATCTGCTACTTCGGGGGCGACCCCAGCCCCCAGATGCCCCACGCCCTGAGGGCCTCCCGGCTGGCCCTGGAGCACAACCAGGGCCGCATCCTGCGCATCTGCTGGGAAACCAATGGCTCCATGCACCCCTCGCTCCTGCGTCAGGCGGTGGAGCTCTCCCTAAAGAGCGGTGGTTGCATCAAGTTCGACCTCAAGGCGTGGAACCCCCGGCTCCACCGCGCCCTGTGCGGGATGGGCAATGAGCGAACCCTGGAGAACTTCCGGCTGGCTGCCCAATACCTATCCCAGCGGCCGGACCCGCCCTTGGTGGTGGCCAGCACCCTCCTAGTCCCCGGCTACGTCGACGAGGAGGAGGTGGCTGGCATCGCCGCCTTCATTGCCCAGATCGACCCGGACATACCCTATGCATTACTGGCCTTTCATCCCCACTTCTATATGGCAGACCTGCCCCCCACCTCGCGGCGCCACGCCGTGGAGGCCCAAAAGGCGGCGCTGGCCCAGGGGCTGCGTCGGGTGAGGATAGGCAACCTCCATCTCCTGGGGGACGCTTACTGAGGAGCACCGATTATGGCAGGGACACGTCACAAGGCCCGAGAGCTGGCGCTTCAGGCCCTTTACGAGGCCGACATCGCCGGCCATCCTCCCGAGGAGGCCTTAGAGCGCCTCCTGGCTGAGGCGGAGCCCGGGGCCGCCGAGTTCAGCCGGGAGCTGGTCAGGGGGGTGGTGCAACACCGGCAGGCTATCGACGGCCGCATCCGCCGTCATGCCCCGAACTGGCCCCTGGAGCAAATTTCTGCCATCGATAGAAACGTGCTACGGGTTGCAATCTTCGAGATTTTGTTCAATAATAAGGTTCCAGTCAAGGTTGCCATCAATGAGGCGGTGGACCTGGCCAAGACCTTTGGCAGCGACAATTCATCGAAATTTGTAAATGGGGTGTTGGGAGCCATTAGCACCTCGATCACCACCTAACTGAAGAGAGGAGGGTTTTATGGCCACCATACTGGAGAGGTTGCGCAAGATCATCGTCGATCAACTGGGGGTCGATGAGAAGGATGTGGTACCCGAGGCCTCCTTCGTCGATGACCTCAACGCTGACTCCCTGGACCTGGTGGAGCTGGTCATGTCCATCGAGGAGGAGTTCAGCGACAGCAACCGCACCGTGGAGATCTCCGACGAAGATGCCGAAAAGATAATAACCGTTCAGGATGCCCTCAATTACCTGAAGGACCTGGGCATCGAGGATGAGTAATCCTGCCTCAGGGCAATGTTCTTCGCTTTATAATACCCTGAGCCTCTACACCCAGCCCCAGAGAAGACCGGGGCTGAGGTGTATCGCTGTTTGGCTTTGAGATGAGCGGCTGCCCCCGATGGGGGCAGCCGCTTACAGAATTAAGAATCCACCGGAATCGCCCGAAAATTCGTCACCGGGCGATTTTTGTTTATCCTGGTAAGTCACTGACTCCCCTGGAGGGCACCCAGCACCTCCTTGAGCACCCCCGGCCAATCCCTGCCCAGGCGCTTAAGGTTGAGCCTGACCTGGGTAGGGCCAACCCTGACCGCCGCCCCATAGCGCCCCTCCAGCCAGTCTCTATCTATCTGATTTCCTTCCCCCAGCTTCAGGACCACCTGATTATCCTCCCTGGCCACCCCGCGGAGCCCGGCCCGGCAAGCCAGCACCTTCACCTCCACCATATAGAGGAGATTGCTGACCTGGGCCGGCGGCGGCCCAAAGCGGTCAGCCAGTTCCTGGGCGAGCTCAGCCAGCTCCTCTAGTGAGGCGACCCCGGCCAGGCGCTGGTACAGGGCAAGTCGGGTGGCTTCATCGGGGACGTAGTCCTGGGGGATGCGGGCGGAGAGGGGGAGGTCCACGCTGGGAGGGGGCTGGGCCGGTCTGGCTCTGGGTCTCTCCCCGGCCAGAGATGCCTTCAGCTCCTCCACAGCCTCGGCCAGGAGACGAGTGTAGAGGTCGAAGCCCACTGCCCCGATGTGCCCGCTCTGCTCGGCCCCCAACAGGTTGCCCGCCCCCCGGATCTCCAGGTCCTTCATGGCTATGGTGAAGCCCGCCCCCAGCTCAGTGGCCTGGAAGATGGTCTGGAGGCGCTTGGCAGCGGCCTCGGTGAGCAGCTTGCCCTGGCTGTAGAAGAAATAGGCGTATGCCCGGTGGCTACCCCGGCCCACCCGGCCCCTCAGTTGATAGAGCTGGGTCAGCCCCAGCCTGTCGGCATCGCGGACAATCAGGGTGTTCACATTGGGCAGGTCCAGGCCGGATTCGATGATGGTGGTGGCCACCAGGACATCGCCCCTGCGTTGAGAGAAGTCCAGCATCACCCGCTCCAGCTCCTCCTCGGGCATCTGCCCGTGGGCGACCAGGATGCTGGCCTCGGGCACCAGCTCGGCCAGCTCCCTGGCCACCCGGCCTATGGAGTGCACCCGGTTATGCACGAAGAAGACCTGGCCCCCCCGCTCCAGCTCCCGGAGGATAGCCTGCCTGACCAGGGAGGGCTGATACTCGGCCACGTAGGTCTTCACCGGCAGCCGCTCCTCAGGGGGCGTCTCCATGACGCTCATATCCCTGACCCCGGCCAGGGACATGTGTAGGGTGCGGGGGATGGGGGTGGCGCTCAGGGTGAGCACATCCACCTCCCGTCTCATCTGCTTGAGCCGCTCTTTGTGGGCCACCCCAAAGCGCTGCTCCTCATCGATGATCACCAGCCCCAGCTCCTTAAAGGCCACATCCTTCTGGAGGAGGCGGTGGGTGCCGATGCAGATATCCACGCTGCCATTGGCCAAGCCCTCAACCACCTGCTGCTGCTCCCTCTCCGAACGAAAGCGGCTCAGCATCTCCACCCTCACCGGGAAGGCGGCCAGCCTTTGCCGGAAGGTGTTGTAATGCTGCTGGGCCAGGACGGTGGTGGGCACCAGCACCGCCACCTGCTTTCCGTCCTGCACCGCCTTGAAGGCCGCCCGAAGGGCCACCTCCGTCTTGCCATAGCCCACATCGCCGCAGACCAACCGATCCATGGGCTTGGTCTCCTCCATATCCCTTTTCACCTGGGACACTGCCTCGGCCTGGTCTGGGGTCTCCATATAAGGGAAGGAGGCCTCCAGCTCCTGCTGCCACACCGTGTCCGCAGAGAAGGCGAAGCCGGGGATAACCTCCCGGGCCGCATACAGGGACAGGAGTTCCCGGGCCATATCCCCTACGGACTTCCTGACCCGCTGCTTGGTGCGCAGCCATTCAGCGCTGCCCAGACGGCTCAGCGCCGGAGGCGCCCCACCCGGTCCCACATAGCGACTCACCCGATCCATCTGGTCTATAGGCACATAGAGCTTGTCCCCGAGGGCATATTCCAGGACCAGATATTCCCGCTCCCTCTCCTCCAGGGTCAACTGGACCAGCCCACCATAGCGGGCGATGCCGTGCTCCACATGCACCACATAGTCCCCCGGGCTGAGCTCGGTGAGGGGGAAACGGCGCACCGGGCGCCTTTTGGCCAGGCGCCGCTCCTTGACCAGGCCGAAGAGCTCAGCATCGCTGAGGAGGATGGTGCGGTCCAGCCACCACCCCCCGGCCAGGGAGCCCTGGATGAGGGCCAGGGAACCGGAAGGGGGCACCTTCTCCAACCCGGCCTGGGGGGAAACGGGGACATCGTTTTCATTCAAAAGCTCGGAGAGACGGCCTGCCTGTTGGGATACCGCCACCACCCGATAGCCCTCCTGGAGCATGCGGGCAGCATCCTTTGTGAAGAGTTCGGTGCGGCCGCCGTAAGCGGGGGCGGGGGCAAAGCCCAGCCGATAGCTCTCAGTATCAGCGATATCCCAGGAACGGAGGGAAAGTTGCCGCAGCGGGTTCAGTCCTGTCTTCAGCTCTTTCCAGGTGAAGTAGGGCACGGGGAAGCCGGGAGGCAGTTCCCCCCGTTCCAGGCGGCCGCGACGCATCTCCGAGGCCTTAGCGTCGAAATCGGCGGCGGCCGCCTCCACCTGCTCGGGCTTGTCCACAACCACCAAGGCATTTGGGGGCAGGTAATCGGCAAGAGGGGCATCATTGAAAAGGGGGGAATAGAATTCCTGGCCGGGGAACCATCGCCCCTCCACCAGGGACTGGATGTCTCCCCTCAGCCTGTTGGCAGCCTCCGGGGCCCCATCATCCAGGCCTAAGGCTTGAAGCAGCGCCTCTCCAGTAACACCCTGAGGGATGAGGAATTCCCGGGCGGGGATGACCGTCACCGAGTCCACCGGGCCCAGGGAGCGCTGGGTGGAGGGGTCGAAAAGGCGCAGGCTGTCGATGCGGTTGCCCACCAGCTCCAGCCGGGCCGGGCGCTCCTCAGCCGGGGAGTAGATGTCGAGGATGCCTCCGCGGCGGGCTATGCTGCCCGGCACCTCCACAGTGCTCTCCGGCTGGTAGCCCATATGCTGCCACCTGGCCCATAGCTGGAAGAGGTCCACCTCCTGGCCAACCGTGAGGCGGTGGCTGAGGCCACTGAAGCTAGCATAAGGGATGGTCTTGCTCATGACTGCCGTCGCCGAGGCCACCACCAGCGGGGCGGCTTCCTTCTGGCATAAGGCCCACAGCCCGCGCAGTCGCTCCTGAACTGTGGCCGGGTCGGGGCTGAGCTCCTCGTAAGGCAGCAAGTCCAGTTCGGGGAAGAGGTGGAGCCCCTCCATACCCCGCCATTCCCCCAATTGATCGTAGAGCTGCCGGGCCCCCTCAGGGCGGGGGGTTATTATCAGCATGGGCAGCGACAGGTCCCGGTGAAGGGCAGCCAGAAAATAGGGCTTGGCGGCATCCAACACTGTGGCCCGGCGCTGGCCGGGGCCGCTCAACAGCCCTTCAACCAGTTGCCTATAGGCGGGCATAGCCCGAACTAGGGAGAGCAGCGGCAACAGGTTCATTATCCCAAACACCTCTAGGGCTAGCCGACATCGACTAGCCCTGCGCCCATTCTAGCATAAGCACCAGGCACAGACAACCACGCCAAGTTTGGCCTTTACGCGGGCCCGGGGTTATAGTATCATTGGCGCCGATGTAGCCGACCAGGCGTCGGCCAAAAGGGGGTAGCTTGGCCAGGGCAGACGGACGGGCCAACGACGAACTCAGGCCGGTGCGCATCACCCCCGGCTACCTCAGCTACGCCGAGGGCTCGGTCCTCATCGAGCTGGGCCAGACCAGGGTGGTGTGCGCCGTGAGCGTGGAGGATAGGGTGCCCCCCTTCCTCAAGGATGCGGGCACCGGCTGGCTAACCGCCGAATATGCCATGCTCCCCCGCGCCACCCACACCCGTACCCCCCGGGAGGGGGGTGGTGGCCGGGCTCAGGAGATCCGCCGCCTCATCGGCCGCTCCCTCCGGGCCGTTACCGACCTGTCCCGCCTCGGGGAGCGCACCCTGATGGTGGACTGCGATGTGCTCCAGGCCGATGGTGGCACCAGAACAGCGGCCATCACCGGGAGCTACGTGGCCCTGGTCCAGGCAGTGGAGCTGATGATGCGGATGGGGGTCTTGGGGCAATCGCCCCTGAAGAGCGCGGTGGCTGCCACCAGTGTGGGTATCGTTGCCGGCGAGGCACTGCTGGACCTGTGCTACGATGAGGACTCCCAAGCCGAGGTGGATTTCAATGTGGTGATGACCGCCCAGGGCCGATTTGTGGAGGTGCAGGGCACCGCCGAGGCCACCCCCTTCCTCAGAGAGACGGTCGACCAGCTGCTCTCCCTGGCTGAGAAGGGGATCCGTCAGCTCCTGGAGATACAGCAGCACGCGCTGGCGCAGCTCAGGACATAAGCCAGTCTGTTAGGGAGGTTATGATGTTTTACGACGATTTGAAGGTGGGGATGAAATATAAGGGACTGCCCCTGACAGTGACGGAGAGTCATATAGTGATGTTCGGCCACCTCACCGGCGACCTCAACCCCATCCATATGGACGACCACTTTTGCGCCCAGTTTGATTTCGGCAGGAGAATAGCCCACGGCATGCTCACCAGCTCCCTGGCGGTGGGCTGCCTGGGGCCATTTCTAAATCAGCCCAATCCGGAGGGCATTGCCACTCACCTCGAAGACAGCTATGTCTACCGCGACCCTGTATTCGTGGGGGACACCTTAACTACGGAATGTGAGGTCACGGAGATGGAGCGCCATAGCCGCTTCGGGGTGGTCAAGATAAGTTACACCACAAGAAAGCAAGATGGCAAGGTGGTCATGTACGGCTGGACAAAACTGGGCCTGCACTACAGGCCCAAATCGTAACGGGGGTCAGCCAATGCCCCCTATTCCCTGTAAACGCTCCAGTCGAGATGACTGACGACGGCGGTTAGGGGCATTCGGATCTCTTTTCTATTGGCCACATCCAGGCAGGTCCTGAGGTCCTTCATGGCCAGCCCCATGGTGGTGCCCAGGTCGCCCGGTATGTAACTATCCCTGACCCACTTCATGAACTCCCAGTTCTGTACCGCCCAGCTATTGGCCGAGGCATTCTTGAAAATGTCCAGGAGTCGCTCCTCGGCCATGCCATAGGCCCGGGCCAGGACTATGGCCTCCGATAATATGGCGGCGGTGACAAACAGGACAGCGTTGTTAGCTAGCTTGGTCACCATGCCCATCCCCACCCCCCCGCAATGAAAGATGCGCCCCATAGCCTCCAGGATGGGACGGCAGCCCTCAATGACCCCCTCATCGCCGCCCACCATCAGGGCCAGGGTGCCCCTCTCCACCCCCATGGGGCCTCCGCTTACCGGGGAGTCCAACACCTGCACCCCCCTTGCGGCGGCCAACTGGGCCACCCGCTGGCAGAAGTCGGGGTAGATGGTGCTCATCATAATGAGGGTAGACCCCTCCCCCATCCCGTGGAGCACGCCCCTCTCCCCCAGGATCACCACCTCAGACTCGTGGGTATCGCGGACCATGGTGATGGTCACATCGGAGGCATGGGCCACCTCCTGGGGAGAGGCCAGCTCGACCAGGCCCAGCCTCTTGAGCTCCTCGATGGCTTCCCGCCTCACATGGGCACAGCTTGTCACCTCAAACCCGTGGCTGAGGAGCCTTTTGGCCATGGGCTTGCCCATATTGCCCAGTCCGATAAAGCCGACTTTGCTCGCTGACATTGGTTGCCTCCTAGTCTCTGACTGTCTCCCCGGGCTAACGGCGCAGAGCGCGCTTCTGTGGGATAGAATCAAAGTTGGTCTCACTCAGGCACTCAAAGGTCATAGGAAAGCCCGGCCTTTCAATGGTCAACTAACTTGTAGAAGACCTGCGCAAATAGGCTCTAAGATAGGTCATGAGAGCCTCAACCTCTCGCCTATTTCCGTCATTCTCTGGTTTTGTCCTGTACCCTGAAGGAAAGCCCTCATGCCCGCTGAGTTGGTGGATGTTCCAAGCGATGAGTCGCACATCGTCTTCCACTTTTTCAATTCCCCGCGTTTTTTCAACCCGTATCGATAATCGGCGGAATCTCTCTGTCCGTGGGATGAGGTGAATGTGCAGGTGATATTTGTCTGATGACTTCTCAAAGGCAGATTCGAAAAAGTAAACCACATATACTCGCCGAATGGGATCTTCGCTAAACTTGATTGCCCAATACTGACGCAGAGCCAAGTCAATGCGTTGAACATTTTTGCCAAGCGCGTTCGCTTCATCGGTGTTGAGATCGGTCAATTCCATTCGGTGAAAGCGTGGCTGTAAGGCCAGCCAACCAAGGAAGCCTTCATCGCCGCCATAATGGTTGAGTATCCAGTCGCCATCCAATTCGATAATTCCTCCGCCTGCGCGGGGCTCTTTGATTCCTTGAGATATGTCACATCCCTCGCAGTCGTTGTGATATATCTCTGCACCCATATACTGACCCTCCGTTATGTCTTTGTTTGGTGGGTTGCTTTGTCGCGCTTTTCAGCTAGTACTGGGCTGAATGTCCCTGTCCAAACTCGCGCCACTGGCGACGCAGACGTTCACACTCCTTCTCATCTTTAGGCAGACCCCAACAGGGAGCCCAGTCTTTGAGGCCACGGGCCCGAAACTTTTCAGTCTCGGCCCGCACTTGTTGCGCCACAAGGTCCGCCGATTCAAGAAACGCCTCAAAGCGAGACTCATTACCTAGGAAACGAACGAAAACATAGAAGTTATTTCCCCCACGCCATTGTTCATAATGGGTGCTAACTGGCCAAAAGGTGACTTTTCTCTGGGATGTCTTCACCTGAAGATTAGCGTGCCACGAACCGTTAGAACTAGCCACTATAACATCGACGCCAGCGGTGTTTCTAATCGTTGGCAAAGCAATCAGGCCGCGCAGGCTAAGCTCTGAGACTACAAAATGAACACCCGCTATCCCTATGAGTGTATTAGCCACTTTGGATTTGGCATTGCTCATTGACATTTTTCCTCCCCATAACCCGCTTCAGATTCGAGCCACCCCACAATCCCCGGGCTAACGGCGCAGAGCGCACTGTTGTGGGATAAGATAAAGCTGCGGCTACGGCGTGTTTCTAAAGGGCATGTCCGGCTTATTCCAGAAGCGTGTACGGCATGATGAGGTGGCTTTGGCCGGAATCTGCCCGCTCCCGTCTCATCCTTGATGTAAGGCTCTGGCAATCTGCCTCGGCGACGGTATGTTGACCGTTTGAGGTGTCGTGAAGACGACGCACAGCCTTCCACCCTCTTTTCCAGTCTCAGCATTGACTATCAGCGCTTTGCCAAGTTCAGTGTGCTTTAGCTTACCAGTCCAGGAGTCATCCTGGACGTACTTGGAAACCTCGTCTCTCACTGAGGACTCGTTCACTTTCGAGAGAACCAAGGCGGTGAATTGTTTACGCGCCTCCTTTTCGACTGCTTGAGGAGACTGAGCCATTAGCCAGGCCTTTATGCCAAGTGAGGCCCCTCGGTTTATGATGACTCTAGCGTAGTTATACTGGTCTGAAGGGTCAGGCAAGTAGTTTTGAGCTTCGTCGAAAACGATGAATAGCTGGACTGGTTTATCCGAGCGCTTCCTCCTTACGAAACTGTAGAGTTGCCCACAAACCTGCGATATATAGTTCATCATCACCGGGTTGCGCTTTTCTTGCGGCAGAGCACTTACGTCTATTACGGAGACCGACACCGTTTGCTGGTCACCGTCTTCGAACTCAGGATTCCTTACCACAGAGTCGATCCTTACTACCTCTGCCTCGTTTGCTGCATAAAGATAGGAGTTCTCTGTGTAGTAATCGTTTAGAGCATCCAGAAGGGCCTTTATTCGCTTCCTATCTTCCTTATCCGCTTCTGCCCAGATGGATTCAAGCTCCTGTTGAATGTCTTTCTTAAGCATGAATTCGCTTTCAGGATTAGCCCTTTTGAACCTTCTCATGACGTCCGCCAACAGGGTGTTAAGTGCCTTCCCTCTCCTCAAAGGAAGGCAGTTGACAAGGCTAGTTGCTGCCGCGTTGCACTGGTCTTCGAAATCTGCATCATCCAGAGGTGGCAAAACTAGCAGAGGCAGCTTCAAAACCCGACAGTTAGGCAGACCCCGAAGGTCCTTGTCAAACGAGTAGACTTGGAAAAGCATTCTCCTTGGCTTGCCGTCGTGCTCGAACTTTATTTCCCGTGTAAAATCGAAGCCCCGTATGTCCTGTCTGGTCTCCTTGAATCTTTTCTCTATGGCCTGCCTATGCTCGGGATAGGAGGCTATGGTCCGAGAAACCGGGATGAGGTTGGATACGTAGTCGGGTTTCGGGTCAATCACAACTACCGGCACACCTTGAAACGCTACTTGAAGAATCACGCAACTAGCCAGAGTTGATTTGCCGGTTCTCGTCTGCTGAAACGAACCTACATGGGGCTGATTAATGTCGTAGAGGTCAGAGGTAACTAAGCTTTCCGCTGAGAGCGGCTTGCCAGCTTCGAAGCCCCAGGCAATTTTGTTTCCAAGCTCACCCCGGCCGAATACCAGGGCCTTTCCATCGTCATATGGTGAGAAGGTTATCTCAAAGGGCAGAGTAGGTGCTGGTGGCTGAATGGGCGGAGGCTCGATTTCAGCTTCCCCCTGTGGTACGCCAGGCTGGCGAACCGAGAGAAGGTAGTCTACTATCGGTTTTCTGAATTTCTCCACCAACGTGCTTTGGTATCTCTGGCTACTTACTACTCGCAGACTATCATCCTCAATACGAAGCAGTCCTTGGTTGCACAAACTCTCAATTGCTTCCTTGACAGAGATGCCAGCTTCCGCCGCCCGGTTCTCTATCTGATCCCGTGAGATGGCACCAGAATAGCGGGCGAAATCCCCAAGGATATGGAAGAGAGCATGGCTCTTCTCCATATCGGCCGGCAAGAGAGGCCCCGCGAACTGGCGGGTATTGAGATAGTCGCGAAGGGCGTCTTTCAATTCTGGGGCGAGCACAAAGGTTGGTTCATCTATTCGTCCACCCTTGGTACTTACATAGCTGCTGGCGATAGTAGCCAAGCCTAGCTCGATGAATTTGTTTAGCACTCGGTCTCTGATTGATCTCAGGTGGTTGTCATCGAGCAGGCAGAAGGCAAACTCCTCACGGTCTCTAAAGAACCCTACAGGAGATCGGAGGAACCGCCCCTCCCAGTCATCTCCAAGGGCTACCTGTTCAACCAAATATCTCAAAGCTCCCTTTGGGAGACTATCTAGAAGCGCATTGATCTCTGGGCGGGATGTCTCTAATCGTTGACCAATTATGGGCCTGATCAGGGCATCGCCAGTCGCTGTGGTATGGAATCCTTGGAGACTGTACCACCTTGTTTCGCGTATGGCACAACGGGCCAGGAGGAATGGCAACCTTTTGTTGTATGGAGCGCAATCATGCACCAGAACGCCCGCCTCCTCCCGGATACCCTGAGCGATATAGATGAAGGCAAGAGCATCCCTCAACTCTACGTCTTCCAGAAGGACGAGCTTTCTGAGTTGAGGCAGAAGCCTGAAATACTCATGCTTTCTCGAAGAGAATAGCCATATCAGCAGGCTGTTCTTGGTGATGGCCTCATAGATTTGGTTATAGTAGACTCCCCCTATCACCTTGGATATGTGCGCCAGGTCCTCCTCGCCGATATGGGGCCCGGCTTTCGCCAGTTCCACAAGAAAATAGCTACCCTCGGGAGTAGCCATTATCTCACTTAGTAGAGAGGAGTAGTGCGAAAGGCGCTGCTCGAACAGATAGTCCCCCAGATCTTGGGCGACTGCTTCTGGTTGTGCATAGTTTACCCGAATTCCCTCCGGACTTTCCTGAAGAAGGGCTTCTTGTGTAGTAAGGACTCTTTTAACTTCTTCAAATTTCTCCTGCCCCCAGCGGCTCATGTAATAGTGGAATGCAGCAGCATGTGGAGCCACCTTGCCATCACAGCAGAACACGATGCTCAAGAAATCCAGTAGCGCTTGATCGTCCTGCTTCGCAATTCTCTCAATCTTCGCTTTCAACAGACTAACTACTTCCATGAGGCCACCTCCTCCCTGCTCACTATGGACCGCCCACGTTCCACACCAGTGCGTTGAAATGACGCTTTTCGAGGTCTTCTTCACTCACTTCTTGCAGTGTCAACACCCTGCCCCCATGTTTTTAACTGTTTGGAAGGCTACTTTACACTTCATGGCTCATCATCCTCTTCAAGCAGTGTCCCTTGTGTTGCCTGCGCCCTTCCTCTTTGGCCCCGTCTAGCTGACGGTTGCTGCTGAGCCGGGAGTTGCGCTTCTTCTGACAGGATGGTGACGCGCCTATTGTCCAGGGCTTTGCCTTGAAAGTTTATTTGGCTCAGCTCGACTAAGACGTAGTCACGCTTGCGCCCATCTCTAATGCCCTGAACAGCTGTGCCTAGACCAAGCACGATATGCTGCTTAAGCACGGGCTTGTCATTGTCCCAAACCTCAAAGAAGTGCGGTAGCATCCACGCCTTTAGCTCTCTGTGAGTTTCAAAGAATCGCTCTGCAACCTGAAGCCTCACATTCGCCTGCCCGATAGCCCCGTAGCCCGAAAGAATCGTGCCATCACGCTCACGTGTATAAACTGGCACTCGTCGCTCCGATGCAACGATGTCAGTGATAAGCTGTGGTATCTCCTCAGCCAGCTGCTGGTATTCTCGCACAGCAAGGCCAGGCTGCCGAGGCACGCCAGCGGTTTGTTATTTTGTCTTTTCTTCATATATTCCTCAAAGCTGAGCAATTTGCTGGAAATTACATAGGGCTGGCTTGGCGCTGACCAGAACCCATGCCAAACGGTTTAGCCAAGGCGCAACGTGTTCTCAAGCTCTTCCAACTCCTTTAGCGTCCAATAGTGCCCTGTGAAATCGACGAGTTCCCTCGCTGCCTTCACATGATACTGTGCTGACTCTACTTCGCGTTGCTCCAAAGCTAACTGTGCTGCAATCAAATGTCCTTCTGTCTTTTGCACGCGGTAGCCACACTCTTCGGCAATCATGAGCACCTTTTTCATCCAGTGCTGAGGTGCCTCAAGGTCTGGCACTCGGCTTCTAGCCTCAGACACCACAGAGAGGCGTGCTAACCCCACGCACACCTCTGCCTCTAAATACTGATAGCCAGTCCCCTCCGCGACATAAAGCGCATGGCGATAGTATTTCTCAGCGCTCTCATAGTTGCGTACAAGGCGATAAAAGTCGCCGAATCCTCGGAGCGCATGGCCTTCCCAATCTCTATATTTCTTCGCCACGCTTATCGTTAAAGCGTTTTTATAGTTTGAAAACGCTTGCTCTAGTTGGTCCGTTCGCAAATGAAGGTCCCCCAGTTTACAAAGCCATAAGCATTCCATTCGAGTTCGAGGAGTGTAGCGCTCACGGCTTGTTGACAACGCTGCTGAAAGGTTTTCAGCAGCGGACTTCACATCGCCAAGTTCTAATGAGCACCAGCCTGATAGCCCCATAAATAGGTCAGACTTTCTTCTACGTTTGAGAGCCTCCTCCACCGCATGAAACTCAGTTAGGCTTGCACGTGCTCCATTCAAATCCCCACATTGAATCAGGACTTCAGTTAAGTACCTCCAGCCTGTTGATAGAGTCTCTTTTTTGGTGCCCTTGGAGTCTTGGTGAGCAGCAATTGCAGCTTTAAGACGATGAATCGCTTGCTCTGTTTGTCCGGAGCGTGCATGAAGTTGAGCGGATACATACCACAGGCGAATGCGTTGATGGGGAGCAGCATCCCAAACGGGTGGCGTCTGCTCAAACGCAGTAATCAAAGGTTCGACCAGCTGACGATTTGCATCATAATGACCCCAATAGAGAAGGGTAATATCCATTTTGCCACGCCCATATACCTCAAACGCCTCGTTATACAGTCTTGCACCGAGACATTGGTGAAACAGTTCAAACAGTGGTTCCAAATCTTCGATCGTCTGTGGCTCATCTGGTACTGGCAAGCCAGCAGTGTAATCTCTCAATGCCAAATGCGTCTGTCGCCTCTCCTCTTGCCCCATGCGGTCATAGAAATATGTTTTAATAACAGGATGTGCAATGTAAACCTTTTTGTGCCTCTCCTCCTTCTTAATCAAAGATGAATCAAGCAACCGTGACAACATTGCCCGGAATGTCGGGTCGCTGGGATCGCCCACCGTCAGCACAGCAAACGCCTGCTCATCTACTCCGCTACGAAAAGCGCTAAGACGCGTCATAAAGAAGCGTTCTGCTTCTGTCAGCATTTCCCAATAGCCATTGAGGACAGACTGAAGTTTCTCGCCCTGCCTCGATTCGGCAGGTAAATAAGCGAGTCGTCTCACTTGCTCGATATCACCATCATAGAAACGTACTAAATAGTCTGCCAGCACAGTTAAGGTAAGAGCATGATGACCATAGTGTGCAGCAACTTCCCGGAGACGGTATCCTTTACCTTTCACGCCTTGTTTGCGCAAGAACCCTAGCGCGTCCTGAGGTGCCAAATCTTCGAGTAATAGGCTATGGAAACCACGCACTTCCCTCAAGTCGCTGATAGGAAACCGCGTCGTTACCAATAGGCGACTGCGCTGCAAAGCACATGCGCCCTGGATGAACCTGCGGAGCTCCCGATCAATGACCTCACCGTAGCGAGGGTGTCTAAAATCAGGACGCTGTGCCACTTCCAAGCCATCGAGCACCAAGAGTGCCCTCCGGCCACGTAGCAGGTCGTCAAGCTTCACACGCTTCGCAGCAGGGGAGAGGGGAGGAGAAGTAGGGTCGAACTTCCCGTTAGTCAGGTAAATAAGCGCAGCCTCACAGAACTGGTCAAAGGCCGCCTCCTCCAGCTTAGCCTCGTAGAACGAAAACCAGAAGATGGCATCGAATGGTGGAGCAATGCGATGGCGTTCTTCTATGAGCTTGCGCGTTAAGCACGACTTTCCTGTTCCGCCGATAGCATAAATAGCGACCACTCGCGGTGCCTCATCGCTTTCATCCGAAAGCATCTTAACGAGATCGTCTAACTCTCGCTCACGTCCAGCAAAGTTCTTGGGGAGGGGAAAAGGATGAAATAAGAGCGGTTCCAATTCTCGCTCTCGAGCTTCTTTTTGAGCTTTCAAGAAGTCCCTATTTAGCTCCTCTATTTCACCTGGTAACTGAGCAGGAAAATGTTCTACCGATATCCCCCTTTCCCTTAGAAGGAATAGACCGCTCTTATAAATGTCCGGATTTGGGTCTAAAATCCCGACTACGACTTTACCTATTCTTCTGTCCACGATTCTTTTCGCACAAGGTGCCTTTGGATGATTACGCCTCGTGCACGGCTCAAGGGTGGTGTAAAGTGTCGCCCCAGTCAAATCGATGTCAGGCAGTTTTCTTTCAAGAACGGTATATTCAGCATGATCACCAAAGGATATTTCTCCCCTGTAACCTGTACCCAAGATTTTGCCGTCTCTTACGACGACTACCCCCACCTTGGGGTGGGCTCGCCCGTCAGGCTCAGGTCTTGATTTCTTAGCCTCTTCTATTGCCAAGTTCATGTAATTGATTTCTTCCTGACTCAACTGTTAATCCCTCCATCTCCCACAAGCGGAATGACGCTAGATATGATCTGCTTCGCCTGTAGCGGCTAAGTGACAACGAGCCTCAGTCACCCGGGTAACCGTCGTGCCAGCCTCCTTATCTTTTCGTTGCTATGCCGTAGTAGCTTCTCTTTGTCATAGGTTACGAGGTCCGGATGGGTGGAAAGGCGCAATGTCTTCGGCTTCGGGGCTTCTATGAATTCCTGCGGAGCAAGCCAACCAAGAGCCGCATTAAATGCTTGCCGTAGCCGGGCAATGGCCTGGAATTCCCCATCAGCCTTGATGTATCCGCCTCTTATAAGGGTGCTTTTTGAAACCGAGCCCTTCTTATTCTTCTTGAGCTCCACCACGAGCCTTAGAAAGAGGGTAAAGGCAGCATCTCCTATTGGAACCCGGGTCTCATTTATCTCGACAATGTTAGTTGCCCGCTTCTCGACATCCCCTGTGATATAGATTGGCAATCTGCTCTTATAGCCATACCGAGCGAATTCCTCTTCTTGCTCGGAGGTAAGCAACGCTGACGGCGATGGTTGAGGCGCTTCTTTAAAAAGGCTCGATACGTCCGTTTCAAGGCTCATGGTATCGCCGAGTGGCATTACATAGATACGCAATCTCTCAAGCTGTGCTCTCACAGCCTCGGATTTAACTGTGAAGGAGGGAGTAACTACAGCAATGCGGTCATGATTAGGAGACACCCGGCTGGGTAGGGTTAGGAGCAGGTCAGCCGCCCTTTTCTCGGAGTCAAGCAACGCGAATACAAAAGCCACCCTCTTACCATTGACAGTCTTCTCCCCTGCGAAAAACAGACGCTTGTCCAGCGGCGAGGCTGAACCCAGAAGGTTGTTTACCGCTCTAAGCTTATCTATGAACCGGTCCAGGGAAAAACTATATCTAGCCAAGTCTGTCTTTCTCAGGTGGACGGGGTCCTTTTCGGCGTCCTCGTCATCAATACCGTAAAGCTCGCCACCAATGTTGACCACTGAGAGAGGCTTTGCCTGCCCAACCCCGTAGGTCTCACTACGGTCATCAGGTTGAACGTAGCCCAGGAGCCTCTCCCGCCTCATCTTAGTAAATTCAGCGGCATCCCTAACCTTCAGCTCCTTCTCATAAAAGAGCGTATTCGGGTGTTTTTCCAGCTCTCGCAGTATCCAGTCAATCAAATTAGCTGCACTCCATTTTCCTTGAGATAGGCCGAGATAATATCGGCGTGCTTCTTCTTGGCCAGGTCAGTGACATCCGGAGGGGCGATGATAAAGGTAATCTTCTCGACCTTATCCTCAACCTCAATGGTAAATCTGAATTTCATGTAGACCAGCTCCCCTGAGGCCAGATCAAGCCCTTCAAGGTCGTCTTCGAAGGTTCGCCTCAAGTCCTTAGACCTTATCTCGACAACGGGCTCCGTTGAGCCCCTGAGCTTCAGCCTCGCCTCTAAGGGGATTATGGAAGTTATGTGCTCGTTCCCATCCCAGCTAAAGGTGCCGTCTTGAAGCGGGCGCAGGGTATAGACTTTATCCCTATTCGGGCTCTCCGCCAGGGCTGGGTTAGCAAGGATGGCATTGGTGAATGACTTGATATACTGCTCTCGATCCTTGTCCAGGGTAGCTTTTATACAGAGCAGGGAGCGGGTCTTGTCGTAGAGGAGAATGTCCTCATAGGCGGGCCGAAAGGACTCGATTTTTATTTCACGACCTTCCCAACGGGCAACTGTCCGAATATAAGAGCCGTGGGCAACGAGTATCACTACCTCGTTGTCCTCTTCATAGTGGCTTACTCGACATTCCTCGCCCTTGGCCAGGTCAGAGAAGAATGACCTCACTTCCTCTTTGAAGGCATCCAGTTTGTCGACATCGATGCTGAACCCTTGGCAGTCGATGCGATGCTGGCTTATCTTGCTCGTTGAGTAGTAATAACAGTACCAGGCCCAAGCATAATCGAAAGCTTCAGGATGGTCTAGGAACAATCTCATAGCTAGAGCCTGAGGCTTCTCGTTCTGGTTGGTCTCGATTCCGAAGCGCTTGGTGGTCCTCACCAGGGTGCCCATCGCTTTTTCGCCGATGTCGTTTATCCGGCGGAGGTCTTCGTAAATTGTCCCCCGTAGCCGCTCGTCCTCCAACCCCTCCAGCAAGTGCCTCACATAGTCGTAGTGCATAATCATTAGGTATGGAGGTAGCTTCTCCTTTGGGATGAGCTGTAAAAAGTATCGCTCAACCAGACCAGGGTCGGTGTCGTTGATGGCTGTGATGAATTTCTTCAGGGTCAAACTTCTATGTCTAGGCATTTAGCTGCCAACTTCCTTTAGGAATTCACCGATATCAGTGCTGCCCATAATGACCTTCTCCACCCTTGTGAGAAGTTCTTCATGTTGGCGTGCAGCAGCTTCTTTATCATTTTCTTTCTTCCGGACCACTTCAATAATCCTGTCTTGCACCGTGACATCTGGGAGAAGGATTTCCAGGTTCTCAAAATCATCGTCCTGGGTCCGCCGCCGATTTGAATGTCCAGTAGTAACGGCACGTATAGCTCTTCTGAAGTAGTCGGTCCGGAGGAGCAGCTTGAGGTAATAGGGACGAATAATCTCCTCTCGCACCGCGTATATGGGGAATTCCTGGGTCACAATTGCACCGTCATATTCATCAGGGATGACTGATACGCACCCCTTCCACACATCTATACGAGAGACGATGAGATCTCCGGCCCGAGCCCGATACCATCTAACTCCCGGTGTGAAATAGATGCCAAACCATGCGGGCGGGTTATTCCCGACCCCCGCTTCGCGTGGCTTCAGTTCCCCTTCCTGCGTAAGGGTAAGCGTTAAGAACTCTCTGTCAGGACTGTCGTAAGGGACTAAGGCTTCTCTCCTTCTCCTCAGAACGTCGCCAAGTTTGTATCGCTTCATTCCCTCCGGGCTACCTTGGTGTTCTTCGCGCTTGAAAAGATGATATTTGGGGTCCAAGCGATGTGACTTATGAGCCTCGAACACTTGGTCTATCCACTCTGCCAAGCAAGGTGGCTGTAGAGTCCCCTCGTATGCATCTGGATCTCTGAGAAACTGAACATATTGGCCGAGGATTGTGTCTTGAGCCTCATACTGCGGAACACGGTCTTCGGCATGGTATAGGTCGTTAAGTTGGCTCGGCATTCCCGTCGCCGTATATCCGACATTATTCGCTTCTGCCATGAAAACTTTATACCTATGATGTATGAGGGCTTTCTTGATAGCCTCACTCTCCTTCTCAACGTCGGACAAGGGGGCGTCTTTCATTTCCTGGAGGGCTTGACTATAAGACCGCTCAAAGGCCCGTTCTTCTTCTTGTGTATATCTTCGGCAAAACAAAAGGCTTGTCTTATTCTGGGCACCTTGTTTTCTGAACGCATGGTCCGGCAGCGACACTACAGCCAGCACACGAGTATATTTTAGTAAGAATCTTCGAAACGCAGGGCAGCGTGATTGCTCACCAGTATTATTCAGAAGCCCATCTGGAACTACCATTCCAAGGCGGCCGCCAGGGGCAAGGAATTTGATAGCCCGCTCCAGTATTACTATCTCCGAGTCGATCTTGTTTCTGCCCCTGGCTAACTCAAAGTCGTCTAGGTGGCTAGAACCGAGACGGTCACTGTCTCCTTCTTCAATTGCATCTCCGAATGGTGGATTCCCCAGCACGATGGTGAAGGGTGGATTTACTGTTGTAATGCGATGATTTCTGAAGCTTGCATCGAGGCAGGTCTTTCCCACCTCTATGTTTGTGTGCCCGTCACGATGCACTAATAGGTTAGTCTGGCAGATTCTGCCCACTATGGGGTGCACCTCGATACCATACAATCGCTGCCGTGCGAAATCATACTTGCGCCGCTCAAGCTCAGGCTGTCCCGCATATGCCTTGTCTATGCCCTTCCACACTTGGAACAAAGCCTCGAGAAGAAACCCACCTGTTCCAGCAGTGGGGTCAAGCAGGATATCGCGCTCTTGGGGCATCAGCATCGCTACGGTGAAACGAACCAGCGGACGCGGAGTAAAATATTGCCCCAACTCTTCTCTGAAAACAGTGCCAAAGAATGCCTCGAACGCTGCCCCGAGCGCGTCAACGTCCATTAAGGTGAGGCCGACTTCCTCAAAGGTGCGCACTACCTCACGAATCTTGTCGTCGGGAAGTGATATTGGCTCAGAAAAAATAGATGGGTCACCAATTCGGGCTTCGTCGTACAGAGCCCGAATTCTATTACCAAGCCTGACAGCACTTTCGCCAGCCCCGACTTGAAATCTTCGAGGTTGGCCATTTGGAGTGTGCCGCTCGTCATGTACCTTTGCGAATATCAGTTTTGACCACTCGTTAAACGCTGTAAGAGGGTCGCGCATGCCCCCGGCCCATATCATCCCATGGGCACGCCTGACCCGATTTTCGAGGTCTGAGGCACTTACTGATCTTATATCTGCTGGGGTGCCTGCAATGAGGCGAAATTCAAGAGCTCTGCCGAACTCCGAGGGCAGGTTTTCCCGTGGCCCGAGATAGTTGGCGTCGCGTTCCGCTGGCGGAAAGTTTGCTACATCGTAAAGCCGCGAGCTGTCTAGATTATCAAACAGAGCATATTTCGCCCTAATAGAGTTAGCATTCCCAAAAGCTTGCTCTATGGCTCTTGCTAGCTCCGTTGGGCCTATGCCGCGTTCCTTAGTTTCTACCACCAAATAGGGCTGGAGACATCTCGCATCTTCATACACGACAATGTCAGCCCGATCCGCTGGAATCCTTCGAGGTACGGTCACTTCGACATCGATCTGCGTGTTTGGGTACTCCCGCTCTAGGATCAGCCACGCATATATAGCTGCTCTTACAGGCTCCTCAGGGTCAGTGAAATCGTCGTCGTAAACCCGCCTGCAAATATAGCGGACCCTGTTGTCCCTAATTTCTAGATACCCGCGCTCAGCAGCGCGCCTGATTAAGTCCCATTGAGTACTTTCATCCATTTTGCCCTGCCTGCTTCATAGTGTTGAGCAGAAGGACGGATGGCTCAGTCCTGACCCCACAGACTTCCCACGTCAGCGCAGAGCGGTCCTTACTACGAGCTTGGGGCATCACTCTAATGTTCCTATGGGACTACTCGTCCAGTTTTCTTTCTTTTGCCGCGCCTAGGGTCATTGTAGGTTCCGGCAAACTGTTCCAGCTTGTCTTTGTGAATGAGCCAGGTATTGTGAACTTTCTCCGCCGGGATGCGCCCTTCCCGGCACAGGCGTTTAACCGTCTCCCAGTGGACTCCAAGAATAGCAGCTGCCTCCACTACATTCAGATAGGTATCAAGCACAGGCATGGCTTATACTCCCTAATATGTCCGAACATTTGAGCCTTTCGCTGCCGCAATAGTAGCATGTCAAGACTGGAGAAGTCAATCCCCTTTTGTCCCTGCAGCTTGACTTCCTGCGGGAGGAGAGCGATGAATGTGGGCAAGGCAAGAAGCACAGGAGGGCATGATGACAGCTATCCACAGGGTCGTGGGGGAATATTTGGCGGCGCTGGCCGTTGAGGGAAAGGCAGAGCGCACTCTGAAGGTCTATGGCGCCAGGCTCAGGCGCTTCGCCGACTGGTGCGGTGACAACGGAAAGACGGAGCCAGGAACTCTATCCGCTACCGACCTCAGGGCCTACATTACCCACCTGCAGGCAAATGGAGGTGGCAACGGAACGCCCAGGCAGAACGCCGTCGTAGTCAAAGCCTTCTTGAAGTGGCTGGTCGCCGAAGGCAAGGTCCATAATGACCCCTTCGCTGCTGTCAGACTTTCCAGGCCATCCCGCAAGCTGCCTGAGCCTTTCTCGGACGAAGAGGTAAGGCTGCTCCTGAAGGCCACCCGCAGCACCCGGAACCCCCAGCGTGACAAGGCCATTTTCCTGCTGCTCCTGGACAGCGGGCTCAGGGTGTCGGAGCTTGCCAGGCTGGAGGTAGAGCGCATCCACTTTGAGAATGGCACAGCTGCAGCCAAAGTCTTGGGCAAGGGGGGTAGGGAGCGCATGGTGCCCATCGGCAGAGAGGCCACCAGGCAACTACGGAGATACCTGAGTGACCGCCGCTCGGGCTGGCTATTCTCTGGCCGCAACGGGAAGCCCCTGGGGGTGCGCAGGCTGGAATACATCATTGAGGAATGCGCCAGGCTCGCCGGAGTCAACGGCAAGCGATGCTCTCCCCATACCTTCCGCCATACTTTCGCCAGGAAGTACCTGCTGAACGGAGGCGACCCCTTCAGCTTGCAGCAGATACTGGGACATAGCAGCCTGCAAACCGTCAGGCTGTATGTGAACCTCTGGAGCACCGACGTCCAGGCTCAGCATCGGAAATACTCCCCCGCCGACAGCCTGCTGAGGGGGTAGAGCAGGTGGCATTCTCGTTGCAAAGAGGCTATTATCTTTAGAAGTGATAGCGATGCGCGGCCTGGAGTTCGATCCAACGGAGAGGGCAACCCTTGCAGCTATTATGGCTATCGGAATCGTAGCTATTCTTTGCCTTCTCCTTTGGAGAGGACCCATCCTTGGTCTCGTCTATCTGATCCTCAGCGTCATACCCAGTCCAAGGAGCACGTTCCTTGGAGAAGCGGGCTTCATTGTCCAAGTCGCAGCCATGCTCATAGCTATGCTCCTTATTTCCGGGCTGGCCATCGTTCTGCTGGCAGAGGGCATGGTACGGCTGCTTAAGTTCGGGGGAAAGCTCCTGACACATCACCGCTAAGGCGGCGCCTCTGACTGGTTGGCCTTGCTCTCCAGCTCCTTAAGGATTTCCTGCCTCATTCGTTCCCGCTGCTGCTGTGCCAGGGCCTGCTGAAGGATAGCGAGAGCCTGCTCCACCGGCATATTGCCCACGAAGGAGAAGCGGCCCTGCTGTGGGTCAAAGGCGATGGTGAAGATGCCCATCGGCTTCTGTTCCTGCTCTCTGTCAGACACGGCTCATGCCCTCCCTGCGATAGCCCTTTCCAGGGCTTCCAGCCTGTCGGCAAGCTGGCGAATAGCTCCGAAGGCCAGCCCTATGGAGGCACCCACATCGATCCCTTCATCGGCTTCCGCATCCAGCTCCAGGGCTCGCTTCTGAGCCTGGGCCAGGATATTCTCACTCTGCTTCTTAGCTTCAGCCCGCAGAAGCGCCCGCTCTGCCTCGCTGACGTCCTTCTTCCGCTCTGGCTCGGCCAGAATCCTGGCTGCCTCATTCTGGGCGTCTCTGAGGATGGCCTCCCTGTGGCGAGCCACCGCCTCGGGGTCGGGTTGCCCCCTCATCTCCCGAGGAATGGAAGCCCTGTCTACGAGCCCCTTGCGCACCGGGTCGGGGCGCAGCTGCCGTATCAGGTCGATGTCGTCGTGCTCCTGGAAGGAGCCCAGGTCCTTGTAGCGGAGGTAGTGGAAATAGCCGTTGAACCAGTAGTCGGTGGGGTTGCCCACGCTCCCTGTATCCGGGCCGTTCTTGGGCAGCACATCTAGAAAGTAAGCGTAGGCGACGTAGGTCTTATACCAGTAGTAGGTAGCATCCCCCAGGTAGCCCCAGGCTCCCGCCGTGGGGCAGAACTTGTGGTCCACATTCCCGGAGCCCGCTATGTTCAGGGTGCGGAAGAAGGTATAGGCAGAGGAATCGCTATCCGGCCCGACCCTGGCATAGTAGCCGAAGCCCACGTAGGTACGGAGGTCGAGGCCATCAAAATACATATCTCCGTGCACCTGGAGCTCCGGGGTCTCAATGTGCAGGTAGCCATCGGAGCCGCCGTAGATAAAGCTCCAGTCGGCGGTGGGCTTGAAGGTGATGAGCTTCAGGGTGCCATTGATGGTGATGCCGTCGCTGTCCAGGATGACGCTGCCCCCTCCGGCGTAGGCCCGGCCATCGGAGGCCCTGAGCTCGAACTGGAGGCTGCCCGCATTGTAGCCAGCGATGCGGTACTGGGACATGACCACCCTGGTCGGGCCTGAGGAGGAGGCTATCTCTATGCCGAACTCATCCAGGTACTGGTTCTGGGTGAGCTTCCTTGCCTGGGCCGCCTCGTGGTTGGCGGTAACATCGGCCCCCGTTTCCGCCGCCCATTTCCTGGTGGCGGACTCGGCGATATTGTCGGCGACCTTATTGATGACGTCGGCCTTGCTCAGGTCCACCTGGCCGTTGGTCAGGGCACCTATCTTAACCCTGCCGTAGACGGCGCCCTCGGGGATGTCGTCCAGGGAGCCCGAGCCTATCTGAGTGAGGATGAGCTTGCCGCTGGCGTCCAGGCCGAGCACATTGAGCTTTTCTGCAGTTACTGAGCTCGCCTGGAGCTCCTCGGTGGAGATGCTGCCGGTGCGGATGGTGCCGCCGTGAATCAGGGTGCCCGCCCAGACCTGGAGGTGAGTCCCGTTGAGGTTGAGGCAGACCAGGAAGTCGTCATCGGCGAGGTCGGGCTTGGTATCGCTGGCCTGGAAGGAGCTGGGATAGGTATAGTCCCACCAGATGTACCTGAGGCTGGTGTTGCCGTCAGCGATGTTGTAGGTCACGCCTTTGTAGATCACCCTGGCCCCGCTCCAGGAGACGTAGCCTGGTGAAGGAGAGTTGTCGCCCCAGGCCACGCCGTCCAGGATGTGGCTGATGAGGTTCATCTTGCCGGCGATGATGGCGCCGTCGGCCACCTTCAGGGTGCCCACAGCGGCATCGGCGATCTTGGCATTGGTCACCGCCAGGTTCTCGATGACCTGGGTGGACACCAGGCCCAGGGGGATGGCCCTGACGAAGTCGCAGGATAGGTCAGTTGCCCCTGGGTGGAAATAGACCCGGAACTCCAGATTGGCATCATCTTCCCGCACCTCGGCCAGGAGGGAGAAGGACTGCCACACGTTGGCCTGGTAAAAGTCGCTGGCCTTGACCACCCTTGACGCCAGGATGCCCCGGCTGCAGTAGACATCCAGGGTAGCCACCTGGTCGGAGGATACATTGGAGGCCACCTTGAGGCGGAAGAGCACCCAGTGGTTGCCTGCGGCCAGGGTGCTGAGATAAGGGCCATAGACCAGGTAGCCAGCAGTGTCAGTGGAGAGGGCTCTGCGGCAGGAGCCGCCTGAGGCTGAGGGGTCGGCTACCACGCTGCCAGGGCCGCCGGGCAGGGATTCTGCCTCGTAGAAGCAGCCGAACCACTCTCGCCCGATGCCCGCCCTCACCTCGTCGCCCAGGTTCTGGAACTGGACCGCCAGGGCCGCCAGCTGCTCGGTGTCGATGGTGCCGAAGTAGACCTTAGCGCCGTCTATCTTCTTCGGGTCGCTGGCGTGCTGCCAGGAGGCCAGCTTCGTCCTTTCCTGCCCTTCCAGGGTGACCTGTTCCGCCCCTATCTGGCTGGTGGTGTGCCTCTCCCACCCACCCTGACGGTCGATGAGGGAAGCCACCGCATCCCCCAGGTCGGCCACCCTGTTGGAGAGCTCAATTTCGAAGTCCAGGGGGTCGGCCAGGTCGCCCTTGCGGATGCGGACCACATACTCCTCTATGGAGATGCCCAGCTCCTCGTCGATGACCCTTACCCGGTTGCCCAGGGAGAGCTTCTCGAAGTTCCACTCCGGGCCCAGTTTGGCCAGGTCGACAGCCTTGACGGAGTAGGTTACCCTGGGGCTCTTGAGCCTGCCCAGGGCTACCCTTCCGCCCTGGATAAGGCTATCGAAGAAGAGCTGCTCTTTGTCCACCCAGGGGGCAGCCACGATGCCCCAGGTCTCCCAGGTGTCCGCCTTGAGGTAGTCGGCATGGCGGTAGGTGATGGTGTAGGTAGCGGCAGGGTCAAATACGGCGATAGGGCACCTGAGCATCTGGTCGGTCGGCCCCTGGCTCCAGTTAGCCGAGTCGTCCACCCCGTTCTTCTTGACCACCATCCCCTGTGGCAGCGCATCTCCCGGCCCGGTGTACCCCTCATAGCAGGAGTATTCGCCGCCCAGGGTGAGGTAGCCGTAGGTGGCGTCGCTGCTCTTCACGGCCTCCTCGTCCTGCACCACCAGCCAGGAGAGCCTTAGCTGGTTCTCCCCTTCACCGTAGCCCAGGGGATAGAGCCTGGTCACCAGGCCTTTGAGGTCAACGGTTCGGCTGCTCTCGGCCAGGTTCTTGCCGTAGCGGAGTTGCTGACCCGTGTCCTCCCCCACGTTCCAGGTCTCCTTGAGGTAGAGCCTCCTGGTGGTGGGGTCGCCGGCATCGGGCAGGATGAGGAGCACCCCGCCTGCAGTCTCCTGGACATTGAGGCAGGCTTCGAGGAGGGTATCCCACTCGGCACGCAGGGAGCGGCTCTGGTTCAGACCAGGGTCAACGCCGCCAAAAATGATCTTTGGAGAGGACTGGTAACCAAGGATGTCCTGCAGAATGGTGGAGACGCTCTGGTTCTGCCATTCCTTGAAGGGGATGACATCGTTCAGCAGGCAGGCGCCCACCTGCTCGCAGGAGACCGCCGCTACCAGCTCAGTCCCCTGGCGGCGAGTCTCCCGGCGGGCGATGCGGTAGACGTCCACCAGGCTCCCTTGCTCGTAGAGCCAGACCTCCCGCCCCAGCTGGATTTCGGGGGCCTTGGGGTCGTCGGCGGGCAGGGAGAACCAGGCAGCCCCCACCTCGTTGAAGGCCGTCTCATAGCCCACAGCGAAGGCGTTCTCCAGGATGGCCTTCAGGTCTCCACTGGCGTCTCTTATCTCTACCCGATAAAGCTGGCTCATAGCCATCTCGCCCGGAAGGTCGTCTGGCAGGTGCCGCTCATCCCCGAGACGGTTAAGCTATTGGTGGCTCCTCCCTTGAGCCTGGGGAAGTCGCCGCTCACCCCACCCATGCTGGGGCTGCCGTTCAGGTAGACCATCCACCTGGCGGTGTCTATCCTGAGCACATCACCGAGGGCCCAGGAGCCAGCCCAGTTAAGGGTCTTGCCCAAAGTATTATTCGTTATGGAGACCGTGCCGCTGCCTCCAGTGCTGGCGGTGAGCTCATAGATCGGCCAGGCCTCGGCGTCGCCGCCCACCGGGACATTGAAGGTGGCAGGGATAGCGTCTGTCTGCTGGCTCTCGGCTGTGCTGTAGGCGAAAGGGTCAGCGCAGAGCATCTCCAGGTCGAACTCTCCATTAATGGCCCCCAGGATAGCCGCCAGGTTCCCCGAATACCGGGCCAGCCAGTAGCGGTCGGGCTGGAGGTCGAAGATAAGCTGCTGCGCCCCCTTCAAGAGGTTCAGAGCTCCAGCTATGGACTGAAGCCTGGATAGGAGCTGGCTGTGAGAACTTGCCAGCACCACGCACCTGAGCCTGAACTCCCTGGGGGCGTACTCTGGGGAGAAGTCATAGGCGCCGTGCTTCCCCGGTATCTCGATCATCCTGTCCCTGGAGGGGGCCAGCACCTGCCTCTCGGAGCCTTCCAGGAGATAGACGCCCCACTGCTTGAAGTCCTGCCCCCCGAAGCTGAAGCTGGACACTACCTCACCCCCACCGCCCGCGCCCGCCTCTCCTGGAGCTCGTAGAGGGCCCGGGCTATCTTCTGGATGTCGTCCTCGCTCCTCACCGTCACCTGGCGGATGTGGAAGTAGTTGTTCACCGACCCGGGTGGCCCCACCCACTCCGGGCCTCGCTCGCCAGCGATGGCGTACGGCCGCCTTGACCTGAGCCCGTAGAGCAGGGTGGGCTCGGGGATAAGCCCGCCGTGCTCAAAGTAGGTCACCCTGCCTATGGCCTCCTTGGCCGTTCTCACCAGGTCAGCCATGGCTCCCAGGCCGGGGATTCTACTTCCGATGATGGGGATGCGGCGCACTGCCCCAATGACCTTATCGATAAGCTCCAGGATGCCCTGAAAGGGGGCCAGCATGTAGGTGAGGATGCCCTTGAAGATGGCGGCCAGGGCGGCCTTCAGCCCCTCGAAGGCGGCCCTGGCCCCGGAGACGATGGCGTTCCAGATGTTCACCAGGGCCTCCTTAATGGTGTCCCAGTTCTTCCGCACCAGGATGCCCACTGTGACCAGGGCAGCGATGGCAGCCACCGCGATCCCTGCCGGGCCGGTAAGGGCGGTGAACACAGCGGGGAGGACGCTCATAATGGTGACCAGCCCACCCACGGCGCTGATGGCTACCTGGAGGGCCAGGCCCAGGGGAAGGAGAACCGCTGTAGCCAGCAGCACTTTGGCGATGAGGTCGCCGTGCTTCTCGATGAGGGGCGTCAGCTTGTCCAGGATTCTGCCGAAGGACTCGATTAAGGGCGTGAGCACGGGCACGAGCTTCTCGCCCACCGATATGGCGGTATCCTCCAGCTTCGCCTTGAGCTGCCCCAGACGGTAGGCGTTGGTCTGGGTCCAGTCCTCCCACTGCCTCTGCACATCGTTGGAGGTCTTGAGCTGCTCGGTGAGCTCGTTGATGAAATCGGTGCTCACCTGGGTGATGGCATTGAAGGCCCGTAGCTCCCGGGTGCCGAAGAGAGTGGTGGAGATCATGGTCTTCTGCTGCTGGGTCATCCCCCGGGTGGCCTTCTCGATGTCCTTGATGACATCCACCACCGAGCGCATCCGGCCCTCCTGGTCCCAGATGGAGATGCCCAGCCTCTGCAGCATGGCCCGGGCCTCATCGGTGGGGTCCAGCATCCCTTCCATCACCCGAGCCAGGGCGGTGCCGGCTATGGAGCCCCTGACCCCGGCCCGCCCCAGGGCAGCGATGGTGGCCGCCGTCTCCTCCAGGGACATGCCCAGCTGGGCGGCCGTGGGCGCCGCATAGACAAAGGCTTCCCTGAGGTCTTCCAGGTTGATGAGAGACGAGGCCTCGGCCCCGGCCAGGATATTGAGCACCTTCGCCGTGTCCTTTGCCTCATAGCCGAAGAGCTGCATGGAGGTCATGGCCAGCTCCCCCATGGAGGCGGCGTCTATGCCCCGGGCGGCCACCACCTTCATGATGTCCCCCAGGGCCTTGCCCGCCTCGGAAGCCTCCATGCCCGCCGAGCCCAGGAACCACAGGGCTTCGGCTGCCTTGCCTGCTTGAGGTTCCCGTCTCTACGGCGATGGTGCGGGCAAGCTGAGAGAGGTTGTTCCGCTGCTCCTGGGAGATGTCGCCGAACATCATAAGGGCACGGCTCATGGAGGCCTCGAAGTCGGTGGCGGCCTTGACGGAGAGCCCGGCCATGGCCGAGGCAGCCCCGCCGATGACCATCATGCCTTTGGCGGCGGCCTGCCCCGCCTTCTTCAGCCTGGCCGACATGCTCTCCGCCCTCCTCTGACCCTGTCCAGGACGGGCGAGAGCTGGTCCTCGCCGGTGATCCTTACCTTCAGCTCCTCTTCACGGCCTGGCATTCTACCTGCGTCTCCTTCTGGTCGCCCTCTGTAGCCTCTTGTAATGGTCGCTCAATCCCTCCACCAGGAAGCTCCACTGGAGGGGTGTCATCTCCGCCAGCTCCTGGAAGGTGAAGTGGAACTCGTGCATGAGGGCGAACAGGGTCTGCCCCTCATTGTCCCGAAGGAAGGCCCTCAGCTCGAAAGGGGCGCACCTCGAGCCCGGAGAGCTCCACCACCTTCTCGGACAGCCTGGCAAATAGCCCCATATCGAGCTCCTGCACCTCCTCGGGGGAAAGCCTGGGCTCCACCAGGGAGGCGGCGATCATGGCCGCCGACCTCTGAAAGTCGCTAAGCCCCTGGTTCCTGGCGATGGCATCCACCTCGGCCCCGGAAAGAGGGCGCATCAGCACCGGGTGGTCAAAGCCGTCCAGCCTGACCTCCACCGTCCTCTTGCTCCCGCGAAGGAGCATCTCCTTGGTGAGAAAGCGTTCTTCGTGGCTACTCATAGCTCCTCCTTAGCTTATGGTCATGGACTGGGCCCTGAAATCGATGGACTCGGTGGTGAGGTCCTCGGCCCCTATCTCTATCCCCGCCGTCTCGAAGAGGACTCCGCTAAGGGTGTACACCGGGGAAGAGCCCTTCTTCGGTCGCACCACCAGGGTCACCGGCGTGGGGTAATCCCCCAGAATCCGCTCCACCAAGTCTTTGCTCACATGGAGCTTGTCTATGGTGCCCGTTATCTCCTCGTTGCCCTGGTGGAACTCGGCGGGCTGGCGGCTCCCCAGCTCGTAGACCGACTCCAGGTTGGGATTTATCTCCCAAGTTATCCCCTGGGCGTCGCCGATAACCCCGCCGTCCAGGAGTATCTCCGCTTCCCATCCACTGAATATGGGCATCTCATTCACCTCCTTAAGTGGCCGCAAACAGGATGTCCGTGGCCTGGAAGTCCACCGACTCGGAGTAGAAGTCGTCCTGGGGCAGCTCCCGGGAGTAGCTGGAGAACTTCACCCCCTTGAGGGTGGCGTGCTTCCTGGACCCTGCCGAGTCGGTTACCTCCATGTCCAGGATGAAGGCGTACTGCTCGGTGGGGTAGCCGTCGGTATCCCTGGCCGGCTCCACCCGCTGCACCAGGGAGTTATCCACGAAGAGCTTGTCGATGGTGCCCGTGATCTCTATGGGGCCCTCCTTTATGAGCAAAGGAGACCTCCTGCCGATGACCCTCACCGGCTCCATGCCGTAGTCCACGTCGAAGCTCACCCCCTGGCAGCGGCCCACCACCATCTCGTAGGCATAGTCGATGGTGACCGCCACCCCCGCCCCCGGTGGGGTGGCCAAGGTGACCGTGCCCGTGGCCGTGCTAATGGTGTAGGTGGTGGCGTCCTGCTTCACCCCGTCCAAGTAAACCGAGACGTCCAGGGATGTCCTCCACCCGTCCCCGTCGGTGTCGGCGAAGTAGCTGCCGTCGGTGTTGGCATGCGCCACCGGGCCGAACTCTGTCTGAACCCCATCGCCGGTGCCGATGCCCTCCGGACCCTCGGGGATGTTAAGCTTCAGCTCCCCGTTCCAGCCTTTGTAGACCGTCATGTCGCACCTCCGTATCTCTGCCTGTGGATCTCCGCCAGGTAACCTTCCGCCTCGGCCCGGGTGAGCACCCCCTTCTCCAGGTAGACCTGGACATATCCCTCCGCCGAAGCGGTGCGCCTGTCAGCCAGGGCCCGCTCAATGTTGGCCCGGGCTATGGCTTGCCTGACAGTTTCCGAAGTGGCTTCTGGCGTCTTGGTTGCCTGCTCCGCTTCGGCCTCCAGCGGAACAGCATCCTGCTCCGTGCGCTTCTTAGGCATTTCCCTTCCTCCTGGCGAGCTCGGCCTGAAAGGAGGTGACGTCGCCCCGGCTCAGCAGCCCCCTGGAGAGGTAGCCTCTAATGTAAGCCTCGGCCTCCTCCAGCCTCCCTTCGGCCATCGCCCTCCTGATATTCTCCTGCCTTACCCTGCGGCAGAACTGCTCCGGGGTCTCTCGCTTCTTTTTAGCCATACATCCTCCTCATGCCACCTCGATGGTGGCCTGATACATCATCTGGACTCGGAAAACCTGAATTCGCCCTCGGGCCTCTCGGCCTGCCTGCTCGAACTCCTCCACCGTGGTGCTGGAGGCCGCTTCCCGGGGCGGCTCCACCAGCCCCTGCCAGAAGAGGGTGTTCTTGTTATCCTCAAGGACGGAGCGCACCTGGTGGGCGAGATACCGCGCCAGCCCCTGCCAGAAGAGGGTGTTCTTGTTATCCTCAAGGACGGAGCGCACCTGGTGGGCGAGATACCGCGCCAGCCTCTGCCAGGGCATCCTCTCGCCGTTCACCGTTGCCGTAACCCCCCGCTGCGCCCATACCGAGATGTCACAGGTATGCGAGTACCAGGATGCCTTCTTCCCGTTCTCGACATAGCCGCCCAGGCCCACGGGCCTGGCCCCAGGGCTGGAGGCCAGGGTGATGGAGATGCGGGGAAATACCGCCTCGTCCTCGGGGTAGTCGGTGTAAATCCAGTGGTTGCGCCCGTAGCTGTAGGTGATGGTCACCTTCTGCCCGACGACGGGCACATATCCCTGCCGGAAGATGACGCTGGCTTTTGAGTTCGGGTCAGCGGGGTCGTCGAAGGAGACATCAAAGTGCACCCAGCGCAGGCGCTCCTGGTCGCCCACCGTCACCTGCTTCACGTTGCGCACCAGCTTGTGGGAGAGGATAAACGAGGCGCTTCCCTGGGCAGTGAAGCTTTCGGTGGCCTCAGTCTGGCCATTGGGCCTCTGCCCAAACAGGGGGTCGGCTATCTTGTTACGCAGAATGTCCTGCAGGATTCCCGCGACCTGCTCGAAACTTTCCATCGGCTCTCTCCTCGTCTGGCCTTCGCTCGGCCCGAGCCCCTTTTAGCCTTTGACTATCCTGCTACCTGCTACCTCCAGGATGCGACCTATTTCTGGCTCCGTTTCCCTTACCGCAGATACAATCCCCAGGGCAACGCCGAGCTAACGCCCACATCGGCCAGGTCGCAGTCGTGGTATGCCTGGCCGTTAAAGAAGAAGTCGTCCGCCTCCGACACCGACTCCTTGAACAGGGGTCGTAGATGTCGTAGGTGAAGCCGAAGGCGTTGATCAGGTTCCTCAGGTAGTAGCCTCCCCAGTGGTCTCCCCACACCTGGTAGATGAGGTCGCAGAGCTGGGCTCCGTGCCTCACCGTGTAGCGATGGGCAGGGAAGCAGGCTCCGCCGGACTTGGTGTGGGTGAAGGTCTGGGGCAGCGACTTGCTCTTGAGGTCGCTCAGGAGCAGGGTGTCGCCCAGGTAGAAGTCCACCACGTCGGTGCCCCCATAGGAGCGGATGGAGGTGGCATAGGTGGTGTTGCCGTCGGTCCCGTAGCTCCTGTCCTGCCACACCAGGGGCTCGCCGTAGTCCCAGTCGTAGGCATCCTCGAAGGTGACGTCCATGAACTCGTAGCCCTGGCCGATGGCCACCCAGGTTATCTTGCCGAAGACATAGCTGTGGCTCTCGATGTAGTGAGCCAGGAGCCTGGGCTGGGTTCCGTCACCTGACCTGGACTGGTTGTAGATGCCGGTGGGATAGGCGGGATACTCCTTCACATAGTCGTAGCTCCCGTCTATCTCGTAGAGCTTGTCGATGTAAGCTTTGGCCTTGTCGATCCTGTCCTGAAGCTCGGCTGAGGTCGCCGGAAGGTTGGGCTTCTCAGGCTCCACCTTGAGCACCCTCACCCCTAGCCTGTCAGCATGCCCCTCCACCAGCTCCCGGATGGCCTGGGGAGGCCGCTTCTCAAGGTCAGCGATGGGGATGCCCAGCTTCTCCGAAAGAAACCTCAGCCTGAGGGGAGGCTTGCCCGTGGAGAACTCCCCTACCCCCGGCAGCGGGGGCACCCTCCTTTCCTGGGCTCTGCGCTCCAGCTCCTCCGCTGAGAGCTTGGGCCTGCACTCTGCACAGTTGGCCATTTTGAAACCTCCTTACGTGTTTTTTATTTGACCTCCACGATGACGTGGATGTGTCCGCAGTTTCGGCAGGTGTATTTCACCCTTTTGGGGCAGTCGCCCAGAGGAGCCTGCCTTCTCCTCATGGTTGAACCGCCGTAGATGCACCTCATGTCTCACCTCGTGGCTACAATCTCCGCCTCGTTGTTGTTGGCGGCAGGGGTGGTTACCCTCAGGTGCCTGTAGGCGTTGGAGTAGTGGCGGTGCTCCTCGCCCGCCGCCGAGAGGCTGATGGTGTCGATCAGGCGCCAGTCTGTCCCGTTCCTGCTGCCCCGCACCTCGAAGGTTGCCGCCGCCGAGCTCTTGACCCAGACGTCCACCTCCATCCGCCCGCCCAGCTCCGAGGTGTCCAGGTCCACCGTCAGGGCAGCCCCGGTAGAAGAGCCGTAGTTGGTGCGGGTCTGGCTGGCCTCGTAGACCCGGTTGTTTATGGAGTCCAGCCTGGTATAAAGGTCGTTGAGGCTCTTGCTGTCAGGGGCGGCGGCGCAGATGGCATCCCTGAGGGCAGAGAGGGTCATGTCCAGCTGGGCCAGGATGGAGGCCAGGTTGCCGTCCTCCTTCGCCGGGTTTATCCTCTGGCCCGAGGCGTCCTCAATGGCCGCCACCTGGCGCTCGGCAAAGGAGCCGTCGCCCATGTCACGGTAGCGCCTGGGGATGTATCCCGGCCAGTGTTCCTGGACCCTATCGGCCACTCGCCCTCTCCCTTCTCATCGCATCAAAATGGCCAGCACCGCTGCCAGCACCGCCAGCACCAGGGGCACCAGCACATAGAGGATGCCCTCTATCCGCCACACCTTCTTCACCAGGTGCTTGAAGTCGTTCTCCCGCCACCTCTGAAACTCGCCCCTGGTAAGGGGCTCCTGCTCGTTCACGGGGCCTCCTCAGTCACAAAGCTAGAAGTAGATGGCGTTGGACTGCATGCCGCCGACGATGATCAGGGCGTCGGGCATGGTGATCTTGGCCGCCGAAATCCTGGTGATGTAGAAGCGGATGGAGTCGGTCCTGGCCTCGTCCTCCCGCTTGGTGGTGAGGTCCCGCTTGTCCACGATCCAGCCCGCCCGCTCGGTGGCGATGATGAGCCCGTTGCCCGCTGGCACCTGCCCCGAGATGGCTACCCTGAGGCTGCCCACAGCCCCGATCTCGCCCGGCACCCTGATGGCGCCCTCCCCAGCCTGGAAGGTGAGGTAGCCCACCAGGTCCTTCTGCAGCAGGTTGGCCCCCGCCGCATCCAGGATGAGGAAGTTGGGCCTCTCCTTCCTGGCCAGCACCTCCGCCTGGGCCGCCAGGATGTCCTTGTAGGTGAGGTCGGCGTGGGTGGTGCCCGTCTGGATGTAGTGGTAGTTCCGCCCCGAGGCGTAGATGTAGCTCACGGTGACCACGATGCCGCCTACTCCAGCCGCAGGGGTGACCCTGATCTTGCCGTCCTTGTAGTTGACGCCCACCAGGGTGTAGCCGCCAGGGACGGTGATGCTGGTGATGGCGAGCACCGGACTCTGGGCCAGGACACCATCGGTCTGCCCTTCGGCGATGGCCACGTTCTCGTCGGTGACCGTGGTCACGCCGAAGATCTCGTTCATGATGCGGGTGTCCTCCAGCAGGGCCATGGCGTAGCCCGCCTCGTCGATGTTGTCCCGAATGACATCGTGCTGGGCGGCGTCGATGGCCTCCTGGGTGATCTTCAGCGGCACCCCGAACTTGGTGGGGGTCACCTCCACCGTGTCGGCGTAGGTCACCCCCTCGGGGGTCACTGCGCTCATGTCAGCGCCCTCGGCGAACTCCTGGGCGGTTATCTGGCTCCTGATGGGCAGGAACACGCTCTTCCCCGGCTTGGGCACCAGGATGTCGGTGTTGCGCCGGAGGAGGTTTCTACCCAGGAGGATTTCCCGTGCCTTGAGCTCCACTGCCCTGGAGATGACCCTGGGCAGCATCTCGGTGATGGTGGTGGTATCTACAGCAGCCAGCTCTTCAAGGGTCTTCATAGCAGCCCCCTCCTCCTTGACTCGATGATGGTCTCCACGGCAAGCTCGGTGGCCTGTCGTGAATCCTTCAGGCTCTCTACGGCCTGGCTCAGGGACACGCTTTCCCTGGACTCGGGGCTCGTCTTTCGGGGCAGGGGCCTCTTCAGCCGCTCCAGCTCCCGCTGCGAGCCTTCCAGCTTTTCCTTAAGCTCCCGGTTCTCCTGGGAGAGCCGGGCCAGTATCTCTCTGGTCTCTTTCAAGACCTGGGTTAGCTCCTCAAGGGGCTCGCTCATACCCTCTCCCTCCGTTTGGCGATCTGCTCCAGGAAGATGAGGTCAGCGGGGTGGAGCTGGGAAAGGGCCTCACGGGTGCGCTCCTCGTCGCTGGGCTTGTCCTCCCTGGAGGACATTTCCTCAACCTGTGCTCCGGGCTCCTCGGCGGGAGGGTTTTCCGCCTGGGGGGATTGCGCCTCGGCGCTGGCTGCAGATTCCTCGGTCACGGCCGCCTCGTGCTCGGCCTCGGACTTGGAGGAGAGCTTCTTCACCGTCTCCTCCAGGGCAGACACCCGCTTCTCCAACTCGGCTACCTTCTGAGCCAGGTCAGGGCCTGGCGCCCTCCCGTATCTGGGATAGGCGTAGTAGGGGTAGCCATGCTGGGCCAGTGAAGCTAGCGGGATGCGGGTGGCGATGAGCACCTCATCCTCTCTCACTTCGCTGGCCAGCCTCTCAAAGTCGTCAACCTTCAGGGTCTGCCCTGAGCCTTCGGCCTCGAGGGCCTCAGCCCGAAGGCCTGTCAAAGGGTTCTGGACTGCCTCTTTCGTCTCCTCGGTCATTTCAGCCTCCTTGACCTGCCCGCTCTGGCTCAGCTTGGCCACGATGCGGGCTTCTTTGTCGGCGGGGTCCATGGTCAGGCTCAGGTGCTGGAGCTCCAGGTCTCGGGCCACCTCCCTTCCGTCTTCGTGCGACACTCTCTCCCATACCTGCACCGAAAGGCCCACGGGACGGCTGTTCTCCATGAGGTAGAGCACCTGCTTGCCACGGGCCTCGTCGTATATCTCCAGGTCGACCAGGATGGCCTTCTGTTCGGGGTCTCTCCGTGCCGCCTTGACCAGCCCTACCTCTGAAGGCAGCCCCTCCTTGTGGTCCACCACCACCGGCTTCCCCACGAAGGAGTCCACAAAGGAGTCCCTGGAGAGTTCCTCCCAGGGGTAGTACTTGCCGTTGTGGGTGCCCTCGGAGATGGCGATCCCCCGCAGCCTGACCACCTTGCCTTCGGCGGACGCCGAGGACGCCAGGCCGGTGGACACGGCGTAGCCCTTGAGCCGGAGTATCTCCTGGTGGGCCTGCTCCAGCTCCTGGGTTAGCTCCTCAAGAATCGGCTGTCCTGTTTCCTCTGCCATCCTTTTCCCCTGGGCTCGGCCAAATAAAAAGACGAGCCCACTCCGACCGAGTGAGCTCGTCTCACCTTTTGCCCGCTCCGGGCTACTTCCCGGGCGTGGTCTCTGATCTACGCGTATCGCGGAACCGCAAGTTTGTCAAGGGGCCTTTATAAGAGGTAAGCTACCTAAAAAGAGGCCCGTACTCCACGCCATCTATAGTGATGACACCTTTCTCCACAGCAAAGAGATTCTGCCAACCCGTTTTGAGGAACTCCATATGTGTGGGCAGAGTAAATGGGGTCACTTTGGCGGGAATATAGGGCACGGCAGGTAATAGGATGCCTCTGTCGAACTTAAACCGCTCGTTGAATGCAAGCGGAACCAACATTGTTTCGCTTTCGTAAGTAGCGCTTTTGGCCAGAAAGTTATACCACAGCATGGCCACGCAAGCCAAATGGTCGAACTCGTGCGAATGAGTCAGAGCGTAGGTCACAGTCTTCGTAAGCAAGTCAGGCTCAATATGGGACCTTCTCATGTCGAACACAATAAGCTTGTAGCCAGGGGCGTTCCGGAGTTGCCAGCTTTTTGCCCTGAGTTCTTTCCTTATCTTTAACACGCCACGTAGCAAATCCTCGATGGATGGCTCGAATCGGTCGACCCCTATACTTGCTTTCCGAGGAATGCCTGGCACTCGGCGCAAGCTTTGAGCAGCCAGTGTATCGCCCACAAAAAGTCGGTCAGAGAAAATGTTGCCATAGCCTTCATAGCCAACGTCGAAGTTTCTCGATAGCTGGGCAATACGTTGGCCCAAGGAGGAGCTCATGATATCAAAGGTCTTCACTTGTGCACTATAATACTCTGAGCGGTGGATGAAGCCTAAATCAATGTCACCCCCAAACCCTGGCGATCCTGGTGAAAGGTAGACATGACGATAGCCCACCCTAGACCCTACTATCTCCGCAAGCGAGACTTCAGAGTCCGCCCGCAGTAAGTCGCCCAGGTGCCCCCTTAGCCTGCTCAGGCTAAAGCCAGGCCCGATGGTCACCCCTAGGGCCTCTAAGCGGTGAAGCCGTCCCTTCACATAGTGAAATAACGACACGGCCTACATCCATTTACAACCAATTGTCGCCCCAAATCCGGCGGCTGGGTCACCACTCCAAAGTGTGCATTCTGCTCCCCACCGGGAGGCAAAAAATGACCTGCAATGGCCAATTGTTCCCCACTGTGGTGTCAAAAAGTAGCATTTGGAGAACTATATGCCCTACTTTTCTCTCGACCATCCACTGGTGACCCAAGCTCCTAGGCCGAATCCCTGTTAGACAAGGCGTTCACAATACCGGCAAATACTGCTATTCCGCCGACAACTGCCAACAAGTCCCTAATCAGCGGGCCAGGTCTTTGGGGATCTGCCACTGACCCCAAGCTAACAGCTATGCTGCATTGGGAGCACCTTCTTTGGATAATAACGTCGTAGGCACTAAGAATCTGGCGACAGCTTGGGCAGACAGCCAAGTCGGTCACGCGTAGATGTCCAAGCAGCCCATTATACGAATCTTGTAGCATACGCAAATTCCGTCCAGTCTCTTCCTGTATTTGCTGCTTCTCCCTCCGTAGCCTCTGAACTTCTCCCTCAGCAATGCTCCGAGCGTGCCTCTCTTGCTCCAAGGACTTCTTAAGGTCCTCGATAGTTCCCTGCTTGTCCACAAATTCGAGTCCTACCTCTACCAACTCCGCTACAGCGGCGCTGGCTGAAACACCTTTCTTAGCAGCTTGCTCTTTGACCCGGGAAGCAAGCTCGGGTGAAGCCCTAAAGTAAATCGCTTTTTGTTTCATGTCACACCCCCACTCTAAGCATATCAAATCTCCTGCGCTTGTCAAGAGAAGTGTGACATTAGCAATACTTTTCGGACGCACAACAGGCAGAACGGATTTTCTGGAGCCTCCGCAGATTCGCTCTGGAAAGACTTGACTTCCTCCAGATTCAGAGTGATGGATGTGTGTGAAGCCAGATTCGGAGGAAGGAGATGACAAACCGAAGTGCCACCATAGACAGCCGCCGGTTCGGGGTGGAGATAGAGGTGGAAGGCATCTCCACCGAGCGAGCCCGGCGGGAGCTTGCCCTGCCAGGAGGCTGGAAGGTAGCCAGCGACGGCAGCCTGCACGACGGCTGCGAGATTGTATCGCCCCCATTGACCCTGGGCGACTTCGGCCAGATAGAGCGGGTGCTCAGCCTGCTCAAGCGCCACGGGGCCAGGGTGAGCGAGCGGTGCAGCATTCACATCCACGTGGACGGTAGCGGCTTCGACCTGGAGGGCATCAAGAGGCTGGTGCAGAACACCAGGGCCTACGAGCCCTGGATTTACCAGATAGCCCGAGGAGGAGACGCCGAGCACCGGGGCAGGAACGGCAACCACTACCGCTACTGCAAGCCCATCGAGGAGGTCCACCGCAGCCGGGAGACCGACTACGATGGGCTGATGAAGGCCAAGACCTTCAAGCGCTTCTGGGAGCGGTGGTATGGCGTGCCCCGGCAGGAGCTACCTCGCATATTCAGCCATAAGTATCACCCCAGCCGCTACCGGGGCCTCAACCTGCACAGCTTCAACTACCGGGGCACCATAGAGTTCCGCTACTTCGACGGCACCCTCAGCTCCGCCGATGTCAAGGCCTGGGTCACCCTGTGCCTGAGGCTGGTGCTCAAGAGCCTCAGCGAGGCCAGGGTGCTGCGGGGGATAAAGCCCATGGAGACCCGCCGAAACCCGCTCTACAGGCTGGCCCGGGGCCTGGGGCTCACCGCCGAGGAGCGGAGGCTATTTCAGCACCACAAGCTGGTGTGGAAGGGAGTGTAGAGATGGCAAGGATAGTTATCGAGATGACCTTCACTGGAGACCGCTTCAGTGGCGATAGCCCCACTGAGGTAGTCAGGGCCATGAGGCGCTCGGCCCTGTTTGAGAGACACCTCAGCCTGGGGGAATACAAGGGTCGGGTGGCCGAGCGGACGGAGATGGTCTACGGGAAGCCCCTGGATACCGTTTCTGCTGAGCGATTCCTGGCGAGCCTGGAGCGGGCGGAGCTCATCCGCTACCTGGGCAGGGAGGACGAGGATGGAGATTGCCAGGGTTAGCCAGGTCTGCCCAGAGCACCTGGGCTTCATCCGGGCCAACGGCGACCGCCACATAAGGCAGAAAAGCTTCGACTACTACAAGGCGGGAGGCTCGGAGGGCGACATCCTGCTGGAATACCGCATCGACGGTGAGCTGGTGGGCCTGAGCTTTACGGCCTGCCCCAATGGGCATAGCAAATACTCCATCACCGTGGTGCGGCGGGACTTCAGGAACCGGGGCATCGGCACCGCCCTGCTGAAAGCCAAGAAGGAGCTGGCCGCCGCCAGGGGATGCCAGCTCAGGTCGCTGGTGGCGCAGAGCAACACGCCTTCGGTCAGGATGTGCTCCAGGGTGTTCAGCACCCGGGAGGTCCAGGATGGCAAATATCTCTTTTACGATGGAGGCGCACCATGTGCGGAATAGCAGGATTCGTTCTTGACAGGCGAAACAGGAGCGAGCAGGAGCTGGAGGGCATCCGGGAGGACTTCGCCACCCTGCTGGCAGCCACCGAGATCAGGGGCAGGGATGCAGCGGGGGCCTTCGTGCTCAAGCAAGGCGTGGCGAAATACCTCAAGCAGCCTGGCCCCGCCTCCAGGCTGGTGGCGCAGCCCCAATTCTGGCAGCTGCTGGACGCCGTGGACAACGACACCGTCGGCGTGGTGGGCCACACCCGGTGGGCGACTCATGGCGACCCCGCCGACAACCGCAACAACCATCCCCTGCTGGCCGGGCCCATCCTCGGCGTCCACAACGGCGTCATCTACAACTATCGGCAGCTTAGAGCAGAGGTGGGGGCTACGGCGGAGGTGGACTCGGAGGTGATCTTCCGGCTGCTGCGCCGCCATAGCAACGGCAGGGTGCGACCCAGGGGGATCAGGAAAGCCCTGGCCAGGCTCAGGGGGGATTACGCCATAGCCTTCGCCGACCTGCGCCTGCCCGCCATCTGGCTCTGCCGTAACCACCGGCCCCTGGTGGTGGCGAAGGACATGGAGCGGGGCGCCCTCTGGTTCGGCTCCCAGGCCGACCTGCTCAGGTCGGTCCTGGGCGAGGATGTTGAGGTAAGGGCGCTCAAGCCCTGCTGCGGCTACCAGGCCACCAGGGACAACTGCCTCAAAGGGCTGGCAGGGTTTGAGCTAGCCGAGCGGAGACCTCACCAAGTCTCCTCGAAGGCTATTGACTTCCTGGCGAAGCTGAGTGATGGATGTGTGTGAAGCTAAACGAGGAGGTGAAGCGATGGCAAAGCGCATAGAGCGGCAGGACATCAGGCTGAAGCCGGATGCCGAGAAAATCCAGGTCTACGAGGAGATCCACCGCCGCTACAAGGCAGGGGAGAGGGTCGAGATGAAGGAGCACCGAAGCGGCTTCCCCGCTGTGACGGTGGACTGCGGCGACATCCATATCCTCACCGACATCCTCTCCGTAGAAGCCTGGTGGCAAAAGAAGCAAGAGACAGAGGGCAGCGAAGCCCAAATCAAATCTCGAAGGAGGTAAACGCAATGGCAAGGGAAAGAAAGCAGACAGTAGCGGAGAAGGTCATCGCCTTCCGGGTGAGCGAGCCGACCTTCCAGGCGCTGGAACGGCTCAAGAGGCGGCATGCCCGAAGCTGGCCTGAGCTTACGCTGAAGGGAATTGTCAGGGCCTTCGGCGGGGGCAGCGAGGAGGACGCTCAGGACTGCCGCCAGGTGGAGGCCGAGCTGCGGGGTGAGGTGACCGTTGGCCAGGCCCAACCCTCCGAGGCGCTGGCCGAGGTCACAGAGACGGAAGCTGAATCCAGCGAGGCGATTGAGGCGGATGAGACGCCAGCCACAGAGGAGGCACTGGTAGCTCAAGCGTCAGCGACTACCAATGATGAGCCACAGAAGCTGGTGGCTGCCGTGGTCACCTGCAAGGGGTGCCAGGGGCGCATGACCCGAGGCACCCTGGTGGTCAAGAGGGCCAACGGCTACTATCATCCCGACTGCGTGCCCGCGGCGGCGGGAGCATGATAGCCGAATAGACAGCCTGGTGCGTTATCTGGGGCAGGGGGAGCAATTGGGCCCTCCCTGCTTTCGTGGTATAATCTAAGCTGGCGGAAAGCAAGGGCGTGTTATGGGTGTGAAATTGGTCCTTACCGACTATGTAGAGCAGGCTTCGTCCCAGGCAGTCTACGATAAGCTGGTGGACAGCACCTTTTCAGGGCGAATTCCTCAGTGCAAGGACGTGGTGGCTTTCGGCACCACCCTGCGGGAGTGCCAGGATGAACTGCGCTCTACCCTGGAAGACTGGATTCTGGTCGGCTTCAAACTGGGCCATCCCTTGCCGGTGATCGCCGGATCGACCTCCTCGGGGGAGCAAGGGTGTGACCTTTGACCGACTGGTTTTCCGTGTACACGCCATCCAGCGTATGTTTCAGCGCCGAATCAGTGTGGATGATGTCCGCCACGTGCTATCGACAGGAGAGGTGATTGAGGATTATCCCAACGACACTCCCTATCCGAGCCACTTGGTGCTCGGATGGCGTGGATCACGCCCTATCCATGTGGTAGCTGCGGAGAACATGGAGGGTCAGGAAACTATTGTAATCACTGTATATGAACCTGACCTGACCCAATGGGAGCCCGGGTTCAGAAGGAGGAGACAATGAAGTGCGTTATTTGTAGGCAAGCGGAGACCCGTCCCGGCAAGGCTACAGTGACCCTGGAGCGGGATGGCGCCACCCTGGTGATTAAGGGTGTGCCAGCGAGGGTCTGCCCGAACTGCGGGGAGGAGTATGTAGAGGAGGAAATCACGGAGCGGCTCCTTCAGACCGCAGAAGAAGCTGCCCGCGCTGGCGTCCAGGTGGACATCCGTGAGTATGTGGCGGTATAAAGGTCGAATTCGTCAGGGGCTCTGCGGCGACTCAGGCGCTCATGGCCTTGACCGAGCCAGGATGTCAGAAAGATAGACTCGCACGACCCCTTGGTTACGTGGCACCTGGCTGAAGTGACATAGGAACTGGGACAGGCTCTTGCTGCTTACACTGACAGAAGCAAATCTCACTGTCTAAAGGCAAACATGAGCTATCAGGGCGTAATGAAATTAGCACAAGACCACCCCTTCAAAGCAAAGGGTGGTCCCCCTGTTTTTGACGTAGACTGGCTTAAAGTGGTAAGAGGTTGCTATGACGAAGCTAAGAGGCTTGAAGGTAGAAGCTTTGCTGGTGCTTGGGTTGTGGACAGGATCGGATGGTTTCCTGGCTTGAGAATGCTTGAGAAATATGGAATTTTGAGGAAGGAAGGAGAAACGGTAAGGGGTGGCAGGAGAGCTTACTGGGTAATGCCCGACATGGATGGCGTGGCTCGAGCTTTACGTGAACTCGGGTACCTTTAGAATCCAGAACGAGGGGAACGATGGCGGTAGGTTTGAATCCTCGCGAGGCAAAGAGAATTATAGACACTATCCAGGAGGAGATTAAAGCATCTAAAGGGACAAGGATATGGGACGATTATATTAACGCTCTAAAATTGATCGCCCAAGTCATATTTACGAGAAGTTCTGGGTTTGTCCTTGAGCTACTTCAGAATGCCGAGGATGCTGGTTTGGGTTTAGAGACTCTCGGTGTGTTCGAAGTAAGAATTAACCAGCATAGAGCAAAGGTGATACATAATGGCCGTCCCTTTAACCAAGACGATGTAAAGGCGCTCTGTGGCATCAGGTCATCAAAGAAGCCGGAAAAAGGCACATTGGGATATCTGGGCATAGGATTCAAATCCGTTTTTAAAGTCACTGATTGCCCTGAGGTATATTCTGGTGGCTTCCAATTCAAATTCGACAGAAACCATAAAGAGTGGGAGGACCCCAGTCGCACACCATGGCACGTCTTACCCATCTGGATTGACCAACCCTCGGAAGCCGTCGAACACGAGAGGACAACGTTCATCATCCCTTTTAGGGAGGAGACCTATTATTCAGCCCTGCTTCAGGAAGTAACAAGGCTGAGCACCGAGCTATATCTATTCCTTCGCTGGTTAAAGCGAATAGAGATTGTAGATGAGGTATACGGACGAACCTGGACTCTGGAGAACATCGGAGAAAGCGAGGACGGTATCACAACTCTCAGGCATAATGGGCAGGAGCAAAGGTTCAGGTTCTTCCGGCGAGTTTGCTCAGTGCCGGATTGGGTGAAGGCAGACAGGCTTACACAGGAATATAGAGCCAATGTAACTCGCAGAGAAATAGCCATAGCTTTTGCACTTGACAATGAAGGCAATCTCGCTCCTTTACAGGCTGGGGCAATGTATGGAGGCGTATACTCCTTTTTGCCGTTGGGTGAGGCAAGAAGTGGCGCTAAGTTTCCGATACAAGCTGATTTTCTTGTTCAGCCAGGACGAGAGGCCATCAACTATGAAGCGAAATGGAATCACTGGCTAGTAGAGCAGGTGGCTGACCTATGCAAGGAGGCCATAAACTGTTTTAAGAATCACAAGACATGGAAGTACCAGTTTCTGCCTGCCTTTGAGTTCACAAAGTCGAAGGGCCTTGAAGCCCATGACAAGCTATTCGGGCCTAAACTGATTGAGCCAGTAGAAACCTATCTGGAAGAAGATACGTGTGTGCCCACCGCAGAGGGAGGCTGGACGAAGCCTAAACAAGCAGTAAAAGTTAACGAGGATCAGAAAGCCATTGATGACCTTGTACGTATGGGTATCTTGAGCAAAGACCAAATAGCGGCAGCTATGGGTGGGCAACCTGATTTGGAGGTGATAGCTCCCGATGTAGTAGAACCAGATTCGTCACCTTTCAAGAAAGTAGATCGGCTGGGGCTACTGAGTAACGAAGCATTCCTCGAGGAAAAATGTAAAAGCTCTGCTGCGGCTGAGTGGTTCAGGAGCTTATATTTATGGCTCCAGACGCACCCGCGTGGCAGCTATAGCAGAAAAGGCTATTGGTACCAGGAGGGTTACTGGAGCTCAAGGATCGTGTTGACAGCAGAGGGAGAGCTTCTTGAAGGCAGGAATGTATGGCTCCCCGACTTCCAGCCCTCTGATCCCATTCTGAAGGATGTAACCGAAACCCTGCAAAAGTCTAGGTCAATATTACACCCGGATATTCTGGGGAGAGCCAAGAGCGAAGAAGAACGGAAAAATATTAGAGGCTTCCTCACAGGATTGACCGGTGTGCCGGTCTTAGACGCGAACACAGTCTGTAAAGAGGCTTTGTTACCCAGGATTTTAACCACTGCACCCAAACCTACGCCACGCGACCTGCTACTATATACCATTCAATGCCAGCGAATCCTTGGAGAGGAAGTCGGGAGAGGCTTGGAATTCTGGGTTCTTACAAAGCAAGGCGAGGTGCGAGCAGCGAGAGAAGTGTTTTTCCCCAAGGAGTTCAAACCTGAGAGAGACTGGGAAACTCGTCAGCAATATGTATCTGGCCTCAATTTTCTGAGCGTGGACTATCTTACTGGCGTTACGAATGACGACCAGTTAAGAGCATGGCGGCAATTCCTCAAAAACGGAGGAATCAAGGATGACCCTGATAATGGCGTGGAAGAATTTGCCATGAATTATGCTATAGAAAAACTAAAAGCGGCCTATAGAAACGTCAAACCAGTGGATAAAAGGAACTTCGGTTACGATATAGAAGCGGAGACTCACAGCGGTGAAACTATGCGTATAGAAGTCAAGGGACTAAGCCACGATCGAGATGTTGAGCTAGATCGCAACGAGACAGAGACGGCGGACAAATACAGGAACTCCTTCTACCTCTGTGTGGTGTCTGAAATACCAGAGAACCCCAATATCTATTTAGTGAAGGATCCTGCTGCAGTAGGTAAGAAAGAAAGGGTAACAATTCCAACAAGCATTTGGAAAGCGTCAGTGTCAGTATCGTAGTAGCCTTTTAAGTAGCTGACTCTGTCTTGGTGGTTGCTCACTGGACATAGGTCTTTCTACTAGAGTGCACAAAAAACAGGATGGCGCTTGCGCAGTGAAGCACCTCTATCAACTTGGACTAAAAATGTGCCTACAATGAGCACAGCGGAACACATCGTGGAAATCATCGCTCAGCTTTGCCAGCCTTGTGGTTCCCGGGTCCAGGGTCTCCCCGCATTTGGGACAGGTTAGCTGTTCGGCCTTTCCAACCTCGATTAGTTTGGGCTCCTCGCCCGGCCTGGCCCACACCAGGTATCTCTGTCCTTTGCCCTTCAGCTCTTTAACGACGTCCTCAAGCTCGTGAGCCTCAGCGTAGGGCGTCTGGTCCTTGGGCTTGCCGATGAGCCATACCCTCCTGCCACCCAGTGGGGCATACTGGATGGTGTAGCGCCCCTTGAGCTTCCTGCCATGAAGGAAAAGCTCGAAGAAGTGCTCCCGCCATACGCCTATCTCGTAGGTGCCCCAGTCCTCGGCGAAGAACTTGGAATACTTCTCCGAGGTAGCTCCCACCTCACCAGGCGCGGTGACCAGGGGCTTCTCCCTTCCTACCTTGAGCCAGGCGATAGGCTGCTGCAGCTTCCAGGCCCCCTGGAGCTTATCGTCAGGCGGCAGGTTCGCCAACCGGTCTCCGCCAGCTTCCCCCATCTCATCGGTGGTGCCCAGGAAAACGGTGAAGCCAAAGAGGGCTTCGTCGGAAAACTGCAACCTCAGGTCACCATGCACCGAGTGGTCGGTCTTGAGAAGCTCATCCTCAGATAGCTTTGTCTCCTCCTCCGATAGCCCCCGCCAGTGGTGATGGTAAACGAACTCCCCTTTGCCTGAGGGCGGGAAGGACTTGTGCCAGTTCTCCCGCCAGAACCTCTCCGCTGCTTCACTTCTGGTCTCGCCTTCTTCCTCTGCCGTCATGCCCCTGCGCTTCCTGGCCATCGCCTCGGCCTGCTCCGGGGTGGTGAGGGCCGTTCCCTTTGGCTTTATGCTGACCACGATGGGGTTATCCCAGGTGAAGACCCTCCTGCCATCCTCCTCCTTTACCTTAATCTCGGCGGCGCGCACCTCCAGGATGTCGCCCACCTCCGCCTCCAGCCTGGTGGCATAGGTGGAGCCGATGACCGAGCCGTCGGAGAGAGCGATCTCATAGACGTAGGCACCTGCTTCGGTCTTCCGCTTACTGACCACCCTGCCCCTTATCTCCTTGAAGTTCTTGAGCTTGGCTATCGTGCTGGAGCGTCCAGTGAGGGGGTAGTCCGAGTCGGCCACCTTCACCATGGCCCCTTCGCTGTGTGGCCTGGAGGCCGCCCACTTGACTGCTTTCAAGAATTCCTCCCTGCTGCGGACCAGCCTGCTCTCCACCTCTTTGAGGTGGAGGGTGTCCACCGGGCTCAGCAGCTTATGCAGCGCCTCCAGCCTCTCTGTCTGGGGCCTCTGGTGCAGGTCTTCGCCGTTCAGGTAGAGGCAATCGAAAACCTGGCAGAGGGCGCGGAACCTGGCCGCCGGGCTTTTACCCAGAAAGGAAGCCATGTCCATGCGCTCTATCTTGTCGCCGGGCTTGTATGGGTTATTAAGCTCCACCGCTTCCTCGGCATAGAGCAGCAGCTCCGAATCCAGGATGAAGTCGCCATCGGGTAGGGCCTTGAGGTCTTCCTCAAGGCCAGGAAGGGCGCTCACAATATCTCGCCTGGCATCCTCGGAGAAGGCGAAGACCCTGTCGCCTTTGCGATGAAGGGTGAGCCGGTAGCCGTCGAACTTCTCCTGGACTATGAGGCCCACGTCTTTGTATCCCTGGCCCCAGGTCTCCCAGAGCTTGTCGGCGGCGTCCACCGAGAACTCCAGCTCCCCGTAGCCGCCTGCCGTCTTTAATGGAGTAAAGGGCTTGCCGGGCACGAGCCCCTTTGCTCTGCTCAGCCCCACCTCTACAACCTCGATTCCGGGCTTCCTCAAAGCCACCAGGTCCCACAGAGGGATGTAGTCGTCGTGGGGGCCAGCGGGCTCGTAGATGAAGTGGAGGTAGCCCCGCTTCTCCGGGTCAAGCTGCTTCCCGATAGCCACCTCCAGGCTCTCGCTCCGGGCTGCCGAGCGGATGAGGATGTCCAGGTCTTTGGGCGCCTCTCCCTTGACGGCGCTCCCCACCAGGCTGATGAAGTCGGGTATCACCATGAAGTCTGTAATTTCGGGGAGCTCGATCATCGCCTCGTCGGGCGCGGCCTCGCCTTCTTCATCGGTTTCCAGCGCCTCCAGGCTTTCCCTGCCGGGAGTGAAGTTGGCGGCCAGTATCTCGAAGCCCGAGGGGATGGGCTTCCCCGTCCTGGGGTCCACCAGGTTGCGCTGCACCTTGACCCGCTTCACGAACCAGGACTCCGGAAGATACCTCTCATGCTCCGTGCCCAGGCTGAGCACAAACCTGCCCTTGATGCCCTTGAGCACCTTTATCAGCCGCTCCAGGTCCTCCAGGGTGAACTGGGGCCCGTGGAACACCCTGCCCGGATAAGGGGGATCGAGGTAGAATACGGTCTCCTGCGAATCGTAGCGCCTCACCACCGGCTCGAAGTCTTCGTTGTGGATGGCCACGTTCTTGAGCCGCTGGGTGTAGCGCTCCAGCTTGTCTATGTCGATGACATTGCCGCCCTTGCCCCAGCCAAAGGTGTTGCGGGCATGGCCAAAGCTGGCCAGGGTGAGGTAGTAGAACTTATGGAACCGCTCCACCTCGTCCCTGGGCTTTGAGCGTTTGACCTTCTCGAACTTGTCCGGCCGGCGCTCCCAGTCGAAGCGCTTGAGGCGGGCGAACTGCTCCGGGGTCATCTTCTTCAGGAAGCGGTAGGCGAAAGCTATCTCGGGGTCGATGTCGTTGAGCACCTCCCTCTCCACCGGCTCCTTGGCCCAGAAGACAGCGGCCCCACCAGCGAAGGGCTCCACATAGGTCTTGTGGGGAGGCAGCATGGCGGCGATGCGCCTGGCCAGATAGGTCTTGCCAGCGGGGCTGCCGAAGGGCTGGTTGGCGCCCCAGCGCAAGTCTTCTACTTGTCCGTCTTCTGCTTCCAGTTTGCCGCCCAGGGGGAAGTTGGCCGCCAGGTACTCGTAGTGGAAGAGCACCTTGCCTGCATCGTCCTGCCCCAGGGCGCGGTGGGTCTTGATGCGCCTGGTATGCCAGCCAGAGGGCAGCGTCCCCGCCAGGTCTTTGAACAGAGACAGGATGAACTTACCCTTGAGCCTCTTCAGCCTCTCTATGAGGCCATCCCACTGCTCCTGGGTGAAGCCGTGCTCCTCCCCCTGCCAGTGGCCAGGGTATGGGGGATCAAGGTAGAAGAAGGCATCCTGGCCGTCATACCTGTCCAGCAGTTGCTCATAGGAGCCAGTATGCAGGTGCACCCCCTTGAGCCGCTCCTGCCACCTCTCAAAGCTGTCCAGGCTGATGGCCCGCTCCCGCTTGGCCTCCATGAAGTTGACGCCCCGGCTGCCGTAGCTTGCCTTTCGCAGGTAGAGGAAACGACGGAAGCGCTCCACCTCGTCCTTCGGTCTGGCTGCCTTCAACTCCTCAAACAGGTCCCTCCTGTGCCGCCACTCGTAGCGCCTGAGCCGGGCTATCTCCTTGGAGGATGCCCTCTGGATGAAGCGATAGGCGAACATCACCTCGGGGTCGATGTCGCCCAGCACCTCCACCTCAGACGGCTCCTTGGCCCAGAAGACGGCGGCAGCCCCGGCAAAGGGCTCCACATATATCCTGTGTGGTGGTATCAGGGAGGCTATCCGGGGTGCCATCCACAGCTTGCCGCCAGGGGAGCCAAAGGGCTGCCTGGCAAGCTCTTCCAGTTCGCTCATGCCCTCAGTGGTAGCCTCAAGCTCCTCCGGCTCGGTCTCCAGGAAGGCTTTGTCCTCTGGGTCCCACTCTCTGGTGATGCGCTCGTAGAGCTCCCTGGGATACTCCTTCATCTCCCCGGGGTGGGCGGTAAAGACTGAGGGGGTCTTTCCGCTTGCGGCGCAGCAGCTCCTTGAGGATTTTCTGCCCCAGAGCCACGATGGTGGCCTCATCGAACTTGATGTCGCCGCCGCTCTTCAGGGTGGCATACCAGCCGCAGACGATGCGCCAGTCGTCCCTGAGTTGGTCATCCCTGGGGGCAGAGGCATCGTAGCTCTCTGCATCCTGGATAAGGTCTTGAGGCTCAGCTCTGGTGGGGATAGCTGGAGCCAGAACCGGGGCAATGGTCTCGATGGTGACCTGGAGGCTCTCAAACTCCAGGCTTATCCCGTCCCGGGCCAGGCGGGCCCTCCCATCGGAGGCGATGCGCAGGGCCTGGTTGACATCGGCCTCGGTCTTCTTCAGGTGCCCCACATGGGTGAAGAGAACCTGCTTCATCCCCTCTGCCCAGCGAAGCTGCCTGAGCATACTGGCATGCCCGATGAGCTTATCGTCCCTGCGGCGGATGATGTCCCTGGTAAGGGAGGAGCCATCGCCGATGTAGAGGTCAACGCCCTTGAGGAAGTGCTGGCGGTCGGGTATGGAGACCACATCCGGGGCATAGACCAGGGTGAAGTCCCCCTTTGACACCTTAAAGCAAACAGCTGGGGCCACCAGGGAGTGGACAACGGGATGGGCCACCACCTTGAACCCCGCCACCTCAAAGGGCTTGTCTTCAGGAAATACCTGCTCGTGGGGCAGTTTGATAACCTCGGCGGTATCCTCGCTCATGTAGACGGGGATGGCAGGCTCAAGGGCTTCCAGCCTTCTGGAGAGGTGGTCGGGATGGGCATGGGTGACCAGGATGGCGTCGGGCTTTACCCTGGCCACCATCTCCTCGTGCCCCTCCCCGGCATCGAGCATGAGCCTGCTGCCCTCTGCCTCAATGAGCAGGGAGGAATGCAGCTTATGGTAGTAGTCATTACCCAGGCGACGGGCTTCCTGGCACTGGGGATCGTCGTGGCCCTCCTGAGGTATTTCCACCTCGGCTCTGGTGCCCAGGAAAGTAACCCTTATCATGTCTCCATTTCCACCAGGTTGAAGCCCCAGTTGGCGAGCCAGTCGTCCAGGTAAGTGATGAACTTCGGGTCGTCCATAGGGGCGTCCACGATGCTGTCCACGACCACGTCTTCCCGCTCCGGCTCGGGGCCAGGGGCGAAGCGTTTTACCGCCCGCCTGCGCCTGACCTCGGCCAGGAGCTGCGCCAGCCTCTCATCCCAGGCTTCGTAGGAAAGCTGCTTCTTTTCGGCATCCCACACCAGTCTGCCCACCAGCTCCTGGGTAGGCGCCTCGGGATGGCCGTGATACCTTACCACCTCATACTCAGCCAACCTGGACCTCCTGGAGCTTCGCCCCTGGCCGGGGCAGCCTCTTGTAGGTGCCGGGGAACACCTGCTCGTTCAAGAAGCGATACATAGCAATATCCCTCTGGTGCAGCCGGCGGGGGTCCTGGATAAAGAACTTGACACCCTCGGCGAAGTACTCCCGCTCGTTGGTGAGGGCGTAGTCGGTCACCGCTCTGCCCGCCGCCTTCGCCTTCTGATAGAGTTCGTAGTTCCGGTTCAGCACCAGGCTGCTGCGCCTCCCCGCCGACACGCCGTGCCAGTAGTACTGGTGCCCTATCTCGTGGACGAGGGCGTGGTCCCTGTATTCGGGAAGCACCCACACCCGGTTGGTGGAGGGCTCGTAGAGCCCCGCCCAGTCCACGTAGGGCCTGTAGTCCCTGCCGTATTTGGCCTCGGCGTCGAAGCCCAGGCGCCGCCTCATGTCCTCGGGGCGCAGGATGACGGGGCAGTGCTCCTCGCTGGCGAGGTAGCCCATCATTCGCTCCTTGTCCTCCTGGGGAAGCTTATCCAGCAGGCGGTTGATCCTGGCCCGCTCCAGCTCGGAGTAGCCAGCGTTGATCACTCTCGGCTCCCAGTCCTTCTCAGGCGGTGGCGGCTCGGGCAACTCCTCAATCACGGGAGCCACGGCGCACATGCAATGGGGATGGACAGGAAGGGCAGGAACCTTGTCACGCTCGTAGGGGCTGCCCCTGGCGATGTCCTCACATACGGTGCAGGGACGGTCGGCCAGAATCCAGTCCAGCTTCTCCACACGGCGCTTCTGGTATTCCCCCATCCTGGCTGCCTGGGAGACCCGGGCGGTCTCGGTTCTGGCTATCCTCTCGGCGTCGGAGAGGCGAACTCCTGTCTGCTCCCTTATCCTGCGGGAGACGGTGCGCATGTCGTCGCCCCGGAGCACCCCCAGGGCGATGGTGGTGCGCACCCTGCCATGCCACTCGGCGGCCACCGTCCTGTAGGTCTCGTAGGTGAACCGGGTCAGGGCACGCACCATCCGCTCCTCGGCGGCGGTAAGGGGCCGCTCCTGCAGGGAGCTCATCCCTTCTTCAAGAACCACCTGAGGCGACCTGCCCCGGGAGAAGGCCTCTCTGCGCTCCTCACGGAAGGCCCGGGGGATAAACCTATCCACCAGGGCTTGTAGCTCCTTCAGCAAAGCTTCCCGGGCTTTGTCCGCCGCCTTGAGACTGCCCTCCACCTTGCCCAGCTCCCAGGGCTCCATGCTTCGTCCCCAGTCCCTGCGCTGGGCTTCAATTACCCTGTGGGCGGCGGTGCGAAAGGCGCGGGTAAGCTCCCGATGGAACTGCTTCGACAGCCTCTCTATCGCCTCCTTCTGAAGTTCCTCGATTGCCTTTGCCATTGCAATTCGGCCTTGCTTTTCAAGCTGGAGCGGTGGGCAGGAGTCGAACCTGCCCCTCCGTGAAGGAAACACGGCGGCTCACCCTCGAGCCCTCCACCGCCTCGTAAATCACGCAGTCGCCATGTTTCGGATACGGCTGAGGTGACGCCAGCAATCGCCTCAGCACGTGCCTCTTGTCGGTGCTGGAGCCTATGGGCTTGAGATATTTGAACTGGTATCCCCAGAGGCGCTTGATCCCCGGATAGTGGCGCACCATGAAGGCCCAGGTTCTGGTGCCGTTTCGGGTGACGGGCAGCCTGGGATGGACAACGGTGCCATCGGCGAGGACATATCTCTCGGTGAGTATCCTGCCCACGCAGAGCCAGCCCGCTGCCTGATACACATAGCCCGGCTTGCCGTAGATGCCGTCGGCGAAGGAGAAGAGCCACTCCACCTGGGGCATGTTCTGCTCTATCCACTTCACGCAAAGCGATAGGAAATGGCTCTCGCTGTTCCTGGGCAGCGAATCGTGGACGCAGAGGCGGTTGAGCTCCAGGTATTCGGCGGTGCTGGCCCCCATGACCAGCTTCCTGGCGGTGTGCAGGGGACGCACCCCATAGCCCCAGACCGCCACCGCCATGAGGCCCTCCCTGGTGAAGCCGCCCAGGTAGAGCTTGCAGGTAGAGGGCAGCTTCCTGGCGTAGTGGTGCTCCCGGACAAAAGCCGCCGCCTGGTTCCGGGATATGGGCAGAAGCTCAAGCTCCGGCACCTTCTCAGTAGTCCTGCCACTCATCTCTAAGCTCCTGCTTGACTATCTCCCTAACCTTCTCCTCCAGACGCTGCATCTCCTGGCCGATGAGGTTACGAAGCTCCTCTTCGCCGGAGAGCGCAACCCTGGCCTCTTCTTTTTCGGGCAGGTCTTCGTACTGCCTGATCCAGTTCTCCAGCCTGAGGTCAGGGGAGAGCAGGCCCGCCCGGGCGTAGACGCCCAGCCTCCTCGCCCTGGAGAGCTTGTCGGGCTCGGAGAGGTCTCCCCACCTGAGATGCACCCGGGCCTCTATCCCCTCCTGCTCCAGCAGCCTGGCGAATACCTCCCGCTCGAAGGTGCGAGATAGGGAGCGGAGATAGGCCCTGATATTGCGCTCGAAGGCCACATCTGCCGACCTGGCCGCACCCACCGGGGTATCGGTGAGCCCCAGGATGGTAGGGGGCACCCCCAGCCCGGTGGCCATGAGCTCGTTGAAGTGCTTCAGGCTCTCCACCACCCGCTCTATCCCCTCGGGCGACTTGAACTCCAGGCCGATGTAGGGAGGCAGGAAGATGTAGCTCTGGCTCTTGAGGTTGGCCATCATCTCTTCCAGGTCCTTGCGCTCCTGGGCGGTGGGCATCCGCTCCTGGGGCTCCAGGACCCCCATCCTGAACACCGCTATGGGGGCCGACCTCTTGTGGGCCACCTCGGCCAGGGCCTCCTCGATGTTGAGCTTGCGCAGCGCCGTCTTGTAGAGGGGCTCGATGAGGCCGATGCCCCAGTAGACGCCAGGGGCGGTGAACAGGCGGAAGTGGACGATGTCCTCCCTGGAGAACTGCCTGCCCCTTATCTCCTTTGACAGCTTCTGCTCGTAGCCTCTGGGCAGGCCGTCCTGGTCGAACTCGATGTCCCCCGAGGCATTCCTGATGAAGTCGAAGGTCTCCGGGTTCTCCACCACCAGAAGGTCAACGATGTGGCCTGCCCCGTTCCTGATAAGCTCGGCGAAGGCGTTGCCGATGATCCCCTGGTGGCGCACTATCTCCTCGATCCTGCCCTGGAGGTCGATGCCCTGGCAGAAGTCAGTTACTACTTTCTTTGCCTCCTCGCTCTCCGATTCCACCCTGTAGGGCAGGGAGGACAGGATATGGGCGTAGGTGTTCACCGCCCGGAAGAAGGTAGGCTCGACGATGTAGAGCAGGCACAGCTTCTGCGGGTCCACCCGGGTGAGCCACTTCCCCTCCTCGGGTCGGCGGCGGGCCTCGGCTGCCTGGGCGTCGCCATAGGTGCCCACTCGCACCAGGCTCTCCAGGACCCTGGGCCCCCGTCTCTTCCCTGTCAGGCGGTCAAGCCAGCTCACCAGCTATACCTCCCCGCCTTTATCGGCGAAGGGGCGTGATAGGTCTCCGCCCCCGTCAGCGCCAGCAGGAGAGAGTCCACGAAGTCGTCCCTCCCCTTCATCGGGGTGAGCTTCCCCGTCTTGGACTCCGCCCACTGGTAGTGGGTGAGCTGCTTTATCAGCTCCAGCTCCTGGTCGAATATCCTTACCTGGCGCTGCTGGAACAGCCGTTGTGCCCGGTAGACCATCTCCTTCTTGCGGTTCTGGAAGGGCACCTGGGTCACCTGGAGCCCCGCCTCGGCCAAGCGCTGGTTCTCGGAGATGTGGCTCATGTCGGCGAAGGCCCTCTCCGCCCGAAGCTCGTAGTAGATGGCCTTGATGCGCTCCTGCTTCTCCTCGGGCCTTCCCTCTATCTTTTCGGCATGCAGCACCACGAAGAGCTCGCCCTGCCTCTGCACCACCGTGACCACCGTCTCGTGAAGCCCGGGGGCAAAGCCCCAGTCAATGCCCATGACCACAGGGTTATCTCCATCCCGCCTGGGCTTCTGGCTCACCCGGCACTCCCTGATGTCGCCCAGGTTGAAGATGGCGTTCTCGTAGCTGGAGGGGAGGCCCCGATACTCCACGGTGAACTGCTCTCTCGACAGGGTGCTCTCCTTCAGCGCCACCTCCTCCCTGTCCTTCCAGGGGCAGCGGGAGGAGTCCCAGTTGAACTTCCTGAAGCCCTCCCGCTCGGCGTCCTGCCAGATAGCCACGAACACCGACATGGGGTCGTGGGGCGTGGACAGGAGCACTATCCTGGGGTAGGGAGCTTCGTCCACCATGGAGAAGGAGGCCCGCACCATGTCGTCCCGGGCCACCGCCACCTCGTCGAAGATGAGGCAGTCCACATGGGCGTGCCTCACCCCACCTGGGGAGGCGGCGTGCACCATGATGAGGGAGCCGTTCTTGAAGCGGGTCTCCGACTTCAAAGGCTCGCCCCGGATTCGGGAGGACAGGTAGGGCGAGCGGTCGAAGAAGCGGCGGCAGTAGTCGTAGAGGAAGTCGGCCTGCTTCTGGGTACCGCCGATGACCATCACCTGGTAGGGCCTCCTCAACCTCTCAGCCAGGGCCGTTGCCGACCACACCGCCAGCACCGCCCCCATCAGCGTCTTCCCCGCTCCTCTCCCCGCCGACACTATGGCCCTTCGGTTCTCCACATCCTGGAGGAACTCCGCCAGCCGCCGCTGATCTTCCGAGAGCCTCAGGCTCAGCTCATGCCGGGCGAACACCACCAGGGAGTCGTAGAAGCCCTGGGCAAGCCTCTCCCTCACCAGGCGCAGGGCAAAGCCCGTGGTCATAGCAACCCCCTGGCCGTCTTCACGATGTCCCCAGGGTCCAGGCCGATCTCCTCGGCCACCCGCACCCGACACTCAGGGCAGAGGAGGCCAATGAGCCTGGTAAGGTCCGAGGCCAGGGCCTCCTCATCCACCTCGCCCAGGCCCCGCAGCTTCTCCAGCTTGGCCTCCAGGGCGTCCGAGGTGAGCCGTATCTCGCCCATGAGCCTGGCGGCGTTGCCCATCATGGTGCCCGACAGCCCCTCAGGGTTAGCGAACACCTTAGCCAGAGCTTCCTTGCCCTTGTTCATCACCTCCAGGTTGGACTTCAGCACCTCTATGGCCTCCATCCCCAGCCTGATTCGGCTCCTGGCTATCTCCTCCATCCGCTCGTCCTTGAGCTTCTCCAGCTCCCCCTTGAAGTGCTTCTCCCTGTGATTCAGGAAGCTGGACACCGAGATGGGCTCCCCAATCTCCCTGCTGTATCGCTCCAGCCTGCGGCCAGACCACCCCTCAGCCATCCTCCGCTCATAGTCCTTGCGATGGGGGCTCTGGCATACTCGGCACAGGCCAGGGAGCAGGCCGTGCTCGCCGGGCCTTCTCTTTTCCCCTTCGGAGACAGACACCCCGCGCAAGCCCTCGCGGTTTTGCTTTTCAGAGGGGTTTCTGTCAGCCATAGACTCCAACACTCCGTAACAAAGCGCGGGGGCGACCGTAACAAAGCCCCAACAGAACCCCCGACAGCGCCCGCAACGGTGAAGCACCTGGAAGGTGAGGGATGACAAAATGGCGCTGCGCCGCGTGGGGGAAAATCTTGAATTTTTTAGCCGGAAAGCCCGGCAACAAGGCTGAAATCATAGCTACGGAAGAGTGCAGATAACATGGTGTTATGCGCACTCCACCCGCAGGCCCAGAACGGCCAGCCCCGGCGGAGGCGGGCGCAGCCTTCTTCAGCCCCTTCTGCACCTCTTCCAGGGAGCACCTCCTGACGAGAGCAGAGGCCCGGAGAGTGCTTACAGAGCCCAGCTCACCCCGAGCACTCAAAAGTGAGCCTTTCCTTTGGACACAAATATGCGTATTTCCGGTAGTCATTCCCTGCTGTTCCTCGTGGGCAAACAAAAAGCGGCAAACCTCTTTCGAAGCTTGCCGCGAGTTGTCCTCCCTGGCGTATTCGGTTTTAGACTTTTCTCACGCTATTTCTATTTCCTATCCACGACGACCTGCGAGGCCTTCGCCGCTGTCTTCTGCTTATGCCGCTTTTGATGCATCCACGTTAAGCTGCATATCGCGTAGCCGTCTTGCTACCTTCATTCCTACCGCGGCAGTCCACTCATCGCCTACTACGCGATGAATGCCCTCAAGGTCAGAGGGGATTGACACTCCACCCAGGGCCACAATCAGGCTTCTTTCGCGTCGGGAAATTAGTCCGTAGCCAGCTTCTATCAAGACATTCTCCCTCGCTCTCAACTCCCACTCCGTCTCGCCTCGTTTTCTGCCTTCATCATCCGGTGTAAGAAGCGCAACAAGTGCGTCAAAGGTGGGAACATGTTTTTCCAAAAGCTCAATTACGGTCGGGGATCCAGGCTTGGGGAGATCATCGAAGGTTAAAGGCTCGGCACCAATCTTATAAAGTAAATTCTTAAGCTCAGAAAGGGAAGGCCTATCATGCCCATGCACTACGAAGACACGAGGTCCTCCACCTGGCGCTACGGGTGCTCCCTCGCCGAGGACTTCTTGCGCTCTGTTAGCGAGTTCGCGGCTCCGGTCGTCCCTCAAGCCACTTAACAGTTCAAGTGCTTTATCAGCTCTTCCAGTCTTGATGTATGCATCCGCCAGGATTTGTTTAATTTGGAGATGGCGTCCAAAGTGTCCTGCGCTAACCAAGGGCTCTAAGAACTTGATAGTTTCTTGATTTCTCCCCTCTTCTAAGTACAATGTCGCTAATTTGGTGGCAATAAAGACGTTCTTTCCAAGGTGAGGGTCTAACTTAATTTCGTCTTCCAGCCGAGCTATTGCTTCGTCACGCTTCTCCAGCCGCCCCAATGCTGTTGCTTCCATTAGGAGCAAACCTGGGTCCTTCTTCCCACCCATTTTGACAAGGTCTAGAACCTCAGCAGGATTTGTCTGCATAACTATAGAGCAGAGGTCGACAAGTATTCTAGTTTTGTCAATTTCAGCAGGAAGTTCCGCCAACGCTTGTCTTAAAAGGCTTTCAGCGACATCAGATTTGCCTAACTTCTTAAGTTCCTTACTACTGGTCAGCACATGCCCAGGCCTTCTGTGCAAGATGCCTCTCTCTGCATTCTCCACCCACTTCTGAACCGCATCGGTTACCATTTTAGGCCACCTGCCTCTCTCCAGCTCAATGATAACACTTTTTCATAGGCCCCGCCACACAGCCATTGCCATAAACTCAAAGCTTCACCGTCTTAAGGGGCTGTCTAATAACCACCGGCTCTCCCCTCTGCACCTCCACAGTGAGGGAGCCGAACTCCAGTTCTCGAATGAACTCGATGAGCTTGCGCTCCCTCTCGGTGAGTTCAAGCTGATTATATCGCGGTTCCTTACCTGGTGCCAATGTCGCCTTCATCTCCTGAAGCTATGCCTTGATCTTCCGGCGGGTCAGCCTCTCTATGGCGTCGCTCACCCCGGTCTTGTGCCAGAAAGCCTTGTAGGTGGCCACAGCAGTGACCAGCACCGTCAGGGTTGCGGATACGAGGCTCCTGCCATCCAGCGAGCCGTTGAAGTAGCAGGTGCCCAGGGCAGCCACAATGCAGGCGGCAAAGGCGACCAGCGCTCGCACGCCGTCGGACCACTCTTTCCGCTGAACTACGGCTATGGCCGGTGGCAGGAAGAAGCCCACCAGCAACGACCACATCTCAAGGTCGGTCATGACCTGTCACCTCCTTCACCTGCCCCCAGGGGCAGCACCTGCTGCTGGCAGCGGCGGGCGGCCAGCTCGCAGTACTTCTCCACTATGTCTATGCCAATAGCCTTTCTGCCCAGCCTCCTGGCCATTGCAAGAACGGTGCCCGAGCCGCAGAAGGGGTCCAGCACCGTGCCACCAGGCGGGCAGGTGGCCAGGATGGGCTTACGACAGATCTCCTCGGGGAATACCGCAAAGTGGGCTTCGGGGTAAGGCTGAGTGTTCACCGACCAGAAGTCGGGCTCCCGTCCTTCCTGCTTGGCACGCTCTTTCTCCGCTATGAGACGCATGATGTAATCGCAGAACAGGCTATCGGTGTCCAGGGGCAGCCCCAGTCCATCTGCCAGGTGAGCTACGTCCCCCGGATTCCGTCCCAGGGGATGCAGGTTGTCCTCGGCGGCTTGGGTCAACTCGGCTCCCATGCGGATATGGCTGCGACTGCCGGGCTGAGGGTTCTCGACATACTTCTGCCCTCGCCTCAAGCCAGAGAGCTTGTACTGGGGGCCACTACCGTGGTGTCTGCCCATCACATCCCCTGGGTTGCGACCCAAAGGGTGATTCTGGTGAGGGATGTCCAGCCCGGCACGAGGACGCCCTTTGCCGCCAGGCTGGGCGTCCACGCCCAGGCGCTCTCCTGCCTCGATTAAGTCGCCAGGGTTCTTCCCCAGGGGATGTCTTATATCTATGCCCAGCCTTGACTTTATTTTCAGTCCCGCCAGCATGTAGCCTGAGTGCTGGTTAACATACCCCGACTCCTCCATCACCTGTCTTTCGGCTCCCAGTTTTCCCCTCTCGTCTGCAAACAGAATGTCGCCAGGGTTCTTCCCCAGGGGATGCCCAGGGCATTCCCTGGAATACGCTGAGGATACCGCTGCCCCGGTGCGGCTGTTCCCCGGCCAGTGGGGAGGTCGGTAGTCTTTGCCCTCCTCTATGGCCTGCTGGTATTTGTCCTGGGCAGGTGCCAGCACATCGCCAGGATTTCGGCCCAGGGGGTGGTACAGGGCCAGCCTCTCCTCCTGGCTGGCGCTGGGCTCCCCCGTCTCCTTGCGCCATTTCTTGGAGAATTGCCTGGTTCCGGCGTGGATGACGTCGCCCGGGTTGCGCCCCCGGGGATGGTTTATGTAGATGGCGTAGCCCTTCTCGGCGATCTCCCTGGCCCTGCCACTGTCATGGGCCCGGATGCTGGCGGCCGTGGCCTTAGTGACGATGTCCACCCTCAACCCTGCTTCCAGGGCCTCCAGGACTCGCACCTTGTCCTCCTCCGAGAGCAGGTCGAAGTTCCTGGGCTTATAGGACATGAAGTTCCGGTTCTGGTGCGCCACCTTCAAATTGAGGTTGTTGGCCCTGCTGCCAGGCCGCTTGACCTGGAGCTCGGCCAGGTCGTCAAACTTGCCTTTGTAGCGGGTGTCAGGCGGGAACATCTCCTGGAACCACTGTGGGGGATGGCAGGACACCCCTTCTCTCACCGCGCTGCCCAGGGTGCCACCTTCCCTGTTTGTTTGCGCTTCTCGGCCTTTGTGTTTCCCTTGATAGGCCCTTCCCAGTCCCGCCTTCTGATTCAGCCCCCTCTGGTAGCGCTCCAGGCTGGAGGTCTTGTGGGGCTCACGGATGGCATCCAGGTGGTAGTAATAGCGCTCCCGCTTGACGAAGTGAAATATATGCTCAAAGGTGTTGGAGAGCCTGTCCTTCACACTGGCGGGCATACTGTTTGGCTTGTGCCATATACAGTCGTTCCTGAGGAGCCAGCCGTCCTGCTGAAGCGCCATAGCTACCCTGTCCGGGATGAGCATCTTCTGCTTGGGCCGCATCACCGGGTACCTGGAGCTGCTTATGAACTGGGGTGGTCTTCCCTTGGGCCAGATGCCGGGGTCACGGGTGTCGATGGAATGGATTCCCACCGTGCCGCCGTGCTTGCTCCAGCCGCAGCCTGAGCCTGCGTAGGTATCGCCCATCACCAGCCAGAAGCTGCCCTCGTCCTTGAGCACCCGCCACACCTCACGGAATATCTCCACCAGGTGCCACACATACCACTGCCAGCGCTGCTCCAGCCCTAGCTGCCCGCCATACTTGATGTACCAGGCGAAGGGGGCTATCTCGTCATGCAGATAGGAGGAGAACTCGCAATCCCTACCCTGGAAGTGACGCCGATACTTCCTCCAGGGCTTTGACCATGTCGTTGTTTCCGCCGTAGCCGTAGTCCCTCAAGCCGAAGTAGGGTGGGGAGGTGAGCACCATATCCACGCTCCTTTCAGGGAGGGAGCGCAGCGCGGCCAGCACATCCCCATTGAGGATGCGCACCCTGGCATCCTCGTAGTGGGTCCTCACCTCAAGGGCCGATCCTGTGGGCCTGCCCCAGGGGATAGCCCTCAGCTTTGTCTCCGCCGCCGTAGTCAATGAACCTTGAACTCCCGCTTGCACAAGTCCTGATGTCCGCAGAATTTGGGGCTGCACCAATAGCCAACTGGATTCCCTGGGTAGACTCCGGTCTGCATCAGTGCCCAGACCTTGCGAATCAAATCCTCGGTCCACAGGATGGCCTGCTCGTCCCGCCGGGTAGCTACGACCGACAGCCTGGGCTCCTTCGTGTTTATGGCCAGGTGGAACTCAAAGTCGATGGGTCGGCGCTGGAGCAGGGCGTAGAAGGAGGGCTGGAGGTCCTTATGAGCGTCTTCCTCGGCCCAGGTTCTGGCTACGACCTTGTGGTCTATCGTCCTGCCATCCTTCAGCACCAGGTCGACATAGCCCACCACGGGGATGCCGTCGACACTTGTCTCCAGCCTTTGCTCAATCAGGTAGGGCTCCAGGCCGGGGAGGTGCTCCTGGTAGTAGAGTTTTACCAGGGCGATGCCCTGGTCTTTCCACTCTCCTGGCTTGCGCTCGCCCCAGTCGACACCTGAGATGGGGCCGAGCTCCTCATCGGACTCCTTGAGGATGGCCTGCTCAAAGGAATGACAGTAGGCGTCCAGGGTCTCCTCCAGAGGAAGGGACTGGCCGGTGTGGAGCTTCTGCACCAGGGCGGCGGCCAGCGCCGCATGGTACGCCTTGCCCTGGATTAGCCCGCCGCCCACGGGCCGGGGCATCTTCCACAAATAGCGATACTCGAACATCCTGGGACACTTGAGATAGGTCTCCACGGCGCTGAAAGAAAGTCGGTCAATCATCTTCGCTTGCCTCGGTTATCTCTATCTCCACCCGGGGCGGGTCGGGATAGACCACATAGTGCTTGCTTAGCGTCATGGCCACGAAGTTGGAGTCCCTGTGATAGGCCAGCCCCTCCAGGGCGTCGGTCACCAGCTTGGTCAGGTTGTCCAGGTCGGGCCTGGTTATGGGCAGCCTCCCCCTTTTCCGTAGATACCGGGGTCTGCTTAGATAAGCTCGGAGCAAAAGGCAGAGCGGCGTGCCTTCGGGGAAAGGCCTCTGCCCGCTCTCCAGGAAGAGGGCCTTCCACTGCTCCTCGGCCTGGGCTGTCCTGGACGGCGTGTAGGTCAGGGACCTGCCTGTCCTGGTCCTGGTCACCCTGGGCCTGGCCTTGCCCACAGGGTCGCCGTAGAGGGTGAGCCTGATGATCCTTAGCTCCCTTGCCCTGTCCTTTTGCGCCTTTATCGCCATTCGTCCCAGCCTCATAGCTCCAGCTTCCACGCCGGACACCGCTCTTTTGACCAGCGCTCGTTGGGCACCGAGCAGGCCAGGCAGAACTCCGTAGGCTCCTCCGCCCCCTCGTAGGCGCACCTGCCGTCCAGGGAAGCCAGCTCAGCGCAAAGCCTCTGGAGCTTCTCCACGCCCCTGTCCCATCCCGCCAGGAGCCTGTCCCGCCTTTCCCCTGGCTGCATGTTCCCTATGAGCCGCCACCTCTCCCAGAGGAGCTTGTTGCCCTTCCTGATGCGGGCGGCAAGCTCTGCTGCTCTCCCGTCCGCCAGGTTCCGTTGTGGCTCCAGAAGGGAAAGCTGCTGGGTTCCGCTCGGCTGTCCTCTCATAGCTCCAGCCTCCAGTCGATCGCCCGCATCCCGGCCGGCTCCAGGAGCCACAGCCCTTTCCTGGCCCGGGTCAGGCCCACGTACCAGCAGCGGCGCTCCCCTTCGGGGGCCCTCAGCCACTCGGCGTAGGTCCTGCCCGCCATCTCCGGCCTCAGCACCACGAAGTCTGCTTCCATCCCTTTGGCGCTATGGATGGTGCCCACCTTTATCCGGGGCGCGTCAAGGAGGGCCCGCTCGCCACCCCGCTCCAGGAGCTTTTTGTAATAGGCCCTCTGAAGAGGTGGCAGCCGCAACGCCTCGATAAAGCTTCCGTTGCGGTTGACCAGCAAATCCCAGAAGGAGGGCTTGAAGTGAGGCTCCATCTCCCAGACAGCGATGTCAGCTTCAGGACACTGCCTGGCAAGCTCCGCCATTCTCGCTTTGGCGCCCCGCACCAGGTAGCGGTCACTGGGTAGGGCATCTACAAAGCGGGCGGCATCGGCTATGCTTACCCGCTCTCCTCGGGTCAGCCGGGTGCCCGCCAGGATCACCGAGGTGACGCCTGTCCTCAGCGGCGAGCTTCCCCGCAGAGCTTCAAAGGGTAAGCCCCTGGCTACCAGGGCGTCGGTGAAATCGCTGAGCAGGTAGCGGTTGCGGGCCAGCAGCAGGACGCTGCCCTCTTGAGCCAGGGTCTCGATGGGAAGGCTATTCAGGTAGCCGAACCTCACATAGCCCTCCTCCTGCTGCGGCTTGTAGGGAACATCCACCCGCTCCCGGTTTCGCCTTATCAGGCGCAGGGCTATCTCGTGGACCGTCTGGGGCACGCGGTGGGACTGGGTGAGCTGGCGGTCGTCATCGTGCGGCCAGTTAAGAAAGATGCCGGGGTCTGCGCCGTTGAAGGTGTAGATGGCCTGGTCGGGGTCCCCCGCCAGGTAGAGGAGACGGGCGCCGCTGGCCCAAAGCCTGATCACCTCGGCCTGGAGGGGAGACAGGTCCTGCATCTCGTCCACGATGAGAACCGACACGGGTGGGGCAACCCTGTCCCGGAGCACCAGCATGAGCATGTCGGCGAAGTCCACCAGGCCGTTATCCGCCTTCCACTGGCGGTAGCGCTGGTGGAACTCCCTCACCTGCTGGAGCGACCAGCCGTCGGGCCAGTCCACCGGCTCCAGGAAGCGGTTGTATGCCTCAGTGATGTCCCAGAGCATCAGGTTGCGCCGCCAGTCCTCAAAGAAGAGGAGGTAGTCGCCCAGGGTACGCAGCATCATCTCCTGGACTTCAAAGTCCTCAGGGTCTCTGTCGGCAGGAGGGCTCATCTCGTAGCCAAACTGGAGGGCGAAGTCCCGTAGCTTGGCTCCCGTGGCCACCGAACCTCGCCCCAGACCCAGGAGCGAATAGCATGCAGAATGGATCGTCCTGAACCATCTCAGGTCGTCACTGTCCAGCCAGGGGAATACCTGAAGAGCCCGATTTTTGGCCTCTCGCGCCGCCGCCCGGGTGAAGGCCATGAAGCCTATCTCGTGGGCTGGCACACCCTCCCGCAGGTGCCGCTCCACCACATCCAGCAGGGCGGTGGTCTTGCCTGTGCCAGGCGGACCGAAGATGCGCATAGTCTTAGGTGACATCCGAGTTCTTTCCCCTTCCTGTTATATGGGGGCTTTTTTACATCTATCGAGATAGTGAGCAAAACCCCAGGTAACGGAGTAACAAAGTAACATAGCTATACCCTCTCTATCTGGGCTCTGTTACTCAGATATGAGTGACAAAAGTAACAGCTTCGCTCACTGACCAGCCCCAAAATGGTCACCATGTTGATGGAGTCAAATAGCCTTCTATAAATAGGGATAGGAATTGAGAATGCCTTAGAACTCGAGGTCTTCATTGATGTCCTCCTCGTTCTCTGGCTGGGGCAGCAGAAGCTCGCCCTCCTCGTTCACTTCTACCCTCATCGGAAGAGACCACAGGCGGAAAGTCTTGTTGCCTACCCTGATGACCTGGGGCTTTTCCATCCCCCCGAACTGCCGTATGAGAGCCCACAGCTCTGAGCGCTCTATGTTGAGGCGGTGTCTTGCCTTCAGGTACTCCTGGGCAGCGCCTGCCTTGAAATAGAACCGGTCGCCTTTCTGAACCGGCCTGCCAGCCTCCACATCCGCTTCCGACTGAGCCGGTGTCGTGGTCTCCAGCCATTGCCAGATGAGGTCTATGTAGCGGCTCCTGTCGGCGGCATCCGGCGGGGCCTCATGTCTCTCCATCTGGGCCTGAAGCTTGTTGACATACTCGAACCAGTCCCTCTGCTTCATCCCCACGTTGGGGATGACGTCGAACTTCTGGTGATAGAGCTTCTGGAACTCCCTGAGGTTGAAAAGCTGCTCGTGCTTCAGCCTGAGCACATTGCCGTCGACTTCCACCTCGTATTTGGGCGGGTCGGTGGCCAGCTTCACGATTCGCTTCACGCCAACGGTGTCGGGTGGGGGAGCTTCAACCCTCCTGTCCCTTTCTCCCAGCCTCTTACGATAGACAGGGCAGTCCTCGGAGCAGTAGCCTGCGGCTTCGATGTCGGGGCAGCCCAGCTTGTATTTCCCTGAATAGGCGTCCCTCAGGTTGTAGCCCAGCTGCCTTTCGCCCAGAGGTGGCTGATTGCGCTCCATGTCCCACTTGAGGAGGATGGCCTTAGCCAGCTGCTGGTCCATGCCCTGCCGGTAGAGCATCACCGCCAGGCGGAAGCTGGCGATGTGCCGAAAGCCCTCCTTCACCCCCTCCAGCATCCGGGTAAAGCAAGGGAGGGCCACCTTTCTATTGGGGGGCTGCCCAGGAGGGGGAGGCGACTCCTCTTCCTCGGGGTATTCGGCCAGGATTTCGTCGATCCTGGCCTCCGCGATGGGGGGCAGGGTTTCGACAAGGCTGACTCCCCAGTCAGGCAGGGGCTTGAAGCTCTCATCCAGGAAGGCCGTGCGCTTGCCACTCTTGCGGTGGATTCCCCAGGGGAGCTTGATGAGGTTACCCAGGTCTTGAGCCACCGCTTGCTTGGGGAAGACCTCCACCCGGCACGATATCCCCTCCCTTTCCTCCAGTTGCCGAAGGGCCAGCTTAAGGAGCTTGATGAGCTTGAAGGCAGGGATGAAGTCCCTGGTAATGATCCACCCGTGATAGCCCTTGCTCCCTGAGGACTCGGGGCACAGCCGGATGTCCCAGTGCTCAAACCACCGCCGCAACCAGTCCAGGGCGTGGCGCACCGTGTCGGTCTTCTCATCAAAGTCATAGACGCCACATCGGGCTTTGCCGTCGGGGGTTACCAGGTAGGTGCCCACCGTCCTTCGCCCTGCCAGGTGCTCCTTGAGAAGCTCCAGGGTCAACGGCCTCCTGATGGCCAGGTAGGAGCCGTCGGGCTGCTGCACGGCATAGGCGTCGGTGCGCCCCACAATGAGTTTGAGCAGCACCTCGGCGTGCCTGCTCATAGGTGCCTCCCGTTGCAGGGCTTCCTGGCAGTAACGCCTGTAAGGTAATCGGCCATAGCGATGAAGCGCTCCCGGCGCTTCCTGCACCGGGCCTCCTCAGCGGTTCCTATGTCTTCCCAATCGAAGAAGGGCCCGATGCCGAATATCTCCTCAACAGGGGTGCCGAAGTAGCTCCGAGCTTGTCTCCAGGTAAGGCCTGTGGCCACCGTTTCGTAGGCCTCCGTGTGGTCCTCGGCCACATGGAGGAAGCCCCCATCCACATAGGCCATGCCTGTTCTGCCGCAAGCGGGGCAGCGGAGCACCATCCAGATAGGGGACGAGAGGGGCTCGTAGCTGCGGCCGAAGAACTGCATAAGCAGCACCTGGATTTGCTGCAGCATCTCCCTGTCCAGAGTGTCCGAGCCTGGCAAAACTGCGCTTGCCTTCCTAGAAGTCAAGGTCTGCCTCTACCTCCGCCGGTTCAGCCTGAGCTTCACTTGTCTCAAGAATCCTCTCGTCAACCACCTCGACGGCGCCCTCGGGCTCAGCCCTGGTCCTGTCTGGCAGCTGCTCCAGCGCCTTCCGATACCCCATCTCCCTGACCTCCCTGGTGGACTTCATCCCCAGGGCTTCCAGGATTTCCCGCCAGCTACCGTAGCCTCTGGCCTTGGCATGAAGGACAAAGTCCTCCTGGCTGATGTCGGGTTCTGAAGCAGGGGCCCTGGTTTCTTGCCTGGGCGGCGCAGCAGGATGCGCTGGCCTGGTCACCGCCGGCTCCTCAGGGGGGCCCAGTTTCCTCACCTTGCCTTCCCGCCTGGCCATGTCGATGACCTTGGTAATCAGGGACTCGGGCATGAGCCTCCGCTTAGCATTGCGGGCGGCCTTGACCATGGCCACCTCCACTACGAAGGGGTCTTCCTCCAGTCGCTTCAGGGGGTGCCCGTCCTTGATGATGGGCTTGCCATCCTTGCCCCGGACGTAGATTTCCCTCTTGCGAGGTTGCCGTTTGGTGCCGAAGACCGTCTCCAGGAGGATCTCCCGCCCATCCTGGCTCACAGCGAACCGCCCCGCCTTGACCACCGCAGTCACGCTATCGGCATCAGGGATGAGCTCGAAGTCCAGCTCCCTCAGCACCTCCCCTTTCATGGCCATCTCGCTGGCCACCCGGTCTACCCCGGCCTTGGAGAGGCCCACTACCCTCCGGCCGTCCCGGTCGGTGAACTCGTAGACCAGGGTCTCGATGACCTCGCCACGAAGCTCCTGGATGACCGCCTCGTCCTCCACTCGCTCCATGATTTCGAAGGGCCGCCAGGGAACGATTTCTTTACCTGTGTCTGCCATCGTCATCCTCCTCATGTCTTATCGCTTCCACTGCCTTGAGCAGGTCGTAGTAGTGGCACGATTTCCAGTCATGCCTTCTGCATTCGCTCCAGCCGATGGGACAGGAGCCGGGATTGCAGACAGCGGCCAGGAAGAGGTCATCCACACTGGGTGGGGGCTCACGCTCCCTCAATTTGCTGACGGCCTCCCAGTCAATCTGGCGCAAAGCCTTCCGGTTGCAGGGATGCTCCAGGTCGAGGCCTCCTTCAGGCTTGCCCATCGGCTCGAAGGTTGTTGCCCTTGTCGGGCTCTCGTCTATCAGAACCTGGACCACCGTCATCGTTCCCGCTCCCAGGGTTCGGCGTAAGGAAGGCCGAGCGCTTGGAAGAATGACTCCTCGCTATCCCCAGCTATCCTTTCGCCCCTGTCGTTGATAAGCCCACGGCCGCTGGCATAAAGGTGCCAACCTCGTTTCTTCGCCAGGGTGGTGAGCTTAATGTTGTGGGCCTTGCTCCCCGTTCTGATAAGGAGAAGGGTGGCCCAGGTCTCAGGGGTGGCGAAGTAAAGGTCTACCTGGACGCCTTTGTAGATGCGCTCCTCCAGCTTCTTGCCGCCGAGCCTGGCCTCACCCAGGGCCTCCAGCGCCATAGCCAGCTTGCCCTGGCTCCTGGGGATGAGGACGATATCGATGTCCCTGGGGAAGGGCCTCTGGCGGCGAATCGACCCTGTAACCTCAATCCGCTCATAGTAAGGAGCGAGCTGGTCTACGATTTCTTGAGCCAAAGCCTGGGCCTGCTTCAGTTCCATCTCCTGCTCCTGGTTCAGTTCAAGTAGACATGCAGGGCCGCCGTGCCCAGGTTCTGCATGTAGTAGCGCTCCTCTGGGTCTTCCTCATATCGAGCCGCCCGGGTGAAGGCATTGGCCACCCCGGTGACTGTGGGGCTGTATTCCTGGGCAAAGGCCTCCAGGGTGCGCTTCATCTGCTCCCTGGTGAGGTCTCCTTCTTTGCTCAGCTCCTCGATGGCGCCGATAGCGTCTATCTCTTTCTCCAACCCGGCCCGGTAGCGGGCGAGGAGGGTATCGTACTGCCGCCTGGTGTCCTCAATGGCGTCCCTCACGAAAGCAGCCAGGCGGTCCTTGTCTCCGGTGTGGATGAACCTCCAGCCGCCAGCCACGGTGCCGAGCTGGGCCCGGTTCCGGCTGAAGGGAGAACGCCTGCGATATATGTCGTCGCCGTCGCCTCTACCGAGAGCAGGCAGGATATTGCCGCATGCTGCTCGGTAGAGGATCGCTTGGATAGTGACGGAGCGAACTCCTACCTCGCTATTGGCGATATGGACTCCACGCTCCAGGCCGTCCTCAGCCTCGGCGGGCCATGACACTGAGATATGGGTGCCCAGCTCGCCGAAGGCCTCCCACCTGACCAATGCCCCGTCCATGTAAGGGGCGGCCAGGGTGAGAATCTCTACATCATCAAGAGGCGTGTAGCGGGAGCCCAGCACTGCCCTGGCGATGTTGCCTCTCACGGTGCGGATTAAGGCCTCCCGTTCGCCCAAGTAGTGCTGAAGAAGCCAGTTGACGGAGAGGTGGCTAAGCTTTGCGGGCAGGCGGTCCAGTAGCTTGATGGGATAGTCGACCCGGGCCATTAGCTGCCTCAGGGCATGCTCGCTGAGCTGGAGTGGAGGTAATCCTGGTGACGTGCCTTCCAGGGGCTTCAGGTAGGCCAGCCTTCGTTCTCCTTCGGTGGGCAAGAACTCAAAGCGGTCCAGGGAAGACCACCTGTCCACCGGGTTGAGTTCAATGGTTCTCCGCTGTGCCTCAGCCACCACGTGATCAAAGGTCCTGATTGTGTCCATCCGTGCCTCCTTAACTCCTGGATTTCTCTGCCACGGGGCTAACCGCTCCCTCGATCCTGCGCACCTGGAACTTCTCCTCGCCCAGGGTGTTAATCATGATTCCGGTGAACACCTGGGCGATGTGCTCTCCTACCTCAGTGCTTACGTCGATGACACACTGGGGGCTGTCCTCCGCCAGGTAATAGGCAGCGCCACTAACCCTGACCCTGGGTTTGCCAAAGACGCACTCAGCGTTAAAGATGGCTGAGGCGATAGCTGCCTCAACCAGCTCCCTGGCAGTGTCCTTCGGGAAGGTGAACTTGCATACAGCCTTCATCCCTGGCTCCTACCTATACCTACAGAGAAACTCCCCAAAGTGTCGGCTTTGTCTGCCCTTTGCCTCGTCTGCCTATACCTACAGAAAATCCCTGCGAAACGTCGGGCTATGCCAGGTACTCATCCAGCCCGGCGTCAGCGAAGACCCTCCTTATCCTTTTCATCTCGTCGTAGATGGTGGGTCTGGGCCTGTTTAGAATGGCGCCGATTTCCGTTACCCCATAGCCCTGCCACAAGAGAGTGCATAGCTTTCTCTGGAGCGGGGTTAGCTTTTCCATCGCCTGTTCCAGGTCGAGGCGTAAAGAGGTGGTAGCCTCGACACCTACTCCTGCTATGGGGATGACTTCCTTTAGCGTTGCCTCGCCTTCCCCTACCGAGGCTTCCAACGATGTAGCCATTCGGTCAGCTCTCCGCTTCTCGGCAAGGTGCTCCTCAAGGATGTTGTGCAGCCTGTGTCTGACGACCTTCGCCATATATGTCTGTGGTGAGGCCCCCTTGCGTTGCTGATAGGTATGCCTGGCTAAATACCACTGAAGCAGGCACTCTTGCACCAAGTCGTCCAGCTCGATTCCCTTGATCCAGCTATGTCTTGCCAGAAACTCGCTGGATAGCTTCCTGGCGATAGCTACTTCCCAGTCCTCAAATACGCCTTCATAGCTTGACCCCATTCGGACACACTCCCGGTTTTTTTCGGCGTGTCCGAACGGGGCCTATTTAGAGGCTATCTGGGCCCTGAAAGCTGCGGAATAACGGAGGCTAACGGAGGTTGTAGCTGGGGTGGTGCGGAGGCTAACGGACTTTTTGTATCCGAGGTGGTGGACGCCCTAGCTGGAGAACTGTCTCAAAAGCACCTCCCGACAAAGTAGCCAGGAAATCTGTAGGTATAGGGCAGGAGGTTTTCCTGCGTGTCCAAGGTGGACAGAACCTATACCGAGGATGGAGCGGAAGGCAGCGAATGGCGGCAAGCCATTACCCGTCTCCTGGCCAAGGGGCTTTTTCAATACCTGAAAAGAGAGGGGCTGCTTCGCCAGGACAAGGGGCGCCAGGATGCAGTCTCCAGGCTGCTACAGGACACCAGCAGGCTCATCCTGGATCGCCCGGATGACCAGCAGGAAAGACTTGACTCTTCGCCAGATTTGAGCATGAATGGTGCCGAATCTGAAGGGGAGGCACCATCGTGAAGAAATGTGGCTTAGTCATCCGGGTGAGCACCGACCGTCAGGCGAAGAACGAGGAGGGCTCCTTAACTACTCAACTTCAGCGCCTCCGCGCCCATATTGAATACAAGAATATGACGGGCGAGGAAAGATGGGTAGAAAGCGAACGCTATGTGCTCAAGGCCGTATCAGGTAAAGACTCCTTCCGCAGCCGGGAGTTCGCCCGCCTCTTCGAGGACATCCGCCTGGGCAAGGTCAACACCGTCCTCTGTACTGCCCTGGACCGTATCAGCAGGTCGGTCAAAGACTTCCTCAACTTCTTTGAAATCCTCAACCAGCACAATGTGGAGTTCGTGTGCCTCAAGCAGAACTACGACACCACCTCGGCCCATGGGCGCCTCTTTATCACTGTAGTCATGGCTCTGGCCGAGTTTGAAAGGGAGCAGACCTCAGAGAGAACCCGGGATGCTACCCTGGCCCGAGCGGAACGAGGACTCTGGAACGGCGGCCATCTGCTGGGCTATGACACTGACCCGGCAAAGAAGGGCTATCTTATCCCCAACGAAGGGGAAGCTGCCATCGTCAATTTCGCCTTTGATACCTATCTCAAGTGCGGGTCAGTGTTTGAAACTGCCAAGGAGCTGAACCGCAAGGGCTATCGCATGAAGGAATACACCTCCCGCCGGGGCATCTACCATCCCCCTCAGCGCTTCACCTACTCCGGCGTCCACTGGATGCTCACCAATATGGCCTACATAGGGAAGAAAGAGGTCAACAAGAAACGCAAGAGCGAGGACCAGGCTAAGCTGCCCGAAGCTGAGAGATATAGGGTGGTGAAAGCGGTCTGGCCCGCCATAGTGGATGAGGAAAAATTCCACCAGGTGCAAAGGCTGCTGGCGGCCAATGACCGTTCCAACGGCAACAGGGCGAGGGCCGTGAGACACAACTATATCCTGAACAGCGGCCTGCTCTGGTGCGGGAAGTGCGGTGCCGAGATGGAGGGTATATGCGGCACCGGAAGCAAAGGCATAAAGTATTACTACTACAGGTGCAAAAACCGTGAGTGCCGCTTCAAGGTGCCTGCGGGAGAGATTGAGGGCCTCATCCTGGGCCGGCTTAAAGAGCTCGCCCTGAGGGAAGACATCTTGGCCGAACTGGTGACTGCCACTAACGAGCAGCTCCACCAGGAGATGCCCCAGCTTCTGCAGCAGAAGGCGCTCCTTCAGCGGGAGTTGACGGAGGTGAAGAATACGGCAGATGGTTTAATGTCGAGATGGGCGACCATAGCAGGATCAGAAGGGGACGCGTTCTTGAAGGAAAAACTGGATAGCCTGGCCAAGCGCCGCCGAGAGTTGGAAGAAGGCATAGCCTCCCTGGAAGTGGCTGTCGGGGAGATCGAGAGGGACGCCGTCAGCAGGGATACCGTGAAGGCAGCCCTGGAGAAAATGGACGGGGTGTTCGCCAGCCTCCAGCCCCACCAGCAGAAAGAACTGGTGCGCCTGGTGCTGCACAAGGCGGTGCTGTCCGAGGAGGAAATAAAAATCGCCCTCTACGGGAGACCTCCCGAACAAGGGCGATTCGCTCGGGTATTAGAAGCGGGTAACCCGCGCTCTGCGCCGTTAGCCTGGCTCCCCAGGCCGGATTCGAACTTAACCTTTAATTTCTTATCCCCGCACCTGCCCGCTGCCCATGATTATCCACTTGTAGCTGGTGAGCTCCCGCAAACCTAGCGGGCCGTGGCAACGGGAAGCCATGCCTGAATCAAAGGCCCTGGTTGACGAGGCTAGACCCCCGCTTTCGTCCTATGACGCAACCGCTCCAGTATCCACATGCGGGCCAGGGTGGTGGGTCCAATGCCCAGTTCCCGGGCTTCTTTTCTTAATTCCTCCCACTTTTCTGCTGAGAGCCGCACCGGTATCACCTTGTCCAGGGGTTTCTTTACCTCTACCTGGACAACCTCATCCCCTTCATCCCAGGCATCGCCCTGCTCGATACGCTCGATTTCTCCGTCTAGATCAGCCATTTTACTTGCCCCCAGTTGCCCTGATATACAATCGCCTTTCGTTATCGGTCATCTCCCTGGCGGTAACGACCCTCCAATTGCCTCCACCCAGGTTTACCAACACCGCCAAAATGTAGCGTCCGGCTGCAGTCTGGCTAAAGACCTTGTATAGCCCTTCCCTGCCTCTCCTGATGTGCCGCCCTTCTGAGAGGCAGGCCTCCTCAACTTCCGTAAAGGAAACTCGGTGCTTCGACTCGATCTTTTCCAGGATGTGGTCATCAATTTCCAGAGCCTCTATGCGAAGCACCAATCATCCCCTCTACCCATAAGTGTATACAAATTGTATACCAACGTCAAGGGAAAACTTCTCAACTTGACCCTTCTCACCCCCGCACTTGCCCGCTGCCCATGATTATCCACTTATAGCTGGTGAGCTCCCGCAAACCCAAGGGGCCACGAGCATGGAACTTCTGGGTGCTGATGCCCACCTCCGCCCCAAGCCCGAACTGACCGCCATCGGTGAAGCGGGTGCTGGCGTTGACATATACGCAGGCAGCGTCCACCTCATTGAGGAAGCGCATCCCCGCCGAGTAGTCCTCGGTGACGATGGCCTCGGAATGGCCCGAGCCGTAGCGCTCGATATGGGCCAGGGCCTCGTCCAGGGAGTCCACCACCCTGACGGCGGCGATGAGGGCCAGGAACTCCTTGCCCCAGTCCTCCTCGGTGGCGGGCTTGATATTGAGGCCAGACATATCCTCGAGTATGGCCAGCGAGCGCTGGTCGCAGTGCAGCTCCACCCCGGCCCTGGCCAGCTCCGGGGCGGCCGCCGCCAGAAAGGGCCGGGCCACCGCGGAGTGAACCAGAATGGTGTCCAGGGCATTGCATACCGTGGGGCGCTGCACCTTGGCGTTGTAGACGATGGACACCGCCTTGGCCAGGTCGGCGGCAGCATCTACATAGGTATGGCACACCCCCACCCCACCGGCCACCACTGGCATCAGGGCCCTCTCCTTCACCATATTGATGAGGCCGGCGCCGCCCCGGGGCACCAGCAGGTCGATATAGTCCCTCATCTGGAGCATCTCGTCCACCAGGGCGTGCTCCGTGGACTCGATGAGCTGCACCGCCCCCTGGGGCACGCCAGCGCTATAGACAGCGTCCTGCACCACCTTGGCCAGGGCCTTGTTGGAGTTAATGGCCTCGCGGCCACCCCTCAGGATAACGGCGTTCCCCGCCTTAAGGCACAGCACAGAGATGTCCACGGTGACATTGGGGCGGCTCTCGTAGATGGAGGCGATGACCCCCAGGGGCACCCGCTTGCGACCCAGGACGAGGCCGTTGGGCAAGGTGCGCATATCGAAGACCTCGCCCACCGGGTCGGGGAGGGCGGCCACGGCGCGCACATCCGAGGCCATGCCCGCTAGGCGCTCCGGGTTGAGCAGGAGCCGGTCGAGCATGGCCGGGCTGAGCCCGGCTTTTTCGCCCTCCTGGCAGTCGACTTTATTGGCCTCTAGGATCTCGTCCTGACGACTTACAAGGTTTTCGGCGATGTTGTGCAGGGCCTGGTTCTTTATCTCCGTGGACAGATAGGCCATCCGGCGGGCCGCCGCCTTGGCAGCCTTGGCCTTCTGCTCCAGTTCAGCGCTGGCAGCCAACACTCGACCTCACCCCCTTTATCCCCCTCTCCTTCCAGGAGAGGGGGAACTTTATCGAAAGAGGGGCTTCGCCCCTCTTAAACACCCGAAGCAAGGGAGAACGGCCCCCCAGGTCAAAAGAGGGCCATGGCTTGCCTCTTAAAGAACCACCAGGTTATTCCGGTGCACCACCTCAGCCCCATACTCATAGCCCAGGAGATCAGCTATCCGGTCGGAGCGGGCCCCCTTTATCCGGGCGATGTCCTGGGAGCCATAATTGGCGATGCCGCAGGCGATCCTCTGGCCAGAGGCGTCATAGATATTCACCACCTCGCCCCTCTCGAACAGGCCCTCCACCCCCTTGACCCCGGCAGGGAGCAGGCTCTTATTCTGCTTCCTCAGCGCGTGGGCCGCCCCGGCATCCACCACCAGCTTCCCCCTGGTGGATAGCCCGCTCAACATCCAGCGCTGCCGGCTCTCCAGCTTGCTGGTGGCGGGCACAAACAGGGTTCCCAGGGACTCCCCCCTGGCCAGCCGGGGCAGCACCTCGGGCTCGAAACCGCAGGCGATGACCACCGCCACCCCGGAGGCAGTGGCCAGCCTGGCCGCCTCGATCTTGGTGGTCATACCCCCGACCCCCCGGCGGCTGGTGCCCTCCACGGCCAGCCTCTCTATTTCCTCATCGATGCGCTCCACCCGGGGGATGAGCCGGGCCTGGGGGTCGCGGTTGGGGTCAGCAGTATACAACCCCTGGGTATCGGTGAGGATGACCAGGAGGTCGGCATCCACCAGATTGGCCACCATGGCCGAGAGGTTATCGTTATCGCCGAAGCGGGCCTCCTCGATCTCCTCGGTGGCCACCACATCGTTCTCGTTGACGATGCAGATCACCCCTAGCTCCAGGAGGGCGAGGAGGGTGTTGCGGGCGTTGAGGTAGCCGGCCCGGTCAGAGAGGTCGGCCTTGGTGAGCAGGGCCTGGGCTACAGTGATGCCATGCCAGGCGAAGAGCTGCTCATAGGCCTGCATCAGGCGGCTCTGCCCCACCGAGGCCAACACCTGCTTAAAGGGGATGCCGCGGCGCTCCTTGAACAGGCCCAGCTTGTGCCGACCGGCGGCGATGGCCCCCGAGGAGACCACAATTAGCTCCAGGCCCTGGCCATGGAGACGGGCCACCTGGCCCACCAGGGAGCCCATCACCTCCAGGTCGAGCCGGTCGCTGCCTCGGGTGAGCACATTGGTGCCGAACTTGGCCACGATACGGCGATAGACGGGGCTCTGCCCTGATACGGTCTTGGCCTCCCTCATAGTAGCCCCATTATAGCACAACTGGAAATCCACCCCTATTGCGGCAAGCCTGCCCTGGGGAAACGAATTTCGTGATATAATAGCCACCACGCAGGAGATGGGCAGGCCGCGCAGTAAATCGAATCCCGAGATGAGGCCAGTGGACGAGGAGCTGGACCTGCACCGCCTCACCGTCGATGAGGCCTTGGTGGCGCTGGAGAGCTATCTGGATGCCGCCTTCAGGGCCGGGTTGCGCCGGGTGTGGGTGATACATGGCAAGGGCACCGGGGCATTGCGGCGGGAGGTGAGGCGCTGCCTCTCCAGCCATCCCCTGGTCAAGGGCTACAGCGCCGCCGACCGCTACCATGGGGGTGCGGGGGTCACCCAGGTGGAGCTGAGCGACTGGTAGCGACAGCCCGCCTATTGGTACATCGCCGGGTTGGCTCGAACGGCGGCGACGAAGTCCGCGACGGCCTCGTCCAGAGTGTAGCGGGGGCTCCACCCCCACTCCTCCCGGGCCCGGGCGTCATCCAATCGCCTGGGCCAGTTATTGATGATGGCCATGGTGGCAGGGTCAGGGTCGAAGCCTATTTTGGCCTCCGGGATGTGCTTTCGCACCGCATTGGCCAGCTCCTGGGCCGTGGGCGAGAAGCCATGGATATTGTAGATCCGCCTCTTCAACCTGTTCTCATGGCTATTTTTCAAGGCGATGAGGCAGTGCACTGCGTCCTCAACATAAAGCAGCGGTATTCGGGCCTCCTTGTCCACATAGACTGTATAGGGACGGCCCAGGGCCGGCTCCTCAATGACGTAACAGCTATAGGCGCTGGGGGCAGCCCCCTTGCGCCCCGGCCCCATGATGGGCGGAAACCTGACGGCGCGGAAGTTGACCCCGAACCTCCGATGATAGTATTCCCCCAGCCGCTCGCCACAGACCTTGGTGGTGCCGTACATATTAGGCGGCAGTTGCGGGGCATCCTCGTTCACCTCGGGGGGCACCCCCGGGCCGTAGGTGGCAATGGTAATGGGGAAGAGCACGCTCTCAACACCCATTAACCGAGCCGCCTCTAGGACGTGGAAGGTGCCGGCGACATTCACCATGAAGGCCGCCGAGGGGCTCTCCTCGCTAAAGGGCGGCAATATGGCGCCACAATGATAGATACAATCGATATGGTTGTTTTTGACCGCATCGAGGACATGGACCCAGTTGCTGAGGTCACCCCGCACTATCTTCACCCTGTCCTTGACATCCTCTATAAGCTTTGACCCCGGGGCCACATCGAACAGCACCACCTCCTCCCCCCTCCCGAGCAACTGCCTGGCCAGGTAGCAGCCTATGAAGCCCAGACCGCCGGTGATCAGATTCTTAGCCATTGACCCCCTCCTCAAGAAAAGCCGACCCCTGCCACGACCTCTCGCGTCCTGAATGGTGTAACACCACCCCGCCCCCTTGTCAAGCGATATGACCTCCCGCCTGATGCCAAGGCCTCCATTATAGTGTAAAATAAGGGCAAGCCGGAGGCACTGTATGCGCCTAGCTCGAATCGAGTCCAGGGACATTCCCGAGGCCTGGTTCCGCTGCCTCAAGGAGGTCTTGGAGCATGGCCACGAATATACCGTCGCCCGGGGCAGCGGCAATGTGGGGCAGAGGCGAAAGGAGCTGGACTTCGTCACCGTTCACATCCATAAGCCCGGGATGCTCCCCCTAATACCGGATGTGCCCCCAGGCGTGCCACCCCCCACCTCTATGGACTATGTGGAGGGCTATGTCAGATACCTGATGACCGGGGAAAGGCAGCCCGGCGAGGAATACACCTACGGCGAATACCTGGAGAGCCAGATCGATGAGGTCATCAGGATGTATCGTGAGGAGGGCTTTGACACCAATCAGGCCTGCATGCAGGTGGGGGACAAGGACAGCATCCGCCTGCAAAATCCGCCCTGCTTGCGGGTGGTGGACACCCGGGTCCGATATGGCGCCCTCCACTTCTTCCTGGTGTTCCGCTCCTGGGACCTGTGGGCGGGCTTCCCCTCCAACCTGGCCGCCCTCCAGCTGGTCAAGAAGTATATGGCCGACATGATCGGGGTGGAGGATGGTGAGATGGTGGCCACCACCAAGGGGCTCCACCTCTACGACTATAGCTGGGAACTGGCCCAAAGCGTGGTCTACCGCTGAGCGGCCATAAGTGCCCAGGCCCCCCTAAGTCCGCCGGCGCCAGCCCAGGCGATGTCTCAATCTCCAACCCCACCCACCCCCCTTGCCCTTGGCCTGGGCGGGCATCTCCGAGGCGACCAGCCGCACATAGATGGCATCGGCCAGCTCCCTGTCCACGGCGAACTGGGTATGCCTGACCTGGAAGACGTAGCTGGGGAAGCGTTGCATTAACTCGATAGGGGCACCGGGGAGGATGCCCATGCTCATCAGTTTTTGAAGCTTTCCCGCCTCCGGGGCATAGATGTAGGCTATCTTGCCCCCCTGCCCCGGGTTCAGCTCAGAGAGGGGAGCTACCACCGGCTGCACCTTCTCCTCCCTCTCCAGGCAGCAGCGCCCAGGGGGGATGGAGCTGCCATGGGGACAGACCCGGGGATGGCCCAGCAGGGTGCAGATGGCATCGTCCAGGCCCCTGTCCAGCAAGTGCTCGAACCTACAGGCCCTCTCATGGAGCAACACGCCGCCGGTGTCGAGCACATCGGCCAGGAGACGCTCGGCCAAGCGATGCCTCCTGACTATGCTGGTGGCTTCGGGCACGCCCTCCTCCGTGAGCCGAAGCTGATCATCCCGGAGTGCCNCCAGCCCCGCCTCCAGCAACTGCCTCACCGCCCCATCTTCCTCCCCCCCGACTTCGGCTACAGAGAGAAGCTCCCGGCCTGCTTCCTTACTCCTTATCCACAGCGTCTCCAGTATCTCCTGGGCCTTTTCCTCTAGTGTCATGCCTTCTCCTCCACGTCTTGATGGTCCGAACCAGCCTTGGCTCCCGAAGCACCTCATAACCGCAGCGGGGACATTTCAGCAGATGACAACCCGGCGACATAGGGCAGCCTACACAGGAGCGCTCCGCCTCCGCCTCCCCGAATCGGTAGCCGCACATGGGGCAATCTATCATAGCGTCACCCCCAGGGCCTGGAGCGCCAGCTTGAGCAGGAAGCCGATAAGGAAGGCGAAGGGGAAAATAAATATACCGATAGTCAGGGCCGTCTTGATCCCCCTCTCCTTGAGCATAACGGCAAACTGGGCGATGCAGGGAACGAACAGGGTGAGGGTTACTGCCGCCACTACCAGGGCCACGCCGGCGATGGCCCCTGAGCTGTGCAGGTCATAGAGGCCGGCAGCCCCGAAATCGCGGCGGAAGAAGCCATAGACGAATACAGCCCCGGCCTGGGCAGGCAGGCCCAGGAGCCGCATCACCGGCTCCAACCCATTCAGGATGATTTGGAACACCCCGCTGATATCCCCCAGCCACAGGAGGAAGCTGGCCAAAATAAAAAAAGGCAGCACCTCCAGGAAATACCACTGCATCCGGGCATAGGTCTTGCTCAGTATGTTGCCCGGTCGGGGCAGCCTCAGGGGCGGGATCTCCATAAAAAAGCTGGGGCGCTGGCCGCGGATGACCTTGGAGGCCAGGTAACCCACCAAGAGGAGCACCCCAAAAACCACCCCGCCCCAAATGAGCAGCGCCCCAAAGCTCCCCGAGAGGACCCCGAAGATGACCCCCAGTTGGGCGGAGCAGGGGATGGCCAGGGCCAGCAGTAGGGTGGCGATAACCCGCTCCCGCCGCGTCTCCTGGGTTCGGGTAACTATGGTGGCCATGGTGTCGCAGCCAAAACCCAGCACCATGGGGATAACCGCCCGGCCGCTAAGCCCGATCTTTTTGAACACCCGGTCGATGAGCATGGCCAGCCGGGGCAGATAGCCACTGTCCTCGATGATGGAAAAGGCGATGAAGAAGGTGCCCACGATGGGCAGGATGATGGCAAAGGCGTAGGTCAGCCCCAGGGTGATCAGCCCGTAATCGCCCACGAACAGGTCCCGCAGGATGTGCCAGGGAATGATAGCCCCGGCGGCGCGGCTGAGCCAAGGATTGAGATACTCCCCAAAGGCGGTCTTCTCCAGAAAGCCCACCACCACCCCGGCGCCGAAGACGCCCACGAAGTAATAGAGGCCGACCAGGGCCAGGAGCAAGAGGGGGATGCCCGTCACCGGGTTCATCATCACTTGGCTGAGCCACGGGGCAAAACCCCGACGAATGCCCCCGGGCTGGGAGACGGCCCTGGCAGCGATACGCCTGGCGGCCTCCTGGCGGGCGCGGGCGATGACATAAGTCAGGGGCTGGCTATAGGCATCCTGAGTGGCGCGGACGGTCTCGGCGATGGCCGGATAGAGGGCGCCCTCCCGTCCCTGAACCAAACCCGTTATCTCGGGGTCACCCTGAAGCAGGAGCAGGGCGATGGCCCGTTTCGATATATCATAGCTGCCGCGAAGCAACTCAGACAGGCGGCCCAGGGCGGCCTCTATGGTCTCATCATAGGTCAACATTCGGCTCGTCTCGGTTCACAAACTCAGCCAGTTTCCTCTTCAGCGCGGCCACCCCCCGCCCGGTGGTAGCTACAGTGGTCACCACCGGGATGCCTAGCTCCGCCTCCAGGCGCGCCGCATCCAGCCTGAGCCCCAGCTCCTCCGCTTCATCCATCATGTTGAGGTCCAATATCAAGGGCAGGCCCGCCTCAATGAGCTGAAAGGTCAGGGGCAGCGTCCGCTCCAAGTCCCGGGCGTCCACCACCTGAAGCACCGCGGCCGGCCTCTGGCTGAGCAGGATGGAGCGGGCTACCCGCTCCTCCTCGGTGAGGGGCAGGAGGGAGTACATGCCCGGCGTATCCAAGAGCTCATACTCCACACCATCCAGCTTGGCCCGGGTCCGGGCCACCTCCACGGTGGTCCCAGGATAGTTGGACACGGTGACATAAGCCCCGGAGAGACGATTGAAAATGAGGCTCTTGCCCACGTTGGGGCTGCCCACCAAGATCACCTTTTTCGCCCCTGGGGCGGCTTTGCCTCGACCGCGGCCATGCCATTTGGTTAGCGCCAAGTCTGATCGCCTCCTTGGCTGATGGAAATGAGAATCATTTCTATCTTTCAACTGAAAATAAAAGGGCCTATTCCATATCCTTTTGGCGGCACCGGGCGCAATACCCCTCCATCCGAACCTCGGCCCCGGTGATCTGGAAGCCCGTCTCCCGGGCGACCTCCTGGCGCAGTTGCTGGCTCAGGGGGCATCGGAATTCCACGATATGGCCACAGCCCAGGCACAATAGGTGGTGGTGGTCGCCGGCCGGGCGTGCTTCGTAGTGGAGATGGCCTTCCTCGAAGTGGTGCTCCTGGACCAGCCCCAGTCGCTTGAATAGTTGCAGGGCGCGGTAAACGGTGGATAAGCTGATCCGGGGCAGCTTCTGGCGGGCCCGGCGATAAAGTTCATCGGCGGCCAGGTGCCCATCCCCCTGGCGGATGAGATCCAAGAGCAACACCCGCTGGGAGGTGATCCGTTGCTGGGCCGAATTCAGGATCTGTCGACTGTCGGATTTTCGGCGCATTGTTGCTAATAATTATTATTTGCGATTACAATATAACACACATCGCCCTCCCGGTCAAGCCCCGCCGCATAAATTGTGATGATGTTGACAATCGAGGGAGCCCCCCCTATAATATTTCGAGAAATCGCCCCAAGGGAGGTTCACGCCTTGGCAAACCAGGTCGGCAAGAGATACACCTGTGTCAAATGCGGTTCGGAGTTCATCGTCACCCGCGGTGGCAATGGCCAGATCCAATGCTGCGGCGAGCCCATGAAGATGAAGTAGGCGTCGAGCTCGGGAGATCACCGGGCAAGCCTCGGGCTTGCCCTGAGGAGGTTTTTCGGCTGTGGCCAATCAATTGGGCAAGAGATATCGTTGTGAGGTGTGCGGCACCGAGATCCTATGCACCAAGGCAGGCCCCGGTGTAGCCACCTGCTGTGACAAGGAGATGGTGGTCCAGGAGCCTAGGCCGGTCCCTTCCTCGGACTAGCCAGGGCAGCCCCCCTCACCCCCAGGGACCTCAAGAGACACAAGATACGGCAGCTTTCCTCCAGGACAGTGGTATAGTGATACGCCTCCTCCAGAAGCTGTCCCGTGGCAAAGCTGCCGTGGCCTCTGATGATGACTACCGGGTGCTCCTTCAAGGCCTCGACTATGGCCTCGGCCAGACACCCCGGGCTTACCCTCGTGTTCCAGCCCAGCACCGGCACCCTGGGCAACAGGTTGCGCCCCTCCATATCGGTGGGGACGATATGGCGCTCAGTGAGGGATAGGGCGATGGCGTGGGGGGGGTGGGCATGAACTACAGCCTGGGCCGGCGTCTTCTCGTAGATAGCCCGGTGCACCCTGAGCTCGGTGGAGGCCAGGGGGGTTACCCGGGTATTCTTGTCGATGCCTATCTCCAGCAGGTCCTGCTCCTCCAGGTTGCCCAGCATGCTGCTGCGCCGGGTAATGAGCAGTTGGTCCCCCTGGCGGATGCTGAGGTTGCCGCCATGGGAGGAGACCAGCCCCCTGGTGAACAGGTCCCTGCCTACGCTCTGAAATCTGGCTAAACTCATCGCCCCGCCCTCTTACCCATACTCTATAACAAGCGCCCACCAGAAATCAATTCTTCTCGATCTGGGCCTCTAGCTCGCTTCAAACGGGGTGCCGCGGAAAAGGCCGCCCAAAACGCCCTTAGGCCGCTTATTCCTTGCCGCTAAATGGTGGGTATTTATCGGTGAGCCAGCACATATAGGCACCGACCCTGATGGCCCACCGGTTGAAACCCACCACGAAATCGTACATGCCCCGGGGATACCGGCCAGTGAACAGTATCGCCCACCAGGCGATGAACATGACTACGCCCACGGCGATCTCGTAAAGGCAGAGTATAAGGCCGTGGGGCAGACCGCAATAAAGCCAGCCGAAGAAGGTTCGGAGCAGCAAAGTGCCCCGAGACAGGCGCTCAGGATATTCAGCGCTGAATTTTATAGGGTATTCCTCCACTTTTTCACCCCCCTGCACTTGACCTAACCTTCCGCGGCACCCCGACGACTAGCTTACTCCTCCTGCGGGAAATGTCAAATCTTCTCGGCCCGCTCGTCGGCTCTCGGCAAATGCCCTCCCGCTCTTGGAGCGTTTGGTTCCCAGTAGCCATTGTCCTTTCTCGGGGGTTTACTTATAATAGACACCTAATCCGATTGGCAAAGCAGGCTGATAATGAAAGTGGTTTGCATTGTGGGGCTGGCCGGCTCGGGCAAAACCGAGGTAGCCAAAGTCTTCCAGGAGCATGGCTTCGCCCGGGTAAGGTTCGGCGACCTGACCGATGAGGAGATCAGGAAACGGGGGCTGGAGCCCAGCGAACAGAGTGAGCGCTCGGTCAGGGAGCGGCTCAGGGAAGTGCACGGGATGGCCGCTTACGCCAAGCTGAACCTCCCCAAAATCGACCGAGCCGGGCAGAAGGCCAATGTAGTGGTGGATGGCCTCTACTCCTGGGAGGAATATACCCTGCTCAAGGCCCACTACGGGGAGGACCTCTATGTGGTGGCGGTGTGGGCCTCGCCTAAGACCAGGTATCAGCGGCTCAGCCACAGGCCAGAGCGGGCGCTAACCCCGGAGGAGGCCGCTGACCGGGACATGGCCGAAATAGAGAATACCAACAAGGGCGGGCCCATCGCCATGGCCGACTTCACTATCACCAATGAGGGCTCCCTGGAAGACCTGCGCCAAGACACGGAAAGGATTATCCAGCGACTGAGATGAAAGAGGCAACCCGACCCGATGTAGATGAGTATTTCCTGAAGATAGCCTCAGTGGTGGCCGAGCGCTCTACCTGCCGCCGCCATCACGTGGGAGCGGTGGCGGTAAAGGAGAAACATATACTGGCCACGGGCTATAACGGCGCCGCCTCCGGCCTCAAGGACTGCCTGGAGCTGGGCTGCCTCCGGGAGGAGCTGGACATACCTTCCGGCACCAGGCACGAGGTGTGCCGGGGCATCCACGCCGAGCAGAATGTCATCATCCAGGCCAGCCTCCATGGGGTGAGCCTGGAGGGGAGCACCATTTACTGTACCCATACGCCCTGCGTGCTCTGCGCCAAGATGCTGGTGAATGCCAAGATAAAGCGGTTTGTGAGCTTTGGCCAGTATGCCGATGACTCTTTCCTGGAGCTATTCAAGGAAGCCGGAATAGCCTTTGAGATAAAGAGGCGGCCCAATTCAGAGATAACCTACCTGGAGTGAGGCAGGACCGATGTCTGCCGTTTCCGTAAGCCGTCCTGCCCAGAGCTTGCGCTACACTGTCTGCCTGATGACGCCGATGACCCTGCCCTGAATCTCTACATTGGCGGCATCCACATAGAGGGGCTGCATCTGATTGTTGGCCGGCTGGAGCCGCACCCGGTTGCCCTCGCGGTAGAGCCTCTTCAGCGTGACCTCCCTCTCCACCTTGAGCCACACCGCCACCATATCACCATCGTTGGCGGTGCTCACCTGCTGCATCAGGACAATATCGCCATCGTTGACCAGGGCATCCACCATAGAATCGCCCTTTACCTTGAGGGCATAGACCCCCTCCCTGGCCCCCACCAGCTCCTCGGTGAGCTCCAGGGTCTCCCCGGCGGCCAGATTGTCCCAGGTATCGGCGGAGGGCACCGGAATGGGCTCACCGGCGGCTATATACCCGATGAGGGGCACCAGGCGCCTCCCACTGGGCCGGGGGCACAGGATGCCCCGAGATACCTCAGGGTCGCGGCGCAGGTAACCCTCCCGCTCCAGGATCCTGAGGTTGTAGTCCACCACCGAGGTGGAGCTGATGTCACAGCCCGCCACTATATCACGGATAGTGGGCGGGTAACCCCTTTCCCCCACAAAGCGCCGGATAAAGGCCAGAATCTGTTGCTGCCTTGCTGAGAGGTCCTTCATTGCTTCCCCCGGTTTTGGAACTTTTGTTCTATACCTTAAAGGTTAGCACAGAGCTCCCTTTGTGTCAATACCTGGGCTACTTCGAAATGCCCAGGGCCTGGTTGAGCTTGCGCATGAGGCGGGACTTGCGCCGGGCAGCATTATTTCGGTGAATGACCCCCTTCTCCGCCGCCTTGTCCAGCGCCGAGACGGCCTCCCTGGCCGCTGCCTGGGCCGCCTCCAGGTCACCGCTGGCGATCAGCCGGAGGGTCTTGGTTATCTGGGTTTTCACCTGACTCCTTATCGGCCGATTACGCCTCCGCCGGCGCTCGGCCACGCGAGCCGACTTCTGTGCCGATGTGATACCTGCCAATCTGCCTCCTTCCTAGTATTTATAGTTATTCCTGACTCGACTAGGTCGCCTCTGTGCTCCGGACAGCGCTGGTGACGCCGCGCACCCCCTCCAGGTGATGGAGCAGGCGGCTGAGCTGGGCCATGCCCTTGGTCTCCAAGCCCAGGTAGATGCCCATGGTGCCGTCCCCCTGCTCCTTGACGGTGATCCCGGAGATGTTGACCCCCTCCTCCGCCACCACGGCGCTAATATCCCGGAGCAGGCCCACCCGGTCCCAGGCCTCTATGTGCACCATCACCGGGTACAGCTCATCGGCATGGCCCCACTCCACCTCAACGAGCCGCTCCCTCTCATCCTCATGGGCGATATTGGGGCAATCCCGGCGGTGGATACTCACCCCGCGACTGCGGGTGATATAGCCGATGATGGGGTCGCCGGGCAGGGGGTGGCAACAGCCCGCGGTATGGGTGAGCAGATCGCCCACCCCCAGCACCTGGATGGTGGAGGCGGATTTCTTGGGTGCCGCCGGCTTGGGCACGGCGACCAACCGCGGCTGCTCCTCCTGGGCTGCCAGCTTGAGGGCGATCTGCCTCAGGCTGATGCCGCCATCGCCGATAGCGGCGTAGAAATCGTCCACATTGTCATATTTGAAAAGGTGGGCGATCTTCTCCTGATTGCTGAGGCTCAGGCCCAGGCGGCGCAGCTCCTTCTCCAGAAGCTCCTGGCCCTCCCGTATATTCTGGGTGCGCTCCTGCCTCTTAAACCACTGCCTGATCTTCTCCCGGGCATGGGAGGTATTGACATAGCCCAGGTTGGGATTGAGCCAGTCCCGACTGGGTCCCCTCTCCAGCTTGGTGGTCAGGATCTCCACGGTGTCGCCATTCTTGAGCTGGTAGTTCAGGGGCACCAGCCGGCCATTCACCTTGGCCCCGATGCAGCGATGGCCCAGGTCGGTATGAATGCGGTAGGCGAAATCCAGGGGGGTGGCACCCTTGGGCAGGTCCCTGATCTCGCCCTTGGGGGTGAACACAAACACCTGGTCGATGAAGATATCGGTCTTGACCGACTCCAGGAACTCCTCGGCGCCGCTGAGCTCCCGCTGCCATTCCACCAGCTGCCTCAGCCAGGCTATCTTCTCCTCGTAGCCTATATCGGGCCTGGCCCCCTCCTTATAGCGCCAGTGGGCAGCCACCCCGTACTCGGCGAAGCGGTGCATCTCGTGGGTGCGGATCTGCACCTCCATGGGGGTACCCCCCCAGGACATGACGGTGGTATGCAGGGACTGATAGCCATTGTCCTTGGGGTTGGCGATGTAGTCATCGAACTCGCCGGGCAGGGGGTGCCACAGGTTATGGAGGATGCCCAGGGCCGTATAGCAGTCGGCGACGCTATTTACCAGCACCCTCAGGGCAAAGAGGTCGTGGATATCCCCGAAGCGCTTGCCCAGGGCGGTGTAGCGCTCCATCTTCTGATAAATGCTATAGATATGCTTGGGTCTGCCCACCACCTCCGCCTCGAGCCCGGCCTTCCCCAGCTCCTGTTGGAGGATGGCGGAGACCTTGGCCACAAATTCCTCCCGCTCCTCACGGCGGCTGGCCACCAGATGGGCCATCTGGCGGTAGCGCTGGGGTTCCAGGTAGCGAAAGGCCAGGTCCTCCAGTTGCCATTTGAGCTCCCAGATGCCCAGGCGGTGGGCCAGGGGGGCATATATCTCCATGGTCTCCCGGGAGATGGCGCGGCGCTTCTCGGCAGAGAGGGGGGCCAGGGTGCGCATATTGTGCAGGCGATCCGCCAGCTTGATAAAGACCACCCGCAGGTCGCTGGCCATAGCCATGAGCATCTTGCGCAGATTCTCGGCCTGGGCCCGCACGAGGTCGGCCCCCTTCTGCCGGGGCAACCTCTCCTGGGTGCTCTCCCAGGAGATGCGCCCCAGCTTGCTGGTGCCGGCCACCAGGCGGGCGATCTCGGGGTCAAATTTGCTCTCGATCTCGGCCAGGGATGCCCCGGCATCCTCAGGGACATCGTGGAGGAGGGCCGCGGCGATGGAGCTGGCATCCAGCTGAAGGTCAGCCAGGATACTGGCCGTGTGCAGGGGATGTTCGATATAGGGGTCACCGGACTTGCGTCGCTGCCCCCGGTGGGCCTCCTCGGCAAAGCGATAGGCCTCTTCCACCATCGCCAGCTTTTGGCGCGGCAAATAGCCCAGCTTTTCCCTCAGTTCAGCGAATTCCACGGCCTCTCCCTTGAAGTATAGCGCAACCGTTCTTATCTGGCAATGGTCGCCTTTACAAAGCGCCGCCTTTGCAGTATCCTAGCTAGAGACACGATTGGGAGGCCTTTCGGTGTATAAGGCGCCCCGTGGCACCACGGACATCCTCCCCCAGGAACAGCCTTACTGGGAACTGGTGAGGCAGAAGATAGTCGCCATCTGCCAGCTCTACGGCTATAGCCGCATCGATACCCCTATCTTCGAGGATGCCCGTCTCTTCGCCCGCAGCATCGGCGAGGAGACGGACATCGTGGAAAAGGAGATGTATGTCTTCCAGGACCGGGGTGGGGATAGGATGACCCTCCGCCCCGAGGGCACCGCCCCGGTGTGCCGCGCCTATGTGGAGCACGGCATGCATAACCTCCCCCAGCCGGTTAAGCTCTATTACATAGGCCCTGCCTTCCGCTATGAGCGGCCCCAGGCGGGCCGGCGCCGCCAGCACTACCAGTTCGGCTACGAGGCCATCGGCGATGCCGACCCTGCCCTGGACGCCGAGGTCATCGATATGGCCTGGCAGCTATATACCTCCCTGGGGCTGAGCCATCTCCAGCTCCTCCTGAACAGCATCGGCTGCCGGGAATGTCGCCCCAAGTATTTGGCGAAGCTCAAAGAGTATTACCGGGATCTGGCCGGCCAGCTCTGCGCCGATTGCCAGCAGCGGCTGGTCAGAAACCCGCTGCGTCTCCTGGACTGCAAACGCCCCTCCTGTCAGAGGGCGGCCCGGCACGCCCCCCGCAGCGCTGACCACCTCTGTGCCGCCTGCCTGGAGCACTTCCAGCAGCTTCAGAGATACCTTGGTCTTCTTGGCCTCCCCTATAAGTTGGACCACCGCCTGGTGCGGGGCCTGGACTACTACACCAGGACCGTCTTCGAGATCCAGCCCCGGGGTGTCTCCGGCGCCCAGAGCACCCTGGGCGGCGGCGGCCGCTACGATGACCTCATCGCCGAGCTGGGGGGCAAGCCCACCCCTGCCGTGGGCCTGGCCACCGGGATGGAGCGCATCGTGCTCAACCTGAAGAAGCAGAAGCTGCCGGTGCCCCAGCCCCCCCCGGCCACCATCTGGGTGGCCCATGTGGGCGATGCCGCCAAGGCTGAGGCCATAGGGCTCACCGCCCAACTCCGCCGGGCAGGGGTGGCCGCCCTGATGGGCATGGGGGGGCGGAGCCTCAAGGCCCAGCTAAGGCAGGCCAATGCCCTGGGGGTGTCCCAGGCCATCATCATCGGCGAAGAGGAGGTGGCCCGAGGGGAGCTCACCCTCCGGGATATGGTCGCCGGCCAGCAGCAGAGGGTGCCCCGCAGTGAGATTTTATCTGTTTTGAAGGGTAGACACCTGGGGACAGATGATATATAATATGGCGCTATGAAGATAGGTGCATCCTCACCAGGAGGCAGCCTCCCCGATAAGCGCTGTGGGCCGACTTCGGCCTCGGCAGGCAACAACCCCGCCGAGGCCGTTTCATCCCTGGCCACCCAGAAGGGTCAGGATAGGCCCGAGGCCGAGCTGGAGAGGCTAGCCAAAAGCCTGCGTCGCCATATCATCACCATGATCGGCACCGCCGGCAGCGGGCACACCGGTGGCTGCCTCTCAGCCGTGGAGGTGCTGGTGGCCCTCTACTTCAAGATAATGCGTCATCGGCCACAGGACCCCCGGTGGCCGGAGCGCGACCGCTTCATCCTGAGCAAAGGACATGCCGCCCCGGCCCTGTATGCCACCTTGGCCGAGGCCGGCTATTTCCCGGTGGCCGAGCTGCCCACCCTGAGGAAAATGGATAGCCGCCTTCAGGGCCACACCGACCGGACCATCACCCCTGGGGTGGAGATGTCCGCCGGTTCTCTGGGCCAGGGGCTCTCCTTCAGCATCGGGGTGGCCCTGGCCGGGCGACTGGACTCCAAGGACTACCGGGTCTACGTTTTGCTGGGCGATGGGGAGTGCGACGAGGGACAGGTCTGGGAGGCAGCTATATCCGCCGCCCATTTCAAGCTGGATAACCTGACCGCCATCGTGGACCATAATAAGCAACAGCTTGATGGCTGGTGCTCCGACATCATGAACCTGGAGCCTCTGGCCGAAAAATGGCGGGCCTTCGGCTGGCAAGCTATCGAGGTCGATGGGCATAGCATCCCCCAAATCCTGTCCGCCGCTGAGCAGGCCAGGGCAACCAAGGGCAAGCCCACCGTCATCATCGCCCACACCATCAAGGGCAAGGGCGTTAGCTTCATGGAAAACAACCTGGAATTCCATGGGCGAGCCCCCAATGCCGAGGAGCTGGCCCAGGCCCTTAAGGAGCTGGAGTAGGTGGCCCGGGAAGAGTCCACCAGGGAGGCCTATGGCAGGACTTTGGTGGAGCTGGGGGAGGCCAATCCCAATATAGTGGTCCTGGACGCCGATCTGGCCCGGTCCACCCAGAGCCAGATGTTTGGCCACAAGTTCCCGAGCCGTTTTTTCGACCTAGGGTTGGCGGAGCAGAATATGATCGGCATCGCCGCCGGGCTGGCGGCCTCGGGGAAGACCGTCTTTGCCAGCACCTTCGCTGTGTTCGCCTCTGCCCGCTGCTTCGACCAGCTCCGGATGAGCATCGCCCAGCCCCGACTCAATGTCAAGATAGTGGCCAGCCACGGGGGCATCACCGTGGGCGAGGACGGCTTCTCCCACCACGCCATCGAGGACGTGGGGCTGATGTGCTCCCTCCCCGGCTTCACCGTCATCGTGCCCACCGATGCCGTGGAGGCCGCCCAGGCCATCAGGGCAGCAGCCGCTCTCCTCGGGCCCTTCTATATAAGATTGAGCCGGCCCAAGACCCCCGTCATCCACGAGGATGGCTATCGGTTCGTCTTGGGCAAAGCGGTGACCCTGAGGCCGGGGCGAGATGCCACCATCATAGCCATTGGGGTCATGGTGGCCCTGGCCCTGGAGGCAGCCCACAGGCTGAGGGAGATAGAGGGCATAGACTGCCGGGTGCTCACCATGCCCACCGTCAAGCCCCTGGATGAGGAGGCTATACTCCAAGCTGCCCGGGAGACCGGGGCCATCGTCACCGCCGAGGAGCACCTGCTCCAGGGCGGGCTGGGCAGCCGGGTGGCTCAGGTGGTGAGCAGCCACCAGCCGGTGCCCATGGCCTTTATCGCCATCAAGGATGTTTACTCCAGGTCGGGCAAGCCGGCGCAGCTAATGGAGAGATGCGGGCTTACCGCCGAGGACATCATGGACGGGGTCAGGGGCGTGGTGCTGCGCAAGGCCAGGCAAATGGCCTTCCGCCTCGGCGGCCGGTAAGCCACGCCGCCGGGCCGCATCTGGCCCATACAGCCATCCAGATAGCCTTCCCCTGCCACAACTTGACAAACGAGGGCTGTATCCCGTATGTTGACCCCGCAAGACCCCGGTTTTAAGGGTAACCATAAGGAGGTGGAGAATGGGATTTCACAGGGTGCCCCAGTTTGAAAGGTTGGTCGTGTTTACCATGACGGGCAAGTATGGTGGGATCCGAGGCCCGGGGTTTGTCTACATACCCCCGGGCTACAAGGTTGTGGAGCGAATAGATTTGAGGGAGATCGTAAAGGACATGCCAGACCAGCATTGCATAACTAGGGACAATGTTGTGGTCACCATTGACCCCATCGTATTTTATAAGGTCGTGGATCCAGAAAAGAAGGTACTGAGCATCCAGAATGCGGAGGAGGGAATACGCAACGTAGCTCGGACTACGCTCAGGGCAGTGGTAGGGGATATGGAGTTCGCCGATGTCATCGCTAAGCGGGAACAAATCGCTGCCCAGCTTAAGGTCAGGCTGGCAGAAGAAGCCGGACGCTGGGGCATAGATGTGACCACCGTCGAAATAGCGGAAGTCAAGACTGACCGCATAGTGGAAGAGGCCATGGCGAGGCGGAAAGCAGAGATCGAGCAAGCTGAGGCAGAAAGAAGGGCCACCATCCTGAAGGCAGAGGCAGAAAAGGAAGCAGCCCAGGCGGAAAGGGAGGCTTTGCTGATTCGCGCTGAGGCGGAGAAGAACGCCGCCATCGCCAAGGCGGAGGGCGAAAAGCAAGCCCAAATCCTCCACGCCGAGGGCATCAGCATCTACTATCAAAAGCTTGCGGAACTGGGCCAGGGTGCCGAAACCGCTCTCCGATTTGAGAGTATAGCTGCGTTAAAGAAGTTTGGCGAATCGGAGAATGCTAAACTGGTGATCATTCCCTCAGAGATGAGAGGGCTTACCAGCGGTGAGCTGGGTGGGTTGGCTCAGTTGAGGTGGGCAGAGGCTGGAATCCCAGAAAAGCCGGAAAAGAAAGAATAATGGCCACATACTGGCCCAATTGCAGATGGTGAAGCGGTGTGACGCCCCTTGGCTAGCGTCCTCTAGGTGTCATAGCTTTTGTTGTGCGCTTATCGTCCCGCAGCTTGGAGGCACGCTTGATCGCCTTGCCGAACTTGAAGCGGTTCAGATTGACAAAGCGGCCCCTTTTGCCCATGTGCCTGATACCTCTATGGAAAGTGTGCCGAGGGCGGGATTCGAACCCGCATGAGGTTGGCCCTCAGCGGATTTTAAGTCCGCCGCGTCTGCCGGTTGCGCCACCTCGGCTTTTTCGACCCAAAATCAGCCCCGAACCTAGTTTCTGACACATCTCGAGAGACCCACGCCCAGAACGAAAAAGGCGACGGGCGGATTCGAACCGCCGAATAGAGCTTTTGCAGAGCTCCGCCTTAACCTCTTGGCCACGTCGCCTCGACCAGTTTCGTGGAGCGGGAGACGAGATTCGAACTCGCGACCCTCTCCTTGGCAAGGAGATGCTCTACCGCTGAGCCACTCCCGCGCTGTCCCTTGTTAAAGTGCCGCAGCACTCGGCCCTTCTTGCCAACCTCCCTTATGGTGCCGAGGAGGAGACTCGAACTCCTACGAGCTTTCGCTCACTGCCCCCTCAAGACAGCGTGTCTACCATTCCACCACCTCGGCCCTATGGCAGGAATGGAGGGATTCGAACCCCCGACCTGCGGTTTTGGAGTTCGAAGATCGATGCCCTCCACAGTGCCACCAAATATCATAACACCCCGTTTCGTTTGGCGTCAAGCCCCTGTTTGTACTAGCTGGGCAGAATACCTCGGAGGCCAGGGAAAGCTCGATGAGAGGCTGGTGCTCGCCTTGGAGCGGGAGTGCTGCCGCGGAGGACCCGCAGACGCTACCCGAACTTAAGCCGAGTCTGGAAGAGCAGAAGGTGATACAATGAGGAAAGAGAGCACGAGGCTTTGAATTGGAGACGCCCGAGAATGCTATTAAATGAGCGACTCCATTTTGACACGATTAAAAACCCTGTCAAATTTTTTGAGACGGGGCAAGACCTGTAGCATAATTCTCCCTGTTTGTTGTATTATAGCTCAGACGCAATCTGGCGTTCATTAAAGAACTTTACCGATTTCCATAAGGGACTGAACAGGGGGGATTAAAATGAGAGCCTTGATCACTGGCATAACAGGTTTTGTAGGGAGTCATCTGGCTGAACATCTGCTGCAAGAAGGGCTGAAGGTATATGGGACAGCGCGCTGGAGAAGCAAACTAGACAATATAGAGCACATCAAAAACAATATTCAGTTGATCAATGCCGACATGAGAGATGGCCATTCATTAGAGAGGGCTGTAAGAGAATCGAGGCCGGACTATATTTTCCATCTGGCTTCCCAATCCTTCGTTCCGATGAGTTGGTGGGCTCCAGCGGATACCATGGAGACCAATGTAATTGGGACAATACATCTATTTGAGGCAATTAGAAAATCGGATATAGATCCCAAAATTCATGTTGCCGGTAGTTCCGAAGAATACGGGATGGTTTACCCCCATGAGCTGCCCATTAGGGAAACAGCCCCCCTAAGGCCCCTCTCCCCTTACGGAGTCTCCAAGGTGGCCCAGGACAAATTATCTTATCAATATCACAAATCCTATGGCTTAAAAATTGTGGTTACCCGCGCCTTCAATCACACTGGGCCGAGAAGAGGGGAGGTATTCGTAGCCTCAAGCTTCGCCAAGCAAATCGCCGAGATCGAAAAGGGGAAAGAGCCGATAATTTATGTGGGCAATCTCGATGCTCAAAGAGACTTCTCCGATGTCAGGGATATTGTACGGGCATATTGGTTGGCACTGCAGAAATGCGAGTTTGGCGAGGTATACAATATCTGCTCTGAAAAAACGAGGACGGTGCACGAGGTTTTGAATCTACTTTTATCTATGGCCAACAGAAATATCGAGGTCAGACAAGACCCCTCTCGGATGAGACCTTCCGATGTCGCGATACTCCAGGGCGACTGTTCAAAATTTAGACAACAAACCGGCTGGAAGCCAACGATACCCTTTGAGAAAACGATGGAAGACCTACTTAATTACTGGAGAGAAAGGGTATGAGAAGGATCTTCGTTGGCGATTTTAAAATCGGGGAGGAGGAGAAAAGGGCGGTAAACGAGGTTCTAGATAGCGGGCGAATATCAGAGGGTGCCAAGGTCAGAGAGTTTGAGAAGACATTTGCCGAGTATGTCGGAACTGAGTACGCAGTGGCGGTTAGCTCCGGGACAGCGGCGCTGATGGCTGGAATGGCAGCCATCATACACCATGAAGGTATAAATGTTAAGCATGGCACAAAGGTGATAACCACCCCCTTAACCTATATCGCCACCAGCAATGCTTTGGTGACCACCGGGTTCGATCCAGTCTATGTCGATGTCGATCCTGAGACCTTCCTGATAACACCGCAAAGCATCAAAGAGCATCTTGAAAGGGTCGATGATATCGACCGGTATTCATTTATCCTCCCTGTTCATTTAATGGGTTATCCATGTGACATGGATGAAATCAATAAGATCGCCGAGAGATACGGACTCGTAACCTTTGAGGACTCAGCACAGGCACATGGGACAGTCTACAAGGGCAAAAAAACTGGGTCACTCTCATTATTATCTATCTTTTCCTTTTACATTGCCCATAACATACAGGCTGGCGAGATGGGGATTGTGGTCACAAACGATGCCAAGATTGCTCGCCTCATCAAGAAGATCAAGGCCCATGGGCGAATGTGTGATTGCCCGATATGCCAGCGGTCCCAGGGCAAATGCCCCCGATTGAAAAATTACAAGGGGGAGGAGGACTTCGACCCCAGGTTCGCACATGAATTGATAGGCTATAACTTCAAGGCCATGGAATTTCAAGCGGCATTGGCAATAACTCAAATGAAGAAGGCCGATTGGATAGCTGAGCGAAGGCGTGAAAATGTGAAATATTTGAATGAGGGGTTAAAGGGGTTTTCCGATGTGTTGCAGTTGCCCAAGTTTATGGATACGGTTAGTTATCTGGCATATCCCATCGTTATAAAGGACCCGCAAAGATTTTCACGGAAGAAGCTACGCCAAGAGCTCGAAGAGCGTGGCATAGAGACAAGGCCACTGTTTGGCTGCATCCCCACACAACAACCCGCGTATAGCCATTTGAAAAAGGAATATGAAGGCAAATTGCCCAATGCCGATTATCTTGGGAAGAACGGCTTCTACATCGGCTGCCACCAATATTTGGAAGAGGAGGATTTAGCTTATATCGTTAGAACCTTTAAGGAAGTAATTGATAAAGCAGCAGGATAGCTAATGGCAAGCGCAGCGAGAAGGGTTGCTATAAATAGCAGCTTTTTATTTTTAGGAGACATAGTCAGCAGATTACTGCATTTAGTGCTCATCATTTTTATTGCCAGAGAATTAGGTGATATCGGCTACGGCAAGTACGCTTTCGCATTCGCATTTACCTCTCTGTTCATAATTTTCTCCGATTTCGGCCTAAGTATCTTAAGCATAAGGGAGATCGCACGAGATAAATCAAAGGCCAGCAAATATTTGAGTAACGTATCGATCGTCAAAGCGATCCTGTCCCTGATTACTTTTGCTTTAATCGTCATCGTAATCAATTTAATGGACTACCCTCAAGACACGACTCAAACAGTTTACATTGTCGGACTTATCGTAGTTTTTAGCTCCTTTACCCAATTCTTTAGGTCGATATTCCGCGCCTTTGAAAGAATGGAATACGAGATGATGACTAGAATTGTAGAGGAGACGTTAGTCATCGGAGCCGGCCTGACAGTATTATTTCTGGGATATGGGCTACTAGAGCTAGTTTCTGTAATTCTGGTAGCTCGATTTTTAATGTCCTTATTCAGTCTAGCGATTGTTATTAAGAGATTCACCGCACCCGAATTATCGCTTGACATACCCCTCGCCAAACAACTGATCAAAGCTGCGCTTCCTTTCGGCCTAATGGCGATTTTCTTAACGATTTACTTCCAGATAGATAGCGTCATGCTCTCCGTAATGAAGGGAGATGCGGTCGTTGGCTGGTATAATGCCGCATATCAATTGGTCTTGGCACTAATGTTCATTCCCGCTGCCTTTATCGGCTCCCTCTATCCCCTCCTATCAAGATACTTCAAGTCCTCAAAGGACAGCCTGAGGATAACCTATGAAAAATCATTCAAGTATTTGCTCATCCTGGCCATACCACTTGGCATTGGCACAACCCTGGTGGCAGATAAGGTCATAGCCTTACTATATGGGGCAGGCTTCGCCAATTCAGTGATCGCATTGCAGATTCTGGTCTGGGCCGTCTCATTGATATTTTTGACCTCCCTTGCCGGTCACACGATGGCTTCCATTGACAAGCAATGGATAAGTGTCAGAAATATGGGTATCGGGGCATTATTAAATATAATCTTAAATCTCTTATTAATCCCCCCTTATAGCTACATTGGGGCAGCAGTGGCCACAGTTGCCACCGAGTTAACGATTTTCGTATTGTATTATCATTACCTTCAAAGACACTTATACCGCTTGCCCATGCACAGGGTTATCTTAAAACCTTTAGCTGCAGCGCTGATCATGGGCATAATCGTCTACGGCTTTGATTTTATAACTACTAACGTATTTATAATCGTGCTTGGGGCTATACTTTCCTACGGTGTGCTCTTATACCTGCTCAGAGTTTTTGGTCCCGATGAGATAAGATTAATAAGAGATTTTTATAAAGAGCGCCAATAAAGGCTAAGGGTTTGGACTATTATTATCCCCTTCCCCCCTTCCAATCTGAAACATAATCTTGTGCCGTGTATAAAGGAGGGCGCTATGAACCGGACTCGACCCACTCCTCCATGACAGTTATCCACAGGTAGACCTTTCGATAGGGCTCGGTGTCCTCACCCTTGTAGAGCGAAAACTCCACCTTCTGGTGGGCGCCGGCCCTTGTGGGCGAGAAGGTTATTGGCTGCTCCCACTTCCCCTCGTGCTTTAAGGCGATCGACCCTATCTCGCTTACCTTTTCCCCGTCGATAGTTATCTCCACCCTGTAGTCCGTTGTCTCGTGTTCGTGATTTACTATCCCCAACCTCACCACGGCCTTTTCTCCGAGGACAAGCACTTTGGGGTAGTCCTCGGCCTTCCCCTGCGGGCCCAAGATGTAGAACTCGGTGAACCTCTCCCCCACCCTCGGCGTGGCTGTCACATACACGAGGGAGCCGATAGCCCCCAGCACTGCTACGACCAAAAGCACCGTCAGAGCCTTGTCCCAGCGGCTTCGGGCTGTGGTTGTAAGCGAAGGTATCAATGCTCACCTGCCCTCTCAGCGGGAACGAGGTAGACCCCGGGGCGAACTTCGAGCAGTTCGCTATTTTTGATTGGCGCATACTTCTGGCTCCCGGGCAAACCGGTGTAGAGCACTGAGACGCCCTGTTGTCTAAGCCACTCAGTGTCAACATTGCCGGTAATAAGCACTTCTCGCACCTGCTTTGCCCATTTCGTGCGGAAAGGAGCGGAGGCTGCTCCGGAGACCATGTTCCCAGGGCCAGCAATGGGCGGATAGGCCCAGGCCAGGCTTGGCTCCATCATGACCACCTTATGTCCCGGGGCGGTATGCTGGCCAAGCCAGACGAAATCGGCGTATACCTGGTCATCCATCATATGGTAATAGCGGGCGTAATCGCCTCGCTGCTCGTTGAACAAGCCCGTGGTGAGGGCGGCAGCGACGACGGCTATGCCCACACCGATGCAAATGACACGCGTCCAGCCTGAGAAGCGATGCGACACGAGGGCCTCCATACTTTTGGAGAGTGCGGGGACAGAGCGGAAGAAGGAGGCGACGCCGTAACCAGCCAGGATCGCCATGAACAGGCCAAGGTAAGACCAGCCTCGTTCGTAAAGAATGCTGGGGCCCAGTTGATATCGCGGATACACGAAGTTCAAGAACAATAGGAGAAAAACTGTAAGCACAGGCAAGACATAGGTCCGGAGACCATATCGGCGGTCCAATACAAATATGAAGATACCCCAAACGAATAGGGCCACGGCGATAACCCCGAACGCTTCAAAAAAGCCGGCATTGAAGCCCAAATACCTGCTTATGCCGGGGTCACCGGCCACTGCCCGTTCCAGCGTGCTTTTGCTGACGGAAGGCAACCACACGCCCAGCACGATGATGGGGATGAGCATCCGAACCCCGACCGCAGCCACGAGGTTCGTCGCCGCGCGATAGCGCCGCACGGCCAGAGCCTCCGCCATCAGGGCCGCGAGGTAGAGCGCCGCAAGGGCGGTGACGACCCCCTCAGTAGGTGGGTGAACGAAGATGGTGCCGCCGATAAGGATCAACAATAGCCAGAGGGATTGCCCCATGCCCCTGGCCTCCAGCCTGTGCAGCACCAGGAGAGTCACTGGGATGAAAATCATCGCCGCCGAGACGGGCACCAGAAAGGTGGGGCCGAGGGTCCGTATGGAGGTGGGTATCAATGGCACAAAGAGCGCAGCAGCCCACCCGAACCCGTCACGGCGGCCCAGGGCATATACCAGGAAGGCCAGCAAGGCGACCATCGCCCCCGGTGCAACCCGGTACAGTCCCATCCAGGAGAGGCCTGTGATGGTCTTGAGGAACCCCAGTAGCAGGTGAAACCCCATCTCGGGGTGATAGCTGATCTCCCCCCGCCCATAAGGGGTCGTATATTGAAGGGAGCCGTCTTCGAGCATGCTCTGGGTAAAGCCCAGGGCAAACCATTCGTCCACGTGAAGCGGATACCTGTAATCCCAGTGGGGGCCCATGCCCGCCCAGAAACTGAAAAGGAGGATCCCCATGATGGCGGCGACCCGAAGTAAGGGCGTGTGCTTTGCCCATGATTCTTGGGCTAGGCTCAGGAGGGCCCATGGCCGGGAGTGCCGGTATATTATCCTCATCGGCTCGACTTCGCTTGCGGGTATCTCAGGTCTCAGTTTATACTAAATAGGGTCTCGGGTAAAGGATGTCCGCGGGGGCTCAAGCAGGGTGATACCAGATAGGGGGGATTTGTGGACCTAGTTATCATCATAGCCCTCTCGCTATTGCTGGTGCCCCTAGTGGTCCTGGCCACAGGGCCTTTGCGCATCGTCCTCGGCCTTCTCTTTGTCCTCTTCTTCCCTGGCTACACCGTCGTCGCGGCGTTGTTCCCCCACAAGGGCAACCTGAGTGGCATTGAACGCCTGGCCCTCAGTTTCGGACTTTCCATCGCCGTGGTGCCGCTGATGGGACTCGTTCTGAACTACACCCCCTGGGGCATTGGCCTCTACCCCATCCTGATTTCCCTGCTCCTGTTCATCGCCGTGATGGCAGCCATCGCCTGGTATCGGCGGCATAGGCTTTCGCCCGAGGAACGCTTCCAGCCTCAGCTTGGCATCCATCTCAAGCTGTTATCCCGTTCTTGGGCGTGCCAGGGCCGTTGGGATAGGCTGCTCGGCCTCCTCGTGGTCATGGCGATAATGGGCGCCCTGGGGGCCCTGACCTGCGTCATAGCATCCCCTAAGGCGGAAGAGAAATTTACCGAGTTCTATATCCTGGGCCTGGAGGGGAAGGCGGAAGGCTACCCCCGCAAGATTATCTTGGGGGAGGAGGGCAGGGTAATCCTGGGGCTGGTGAACCGGGAGCATGAGACCACAATCTACAAGGTAGAGATAACCATTGACGGGGAAAGGGCCGGAGAGATCGGACCTATCACCCTGGACCATGGGGGGAAATGGGAGCAGGAAGTGAGCTTCGCCCCCACCAGGGCGGGGCCCGACCGGGAGGTGGAGTTCCTCCTGTTTAAAGGGGCGAGCCCAGAGCCTTATCAGGCGCTTCGCCTTCAGGTCGATGTGCTGGAGGGAATTTAGGGCCAATGAGATCCCTTGAGGAATGACCCCAAATGCGACCAACCTCTCACCTCATTGTCTCCACGCCCATAAGCGCCGGCATTGGATTGGCTGCTTGGTCAGTGTTTCCAGCCCTGTTGTGCCTGGCTGCCGGGGTATTAATTGACGCGGATCACATCCTGGACTATGTGATCTGGTCCCTGAAGAATACTCGCCGGACCTTTGTCCTCATCCTGTACGCCTGGGAGGTCCTGGCGCTGCTGATAGTCTTTTGTTGGCTTACCGCTTGGAACCCCTACCTCATAGCTGCCAGCGCAGGGTATGGTGTGCATTTGGCGGCCGATCACCTGACCAACCAGACAAAGCCCCTGACCTATCTCCTGGCCTATCGGCTGGCCCACAGGTTCAATGCGAGAAAAGCTGTGGGTTTTGTGCCCCCCGACCCCATTCCGGGGTTGATCGAAGCCGCCATCAACAAGGCCAAGAAATTGGCAAAAACAGAAAGGTCTTGAGGCAGCTCGCCAGCTTCAATCTCGCCACTGGGCTTAAGAATTTGAAACCCGATGGCAAATCGACTCGCTTCGCTTGACAATGAAGGCCTTTAGTCTTAACCTTGAAGTATGATTGTTGGCCAAGGGGTTTGACCGCGTTTTAAAAGCCTCGGATTTAGGGCCTCGATTCAAGGGAGGGGTATGATGCGGGGTAAGAAAAGCCGATTTCTAGCCATCGCCCTGGCCATATCGCTGCTGATGTCCATATCCGTTAATGGTGCATCCTTTGTCGTATACGCCCAAGATAACACCCTGGATACGGATGGAGATGGCTTGACCGATTGGGAGGAGGCCTATAAGTATCATACCGAGCCCGACGATGCTGACACCGATGGGGACGGCTTGACCGATGGGGAGGAGATCAAGATATACAAGAGTGACCCCCTCAGCATCGACTCCGATAACGACTCTCAAGGGAATCCTGGGCTATATGATGGTGCAGAGGTTCAATTAGGAACCAACCCGACCCAGCCGGATTCCGATTTCGATGGCGTTGATGACTACCAGGAGCTTACCAGCTGGACAGAAGGGACAACCTGGCGTTGTCCCTTCATTGCCAATATCCCCATCTTCTCCATAACGGTGGACCCCCAGGTCAAGATCACGCTTACCGGCAAGATGGAATACATCCAGGAGTATATCGAAGGCGACACGATGACCTATGAGACCACCAGTACCCGTTCGGAGGCCTACGCCAGATCGGCGACCAATGAGATAGCCCAGGAGGTGGCCAATTCTGTAAGTCGGAGCCGGGAGGAAACCCGTACCTTCTGTCAGACGTTTGCCCAGGAAGTAACCCAGCAATTGACCCAAACTGTGAGGGAGGAGTTTTCCGAGGAAAATACCAGGGAAATGGTGAGGGAGGCGGCCCAGGCGAGGGGGATAACATTATCCCAAGAGGAAATAAACAGCGTTGCCAGCTCCATAAGCAACACTGTAGGTACTACATTTAGCGAGACGAACTCCGAGACCGTTTCCGCTTCGATAGAGGCTACGGTTGAGGCGGAGGCATCCATTTTCCCCCCTGGGGGCAGTGTCAGTGCCAGTGTCACCGCTACGGCCTCCGCCGAGGCCACCTATGAAACCACGAAGACCGCCACCGAGGAGACCACCCGAACCCATGCCAGCGAAAATGTGAGGGCGAACTCTCAAGCCTTGACCGAAGAGATAACCCAGACGGAATCCTACCGGCAGGCCGAAACCGCTATTTCGACACGGGCCTCGGAGATCGCCCAGTCGGTCTCTGAGACCCTGAGGCAGGAGACCCAGGAAAGCATTTCCCAAACCACGGCCACCACCGAGGAGGTGGCCACCGCAACCAGCGAGAGTCAAGCCATCACAGAGGCATCGGAGGTGGCCACAGTAGAGGCAGCCAGAAATGCCATCCAGAGGAACTTCGAATCGAGGGAGACCTTCGCCAAATATGTGGATGGCGGGATAATTTACACCGGCGCCTATATCGAAAATAGGGGAGAGGTGGCAGCCACGGTCAAGAACCTTTACTTCAACCTGTTTTTGGGGAACTCGGCCATCCCTTATAAGAGGAGCGAGATAATATGGGGCATCAGTGACTTCCCAGAAGGTAAAACCCTGGCACCAGGTGATAGGGCTCATGAGTTTATCGAGTTCCACGTTACTGGAATAGAGGCTATAGAAGCCATAGACAGTGGCCAAGGCTTCAGGGTGGAATTTGCCGACCCTCTGGAGCTAGAGGATGAATACCACAATGACTGGGCCTACTACAGGGCCAATATATTCGGCTCGACCGTCCAGGTCATCATCGATGAGGGCGACGGCCTGATAAAGAAGGCCTTTGTGGTGGCCAATGTGGATAAGAGGAATGGCATAGGCATTACCCGCCTGCTCGATCAATTGGTCAGAGCCGGGGTTATCAGCGATTATGACATAGCCGGTGGGTATTTGTTGGGGCTAGATGGCCTGTATATCGGCGGTGGCAGGATATGGGCCACTGTTTACGAGCGGGGTGGCACCTCCCCCGAAAAGCAAGAACACAGAGCCTACATCGACCTCTTTGATACCCTAAGGCTGAAAGGCGGCGATAAGCTCTCCTTCATATTCACCTCAGATACAGATGGCGATGGGATTGTAGACCGGATCGAAGAGACCCTGGGTACCAACCCGTTCAGTCCGGATACCGATGCTGACGGCCTAACAGATTATGACGAGATTCACACCCACCTCACCAATCCGCTCTTATGGGATACGGATGGGGGCGGATTGAGCGACAGCGTCGAGGTCCAGCTCACCCTGAATCCCCTTGACCCCACAGACGATGTGGCCGCTGCCATAATCGAGGCGGAGGATTATGACCAAGCCTCGACAACCTATACCCCCACATACTTCCAGGGTTCAAGGGCGATAAAGCTGGAGCGGGATGGGGACTGGGTGAGCTACGACATATTCATACCCAGAAGCGGGGACTATGAGCTTGACCTGAGGACGGCCTCCTACATCGACGTCCGCGAGCTATATAGCGGCGGAATTTTGAGTCCCACCACGGCTCAGCTCGGCAATGCCATTGAGATATACCTGGATGATGAGCTAAAGGATGTGGCCTTAATGGCGAATATAGAGGAAGGCTTTGGCACCGATGAGATACTAATAGCAAAGGATAGCTATGCCAGGCTGACAATAACCAGACTGGAAACAGCTAAAACCTTATTGGTGTCACTCACAAGTCCCGTAATCGCCCATTACTACGGGAGCCTGAAGCAGGGGCTCCAGGGTTTGATCGGTCCTTTTGAAAAGGATTCGGAGCTGTGCTTTTATATCTGCTACGACGGTGAGGTGCCCACCTTGCCCCAGATATGGCAGGCGAGGCTATCCGCAGATGCCGACACTGACGGAGACGGAATCCCCGATACCGAGGACAACTGCCCCTTTGTGAGCAATCCCGACCAGGAAGATAGTGATGGGGATGGGATAGGGGATGAGTGCGACAATTACCCCTATTTTTACAATCCCGGGGTGGAAGGCGTCAAGACCTGGGCGGAGCTGAGGCTGAGGCCAGAGGACATCGCGGAGCTGAGGCAAGAGGATGTCGCCAAAATCTTCAGGATCGAAAAGGCCGCCCCTGGCCTATATTATTTCAGGTATGAAGAGGGGGATGATACCAGTTTCGATGACCTGATCCTCAAGATCGAGCTGATCCCCGAGAGCTCCGGATATGCGCGCCTCCGCCTGAAATTGAACGATGTATGTGCTGGCCCCCACACCCTGAAGCTAAAATATCGCGGTCATCTGCCATATCGGCAGCAATACATCGATTACTTCAGATTGTTCAAGGTCGATGATATAAGCCCCCTCACCGCCATTGAAAAGGTCGGTCAATATTATCACGACTACTCCCGTCAAGATGGACTGGGTGGCCCGGCGACGAGCGAGAATTTTGTCCTATCGGCCGATGGAGACTGGGTGGAGTATGTCACCACCACGGTGGACTCGGATTACTTCATGCTCACCGTAAAGGCCAAGGATATGCCACCGGGGGATGTAGAGGGCATAGTATTGCTGGTATACATTGATGGCAGATACAAGGGGACGCTGTTCTATCATAAGGGCGATGAATCCTACACGAATAAGAGCCTGTTCTTGGGCACGCTCCCAGCGGGGGAGCACCGGATTAGAATCGTGTATATGAATGACAAGGGCAACAGGGTGGCGATCCTGGAGGCGATACATCTGGATACGGTAAAGACGACCATCCAGCCCTTGCATGGCGTGGAGCAGCTTACCAGAGATCTGAACCGGGTGATAAGTGGGCTCCCCTCGACGATTGACATGGTCTTAAGCAATACCGGCATAAAGCAGGCGGTTTACGTGGCCCATCTGAGCGGGCTCGGCAGTGATGAATACGGTTTCCCGCCGGTGATTGCCTTAAACAAGCCCATCCCCGCCCTGGTCAAGGCAAATGTAACCATGATAGACGGAAGCCCCCAGCTCGAGCTTCGGGTGGAGAACAGGGACAACGTGACTGTAAGCCTGGTTACATACCTGGACATGCAAAAGATAAATGAATCCCCGCTTCAGCCGGGGACGACCGACATCGAAATACCGTTAGACCAATATATCGCCGAGACAAGGGAGTATCGGTTCAGATTTGAGTTGGAATATGAGCCGCCGAGGGCGAGGATCGCCGTCATCCATCTGCCCGGCTCCAACGCAGAGAGATGGCTGGAGAAGTTGAGCCGGTACGGATACAGGCCAGAAAAGATAAGCCCCGACGAGATACCCTGGGACGCTGTCACTTATCAGCTCCTCATTTTGCCTTACCGCTGGGCAGATTTCGATCATCTCCCCCTTCCCATAGATGGCATAATCGGGGGGATGCCAGATACCTATTATCCCGTTTACCCATCGATTACAATGCAAGAGGTCGGTGACAGGCTCAAATCCTTCGTCGCCAGTGGCGGGAGGCTCATCGTCGATGGGGCGGGATGGTATGGCACCAGAAAGGGATATGCCTTCTTGCCTGATATCACCATAAGTCCTGCCCGCTCCAGCAAACTGCCGGTTTTTATCCCAGAGGAAATGCGATTGCACCCCATCATAACCGGCTCTGGGGAATTCCCCACCGAGTTGCAGGCTCGGGACTTTGGCAGGGCGGAGGACGTGATAGACCAGGAAATAGATGCGATAAAGCTGATGGGCTGGACTGTTATAGCCGCCACCTATGAAGAGGTGCCAGACGTTTATGAGCTAACCGCGGAAGAACTGGCTGTGGAATTCCGGAAAAGGCCTGTAAACCCCGTGGTGATTGAGAGTGGCACCATATTTGATATGGGCAAGGTGGTGTATACCACCTTTGGCCTGACCGGCTATGACAAATTATTGAAGAATATCCTATTGTGGCTCGATCCCTACGCCACTTTGCTCATAGACACCTCAAAATATGAAATAATAAGCGCCGTGTTGCATAATACGACGACTGCGGAATCTCTCGTCGTCCCTGGCATTGAGACAAAGCTGCCCATCAAAATCAAAACAGAGGCCCCAGGCTCCATACCTATAGAGACCACGGCATTCCTCAAGAAGGACCCAAGGGTGGCAAATACCAAGGCCTCCACGCTAAGGGTCATAGAGGGATATCTCGGCGTAAATATGACGTCTGAGTTGGTGAGTCCAGCTAGGCCGGCAGCATTTGAGCCCCTGGTTATCCAGGCCCAGATCTTCATCGCTAAGGCTGACTTGGAGACGGCACTGGCGAAGTTCAAACCCTATATAAGCCCCGAGCAATGGGAGGCCTGCCTGACACAGTTCTATAATTACATAGGCGATATGGAGGGGTTTGAGCAGTATCTGACGGAGACCATCAAGGGTGATATGACCCAGGAGGAATGGGAGGAGTGTCTGCGGTCATTCCGCACCCACATGTCCGAATTCAACAGGTATATGAGCGAGGGCGACTGGGAGGTGAAGCTGGCCTACGCATACGATACCGGCTCCACAGCGCTGCCAGGCATGCGGGTGAACGTCGTCAGGGATATAGCTGGGGAGGTGCTGGAGTTCGTTCTCCCGGATTTGGCGGCCAAGGCGGAGATGACCCTCCCCGAAAAACCCGAGCTAATACTTAGATCATCCTTGGCGTTGCAAGGGTTGCCTCCGTTTCCAGGGGATCCCGCACTGGATGTCGGCGCTGACGGCGAGATCGAATGGACATATTCCGGGGTTTTCGACACCATAGATGTCACGCCAGACCTCTCGACCGCTATAAAGGGGTTCCTGCCCACTGTGCCATTGTACTTTACATCCCAGACCTCGGGTCTAATGTTGATCAAGAAGATGATCATGGTGTTCCAGGAATCAACCCGGGTGTTCAAATTCACCGACAAAGAAGACCCCTCGATGTGGCCCGAGTGGTGGCAGATTGGCGATTTGATTGTGGAAACGATCTTCCCCTCCACGGTGGTGGAGAACACCGAATACACCATATACTACAGGATATATAATAGCGGCAACGAGACCGCGGTCATAACGGACTTCAAAACCACCGCTGGCGTGCCCATTGAACTCAGGACCCAATGTGCCCCTTACATCCCAGGTGCCGAGATTTTCCCCGTTGAAATCCCTCCCGGCAAATATGCCCTAGGAAAACTGGCGAGGACTGCCCCAGCCTATGACCCGCACGACCCTATTGACGAGGTGGAGGGCGTCACCCTGAGTGTTTACTACGTCGAGCCCATGGAGCGTATAGACATAGGCAAATGGCAGGCGACCATCGGACCTCTGCCAGCAATGGGCTTAACCTATAAGATAGAGGCCAAAGACGATGTGGGTAACTCCTGCCAAACCCAACAATCCGTGTCGCTGCTGAGATTGCCCGACCTCACCGTTTCCGATATCGGAGTCAGCGATGCCTTTCCCAAGGAAGGCGACGAGGTTGAGATAAGGGCGACTGTCTATAATAGGGGTCGTGCCCTGAGCCAGGCCACCACCGTTGAATTCTATGCGGGAGACCCCGGCGAGAGCGGAATCCTGATAGGCGCGCCGAGCGTTGCACAACTCCTAGCTGGGCAAAGCGCTGAGGTATCTGTTACCTGGGCAACGACCTCCGGGGATTACGACCTATATGTGATTGTAGACCCAGACAATTTGGTGAACGAGTCTTACGAAGATAACAACACCGCTATACGGTATGATTTCATCGTAACAACCAATCAACCCCCGGTCGCCTCCTTCACCTACCCGGCGGAAGACCTGATTGTGGGGCAACCTATAACATTCGACGCCTCAGCCTCTTACGATGTGGATAGCTTTATCGAGTCTTACGCATGGGACTTCGGGGATGGGAGCCCCAGCGTCATCTTCACCTACTCGCCAGAACAACCGACCGTAGAAAAAGTGGCCACGCATTCTTATTCAAGCCCCGGCGATTACACTGTAACCTTAACGGTTACCGACAGCGAGGGGGCGTCAGGAACGAGGAGCGAGACAATAACCATCGTTCCGGAGGCGACCATAGTCAGCATCTCGCCGCCGAGCCAAGAGGTTGCCTATGAAATGTCGTTCACTGTGGAAGTAGTGATAGAGCCAAAATTCGCCATAGCCGGTGCCCAATTCGACCTCAGCTTCGACCCCTTGCTTGTGGCCGTAGATAAGATAGAAGAGGGGGACCTGCTGAATCAAGATGGAGCCAGTACATATTTCTTCCCGGGGACTATAGATAACGGCGCCGGGAGGGTCAGCGGTGTCGCCGGCGCCATAACAGGGCCCGGGGAGACAGTAGCCTCCCCGGGGACGCTCGCCATCATCAGCCTAAGAGCCAAGACGGTGACAGAAACAACCACCGCGCTGCTGGACTTGACAAACTTTATAGTGGGAGACGCGCAAGGGCGCGCCATGCCCATCATTGTACACGATGGGAGCGTCACCATCCTGCCCTATGCGGACTGGGATGTAAACTGCGATAAAAGGGTCAATGTCCTGGATATGATCAGGGTAGGGCAGCACTGGGGTGAGACCGGGGCGCCCCACTGGATCCGGGAGGACGTCAACAGGGATGGAAGCATTAATGCCTTGGACATGATCCTGATAGGTCAAAACTGGACCCATATCACGATTGCTGGCGCCTTTGCTGGAGCGATATCCGCCCAAGAGGTGACGACTGTCAACATCTCCCCAATTAGTCAAGCAGTCCCCCCGGGGGAGACATTTACGGTGAATGTGGTCATAGAGCCCAAGGTTGCCATAGCCGGTGCCCAATTTGACCTCAGCTTTGATGCCACGCTGGTGACAGTGGTCGACGTGGAGGAAGGAGACCTGCTCAGTCAAGACGGAGCAAGCACGTTCTTCCAGCCCGGGGCCATAGATAACGATGCCGGGACCGTCACCGGTGTGGTGGGCGTGGTCATCACTCCAGGGGCAAGCGTCTCCTCGCCCGGGACCTTTGCCATAATTACCCTAAGAGCCGGAACCACGAGCGGAACCGCGCCCCTCGATCTATCGAACGTTATCGTGGGAGATATACAAGCAAACGAAGTGCCCATAGAGACGGGCAGCGGGGATGTCGAACTATTTGGTCTTGATGCCACCGTCATTAGTGGTCAGGTGCTTCTGCAAGGGCGCAGCCACCACGATGGGCCGACACTCCTCATCGATGGCGAGCCCGTGACCACTATCAGCGACGTGGAGGGCAATTACTTCATCCCGGCTCCGCCGGGAGTCCCCCACACTATTGCCATTACCATGCCTGGTTACCTGTCTATCACGAAAAGCGCTGTAGTGGGTGAGGCTGGGAAGATAAAGCCCCTTCCCCCGGTTACCTTGCTCGCTGGCGATGCCGATGGCAACGGCGTCATAGACATTTATGACCTGGTGACAATAGCAGCCAACTTCAACACCTCGCCGCCCGGCGATGAGACGGCAGACATTAATGGTGACCAGGTAGTGGATATCTATGACCTGGTGTTAGTGGGAATGAACTTGGGGAAGGCCGAAAGCCCCTCGTAGCCCCGTCGAGATCGCGCTTTCGGTCATTTGCCCTGAGACCCGAAGCGTCTGTAGCTGTAGATGAGGCGGTAGAAAACCACCACGTTAGTTGAAATAGCTATGGCCAAGAGACAAAGATAGACCTGCCCGGCGATGCCCCCCAGCATTACCAGGAAGAGCCTTATATCGCGCGAGGCGATGGAGGAGAGCCCCCTGTCGAAAAGGGGGCGATGCTGTGGGTCGATGCGGGCCCTGGTATAGCTGACAGAGAGGATGCCGACGATGGCCAGAAAGCCTACTAGCCAGATTCCGGCATAGCTCTCATGGGCCAGGGACCACAAAGTCATTCCCAGCACTATCAGGGCATCGGCATAGCGGTCGAGCACGGAGTCCAAGAAACCGCCGAAGGATGAGGTCGTGCCTTTGAGGCGGGCCAGGCCACCGTCTATCCCGTCGGCTACGGAGGACAGTTGAGCCAGGATGCCGCCCACGATATTCTGGCCCACGGTGAAGCTGACAAAGGACAAAACGGCGATGCCCAACGCCCCCCAGGTGGCTTGATTGGGGGTTAGCCTTGTCCTGGCTAGCAGCTTTGCTATGGGCTCTGACAGCCTTCGATTGATATGTCTGGAAATGAAGCCGTCGTATACGTCGCTCATCCCCACCCCCTAGGCTGTAGCAAAGCCCAGGTCCTCCTCGGTGTCCACATCTGTCCAGAAGGAGCCAGTGACATCACAGGTGGCAAAGCGGCAGCCTGTGCCCACCAAAAACCGGATCACATCGCTGATCTCGATGTGGATGCCAAGCTCGGGAATGAGCTGCTCTACGGCATCTAGGAATCTGCCTGTCAGCAGAAAGACGCCGGTATCGAGACCATCCCAGGAGGCCAGCTCCTTGCCGATGTGCCTGATGCACCCGGCGCTATCAACCAGGACCTTGGTCGCTTCTGCCAACTGGTGATGGCCCGCGGGGGCGAAGTCGACGCATAGCGTCTCGGCAACAGGGGACTTGTCCAGGAGGCGACAAACGAAGCCCAGTTCCATAATATGGTCGCCCATGCAAAGAACGAAGGGCTTCCCTTCGGCCCATGGTTTGGCTTTCCCCACTGAAATAGCATTGCCGCCGAGGTAGTCCGGGTTAGTGATGTACGCCAGCCTGGCGCCAAAGCGGCTGCCATCGCCGAGCGTGGCCTTCACATGGGTTGCGCAATAGCCGACCACCACAGCTATCTCCGTGATCCCCGCTGCCACCAGTGCCTCGATGGGATGCCAAATCAACGGCTTGCCGCGCACTGGCAGCAAGACCTTGGGATAGGTAGCGGTTAGGTCGCCTAGGCGACTGCCATCGCCAGCAGCCAGGACAACCCCCTTGCTGACGCGCCCATCGGCCATGATATAGTTGTACCTCCTTGGGGCGACATTGTACTTTTGGCAACCAGGGATGATCAGAACACTGCCTACGACGAACTGTTTGGCGCGCAGTCCATCGATTCAGGATACTTTAGGGGGCAAGCTCTGTCAACAAGGCTTACATTGTGGTTTCACACTTTTCAATTGTTTTGCAGCCAACAAACTCAAAGCTGAGCACGGCCGCACCATTCTGCAAGCAAGGCGGCATAGTTGAATTCGAGAGTCGGACCCAATAGTATACAATTGACGGGCCACAGCGGCAGATAACCCATGATAGATGCTGATCTTCTGCTTTACAGGGTGCTCCTTTTGCACCAGCTACTCAAGCTGGATTACCTCGCAGAAGCTGAGCGGCGGGGCTGGCCCAACCGCGGACTGGGAAATCGGCGGAACAACAGGAACACATTGAGCTTTCTGGGCCGGGCACCTGCTGCCCAAGCCATTGAGCGGCTGCTCGGCGGGCTTGGGCACGCCCTCAAGGACCGAGGGGTGGGGGACCGCTATCGCCTGCTGCGCCGCCTCTATACCATCTCGCCTTCGGTTCACGAGCTCTGGTTCTTTGATAGCCACTTTCGCCTCCGCGTTGACAACATCATCCAGGGCAGGCTGGGGCTCAAGACCTTGCTCACAGCTCATGCTTCGGGCAATCACAGGTTGGGGAAGGCGGTGCTCACCTATGTGGCCAAGAATGCGATTCTCCTCGAAAATCAGTACCGGGGGAGGGGCATTCGCGGGCTGTTGGAGGTGGAACCGGAGCGAAATGCTTTGGAACGGTCAGCCCAGTTGATCCGGCGGTATCAGGGAAGGCGCCCCGGTGACCAAGAGGGGCTGCTGAGATCAGGGCTCATTGAAGAGGTGCTGGCTACGGCACACGGCCTATTGCGGGATGCGGGATATGCCCCCATCACCCTGGGCAACCTGGCAACCAAAGACAGGTGGCTATTCTATGCGCCTTGCGCCATAAACGAGGGGCCACTCTTTATACCCGGGGGCCAGCTTCTCCCCTCCATGCTGGCGGATAGCCTTGACAGGGTCAGTTCCAGGGACGCTCTGGGGCAGCACCTGATCGTATGGGACTACCTGTCCGAAGATAGCTCGTTGGCGGCCTCCGGGCAAATGGCGGCGTGGCGGCTTCGAATCCGGGAATTGCTGGCATCATCGGGAAAGGGGGACAAGGCCGGTCTCGAACTGTGACAGGGAGGAGGAATGGGATGTTCTCTGATTATGTCGCTCTGGTCAAGAACTTGCGGGGGGTTGTCCTGGTCAGGCCGCAAGCTCCCGAGGCCGAACAGCTTGTGCAATGGCTTGGCCAAAGGTTTCGCTACAGAAATGTGGGGGTGCCTCCCTCCGTGGTAGACAAGTCCCCCGCCTTCTTCGAATCTCGGCTGGGAGGTAACCCTTTTGTGAAGCTGGCCTATCCCTTGGAGAGCCTTATGAAGGTTGCTGAGTGCGTCGGCCGGCTCAGCAACCTTCAGCCGGAAATGGTCGAAGCGACCATTCTGGCATCAGCCTATGCGAGCCCGGTTATCTGCTTGGGCTCCTCCCTATACGGGGAGCTACAAGGCTTGTCCATCGACGAGGTTCAGACCAAGGTCGAGCTTGGTGACAGGGAATGGAGATTACACCTCCGCATCGCTGATTATTCCGTACTTGACCTATATCGATGGAGCACCGAGCAAGCCAGGCATCTGTGGCGGGGTGAGCTCAATGGGTTTGCCGAGGCGAGGCGGGAGAGGATCCACAGAGATAAGAGAAGGTACTGGCGGCTTCAGCGGGGCGATAGCGCCCCTAAGCCCTTCCTTTGCTATCTGGATTTGGCGCAGACGATTGCCCTCGACCCCGCCCTTCTCGAGAGGATCGTCAGCCTCCCGGAGGCTGAGGTCTGTGCCGGCCTGGCCATAGTCACGGCCGTGGTGGTGGCTTAGGCGTGTTCCCGAGCTTCTAACTCGCCTCACTGGCCCGCGGCGGGGCTGGCGCTATCCCACCGAGTCTGTCCCCATGTTGAAAGCCTTGAGATTTAGCTCGGCCCTGTCTGGGGGGAAGCTGGCCTTTATTTCGGCCTCGATATCCCCCTTAGTGAGGGGGAGCAGGTCGATCCCGATCAAGGCCCCCAGCATGATGACATTGGCTACTATGGGCGCCCCCAGCCCGAGGCCCATGGCTGTGGCATCTATGAACCAGGCCGATTGAGAAAGCCCCCTGATGGTCTGCTTCAGCGCCTCGTAATCAGGGTACTGGGCCTTCCTGGAAAGGACGTCAACCGGGAAGAGGGGTTGGGAATTGGTGATGGTCACCACCTTGGGGTTGCCGTACTTGACCAGCACCCTCAGGGTTTCCAGGGGCTCCAGGCCGAGGATGATATGGGCTTTGCCCTCGGGGATGAGGGGGCCGAGGGGCATGTGTTCGGACACCCTGACATTGCTCATAACCGCGCCACCCCTTTGGGCGGCACCGAAGGTCTCCCCGATGCTGACAAAATAGCCCTTCTTCACCAGCGACCTGCCAATCAAACGGGAAAGCAAGATATTCCCCTGCCCACCAACCCCGCTGATGACCAAGTTCATCGGGTCTTCCTGAATGGCCATTACGCTGGCTCCTCCCTGGCAATAGCCCCGAAGGGGCAGATGTCAACGCAAACCCCGCACCCGGAGCAAACTGCCTGCTGGATTTGTGCCTTTCCCGTCTCCATGTCCCAGGGCAGCCCAGGACACTTGAATACCTTGGTGCAGTAACCGCATTTATCGCCGCGACACTTCTCCCCATCGACCCAGACCTTATAGGGGTATCGCCGCTCCTCCCTCATGCGCACCAGCTCACACTTTCGGCGCAGGATCAAGACCCTAACCCCGTCTTCCTTGAGGAGCTGGAGCAGCTTCTCCGTGGTGCCCTTTATGTCGAACGGGTCGCTTACCACCACCTTGCAGCCTATGCCCTGGCACAGTTTCTCAGCGTCTATCACTGGGGCCGCATTCCCCACGGCATCAAAGGCTGTACCTGGATGGGGCTGGAAGCCCGTCATGGCCGTGGCAGCGTTATCCAGGAGCACCATCATCATGTTTGACCTATTATGTACGGCATTTAAGAGGGCCGGGATCGAAGCATGGTAGAAAGTCGAGTCACCGCATACCGCTATAACGGGCTGTTTGGAGCCGAATTGGTTGAGCTTGCCAAACCCGGTGGCCAGCCCCACCCCCGAGCCCATGGCGTGCAGCGCCTTCGTCTGTTGGTTGCCGGCGGGATAGACATCGAGGGTGTAGCAGCCGATATCGCCGGTCAAGAAACCGCCCCGGCCATCTTTCTGCATCGCCTTTTTCAGCGACCAGAAGCTGGCTCGGTGAGGGCAGCCCGGGCACCAGGTCAGGCCCCGGTCGATAAGCATCTGGGTCGCCGCCCCATGGGCCTTTTGCTCATAATCTGGCTCCCTGGCGCAGTACTCCAACCCGAAGAGGGTGGAGAGGGCCTTCAGCACCAGGTCGGGTGTCAGCTCCCCCACGCTGGGTATGTGGCCGGAGCCCTTGCCGTATATTCTCAGGGATTTGGGCACCATCGGGGATTCAAACGCCGTCTCCTTAACATGGATCTCGATGAAGGGGTCAACCTCCTCGACAATCAGCACTCGACTGGTCCGGGCCAGATGCTTTTCAACCAACCCCTTGGGAAATGGCCAAAGTGTTCCCAGCTTTAGCACCCCCACTGACTGCCCCAGGTTCAACGACCCTATCGCTTCTAGGGAATAGGAGCCGCCGCTGCCGCTGCAAACGATGAGGAGTTCCGGGTTCTCCGGGCCCGTGTACCAGTTGAAGGGGGAGGACTCGAAGAGCTCGCCAACCTTTGCCAGTCGTTGGAGCAGGCTGGCATGGTGTGGTTTGGCCAGGTAGGGCGAGATGGTCTGGGTGGTATCGAAGTGAGCCTTCCTTTCCACCTCAGGCACCTCGCCCAGCGTGACAGGGCCACTGGCATGGGAGAGGCGGGTATAGCTCCTCACAAAACAGAAGCAGTTGGACCCTTCGGAGAGCTCGAAAGCCCATTTCGTCATATCCAAGGCTTCCTGAGGACTCCCCGGCTCCAGCAGGGGGACACTCATAGATTTGGCCACCCACCGGGAATCCGCCTCATCACCGCTGGAATGGCCCTCTGGGTCATCACAGACCACCACAACCAGGCCCCCACCGTGCTTGCCCAATCCGGAGTAGCCGAGGTGGGCCAGGAAGTCCAGGGCCACGTTCAGGCCAGCCGTCTTCATAGCCGCAAGTGCCCGCAGCCCTGCCAGGGAGGCAGCGGCTGCCGCTTCCGTGGCTACCTTCTCGTTGACGGACCACTCCACATAGATGCCCGTCTCCTTGGCAGCCCCGGCCAGGTTCTCCACTATCTCCGAGGAGGGGGTCCCCGGATAGCCCGCGGCGAATTGTACACCTGCCTCCAAGGCACCTCTGGCGATGGCCTCATTGCCCATCAGCAGCCCGCGGGAACCGGTCACCTCTCGAGCAAGACCGGGCATTCTTTCACCCCCAATCTAATTGCCTATAATCAGCGGGTACGGATTTGCCCGCCCTCGGGACAGATTCTACTCCGACCACACCAAGGGGTCAATCCGGCTGGACATGGTCCAGCCGGATTGACCCTCCTAGGATTTCCCCAGGAGCTTGGCAGCTACCATAACTGCCTCGACGGCATCGGGGGCATAGCCATCGGCACCGATCTGGTCAGCATAGGCCTGGGTCACCGGCGCGCCGCCGACCATTATCTTGACCCTATCCCTCAACCCAGCCGCCTTCAAGGCATCTATGGTCTTGGCCAGGTTGGACATTGTCAATGTGAGCAGGGCCGACATCCCCACAATATGGTAACCGTTCTTATCCACCGCCGAGCAGAAGTCCTCAGGGGCGACATCAACTCCCAGGTCGGTCACCTCCCAGCCATTCCCCTCCAACATCATAGCCACGATGTTCTTGCCGATGTCGTGCACATCGCCTTGAACAGTTCCTATCAGATACTTGCCGGTGTAACCCGCCTCACCCCTGATCAGGGCTGGCTTCAATTGCTCAACGGCCGCCTTCACCGCCTCCCCCGCCAGCAACATCTCCGGGAGGAAGTATTCCCCTCTCTTGAACCGCTCCCCCACCGTGTTCATGGCCCCTACCAGGCCCCTGGTCAGGATTTCCTGCACCGGCACCCCGCCTTCTAGAGCCGCCTTGGTCAACTCTATAGCCTTATCGGCATCTCCCTCGATGATGCGCCTGCTCAGTTCATTGAGGTCTACCGTCATCTTGGTCACCTTCCTCTCAGAGGGTCAGTCCAGGGACAGGGGGTATTGGCCATACTCTCGAATGGCCTCCACCATAGCCACATAGTTCTCCGGCTTCACCGCTGAATGGATGGAATTGCTGGAGGCGACGATGAGCCCTCCCCCCTTCCCCGCCTTCCTGATACACTCCTTCACCTCCTGGCGCACCCTCTCCTGGGTCCCCCAACTCAACAGGGGACCACAGTCGATGTTGCCCATGAGACAGATCCGGTTGCCATATTTGGCCTTGGCCTCTCCGATGTCCATGCCCGCCTCGGGATCGATGGGGTGGAGGCCGTTTATACCCGTTTCCACAATCAGGTCAAAGATGCGCCACAGATTGCCATCGGTATGCTTGATGCAGGGCTTGCCCAGGCTGTGAATGTACTCCACCATCCTCTTCAAACAGGGGGTAATGAACCTCTCGGTATGTTGAGGGGATACCATGGGCCCCATTGTGGTGGCATAATCTCCGGTAATGACGATGATGTCAGCGCCCACCTCGATGCAATTCTTGATGTAGCCCAGCTGGTATTTGAGCACAATCTCATTCATTCGGTCCACCATTTCGGGGTTCCTTATCATGTCCCGATAAAGGGCGACATCGCCGCGCAAGCCATCCCTGACCACGTCGAAGGTATCGATGAGGGTGGCCACGATGGCCCGCTGCCCCTTGAAGCGCTTCACCAGATTGCGCAGTCTCTCGTATCGCCAGGGCAGGTCGGGGTCGGGGGGGACATAGCTGTCCAGGTCCCTCTCCGACTTAATAGGCGTCTCTACGGGGTGGGGTACATCCTCCGAGGTGAAGCGGACGATGGCACCCCAATGGTCACGAACTATCTTCTTGGAGGCATCTACGGGTTCGTAGCGCTCCGCTGTCCTGTCGAAGACCGCCACCGCATCTAGGTCCATGTAATCGACGAAATCTTCGTAGGATGCGCCGGGTAAGATGGCGTCCCTCACCTTTTGGTTGATCAGGAACTCGAAGTGGGGGACCACGTCCGGTTCCTGAAGCTTCAGCGCTGTGAGCAAGCGCTCCAATCCGGTCATCTTCGGCATTCTGCCCTCCCCCCAGGGGAACCTCTGGCTGCTGTAACCGCCTCAGCCTCTGAAATGCCCCCCATTTGTGAGGCCGCATTATACCAGCAATATGCGCAAACGTCAACATCGTCTCCCCAGGCCCGATAAACCCCTAAGGCCTGCAACTTGACTGCCCCTACGGCAGACAGTAGAATTGCCGGCTATAAGGCTTTACAGGCGCGGGCCTGTAAGGTCATACGGGAGGAAGGCCATGAAAATCGAGGATGTTACCGCCCGGGTGCTCTCCGTTCCCATGGAGAAGCCCTTTACCGCCCATGTGGGGGGCAAATGGCAGCTATTTACCACCACAACCCATGTGCTCGTCGAAATATGCACTGACCAGGGGCACAAAGGCTTCGGCTATGCATTGTCCTTGTCAGCCAAGGGGATGAAGGCCCTGAAAACCATGGTCGATGAGCTGAGGGATTTCCTCATCGGCGAGGACCCCTTCCTGGGGGAGGAGATCCTTCACAAGATACGGATACACACATCCTTCCTGAGATGGGTGGGGCTCGTCAACTTCGCCACCACGGCCATCGACGTCGCCCTCTGGGATATCATGGGCAAAGAGGCGGGCAAGCCGCTATATAGGCTATTGGGAGGGCTCAGGGATAGGGTTCCCGTCTATGCCAGCTTCGACCTGTGGCGGTCTACGACCTTGAAGGAGTTGACCGCGGCAGCCACAAAGCTGGTGGACATGGGCTTCCGGGCGATGAAAATGCGGGCTGGGGGTGGGAGCATCTCCCAGGAGGTGGAGAGGGTGAGAGCAGTTCGAGAGGCCATCGGCAAGGACATCCACCTTATGGTGGATGTGAACGAGGCCTGGTCTCCCCCCGAAGCTATACGCATAGGGAGGCAGTTTGAGAAATATGACATCTACTGGCTGGAGGACCCCGTACCGGGAGAGGATATCGAGGGCAGTGCCCAGGTGGCAGCGGCCCTCGATGTGCCCATTGCCGCGGGGGAACTGCATCGCACCAAGGCAGACTTTCGCCAACTGATAGAGAGGAAGGCCCTGGATATCGTGATGATCGACCTGCAAAGGGTAGGGGGTATCAGCGAATGGAGAAAGATCGCCGCCATGGCCGAAGCCTGTCACCTGCCGGTGGTCAGCCACCTCTTCCCAGAAATCCTATGTCATCTGGTCGCTGCCCTGCCCCCCTGCTTGATCCTGGAGTATCTGCCCTTGTCGTCGAGCCTATTTACTGAGCCACTTCGGATAGAGGATGGGGCATTTGTCCTGCCGCAAAAGCCGGGGCTAGGACTCGAGCTGGCTGAAGAGGCTGTGGCCAAATACGAGGTCAAATAGCCACATAGCTGGCCGTGCCGTTTCCCCGGGCATTCCCTTCAGGGCGTGGCATAGGTGGCAATCCTGGATTTTGCCATCAAGCGCTGCCAGGCCCGCTCAAGGTTGTCTTGGATGCCTTGCACCTCGTCGTCCGTCAAATCCTTGAACCGGCCTTGCAGTTCCAGGTACTCTTTGAGGCTGCGGTCGCGAGGCATGTGGGTGATAATGTACTCCCCTTGCTCGACCTCATAGAGGGGGAAGGCCTTGCTCTCCACCGCCAGTCTGGCAATCTTCACGGTAAGGTGAGGGGCGAACCGCCAACCGGTGGGGCATGGTGAAAGGGCATGGATAAACCTGGTGCCCCTGATGCCTTTAGCCTTGGATACCTTCCGCATCAGGTCCGAGGGGAAACCGATGGTCACCGTGGCCGCATAGGGCACCCCGTGGGCGACCATGATATCCATGATGTTCTTGTTGGGCCGATCTTGGCCCAGGGGGGTGGTGGTGGTCCAGGCGCCCAAAGGTGTGGCGGAGCTGCGTTGAATCCCGGTATTCATGTAAGCCTCGTTGTCATAGCAGATGTAGAGGATATCATCGTTTCGTTCCGCTGCCGCCGAGAGCCCTTGCAGCCCGATGTCCAGGGTGCCCCCATCTCCGGCCCAGGCCAGGACGCTTATGTCGTCACCTCTCATCTCCAAGGCCGCCTTCAAGCCCGAGGCTGTAGCTGCGGCGCTGGCAAAGGCACAATGGACTGACGGAACCTTCAGGGACGAAGTCGGGAAATAGCCGGCTATGCCCGTCCAGCAGGAAGCGCACACCACAACCACCGTTCTCGGTCCCATAGCCTTCAACACATGTCGCATGGTCAAGGTGGCACCGCAGCCAGGGCACCCGCTATGACCCGAGTATAGATATTCGTCCCTGGGTATGCTGAAGTCGTCCCTGTCAAAAGCCGGCATTGTTCTCATCGGTTCACCTCGATCCAGATAGGTTCCTCGGTGGGATACTCAGATCGCAGGGCCCGCTCAGCGATCTCACAAATGAGGTCCGGGGTCACATCGATGCCACCCAGCCCAGCCAGCAGGCCAAAAACGGCCGGACACTGGCCATCTGCCCTATAGAGGACAGACTTGAGCTCCTGGCACAATATCCCCCCAGCTCCTAACGATATGCTGCGGTCAAGGATGGCCACCTTGGGCACCCCTCTCAAAGCGCTTCTTATATCATCGGCCGGCAGAGGTCGAAACAGCCGGAGCTTTAGCAGCCCCACCTTGGCCCCCCTGTCTCGTAGCCTGTCTACGGCCGTCCTGGCCGTGCTGACCGAGGTTCCGGTGGCAACCAAAACAAGTTGGGCATCCACCAGGCGATACCCCTCTAGGAGACCATACCTGCGTCCGAAAGCCCTGTGGAAATCCTCGTCCGCTTCCCGGGCCACCCGCAGGGCCTTTTCCAGGCCTTGGTGCGTGTCCCTTCTGAACCTGTAGAGCATTGTGGGCTCGAAGGTGGCCCCAAAGAAGGCCGCCGGCCGATCTGGGTCCAGTTCATAGGCTGGGCAGTGGGCGGGCAGAAAGGCATCTACTTGCTCTTGCTCCGGGATATGTACCGGCTCTGAGATATAGGAGAGGTAGAACCCCTCCAGGTTCACCATGCAGGGCAGCCTGACCCGCTCCGCAATGTAGTACGCCTGCAATATGGAATCGAGGACCTCTTGATTGTCCTCACAATATATTTGGAGCCAGCCCGTGTCTCTTTGAGAGAGGCTGTCGGTATGTTCAGCCAGAAGGCTCCAGGGCACGGCCAGGGCGCGATTCACGTTCGCCATAACGATGGGCAATCTAGCTCCGCTCGCCCAGTGCAGTAGCTCATGCATGAATGCCAGGCCGTGGGAGGATGTAGCGGTGAAAGTCCTGACCCCGGCCACGGCAGCACCTATGCAAGCGGCCATGGCCGAATACTCCGACTCCACATTGATGAACCGTGCCCTCAGCTCGCCCGTGGCGCACATCTGGGCGAGGTGCTCCACTATCGTCGTTTGGGGTGTTATGGGATAGGCAGGGATAACCTGAGCCCGGGCCAGCTTTACGCCGTAGGCAACGGCGCTGTTGCCTGTCATCACCTTTTCCATGTTTCCGCCTCCATGACCAAGGATCCGGTGGGGCATTCCTCAACGCAGATGCCACATCCCTTGCAGTAGTCGTAGTTGATGCTATACTCCCTATCCTCCCTGGAGATACAGACCTCCGGGCAATAGAGCCAGCAATTGTCGCAAGCCGCGCAGCAACCGCAACTGAAGCACCGTCCGGCCTCGGTCAATATCTGCTCCTGGCTACAAGCCCCGTCTACCTCGGCGAAGTCCCTGACTCTACTCGCTGGCGGTAGGTGCTTTGGCTTCAGGCGTGGGCTTTTCTCGAAGTAATCCAGGTTCAGTTCATCCAGTGTCACGGGTGGCTGGGAGGCAGGGGGTTCCAAGGGTACCCCTCTCAAGTAGCTATCGATGGAGGTCGCTGCCCGCTTGCCTGCGCCCAGAGCCATGGCTACAGTGGCCGGCCCAGTCACTGCGTCCCCGCCGGCAAACACGCCGGCTCGGCTGGTGGCGAGCGTCTCCGGGTGCGCCTTGAGCAGGCCATCGGCCGTTTGCACGCCCTCTTCCTCCAGGGAAGATGGCTCCACCTCCTGGCCCACAGCCACAATGACCAGCTCTGTTGCCACGCTGAATTCAGAGCCGGGCACGGGCACAGGCTGCCTGCGCCCGGACGCATCCGGCGTTCCGAGTTCCATCCGCAGCAGTTCCATGTGGGTTACTTTCCCCTCTGCCTGAAAAAGCCTGGTGGGGGCAGCCAGGTATTCGATGCTCACGCCCTCGGCCTCAGCTGCCTCCACCTCGCCGGGGCTGGCTGGCATTTCCTGTCTCGACCTGCGATAGAAAATGGTCACGTTTTCTGCCCCCAGCCTCCTGGCCACCCTGGCTGCATCTATCGCCACATTGCCACCGCCGATGACGGCCACGGAACCTCTGAGCTTCGGCCGCTCCCCCAGGCACACCTTGCGCAGAAAGTCCAGCCCGGGCACGATGCCGGTGGCCTCTTCCCCGGGGATACCCAGTTTTCGGCTTTGCTGGGCGCCGATAGCCAGGAAGACCGCCTCATAGCCCTGCTGGAAGAGACCATCTAAGCTCAAGTCCTGCCCTATGCGAACTTGCGTCTTTATGTCTATGCCGCAGCTGACGATGCGCTGTAGTTCCCTGTGCAGCACCTCCTTAGGGAGCCTGTACTCGGGGATTCCCGTAGCCAGCATGCCGCCGGCCGTCGTCCCTGCCTCGAATATGGTGACCAGATAGCCCATCCGAAAGAGATGGTGGGCACAGGCCAGNCCAGCCGGTCCGGAACCGACAACGGCTACTCGCAGTCCCGTGCGCTCGCCTTCAGGTCTTGGGGGAGGAAGTGTGAAACCGTAATCACCCAGAAACCGCTCTATTTGGTGAATGGCGATGGCTTCATCAAAACTGCCTCGGTGGCACGACTCTTCACAGGGGTGATAGCATACCCTGCCACACACCGAGGGGATGGGGTTATCCCTTCTGACCAGCTCCGCGGCCTCTCGAAGCCTTCCCTGGCGGGCCAGATCGATCCAGCCCCGCACATCTTGGCCGGCGGGACAGCTGGCTTGGCACGGCGAAGGTCGCCGGATGTGATACGGACTGGTATATCTCCACAGGCCTGTTTTATTGGCGAGGGTGCTCTCCGGCAATGGGGCAACGGGACAAAAAAATTCGTCCCCAGGGGGGCTAGGTCTTCGCATTGTGGTCACCTCTCTCAAGCCTTCTCACCTGCCGGTACGCCTCCTCCGCGGCCACGATATTAGGTTGCTTAGTCGCAGGGAACTCCTCTTCCAGCGCCTGCCGCAAGGCATCCAGGGTTACCACATTGGTCACCCGACACAAAGCCCCCAGCATAGCTGTATTGACTATGGGCATGCCCATTGAGCCCAGACCACACTCCACGGCTATGCGGCTGGCATCGACGGTAGCTATGTTGGAGCCAATGAGAATGCCCAGTTCCTGCGGCGCTTGTTTGGAGTTCACGATTAGCCAGCCCGTTCCTTTAAACCCTGCCGTAACATCCACCATTTGCATCAGAGCGGGATCCAATACCACCACATGATCGGGCCGATATATCTGGCATCTGAGGAGGACCTTGTTTTCGTCTATGCGCACAAAGGCTGCTACGGGCGCCCCACGCCGCTCTCCGGCGAAAATAGCAAAGGCCTGACCATATTTGCCCTGTTTGAAGGCTGCCGAGGCCAGCAGGGTTGCCGCGATTTGCGCGCCCTGTCCCCCTCGGCCATGAATGCGGATTTCTATCATCTCTTGCCTCACTTCCTCGGGAATGCCCGGCACCCACTCTTTTAGCCGTCGGCCATTGACAGCCTATAATACAATCGGAATCAGAACACTTCAACCCCAAAGCAAATAACGGCTAGAGGCTATTGTGGGCCCCGCACCCTGGGGCCTAGCGCCTTGACAGGCACGCTTTTCAAATGTTAGGATGAGAGGCGCAAATGAACCAGACTGGGCACATGGAAGAGGTGCGCTGGCACGGCAGGGGCGGGCAGGGGGCTGTGTTGGGGGCCAGCATCTTGGGCAGCGCTGCTGCCCTTTATGAAGGCAAATATGCGGTCTCTTTCCCCACTTTTGGAGCAGAACGGCGCGGTGCCCCTGTACAGGCCTTCACTCGTATTGCTGACCATGTTATCCGGAGCCGAAGTCAGATCTATCACCCCACAAAACTGATCGTGCTGGATGACACACTGTTCGATGTAGTCAATATAACCGATGGGGTGCCAGCGGGGGCCTCCCTCCTGGTCAATACGCGCAAATCTGCCTCAGAGCTATCTGTCCCTGATTATCTGAATGTTGTCACCCTGGATGCCTCCGCCATTGCCCGAGATATCATCGGGGTGGCCATTGTCAACACCACGATGCTGGGTGCCCTGGCAGCAACCACCACCCTGGTGAGCCTGGATTCCATCAAGAAGGCCATCGCCGATGCCTTGCCGCAGAAGGTGGCGGAGCGCAATATGGCCGCAGCCGAGGCCGCTTACGAGAGGGTCAGGGGCAAATGAGGGAGTCGATTCCGGGCCCGGTATCGAAAGCCGGCACTGTACCCACCAAAATGGGGAGTTGGAGCACCATTAAGCCGGTGCTCGAAGGCAAATGCAACTTCTGTCTCCTCTGCTGGATTTTCTGCCCAGAGGGGGCCATCAGCCAGGACGAGGCGGACAGGAAGGTGCTCTTTGACCACGACTACTGTAAGGGCTGTGGTATCTGCGCCAAGGAATGCCCCACCAAGGCGATACAAATGGCTGAGCCTGAAGCGGGAAGGGCCGGGTGATGTCCATAAAGAAATACATTACCGCCAATGAGGCCGTAGCTCACGCCGCCCGATTGGCCCGTGTCGAGGTAGTAGCTGCCTACCCGGTAACCCCCCAGACCACCATTGTAGAGAAGATCTCAGGCTTCATTGCCAGCGGGGAGATGGATGCCGAGTTCATCAAGGTGGAATCGGAACACTCCGCTTTGACCGCATGTATGGGGGCCCGTATGGCCGGAGTGCGCTCCTTCACCTCTACCTCCTCCCAGGGGCTGGAGTACATGCACGAGATGCTGGCCTATGCCAGCGGCGGCCGCTATCCATTAGTCCTGGTCGATGTGACCCGCTCCGTGGCCCTACCCTGGAGCATCTGGGGAGACCACCAGGACGCCATCCAGCAGCGGGATACGGGCTGGATCCAGATCTTTACCGAGACTGGCCAGGAAGCGATGGATATGGTTCTCCAGGCTTACCGCATCGCTGAAGACCGCCGGATACTGCTGCCCGTGATGGTATGTCTGGATGGCTTCATTCAGTCCCATACGGAGGAACTGGTGGATATCCCCGATCAGGGGACCGTGGATTCCTACCTGCCCCCCTATGAGCCGGTAGTCACCCTGGATGTGGACAATCCCTATTCCATCTCCATTGGTGGCTTTGGCAGGTATTATGCTGCCTGGCGTAAGGAGCAGCAAGAGGCTATGGACAGGGCCAGGCAGGTCATAGTTGAGGCGGGCGATGACTTTGCCCGAATCTTCGGCCGTCACTATGGAGGACTGATAGAACAGTACCGCTGCGAGGGGGCCGAGGCCATCATCCTGACCATGGGCGCCTTCACCGGCACCGCCCGGGAGGTGGTGGACGAAATGCGTGCCGACGGTAAGGCCGTGGGCCTGATCAAGGTAAGGGCTTATCGCCCCTTCCCCGTCCGGGAGCTGCGACAGGCCCTGTCCCGGGCCAAGGCAGCGGCGGTGCTGGACAGGGATTGCTCTTGGGGTTGTGAGGGGGCTCTGGCCACAGACCTGAAGGCTGCCCTCTATAGTCTGCCCAGCCCGCCAACAGTATTGAATTTCGTCGGCGGACTGGGCGGTTCCGATGTTCCGCCCGAGCAAATGAAATATATGCTGGACAAGGCCCTCTCGGTGGAAAGGGGAGCCCCATCAACTATGGAGTTCATAGGCTTATGAAGCTGAAAGAGGTCTCCAAAGAGGAATTATACCGATGCTCTTATGGGTGCGCGGGCTGTGCTTCCGTTTTGGCCCTGCGCCTCACCTTGAAGGTGCTGGGGGAAAATAGCGTCTTCGTAGTGCCGGCGGGCTGCATCAGCACCGTATCCGCCTACTACCCCCAGGCACCCTTCTTTGTGCCCATGACGGTTATGGCCTTCGCCGCCACGGCGGCAGCCCTTTCTGGCATCAGTGCCGGTTTCAAGAGAAGGGGGCGAGAGGACATCCACGTGGTGGGCTTCGCCGGCGACGGAGGCACGGCAGATATAGGTATCCAGGCCCTTTCCGGCGCTATCGACTGCGGCTACAAGTTCATCTATATCTGCTACGATAATGAGGCCTATATGAATACGGGCATACAGAGAAGCGGCCTGACGCCTTATGGGGCCACCACCACTACCACCCCGGGACGCTGCTTCGAGAATAGGCCCAAAAAGGACATGTTGCGCATTGTGGCTGACCATGGCATCCCCTATGCCGCCACCGCCTGCATATCCTATCCCCTGGACTTTATGCGGAAAGTGGAAAAGGCCAGCAAGATAAATGGCCCCACCTATATCCAGGTCCTGGTGCCGTGCCCTACAGGATGGGGTTTTGCCCCAGATCGCGCCATCGAGCTGGGCCGCATGGCTGTGGAGAGCGGCATGTGGAACCTGTTGGAGTTTGAGAATGGCGAATTCCACACCACCTACACGCCGAGGCATAAACGGCCAGTTGCCGAGTACTTCGAAGCTCAGACCCGCTTCCGCCAGCTCAGCCCGGAGCAGGTCGAGGCCATCCAGCGCGAAATCGATAGCCGAGGAGCACCCGGTTCCTCCTGAGAGGGTCGCTTTGTTCCCTTCCCGGGAGAGATCGACCGCATAGGCCCCCGAGGCTCCTGGCAGCGGGGGCCAGATTTTATTTGCCACCGCGGTGTGTTGACATCGACCCCCGCAGCCGTTACAATCCTAACACTATTTTTCAACGGCTCAGCCGGGTTTCATCAAGGAGAAAGGAGGCAATCACCCATGTCCGACATTTCCCGCCACCACCTGAACCCACCGAACCGGGTCTTGCTGGGCCCTGGGCCCAGCAATGTCCACCCCCGCGTCCAGGGGGCCATGCTGGCGCCCCTGGTGGGACACCTGGACCCATATTTTCTCACCGTCATGGAGGATACCATGCATCTCCTCCGCGGCCTCTTCCAGACGAAGAACGAGCTTACCTTCCCCATCTCCGGCACGGGCTCGGCGGGGATGGAGGCCGGCCTTTGCAACTTCTTGGAACCGGGGGACGTCGCCGTCATAGGGGTCAATGGTTTTTTCGGGGAAAGGATGGTGGACGTTGCCCAGAGATGCGGGGCTGAAGTGGTCCGGGTGGCCGCAGAGTGGGGGCGAATCGTCGAACCCGAAGCCATCGAAGCAGCCCTGAAGGCCCAGAGGCGAGTGAAGCTGCTGGCCCTGGTTCATGCCGAGACCTCCACCGGCGTCCTCCAGCCCCTGGTGGAGGCCTCCCAACTGGCCAAGCAGTACGAGGCCCTGTTTCTGGTGGACACCGTCACCTCCCTGGGGGGGCATGAGGTGGCCGTGGACGAGTGGGGCATTGACATCTGCTACAGCGGCTCGCAGAAGTGCTTAAGCTGTCCCCCTGGCCTGGCCCCCTTTACCGTCAACCAAAGGGCCCTGGCCGGGCTGGGGGCACGTGCCCGCAAGGTGCAGAGTTTGTATCTGGACCTGGGGCTGCTTTCCTCATACTGGCCCACGGGCAGCTTCTATCATCATACCGCGCCCATATGCATGATCTACGCCCTCCACGAGGCCCTGGCCCTTGCCGCCGAGGAGGGCCTGGAGGCCCGTTTCCAGCGCCACCTCAGGCATGGCTCGGCCCTCCGCGCCGGGCTGGAGGCCATGGGGTTAAGGCTGCATGCTCAGGAGGGCTACCGACTGAACACGCTGACCTCGGTGCGCATCCCCCCAGGCGTCGATGATGTGCGGGTGAGGCAGAGGCTGCTCCACGAGTTCGGCATCGAGATCGGCGGGGGCCTGGGGTCGCTAAAAGGGCAGATCTGGCGCATCGGACTCATGGGGTATTCCTCCACCCAGGAGAATGTGCTGCTCCTCCTGTCCGCCCTGGAAAAGCTGCTGGTGGCAGAAGGCTGGTCCGTGGAGGCGGGGGCCGGGGTGACAGCAGCCGCCCAGGCCCTGAGGGAGAAGTAAGGCCCACAAGCCGAAGGCGGGGATATTGCCCGGTTCCCCTGAAAAACCCTGTTTTTCAGGGGAACCGGTTAGGAGGGAGAGGAGATGAGACTGAGAAGTGACCAGATGCGCCAGGCCACCCCTATTCACCTGTCGCTGCTTCAGCCGCAGGGGATTTCTCGGGCAGACCTAGATAAACCCCTGATCTTGGTGCATTCCAACGCGGGTTACTCCCATGCCGGCAGTTTTCACCTGGATTCGCTGGTGGAACAGGCCATGATCGGGGTGCGCGAGGCCGGAGGGGCCCCGTTTAAGTACACCACCACCGACGTCTGTGACGGGGTTTCCCAGGGCCACGATGGGATGAACTATGTCTTGGCGTCGAGGGAATATATAGCGGCCATGCTGGAAATCTATGTGCAGTCCCACCGCTTTGATGGGGCCATATTTATTTCCAGTTGCGATAAGGCCCTGCCAGCAGCTCTGATCGCTGCTGCCAGACTGAAGGATGAAATCCCGGTTGTGGTTGTCCCGGGCGGTTCCAGCGATGTGGGGGCTAGCTATTTAATGTGCGGCTCTGTGGGTCCAGCCGCCGCCCGTGTAGAGGGGGGGCTCCTCTCCCACGATGAGTTGGAGTTCATGCGGAGCCATTGCATTCCCTGTGTGGGTGCCTGCCAATTTATGGGCACCGCCTCCACAATGCAGGTCATGGCCGAAGCCCTGGGCCTGGCCCCTCCAACCTCGGCACTCACCCCCGCCAATGAGCGCTATATCCTGGACAGCGCCAGAAAGGCTGGCAACCTGGTGATGGAGCTGTTGAGGCGGGGAATGAAGACCAGGGATATCCTGTCGGCGGGGTCCCTTACAAATGCTGTGGTCGTCCATCAGGCCACAGGTGGCTCCACCAATGCTCTATTACACTTGCCTGCCATTGCCCGCGCCGCTGGAATCGATTTTGACGCGAGCCTCTTCGATAGCCTGGGGCAAAAGGTTCCCTACCTGACAAATATCCACACCGCCGGGGAATACTCATCGAGACAGTTCTGGTACGCAGGTGGTGTGCAAAGGGTCATTGCCCTGCTCAGGGATTCCGGCCTCCTGGACCTGGAGGCACTGACCGTGACCGGCGAGACTGTGGGCAAAAATCTGGAGACCGTCCTGGGCTCTGATTTCTTCAGGGCCGGCGAGGGCTATTTGGGCAATTATGCCACCATCGACGGCTCCAGGGGATTGACCAGGGAGGACGTTATCAGGAGTCCGGAAGACCCCAGAAACACATATGGCTCTGTAGCCATCCTCAGGGGCAACCTGGCTCCTATGGGGTCGGTTTTCAAATATAGCGCCTGTGACCCCAGCATGTATGAACACACGGGCAAAGCCGTTGTTTTCGACCGCGAGGAGGATTGCTATCGGGCTGTCACCCAACAGGAGATTGAGGAGGGCTCTGTCTTGATTGTCAGGTACGAGGGCCCACAGGGGAGTGGGATGCCGGAGCTCTACTATACAACGGCAGCCATAGTTGGCCTGGAGAGGTATCGGAAATCCATCGCCTTGGTCACCGATGGCCGATTTTCAGGGGCCACCGCCGGCCCGGTGATCGGTCATGTATCCCCAGAAGCCTTCGCCGGGGGCCCCATCGCCCTGGTGGAGAATGGGGACCTGGTAGAAATAAGCCTCCAGCGAAGGGCGATCAATATCGTGGGCATCCACGGCGAGATGAAGCGCCCGGAGGAAGTAGGGGCCGCCCTTGAACAACGAAGGGCCGGATGGCGACGGCCTGCCCCGAAGTATACCGCCGGCGCTCTGGGCATCTACTGCCAACTGGCAACCCCGGCCATGGAGGGTGCTTACCTACAAAGTCCGGAAGGCTGACCATGGCTAAACCAACCGGGAGAGGGCCGGTCGGGATCGGGATAGATAGGGCACGGTGCAAGGGGTGTGGCCTGTGCATCGAGCTCTGTGCCCGAGGGGTGTTCAGGTCCGATGCCGGCATGCCCGTGGTGGCCCACCAGGAGAGGTGTACCGCCTGCGGGAACTGCGAGCTAATATGTCCCGACTTCGCCATCGACCTGGAGGTGGATCGGTGACGACGATGGTGCTCTCGGGCAATGAGGCCTGTGTGGAGGGGGCCCTGAGGAGCGGGGTCAGGTTTTTTGCCGGTTACCCCATCACCCCATCCTCCGAGATAGCCGAGGAGATGGCGAGGCGCTTGCCCGCCCTGGGCGGGAAGTTCATCCAGATGGAGGACGAGCTGGCCAGCATGGCGGCTGTGGTCGGGGCCTCGCTAGCTGGGCTCAAGGCCATGACCGCCACCTCCGGCCCTGGTTTTAGTCTGATGCAGGAAAATATCGGCATGGCTGTGATGCTGGAGGCCCCCTGTGTGGTGGTCAATGTGCAGCGCGCCGGGCCCAGCACAGGGTGGGCCACTTGGCCAGCCCAGGGGGATGTGATGGCGGCGAGGTGGGGCACCCATGGCGACCACCCGGCCATCGTCCTCACCCCGTGGTCGGTAAAGGAAAGCTTCGAGCTAACGGTGAGGGCAGTGAATTTGGCCGAGCGACTCCGCACCCCGGTGATCCTCCTCTCCGATGCCATCATCGGCCGTTTGCGGGAGAAGGTGGATCTGCCCCCGTCGGTGCCCGTCGTGGACAGGCCTCGACCCGCTATGGCCCCAGACCACTACAGGCCCTATGCCGGCGGGCCCGACGGCGTGCCACCCATGGCCGACTTCGGCACCGGCTATCGCTGGTATGCCACCACTACCACCCATAATGAGCGCGGTTACCCGGTGGGGGTTGACGCCGCTGCGGCAGAGGGATTGCTGAAGCGTTTGCACTCCAAGATCCACGACCATCAAGACGAGGTGGTGCTCACCGAGGGGAGGTGGCTTGAGGACTCAGAGGTGGTGGTGGTGGCCTATGGTTCGGTGGCCCGGTCGGCGCTGGCTGCGGTGAAACAAGCCCGCTCCCGGGGGCTGAAGGCGGGGCTGCTTCGTCTGGTCACCCTTTGGCCCTTCCCCAGCCAGTTGATCTCCCAGGTTGCCCAAAGGATCAGAGGCCTATTGGTGGCGGAGATGAATATGGGACAGATGGTGGAAAAGGTCAGGGAGGCCAGCTGCGGGGCCAGTGAGGTGTGGTCCGTGGCTCGCTTCAATGGGCAATACCTGATGCCAGAACAGATCCTGGACAAGCTGGAGGAGGTCCGTCGAGCATGGCGCTAATGCGGAACAGGGATATGGTAGAGCGGTACTTTCGCCGGGGGGCCCTGCCCACCACCTGGTGTCCGGGATGCGGACTGGGCACGGCTACCGGTGCCATGGTGCGGGCCATAGATCAACTCGGGTTGGATGCGGACAAGGTGGTCATCGTCACCGGAATCGGCTGCTCGGGACAGGTGTATACCCTGTTGAATTTCGACGGTTTTCATGGCACCCATGGCCGGGCCCTGGCCGCCGCCACTGGGATAAAGTTCGCCAATCCCGAGCTCACCGTTATCGCGCCCATGGGCGATGGGGATTGTGCCGCCATCGGGGGCAACCATTTCATTCAGGCGGCCCGGCGCAATATGGACATAACGGCCATTATTATGGCCAACCAGGCCTACGGCATGACCGGTGGTCAGTACTCGCCCCTGACACCCATGGGCAGCTTCACCAGCACCTCCCCCTATGGGCACATAGAGCCTCCCTTTGATATGTGTGCCCTGGCCATAGCTGCTGGCGCTACCTATGTAGCGCGCGGCACCGTGTATCACACCCAAGAGCTAGTTCGTCTTATAGCCCGGGGCATTGCCCATCGCGGCTTTTCCGTGATCGAGGTGCTAGCCCCCTGCCCCGTCCAGTTCGGCCGACGGAATGCCATGGCCACGCCGGTGGACATGTTTCGGCAGCTACAGAGGGCGACCGTCTCGGTCAGGGAGGCGGAGCTGCACCCGGAAGCCATCGGGGGGAGGGCTGTGCGGGGGGTGCTGCGGGAGGTAGAAGGGCCCGAATTTACAGCGGAGTACGAAGCCCTGATCCGGCGGGCCAAAGGGGATACCCATGGCTAAGCGGACGGAGGTGGTATTGGCGGGCCTGGCCGGGCAGGGGCTTGTTTTTGCCGGCACCATCCTGGCCGATGCCGTTGGCCTTTACGAGGATAAGTTTATCAGTCAACTGGGCTTCTTCAGCATCAGTGCCCGAACCGGTCCCAGCCGGTCGGAGGTGGTAATTGGGGATGAGGAGATCGACTTCCCAGCGGCAACCCAGCCCGATATCGTGGTGGCCTTCACCCGGGCCGATGCCCAGTTGTATGGGGCTAGAATGCGTCCCGGGGGCGTGCTTATCGTCGATTCGGATCAAGAATGTAGCTGCCTCCCAGAGTCGCTTTTGATATATCGGATACCTCTGGTATCCATAGCTCGGAGGGAATTGGGGGAGCCACTATTGGCCAACCTGGTGGCTCTGGGGGCGATGGCAGCCCTCTCTGAGGTGGTAGCCCTGGAGTCGCTGGAACAGGCAGTGGCAAGCCGAGTCCCAGGCGCGAGGACGGAGACGAGCCTGGAAGCCCTGAGAAAGGGGTATAGTGCCGGGCTCCTGGCCAAGAAAACCTGAAAATCGCCCCCAGATTTGCAGGTCTGGGGCCTCTTTTGAAGGATTGCCGTGTTTTTCGTCTGGTGGGCCTGAGCGAACTATACGAAGAACTTTGAGACGAGGTGAACTGAAAAATGGGCACTACTGAACAGCTCGTGAATTCCTGTAGCAGCTTGACCTACGAAGACCTGTCCCCCGAGGTTATCGATAGGGTTAAGTACCATGCCCTGGATTTCTTGGGCGTCGCTGCCCGGGGTTCCCTCACCGAGTCGGCCAAAGCTGTTTATGATCTGATCGAGGATATGGGCCTGAATCCACAGGGGGGCGTAATTATCGGGACCGATATGAGAGCGCCCCATCATTATGCAGCCCTGGCCAACGGCACATCAGCCCATTCCCTGGAATTGGACGATGTAAACAACGAGGCCTCCGCTCACCCCGGAGTGGCCATATTCCCGGCGGCCTTCGCTTCTGCCGAACTGGCCGGCTGTGGCGGGAAAAGATTTATAGAGGGGGTGATACTGGGCTATGAGGTCATGATCAGATTGGGCAAGGCCTTGAACCCCGCCCATCATTATGCCCGGGGATTTCACCCTACGGGGACATGCGGCGCCTTTGGAGCGGCTGTAGCCGCATCCAAAATACTCAGCCTGGATAAGGAGCAGATGCTTAATGCCCTGGGTATCGTCGGAAGCCAGGCGTCAGGCTCGATGGAGTTTCTGACGAGCGGTGCCTGGACTAAGCGAATTCACCCGGGGTGGGCGGCCCACAATGGCATAATAGCGGCCCTTTTGGCAAAGAGGGGATTTAAGGGACCTTCCACAATCATCGAGGGCAGATTCGGTTTCTTACATTCCTACTCCGATGGTTCCGATTTGAACAAGGTCTTGGCAGACTTCGGGGCGCCCTTCGAGATCATGAAAACCAGTATAAAGCCCCATGCCTGTTGCCGCTATAAACAGGGCCCCATAGATGGTATCCTCAAGATTATGAAAGAGAACAATTTGAAAGCACAGGAGATAAAGGAGGCGGTTTTAGGCATATTAAAGACTGCCTTTCCCATAATTGTAGAGCCCAGGGAATTGAAGTATAACCCTAAGACAGTGGTTGATGCCCAGTTTAGCATGCCCTTTGGGGCGGCCGTGGCCATACTCCATGGCAAGGCCGCCCTGGATGAGTATACCGAGGAGAATATCCATTCCCCCGAAGTCAGAGACATGATGGGCAGGGTTTCCTGTGTGCAAGACCCTGAACTGGACAAGGCCTTCCCCAGGCAGTGGCCGGCCAGCGTAGAGGTAGTGACCAAAGACGGGAGGAGGTTTTCCACCAGGATAGAGTACCCCAAGGGCGACCCAGAAAACCCCCTCACCTGGGAGGAGCTGCTCGCTAAGTTCCACGACCTGGCCTCAGCTATTTACCCCGAGGAGAGGAGGCAAAGGATAATATCCCGGGTGCGGGCTTTGGAGCAGGAGGAAAACATAAGGGATTTCTGCCGACTGGTTGCCGGGAAGAATTACCTGCCCTGAGCCCCCTGAAGTCGCGCCTCGAGGTCCCTGGCCAGGCTGAGGGCCCTACTGGTCAACTCTTCGGTAAGGAAACCTTGCCTTAGCCCCTCCTCCAGTCCCTCCGTGTCTATGACCGCTGTCCTGCCATCTGGCCACCTCACCACGTCCACTTCCAGGTCTATGTAGTACAGCATATCCGGATAGAACTCAATGGGCGTGTTTATATTGTAAACCTCCCCCTTGAGTTCTCCCCCAAGGGAGAAATAGGAACGCTTGCAGACCCACGAACCCTCCTCCGCCTCGACCAGGCCCCAGTCCCCTTCCTCCATGGGCACTCCCAGACCGTCGTAGTTGCCTTTTCCTCTGAAGCGCCTTTCGATCCTCAGCCCGCACGAACCGTAAAACTCCCTTATCCTCCCCCGGAGTTTGAAGGAGGCGCCATTGAGCTTGGCATGATTTATGAAGATAGCCCTGCCTTCTTGATAATGACGATAGACGAGCTCCTTTTTGAGCGCCTTTGCCAGGGCCTCCCCCTCCCCGGGCAAGCCCCCCAGCCCCGCCTCCGCCGCATCGACCCGGCCGGCATCGATGATTTTGAGGAGATGGTGGCCGGACAGGGTAGGCGAGACCTCTGCTCGAAGCCCGTCCAAGACAAGCTTGCAATTGGCGGGAAACTCTATCTCGAAGCCCTGCCTGCCCAGCTTGACGAACTCGGCCCAGGTCAAGCTCCGCGTCTCCATCGCCTCGAGGCTCGGGGCCGGCTGGGAGGTGGGGCGATAAATAGCCTCGGGGAGGACTGACCTCAGGGCGGCAACCACGAGGTTGACGCTCTCCCTTTCCCCCTCGACGAGGATGCCCTGCTTATCCCCTTTATCCAGGATCAGGGCATCCTCCGGCTCCCGAGCTCGCTCTATGCCGAACCTCTCTCTGATGACGGGGGATGGCTCGATGATGGTGAACCCCCTCTCCAGCAGGATCTTGGTTAAGGCCGTACTGTATATTCCTCTGACCTTGACTTTAACGCCTGCCATGGTAGCCAATCCCCCGGATCCTCAGCATCAGGTCTTCCCCCAGCTCCGCCTCCGCCCCCAGGATGCTTCTCACCAGCCATAGGTTCGTTTCCACGTGCTCTGTCACCCGTGGTATCCGGTACTCGCTAGTCCCCTCGGCGAGGGCGGCATAGAGGATGAGCTGATCCGCCAGGTATCTATCCACAGTGGCGCCCGTGGCCAGATCCTCCAGCAGGCTCCTGGCCACATAGCTCCCGATCTCCTCGGAGCTCCTCCCCGGCTGCCCCGCCCGGTCAGCCCCGATCAGACAGCCCGTATCGCTTCGGGCCCACAGGGCAAGAGCAGCCCCCGCCTGAAGGGCGGTGTCCTCATAGAGCACCTCTATCTGGACATCATACCCCTGGGCCCTGAGGGCTTCCCCACAGGTCTGGGCCATGCGCTGGCTCACCTTTCTTTGCCTCAGGTGGGAGGAGAGGGCAATGCCTTCGATCTTGGCCAGCTTGCCCCATTCCCGCAGACTGAGGGGCTGGAGCTTGCCCTGGGTTGGATTTATCCTCACCTCGATGATGCCCCCACCCCTGGGAACATAGCCAGGGCGGATTATCTTAAGCTCAGCCCGGACCCCCATCCGGCCCAAGGTAGGGAGCAGCACGTGCTGCATATGATATGCCGAGGGGGCGAAGTCCTGGAACAGGCCGCCTGAGATTGTGAAACCTGTGGCCTTGGGGGCGAAGCAAGCTGCCGGGAGCACGGTCATGGCGAGCATGGTGGTGGAGCCGGCGGTGCCGATGTCCCATCCATAGTTGCCGCCGGCCAGTCTCTTGCCTGGCCTGAAGGCTATCTCGGCGGAGCCCACCTCGCCCCCATCCAGTCTGCCCTGGCACATCTCGGCGATGGCCTCGATGGCCTTGAGGTGCTGGGGCCTTAGCCCCGGTTTGTCCCTTCGGGCCCTGATATTGGTGAGGTGCAATTCCTCCCCCAGCAGAGCCGCCAGCCCTACCGCGCACCTCACTATGGTGCCGCTTCCTGACCCCTGCGCCCCGTCTACGTGAATCACCTTGCTGGCCTCCGGACCTCCACTTTAGCTATTATAGACCTTCCTCGCGCCAGATGTCTCGCCCAAGGGCATTGAGACGGCCATAACAGGGGAAACTGGAGACGCGACGGGGCTGCCCTTCGGATAGTAGGTATCGCCCAACATGTGGTAAACTAATTATAGTGGTTGGGGGCCAGCTAGTAGTAGGGACAGCAAAACAAGGGAGGTGGGCGAGATGGCCAGGGCTATTTGGAAGGGAGTGATAAGCTTCGGGATGGTGGTCATCCCCGTTAAAATGTACACGGCCACAGAGAGCAAGACCCCGAGCTTTAACCTTCTCCATAGGAAATGCTTGAGCAAGATAAGGCAAGTTCGGCACTGCCCGGTGTGTGACGAATACCTTGGCTCAGAGGACACGGTGAGGGGCTATGAGTATGCCAAGGGGCAATATGTGGTGCTCGAGGAAAGCGACTTCCAGAAAGTGCCCGTCAAGACAATTCATACTATTGACATCTCCGGATTTGTGGAGGCCCATGAGATCGACCCCCTTTACTATCGGGGCAGCTACTATCTGGAGCCTGAGGAGCTGGGGGCCAAACCATTTTTCCTGCTCAGGGAAGCGCTTCTGGCCACCCACCAGATGGCCATAGCCAAAGTGACTTTTCAGGGGCGAGAGCACCTCTGCTGTTTACGCCCGCTGGATGAAACTTTGATGCTCCATACGATGTACTACCACAATGAGATTCGCCCTCCGAGCGACCTGGTTCTTCCCAGGCGGCAGGCCGAGATAGCCCCCGAGGAATTAAAGATGGCCACCACCCTGGTGAATGCCATGGCCAAAAGATTCAGGCCGGAAGAATATGAAGATGAGTACCGTCTGGCCCTGGAAAGAGTGATCGAGGCTAAGATTCAGGGCGAAGAGGTCAAAGCGCCCGCAGCGCCGGTGGGCAAGGTGGCCGACCTCATGTCGGCCCTCAGGGCGAGCATTGAAGCCGCCAAGAGGGAATCAGCCAGGGAGGAGGCGCGAACTGAGGAGGCGGCAAGAAGGCGGCCGAGGCAGCACGGATGAAATTCGAGGCTGGCACCAAAGGCAGCGGGGCCTTGCCCACCGTTATCGAGCCGATGTTGGCAGCCCTGGTCCGTGAGCCCTTCGACTCGCCCAATCACGTCTTTGAGCTCAAGTGGGATGGGGTCAGGGCACTGGCTTATATCGACGGCGGACAGGTCAGGCTCCAGGGCAGGAATTTGCAGAACATCACCCCCCAGTACCCTGAGCTCCATGGCCTGGCCCAGCAGGTCAGAGGCGACAAGATAGTGCTCGATGGAGAGCTAGTATGCCTGGATGAGCGGGGGCATCCAAGCCTGCAGCGCCTACAGTGTCGGATGCAGCGGAAATCGACAAGCATCGATCGCCTCATGCGAAGCTTTCCCGTTCACTATATAGCCTTCGACCTCCTCTTTTTGGAGGGTCATCCCCTCATGGAGCAACCGCTGTGGAAGAGGAAAAACCTGCTGCACGCTATCCTGAAACCCAGCGAGGCCGTTCAGGCATGTGAGTTCATCGAGGCCGATGGGAAGGCCTTCTTCCAGGCCACCTGCGAGCATGGGCTGGAGGGCATCATGGCCAAAGAAAAGGGCAGCCCCTACATCCCTGGCAGGCGCAGCTCAAGCTGGCTCAAGATAAAGAGGATGAGGGATTGCGATTTTGTGGTTGGCGGCTACAGCTTTGGCGGAAGGCGCAAGGAATTGTTCAGCTCGCTGCTCCTGGGTCTATATGACAGGGGTGAACTTATCTATATGGGCCATGTTGGCACCGGCTTCTCCGATTCTGACCTGAAGCGGGTTTATTCGCTCTTGCAGCAGCTGCATATCCCTGCCTGCCCCTTCAGGGACGTGCCCCGGGTTCAGAAGTTCATTTATTGGTGCCGTCCCGAGGTGGTATGCCAGGTGAGATATGGGGAGTTCACGCCAGATGGCAAGCTTCGTTATCCGGTGTTCCTGGGTCTCCGCGAGGACAAGCTGGCCAAGGACTGCGTTGTGACCGATGCCCCCGGTTGGCCCAGGGCGAGGGAATCCGCTCCAGGCCCATGACTAGACCAGGTGGCTAAGACAACTTATAGGTGCCAAAAGCTTGTCAGCTGTTGAAAATCGATCATCCCGCTTTCGGCTATATTCTCGACCTCGATCCCTGCCTCCACCGCCACAGCCACAGGGTTCAGCCCACCCAGCAGCACCATGCCGACCCGATTTAGACCTACAGCGATCTGGCAAACGGGCTCGCTGGTATTGCCCAGGACATAAACCCCCCCGATGCCAGCCTCTCTGAGCCCGGCAATGACCTCCTCCACGGTCGACCTCGATGGTGCCGGTATTTCCCGGAAATTGGCCAATATCCTGCCGCTGCCAGTTCTGGCGGCTTCCCCCACGCTCGTCATCCTGGCGCGGATGTATTGCTCAGAGGGGTCCAGGGATGTGCCTCCGTAGTTGATTATGGCTACGAAGCGCCTCGGCTTCGAATCCCTGATTTCGAGCACCCCACCGAATCTGGATTCTATGGGGACACCCGCTTTGAGCAAGACCCCGTTTATGGTCACACTGCACACTGTAGCCAGGCCCGCTTTCTTGCTCGGTATGACCACATCGCCCAGCTTCTCACCCTCCGATGCTACCGCCACCAGTTCGCTGACACATATGCCTGCTCTGAACGCCTCCCTCATGGCCACCAGGGCTTTCTTGAACTTGTCCTTGTCGAAAAGCGAGGTGTTGATGGCGACCTGCCCGGTTCGCTTGCCCGGGTCAAACGTGGTGCGAAAGGCCAGAAGTTCGAGCCTCTCCAGAATCAAGCCGACTTGGTCGGGCGCCAGCGCCATCCGTAATTCCTCAAGCCCCTGGGGCGTGATCATTCGGCCATCGCGGCCCAGGGGCTGGGTATAGCCTCGCTCGTCCGTTATCCTCAAATGGTATCTGACCGCCCTCTCGCTCAAGAAAATCCCATGGCGCTCAAGCTCCCGGGCTATGGTGATCGACCCCAGTGGCTCGGAGGACTCGCTCAAGACCTTGAGAATGGATATGATCTTCTTTTCCGCATCCGAAGTAGCACCCTGTACCATATGAACCTCTTTTGGCACCTCGGGCTCAATCGATGCCCATTTATACCGCCCCTGCCCCGAAAGCCGAATCTAGCCTATAATCTACCATCCTTTGAACCGATTTGTAATGGGCAGCCTTCGGTCCCGACCGAATGCCCTGGGGGTTATCTTGACCCCTGGTGGCGCCTGGCGGCGCTTATACTCGCTCGTGTCCACCAATCGCGCCGCTCGCTTGACCACCGCTTCCTCAAACCCCATAGCTATAATTTGCTCGATGCTATTGTCCTCCTCCACATAGGCCGTTAAGACAGGATCGAGCAGGTCATAGGGAGGCAGGGTGTCAGTATCCTTTTGTTCCGGCCTCAGCTCAGCCGAGGGCGCCTTGTCCATGATGGTGGCGGGAATGAGCTGGCGACCCGCCAGCGAGTTTCGGTACCTGGCGAGTTCGTAAACCATGGTTTTGGGCACATCCTTTATCACCGCAAAGCCGCCCGCCATATCCCCATATAACGTGGTGTAGCCGGTGGCCATTTCGCTCTTGTTGCCCGTGGTCAGAACGAGCCAGCCAAATTTGTTTGATAATGCCATGAGGATGTTGCCCCTGATACGGGCCTGAATGTTTTCCTCAGCCACGTTGGGCTCGGTCCCTTCAAAGGATGCGGCCAGCACTTCCAGATAGGCTTGAAACACCTTCTCGATGGGGATAGTTATTAGCTTGATGCCCAGGTTCCGAGCTAGCAACTCAGCATCTGAGATGCTGGCGGGGGAGGAGTATCTGGAGGGCATGGCCACCCCGACCACGTTTGAAGGCCCCAGGGCATCGGCGGCAATGGCCGCCACCAAGCTGGAATCAATCCCCCCAGAAAGACCGATCAGTACCTTCTCGAAGCCGTTCTTGGTGACGTAGTCGCGCGTGCCCAGCACCAGCGCATCATAGACCTCGCCTGGAAATTGGCGCACCTGGAGCTGCCGTTGCGGCAGCGATGGTTTCGGAGCAGTGGAGGGCTCCTCGGATACCACTATCCTGGTTCCACGTTGCCGTTGTTCTTCCAGCAGCAGCGTCCCTTTTCTCCACCTGGGGTCGTGAAGACGCGTCCGAAAGACAGCCTCGATATCGAGGTCAGCCACTATCAGGTCCTCTTCGAACTGTTTGCCCCTGGCTATTAGCCGCCCCTTCTCATCCAGCACCAGGCTATTGCCGTCAAAGACCAGCTCGTCCTGCCCCCCCACCAGGTTATTATGGGCGACGATGGCCACGTTGTCTGAGGCGCGGGTCGCCAGCATCCTTTCCCTGAAGTTTCCTTTGCCGAAATGATATGGCGAGGCACTTATGTTCACTATGACCTCGGCCCCGGAGTAGGCCTGGGCAGTAGTTGGCCCCGCCTCATACCAGATGTCTTCACAGATGTTGATGCCGACACCGACGCCGGCTATGACATACACCGGGCACTCCTTGCCAGCCTGGAAGTAGCGATTCTCGTCGAAAACGCCGTAGTTGGGCAGGTATATTTTGTGATAGACGCCACAAAGCCTGCCATCGTGGATCACCGCAGCAGCGTTATAGATATCGCCTTTGGCATCGACAAAGCCAACCACCAGGGTGAGCCCAGAGGAGTGTTTCGTGACCTCTTCAAGAGCCTTCAGGTTCTCCTCGATGAACTGGGGTTTGAGCAGGAGGTCCTCGGGCGGGTAGCCGCAGATGGCAAGCTCCGGGAAGGTGAGGAGGTCGACCCCTGAAGACCTGGCTTCAGCGACCGCTTCCAGAATCTTCCGGATATTGCCCTCGAAGTCGCCAACGGTGGCATTGATCTGAGCCATACCGATTCGAAGCCTGCGCATGCCATCTCCTCAGCCAGGCCAGCCTGCCGTTTATTATAAAGGATGGGCCGATATCCCACAAGTTTCCTGCTATTGCCTCGTAGGCGCTTGGCTGTTACAATTATGCCCAAGAGACTAGGCACAGAGGCTGAAGGCCAAACTAAGGGGTCTTTAGATAGCCGGCTAAAGGCTGCCAAGGTGTTCAAATCGCTTCTCGACTATCTCAAGCCCAACTGGCTCCATCCCCTGAGGCTCCCCCATGCCCTTCTCTATGGCAAGTTCACCACCCGCTATCTGTGGACGCTGGATAAGATCGCGGCCCACTCCCCCAGGCCTATCACCGACTACATCGCCCACACCTATCACGGCAAGGTGGTCAGGCTGGAGGATGCCCGCAAGTTGGTCTCGGCCCACTCCGAGGTCGAAGCCAGAAATTTGGAGAGGGTCATCCCTTATAGGCACGCCCGGGACCTGATCCTGAAGAGCCCGGACCATATCCTCGCCTACCAGTGCCCGTGTCGTGCCCTGCGCAAAAATCCCTGCTGCCCCACCGATGTCTGCCTCGTCGTCGGCGAGCCCTTCGTGGACGGTCTCAGCCTCTTGCAACCCCGGCGCAGCCGCCGCATCAGCCAGGGGGAGGCCGTGGCCATCATCGAGGCCGAGGAGGAGAGGGGTCACATCCATACCGCCTGGTTCAAGGATGTGTTGCTGGATCGCTTCTATGTCATCTGCAACTGCTGTAAGTGCTGCTGCACCGGGATGCGGGCCCTAAAGGATTACGGCATACCTATGGTGGCCCCCTCAGGCTACGTCCCCCAGGTCTCACAGGGGTGTACTGGCTGCGGGGTGTGTGCCCAACTCTGCCCCTTTGGGGCCATGGGGATGAATGGGGACAGGGCAGAGGTGGCCCGCGAGAGGTGTTTCGGCTGTGGCCTGTGCCAGTCCCATTGCCCTCCCGCCGCCATCACCTTGCAACGTGACCCCGACAAGGGAGAGCCCCTGGATATCGACTATATCGCTGGCAGTCTACAGACCTGAGCCGATAGCGCCCTGGGCGTAGCTAGCCCGATTCCTTATCGCCCCACTGCTGCTCCAGCCATCTCATGAAATCATCCTTGGGCTGGGCGCCACCGTGCCAGTTCTTGAGCAGCTCGTAGACCCGGGTGAAGATGTCCATGGCCTCCTCAGGCCTGCGGCCGCTGATGAGGCAGATCTGGGTGAGCTGGGAGGCGGCCATGAGCAAATAGGTCTGGGATACCGCCTGGTGCTGCTTTTCCAGCTGCTCGCTGAGGTGTTTCATCATATGGCTGGCGGCCTCCTCCTCAGAGGGGAATTCCGCCCCACAAAAGCCACATCGGAACATCGTCCTGCCTCCCCTCTAGTTATTATGGTCGAGCCGGGGAGGGATGTCAACCGCCGGCCCCCGGCCCTTGTCGGGGATGGCGGTTGCCGATATACTAAGCTACCAGGAGGAGCCATGCCCGAGCGGTCCGACTTTTCGGTGTTCGACCGAAAGGAAGTGATAGATTTCATCTTCTATCCTCGAAAGGACTGGCGGCCGCCACCACCGGGGGCGGCTGACCATTCCATCACCGTGGCACCGGGGGTATCCCTCTCCGCTCGCTTCTATGCCGCTGGCCCCGGTTCACCCTCTATCCTGTTCTTCCACGGCAACGGGGAGGTGGCCAGCGACTACGATGACATTGCCCCTTTATATAACAGTCTGGGCATCAACCTATTTGTGGCCGATTATCGGGGCTACGGCCTGAGCGGGGGCCAGCCCTCCTTTTCCGCGATGTTGTCTGATGCCCATCCCATATTCCAGCACTTTCTCGGGGTTGTGCAATCCGGCGGGTTCATGGGGCGGCTGTTCCTTATGGGTAGGTCCCTGGGGACTGCCTCGGCTGTGGAGCTGGCCTTCCATTATCAGGGCCAGGTGGAGGGCTTGATTGTAGATAGTGGCTTTGCCAGCCCGGCCCGAATGCTGAGGCACCTGGGCTTCCCGGTGGCCTCCTCCAGCCTCGAAGGTGTGGAATCGGCTGGCCGGGTCAGGCTCCGCTCCCTCAGACTGCCTGTGCTCATCATTCACGGGGAAGGCGATACCCTGATTCCCGCCGCCGAGGCATCCAGGCTCTACCAGGAGGTGGGGTCGGAGAACAAGCGATTGCTCATCATCCCCGGGGCCGGTCACAACGACGTCATGGTGGTGGGGATGGAGCAGTATTTCTCAGCCATAAAGGAGTTCGTCTTCCCGAGATAGCGAAGGATGTCCAAAAGACGAAGCCCCAGATACAAAAATTGGCAGGAGTGGAGGGATTCGAACCCCCGACCTGCGGTTTTGGAGACCGCTGCTCTCCCAGACTGAGCTACACTCCTTTTCGCCCGAGACTTATTTTATCATATATTTTATCAAAATCAACGCCGGTACGCCAGGCTCTCTTTCCCGTACCCCTGGGGCGATTCGAACGCCCGACACGCGGTTTAGGAAACCGCTGCTCTATCCTCTGAGCTACAGGGGCTTCTTCAAGCTGGACTGATATCCACGGGGTAGGCCCAGCCCTTTAAAATTTAAGCCAAGCGATAGGCGATTGTCAAGCTGATAGAGGTCAGGGCGCCACCAACATCTTGATGGCCACCCCCATCAGGGCCACCACGACCAGGCGCCTCACCCATACCCCGGGCAGCCTCCGGAGCAGCCTCCTGCCCACCACCGCCCCCAGGAGGGCGATGACCACCAAAGGGGCGATGTAGTAATAATAGCTGGCCTCCACATCGCCACCGACCACATATATGGGGAGACGGGTCATATCCACCACAACGGCGATGGCGGCCGAGGTGGCGACGTAGGCCTCTTTGTCGATGCCCGTGGCGATGAGGAACATGGAGCGGACGGCACCGCCCACCCCGATAACCCCACTCACAAAGCCAGAGAGCAACCCGCCTGATACCAGGACGGGGGTCGTGTCCGGCACAGACCACCTGGGGTTGAGGAGGGAGTGCAAGGCAAAGACTATGAGGAAGACGGCAAAGGCCATGGCAATAAGGCGCACCTCCAGGCGGTAGAACAGCCAGGCGCCACCCAAGGCGGCTAGGACGCTGGGCGACCCATAGGTCAAGAATAACCTGTTATTTAGCGACTGCCGCAGCATGCCCAGCCGGGAGAGATTGCTGAAGAGATGGAAAAAGCCCACAAGCACAATGGCAGCCTTCAGGTCTATGACCAGGCCGGCAAAGGGAATAAGGATGGTGGCAGAGCCAAAGCCGATGATGGTGGCAACCGCTGAGGCCACGAAGGCGATGGCCAGAAACAGGGCGAGGGACAACATATTGAGTCTGGGATAGAGGGTGCTCAGGCTCAGTGGAGATAGGGGGATTCGAACCCCCGACCTCGGCGATGCGAACGCCGCGCTCTCCCAATTGAGCTATATCCCCGCACGAAACCATTATAACAAGCCTCCCCTATATGGTCAAGCGGGGCAGCGTCGGGCTTGCTTTTGTGGCCCATCAGTGGCAGAATGATAATGGTCAAGAAACGGCGACAGGGGCATATGTCACAACTGAGCGATATCAGCCAGCAGATCCTGGCGTGCCAAAAGTGCGGCCTCTCCACCACCCGAACCCGGGCTGTCCCCGGCGAGGGGACAGAGAAGGCAGCCATCATGTTCATTGGCGAGGCGCCAGGCTGGCATGAGGACCAACAGGGCCGTCCCTTCGTGGGCCCGGCGGGCAAGTTCCTCGACCAGCTATTGGGCTCCATAGGCCTGGACCGAGGCCAGGTCTACATTACCAATGTGATTAAATGCCGACCCCCTGCCAACCGCGACCCCTTGCCCAGGGAGATCCAGACCTGTCGGGCCTGGCTGGATCGCCAGATAGAACTCATCCAGCCCAAGATCATAGTTGCCCTGGGACGATACTCCTTGGCGCTTTTCTTCCCCAACGCCACCATGAGCAAGGCCCATGGGAAGGCCCAGCGCCGCGATAACATCATCTATTATGCCATGTACCATCCGGCAGCCGCCCTGCACCAGCAGAGCCTGCGTCGCACCATCGAGGCCGATATGCTCAAGCTGCCCGAGCTCCTCTCCCAGGCTGAGGGCGTGGCCCAGGCCAAACCGGAGCCGGAACAGTTAACTCTTTTTTAGGTTACGAATAGAATGGCCAAGCAGAGACTGCGCGTCATACCCCTGGGAGGGCTGGGTGAAATCGGCAAGAACATGCTCCTGCTCGAGTTCGGGGATGATATCATCGCCATCGATGCCGGGCTCATGTTCCCCGAGGAGGAGGTGTTGGGGGTTGACTTGGTCATTCCCGATATCAGTTACCTGGAGGAACGCCGCCACCGGCTGAGGGCCCTCATCATCACCCACGGCCATGAAGACCATACCGGGGCCTTGCCCTACCTCCTACCCCGACTGGACGCCCCCGTCTACTGCACCAGGCTCACCGAGGGGCTCATTTCAGTGAAGCTCAAGGGGCACAAGCTCCTCAGCCGGGCCAGGCTCAAAGTGGTCAGGCCCGGGGACGAGGTGCCCCTGGGCAAGCTCCGGGTGGAGTTCTTTCGGGTGGGGCACAGCATCCCCGATGCCGTGGGCTTGATTATCCGCACCCCCATGGGCACCATCGTGCACAGCGGCGACTTCAAGCTGGACCATACCCCGGTGGACGGCAAGCCCCTGGACATCTCGCGACTGGCCCAGGTGGGCGGGGAGGGGGTGATGCTCCTCCTCTCCGACTCCACCTATGTGGAAGAGGCGGGCTATACCCCCTCCGAGAAGATGGTGGGCGAGACCCTGGACCACATTATAGGGGAGGCGACGGGGCGGGTGATCATCGCCACCTTTGCCTCCCTCATCGCCCGCATCCAGCAGGTGATGGACGCCGCCGCCCGGCATGGGCGCCAGGTCTTCATATTGGGGCGCAGCATGGTGGACAATGTGCGTATGGCTTTGGCCCTGGGCTATCTCCATCCCCCGCCCGATACCTTGGCCACCCTGGATCGGCTCCACAAATTGCCGCCCAATAGGATAGTGATCGTCACTACAGGTACCCAGGGCGAGCCCACCTCGGCCCTGGTCAGGATGGCCCACCGCGACCACCGCCAGGTGCGTATCCAACCCGGCGATACTGTGGTGCTGTCCGCCACCCCTATACCGGGCAACGAGTCCCTGATCAATAGAACGGTGGACAACCTCTTCCGACAGGGGGCCGACGTCCTCTATCACAAGCTGGCCCCGGTCCATGTCCATGGCCATGGCAGCCAGGAGGAGCTGAAGCTCATCCTGAACCTGGTCAAACCCCGCTTCTTCGTGCCCATCCACGGCGAGTACCGTCACCTCCGCCTCCACGCCCGGCTGGCCCAATCCCTGGGCCTCGCCAAGGAGCGCATCTTCGTCCTCGAGGATGGGGACATCCTGGAGCTGACCCCTGAGCGGGGCCGGGTGGTGGGCAAGCTGGACTCGGGACATGTCTATGTGGATGGCTTGGGGGTGGCGGCTGGGGACAGCATCGTCCTGCGCGACCGCCGGGTGCTGGCGCAGGACGGGATTGTGGTTGTTGTCATCACCATCGATAAGCAGACCGGCAAGCTGGTGAGGCACCCCGAGGTGGTATCCCGGGGATTTGCGGCCGCCGAGGAACTGCTGGAGGAGAGCCGGGAGCTGGTGGCCAGAACCCTGGACCGCACCGGGGAACGCCCTGCCGAGCGGGGCTTCATCAATACCAAGGTAAAGGATGCCTTGGGCAGATTTCTCTATAAGCAGACCAAGCGCCGCCCCCTGATTTTATCGGCGATGGTGGAGGTATAGACAGGTGGTGCCTGCGAAGCCAAAGGCTGGGCGGTCCAGGCTGATCAACAAGGTTCGGACCAGGGGAAGGCGACTCCTTCACTATCTCAGGCTACCCCTGGTGCGGCGGGCCCTCCTCCTGGCCGCGGTTCTGGCCCTGCTCTTCCTATGGGCCACGAACCTCACCGGCTTCGCCAGCCACGCCTGGGGCCTTCTGTACCGCACCTTTGGGTTGGGGGCCGTCCTCTTCATCCCGCTGGCTCTGGCCCTGGCCTGGCTTCTATGGCAGCAGCGCCTCCTCAGCGCCTTCAAGCGCCTGGGGCACCGCTTCCGACGCTGGAACCTGTGGCTGGGAGGCATGGCCTTCGCCCTGGCCCTGTGGGGGATTTGGGGCTTCTTCTACGCCCCAGGCGGCACCTTGGGGGATGTCTCCCTGGGCGGCAGGCTGGGGCAGTGGATAGCCGGCGATTCACTCCCCCAGGGCATTGTCACCGTTCTGGCCTTGACTTTACTGGGATTCCTGTTCATCGCCCCCAGGGGCACCGTCACCGTCTTCCACGCCCTGTTCCTGGCTCTAGGCAAAGCCCTGAGGGCGGGGGGGCGAGGGCTACTCATGATGCTCCGAGGCATTTATATGGGCGCCGTCCTCAGCATCAGGGGGCTGGCCGGCGCTTATGGTCGCTATCCGGTGCATCGAGGCATTATTGGCCTGGCCAGGCTGGTTAGGCGCCGGCGCCCTGTAGCCCCGATGCCCCCCCCACCCAGGCCCGCGGCTGAAGTCACCCCCCAGCCCCCCAAACCCGTCCCGGCGCCGGCCCCCGCCCCCAGGCCCGAGCTGGAGGAGGCCGCCCAACGGCTGGGGCAGAGATATGTGGCCTCGGCCCCCGCCGCAGAGGCAGGCTGGCAGCTTCCCCCCTTAGACCTCTTAGACCGGGCCGGCGACGTGGAGTGGGGCCAGATGGACGATGAGCACCGGGCCCGCCATATCGAAGAAGCCCTGGCCAGCTACGGAGTGGAGGCCAAAGTGGTGCAGATCAACCGGGGGCCGACGGTGACCCAATTCGGCGTGGAGCCGGGCTGGGATCGCAAGTTCAAAGAGGTCAAGGAGAGGGACGAGGCAGGCGCCATAAAGGTCCGGCGCCAGGAGGTGTCCAAGACCAGGGTTAAGGTGGACCGCATCGCCGCCCTGGCCAGCGACCTGGCCATGACCCTGGCGGTGCCCAGCATCCGCATCGAGGCCCCGGTGCCGGGGAAGCCCATGGTCGGCATCGAGGTGCCCAATACCAGCACCGGGCTGGTCAGTCTCAGGGGGGTTATCGAGAGCGCCCCCTTCCAGAAAGCCGTGGCCAAATCCCGGCTCACCCTGGCCCTGGGCAGGGGGGCAGGCGGGGAGGCGGTAGTGACTGACCTGGCTCGGATGCCCCACCTCCTCATCGCCGGCGCCACCGGCAGCGGCAAGACGGTGTGCCTCAATGCCATTATCTGCTGTCTCCTGCTGCACAACACCCCCGACGAGGTCAAGTTTATCATAGTCGACCCCAAGCGGGTGGAGATGGTCATCTACAACAGCATACCCCACCTGGCCAGCCCAGTGGTGGTCGATTCCCAGAAGGCAATAAATACCCTGCGCTGGCTCAACCAAGAGATGGACCGGCGCTATGAGCGGATGGCCGCCGCCGGTGCCCGTAACATCGAGGCCTACAACAATGGCCGTCCCCCCGCCCAGGGTATGCCATATCTGATCCTGATCATTGATGAGCTGGCCGATCTGATGATGACCGCCTTCGATGAGGTGGAGCGCTCCCTGTGTCGCCTGGCTCAGCTAGCCCGGGCCACCGGCATCCACCTGGTAGTAGCCACCCAGCGCCCCTCGGTGGATGTGGTCACCGGGCTCATCAAGGCCAACTTCCCCACCCGGATCAGCTTCGCCTTGATCTCCCAGGTGGACTCCCGCACTATCCTGGATAGGGGGGGCGCCGAGCACCTCCTGGGCAGGGGCGACATGCTCTACCTGCCCACCGATGCCGCCAAACCCAAGCGCCTCCAGGGCTGCTTTGTCTCCGAGGCCGAGATAGAGAGGCTGGTCTACTTCTGGAATAGCCAGAGCCAGGAGAGACCCGTCCCATCCCTGGTGGAGGAGGTAACGCCGGCGCCGCCTTCCAAGCCAGAGAGGCCGGCCGATCCCTTCCTCGAGGCGGCCAGGCGCCTGGCCCAAGAGCACAAGCGCATTTCCACCTCCTTCTTGCAGCGACGCCTCAATATAGGCTATCCCAGGGCTGCCCGCCTCATGGATACCCTGATAGAGGAAGGGGTTGTACCCGGGGAGTCGGGGAAAGCCAAGGAAGGGACTCAATGAGCACACCGCATAGCTACCCGGTCAAACCTTCGGCCAGCGAGGCGAGCGACGCCGACCTGGAATTGATCGGCGAGCAGAACCTCTGCCTTGCCTGCGGCACAGCCGTATCCGGTTCGGAGCTTTATCAGCACTACGCCATTTGTCCCAACTGCCGCTTTCACTTCAGCCTCCCCGCCCAGCAGCGCCTGGAGCTCCTGGCCGACCCCGGCAGCTTCAAGGAGGTGAACCGTTTCCTGCCCTTTCTGGACCCCTTGTCCTTTTCGGAGCGGGTGCCCTACCGGCAGCGATTGGTGCAGGCCCAGCACCGCACCGGACTCAGGGAGGCGGTGGTCACCGGGACCTGCCGCATTGGGGGCAATCCTGCGGTCCTGGCCATCCTCGATTTTGGCTTCTTGGGGGGCAGCCTGAGCTGCGTGGTGGGGGAGAAACTGGCCCTGGCCTTTGAGCTGGCCCTCAGGAAAAAGCTGCCCATTATCACCGTGGTGAGCAGTGGCGGCGCTCGGATCCAGGAGGGGGTGCTCTCCCTGATGCAGATGGGCAAGACCGCCGCCGCCGCCCGGCGACTCCATCCCAAGGGGATACCCTTCATCTCGGTGCTGGCCAGCCCCACCACCGGGGAGGCCTATGCCAGTTTCGCCAACCTGGCTGATATCATCATCGCCGAGCCCGGCGCCATTGTGGGCCTGGCCCCCTTCACCGTGGTGGAGAAGGTCACCGCCAAGCCCCTGCCCCCAGATGCCCATACCGCCGAATCCCATTTGGCCCATGGCCTCCTCGACCTCATAGTGGACCGCACCCAGCTGCGCCATCTCCTTTCCGTCCTCCTCGACCTCCTCTCCTCCCGCTACCGGCTCACCCTGGTCAAAAAGGGCCGCCTCTTTGAGCTGGTGGAGCGACCTCGGGGGACGGCATGGCAGGCGGTGCAACTGGCCCGTCATCAAGAGCGGCCCACGGCCCTGGACTATATCGCCCGAATCAGCTCCAGCTTTGTGGAGATTCACGGCGACCGGGTGTGCGGCGATGACCAGGCTATAGTGTGCGGGCTGGCCGATATCAGCGGCGAGGCGGTGGTGGTGATAGCCGAGGAGCGGGGGCGGCCCGACGAGAGGGGGCGAAACCAGGGCCGGGCTTACCCCGAGGGCTTCCGCAAGGCGCAGCGGGCCATGAGACTGGCCGCCAAGTTCCAGCTCCCCCTGATCACCTTCATCGACACCCCGGGGGCCTTCCCCGGGCTGGAGTCCGAGGAGCGGGGCATAGGCAACGCCATCGCCAACTGCATGGCCCTTATGTCCAACCTCCCCTGCCCTGTGCTGGCGGTGCTCATCGGCGAGGGCGGCAGCGAGGGCGCCCTGGCCCTGGGCGTGGCCGACCGGATCCTGATGCTGGAAAACGCTATCTACTATGTAGTCGCCCCGGAGCGGGCGGCCACTATCCTGTATCGGGAACCCCGGCGGGCCGCTGAGATAGCCCCCTCCCTGAAGCTCACCGCCCACGACTGCCGGGAGCTGGGGGTGGTGGACCTGGTCATCCCCGAACCCGAGGGCGGTGCCCATACCGACCCCGATGAGGCTGCCCGCCTGCTCAAGAAGTATCTCCTGGCTCAGCTCCTGGAGCTCCAGTCCCAGAGCCCGGACAAGCTGACCAAGGCCCGCTATCAGAAATTCCGCCGCTTTGGGCAGCGGGGCCCCCTCATCCGCAGTGCCATCTCCAAGCAGTGGGCCCAGCTCCAATACCTTATGGGGCGGGGGGTGGACGAACTCATAGAGCGCCTCCCCAGCAAGCCCAAAGAGGAAACCGTACCCGAGAAGCAGACAGGCTCAAGCCCACCCGGGCCGGGTTGAAGGTCTGAGAAACCCCATCTATAAAGGCAGCTCAGGAACCGGTATGAGGTCAACCGGAGAGGCGGCGGCGCTTGCCGCCCAGGTAGCCCAGCAGGGGGCTTTGCTCTGGATTGCGGGCGTGCCCCTCCAAGCCCAGTTTGAGAAAGGCGCTCATGATCTCCGATTTATTACAGCGCAGGCCCTGCCTCATCAGTTCCAGCCATAGTTGCTCCAGGGCGTTCAGGTCCCCGGCCTCGAAATAGAAGGTAGCCTTCTCAAAGCGCTTGGCGGCCACGGCCTGGGGCGCCGGGGCCCCGGCAAACAGGGCCTCCACCCCCCGCTTCTCCACCTGCCTATCTTGGGCCAACCGCTGACCCACGCTCAGCCTTCTCGCCATCTCTCACCTCTTTCGCCAACTGTCGGTAGGCCTGGGCCCCTGGGGAAGAGCTGCTAAAGCTAAGGATGGACTCCGCAGCGGTGCTGGTATCGGCGAACTTGATGGTGGTGGGGACGGTTATCCCCACCACCATCTCCCCATAAAGGCGCCTCAACTCCTCGACCACCTCCCGGGCATGGCGGGTGCGCCCATCGAAGAAGGTGGGCAACATGCCCAGCACCCCCAGGCCTGGGTTGAGCCTGTCCTTGACCTTGGCTATGGTAGCCAGTAAAAGCTCCATCCCCCGCAGCGCCAGATACTGTGACTGCACCGGGATGAGCACCTCGCTGGCAGCGGTCAGGGCATTCAGGGTGAGCAGCCCCAGGGAGGGGGGGCAGTCGATAAGGACATAATCGTACCTTGCCGTCACCGGCGATAGCTTGCTTTTGAGCACAAACTCCCGGCCCGGCTCCGAAACCAGTTCCAGCTCCGCCCCGGCCAGGTTTATGTTGCTGGGGGCCAGGTCGCAGCCTATGGGGGTAGGCAGCAGGATATCGGTTATGGGGGTCTTCTCCTCCCTGAGCACATCATACATGGTGGCCCTCATCTCCGCCAGCCGAACCCCAAGGGCCAGGGATAGGGCCCCCTGCGGGTCCATATCCACCAAGAGCACCCTGGCCCCTAACTCCGCCAGCCCGGCGCCCAGGGAGACGACGGTGGTGGTCTTGCCCACCCCGCCCTTCTGGTTAGCCACCGCTATCGTTCTAGCCATTGCTGGTGTACTGGTATAACAAACTACTTGTTTACCAGCATTATATCACGGCTGTCAAGCCTTTTTCGACCCGGGCGCCGGTCTCCCTAATAATGAACTATTGCTATCGGGGCGTTGAAGGGGGCGAAACCCAAAAATAATCCCCTCTCCTAGTGGGAGAGGGGATTAAGGGCGAGTATACCAATAGCTATGGGCACTTCAGCCAAGATAGACAGCCAGGTCGAAAAGGCTCAGCCTTTCAGGCTATACTTGCCGGCGCGGAAATCCTCCCAACTGGCATAGTCGCCGGGGAGGTAGGTCTGGCTCCGGGCATAGCGCCTGGGATCATAGGCATCCAGCTTGAGGGCAGCCCGCTTGGCATCGATGTGGGCCAGCGCCTTCTCCACGATCTTCCTCCAGTCGGGCTCGAACTCCAGCTTGCCGCCGCATAGCTCCTCCCAGCCCTGGCTGATCAGCCTCTGCACCTCGGGGCTGCCGGCCACCGGACTGCCCACGCCAAAGAGCACATAGCAACCGGAGGCCACAAAGTAGCAGCCGATGCCCAGGGCCTTCTCCGACATCCACTCCGGGGCAATGCCCACCGCCGGCAGGTCGCTGATGTCCTCGCCCAGACCGCCCTCGGTGGCCATTTGGGTGAGCACCGTGAGGATACGGGTGTTATCCACACAGGAGCCCATATGGAGCACCGGCGGCACCCCTATGGTCTCACACACCTCCCTGAGCCCGGGGCCAGCGTATTCCATCACCTCCGGGGTGAGCAGGCCGTATTTGGCGCAGGCCACGGCGTCGCAGCCGGTGGTCACCACCACCACATCGTTCTTGATGAGCTCCTTGACGATGCTGATGTGGGACAGGTCATGGGTGGTGTGGGCATTGTTGCAGCCCACCACACCGGCAGCGCCCCTGATTCGGCCATTCCTGATATTATCGTTGAGGGGGCGGAAGGACTCCCGGTAGAAGCCGCCCTGCATATAGGCCAGATACTCATGGGAGAAGCCCACCACCACCTGGTCCCTGACATCGGGAATTTGGACCTCCTTCCGGTTGGGGAAGGCGTCGATGGCGGTGCGGATGATGAGCTTGGCCAGCTCGTTGGCCCGGCGCTCGTCGAACTCGATGTGCATCGCCCCTTCTATCTTTACCTTGGGCGAGGTGGTGATCACCTGGGTATGGAACTGCCTGGCGGCCTGGACCACGCCCTGCATAATGCACTGGTAGTCCACCACCATGGCCTCCACAGCGCCGGTGGCGATGGCCAGCTCCTGCTGCAGGAAATTGCCGGCCACCGGGATGCCGTGCCGCATCAGGATCTCGTTGCCGCTGCAGCACATGCCCACCAGGTTTATGCCCTTGGCCCCCTTCGACCTGGCATACTCTATAAGCTCCGGGTCATTCACCATCACCACCATGGCCTCGGGCACCGTGGGCTCATGGCCGTGGATGACGATATTAACCTCGTCCTCCTTAAGGACCCCGTAGTTGCCCGGGGCAGCCAGCGGGCCCGGGGTGCCGAACAGGATATCGCTGAGGTCGGTGGCCAGCATAGAGCCCCCCCAGCCATCGGCCAGGGCACACCTCAGGGCATGGTGCAGGATATGCTCAGCATCCTGGTCGGTGCCCATATTGGTGCGGTGCATCATCTCCACCACCTCGCGGTCGATGCCCCGGGGTGCCAGATTGGTGCGGCGCCACAGCTCCTGGCGCTTCTGGGGGGCCCGTTTCAGATAGATGAGCTCCCCCTCCTGGCGGCCGAACTCATCCAGGGCCACCTGAGCCACATCGGCGCCTATCTCCTGAATGGAGCGCCCTGCGGTGTCCACGCCCAGAAAGCCAGCCACCCGATATAGCTTCCTCTCGTCCTTGATCTGGTAGTCCTTGGCCTCGCCGTGGGCCACGGCCAGGAGGGTAAGGGCCATATTGCGACCATGGTCGCCGTGGGCGGCTGACCCCGCAGCCACGGCCCGGCCCAGATTGCGAGCCACCACTGTCTCCGCGGTGGCGCCGCAAACCCCCATGGTGGTCTTGCCCACCAATCGACAGGGACCCATAAAGCAATGTTTACAACAACTGCCGTCGTGGCCAATAGGGCAGGGTTTGGTGGTCTCAGCCCGGTCAAAGGGGGTGCTCACCCCCCTGGCCTGGGCTACCTCCAACATCTCAGTGGTGGCTGGATCGAAGCTTTTTCGTTCCGTCATCTGTCACCTACCTTTTGCTAGTCCTTCAGGTGCCATAGGCCGTCCCTAATTCTAGGCACCTGAGCCTGGGCTGTCAAGTAATAATATTCACAAACCATTCGCCAAGCGGCGGGCACATATCCTCACCCCCGGTGGCCTATAACTCCCTAGCTATAGTCAAGGCCCACACCGAGGGAGCACCGCCCGCCTTGAGGGCGGCAGCACAGGACTCCAGGGTAGCCCCTGTGGTACAAACGTCGTCCACGAGCAACACTCGCTGGCCCCGCAGTCCCTCCCGACACTCAAAGGCCTGGGCTACATTGCGCCGGCGCATCTCGGCGCTGTCCGCCTTGGCCTGGGGCGAGGTGTGGCGGCGCCGCACCAGCACCCCCTCCGCCACCGGCAAGGGCAAAAGTCGGCCCAATTCCCTGGTTACCAGGGCCGACTGGTTGTAGCCGCGCTCCCGGAGCCGACGGGGGTGCAAGGGCACAGCCATCATCAGTTCCGCGGGCATAGGGTTATCGCTCATATAGCTGGCCAAAAGCTCAGCCAGGGGCCGGGCCAGGGCCTTCAGATTTTCATATTTCAGCTTGTGAATTGCCTGGCGCACCAGCCCCTCAAAGCGAAACACCGACCTTAACCCGTCCAGGTCCCGCCACTCCCGGCACCCCCAGCAGGTGGTATCCTGGGGCAGGGGCAGGCCACAGCGCCTACATAACGGGGGCTGGATCCGAGGTAGGGAATCCTGACATTCCACACACAAAAGGGAACCGCCCCGGCCGCAGCCCAAACAGGAGCTGGGGAACAAAAGCTCCAAGATGAGCCGGCCAAGCCGCTTCCCAGGCTGGAACAAGCTTGCCCCCGGTCAGGGATGGAAAGGGCGAATGCCGAGGCTGTTAGCGGGGGCGGGGGCTATGTAATGCCCCGCTGACGATGGGCTCGTTTAGATAAACGTCTCCGTTTCGTATCTTGATGTTGTACCCGCAATCGGGGTTAGTGCATACCCACGCCTTATAATGAATGGCCGCCCCTTGACTGCCGAAGTCGGATAGGGGCACAAGGTCGCCCTGGTTGCACTTCTGACATTTGGGGAAGCTGTTGTCCACGGTTTTTCCCTCCTCCCAGCCATTTAGGGTTATAAAGTTAACTTAGTATAACCTAACCCCCGGGAATTGGCAAGGCCTCTCACAGACCAATCTCCGAAATGAGGCTGTAGATCGCCCCCTGGGGGGTAAGCTGGCTCCTCATCAGGGACACCGAGGTCACCTCAAAGTCGGAGCCGGTCCCAAACTGGGTGGCCGCCACCATCTCCCCCAGTTGCCGCTGCTCCTGGGCCGAGGCCCTCTCCCTGACTCGCCCCAAAGTGAGGTGCGGGGTAAAGGCCCTGGCCTCGGCAGGGAAGCCCAGGGGTTTGAGCTGGACCTCCAGGCTGCGCTGGAGCCCCAGCAGCTTGGCCACCTCCCCCTCCACCCCCACCC